>Ga0315281_10005679_pt1 | contig 17838 bp, 17 predicted proteins | sample YL17G07_0_MG_FD_204540 | JGI IMG/M metagenome (GOLD analysis project Ga0315281, IMG submission 204540) | Sediment microbial communities from Yellowstone Lake, YNP, Wyoming, USA - YL17G07_0 | ecosystem: Environmental > Aquatic > Freshwater > Lake > Sediment | place: USA: Wyoming | collected...
CCGCCCGTCCCTGGTGGGTGGGGAGGAAGTAGCGGAACCCGAAGATGTCGCGCACGGCGGCCTCGAACCGCTCGAAGCTCTGGCTCCCGGCGTACGACTCGTCTCCCCGCATGAGCGCCGCCCACTGGTCCTGGCTCATGGCACCGGTCCCGGAGTCGGTCAGCAGGTCGACGTAGATGTCTTGGGAGCGAAGGTTGAACACGTTGTAGCCGGCCTCGCGGATCCGTGCGTCGCGCTCCGGGCGACTCAGGATCCGGATCGGCTCCACGACCTTAATGCGGTACGGCTTGTACGGGGTCCCGCTGGGCACACCGACCTCCAGGAGGGTTGTCTCAGAAGTAGAAGTGGATGCCGGTCCCGACGGACATGTCCACGGCTCCGGTCGCCGTGACGGCGCCTCCGAACTCGAGGTTCCAGGCGAAATTCCGCGCAAAGGCGAAGCTAAACTCGATCCCTCCCACCGCGGAGAAGACGACGGGCTCACCGCCGTAGGGGGAGAAGGGCGCGGAGACTCCTGCCGCGACGTAGAAGTCGACCGCCGCGGTGTCGGCGAGGCGATAGAGAACGCGGGTGGTGAGGCTCCCACCCAACCCCTGCAGGTCGCCTGCGACGAACACGACCTCCTCGGCTCCGAAGGCGGGCGAGAACCAGTAGCGGACGCTCACGAGGCCTCCCCAGGGATAGTCGAGTTGCATGCCGATCGCGAGCGCTCGGCCCTCCGAGAGGTTCGCCTCCTGCGAGGAGGCGGGCAGGACAAGCGCCAACAAGACCAAGACCCCGAGCACGGGGAGGATCGCTCTCTTCATGGGATTCCCTCCAAAGTTGAGATGGGCCATCTTAGTCCGGAGCGGATCACGGAGCAACTGGTTGCGTTTGACGGGCGGTGAGCCCGTCGGTTTAATGGGGCGGGTGAACGGTCTCGGCAAGGAGGCGGGCGATGCACGAGGCAATCGATCGGGCCGTTGCGGGGGGCGAGCTGGAGCGGCTGCTGGAGGCGCTGGCGGGGGCGAGGACGCCGGACGTGCGGTACGCGATCGAGAGGATCAGTGAGCTGGCGAGAGAGGACGGAAGCCTCCTCGACCGTGCCGCGACGCTCGCCGGGCGGGCGGAGCCGGCGGCGCGGCATGTGGCGAGTGGGCTCGTGGTGGCGGGCTACGGGGGCGAGCCGACGAGGGCGCTCGAGCTCCTGCGGCGCCTCGCGGACGACCCGGACTGGACGGTGCGCGAGTCGGCAGCGCACGCCTGCGGACACCTGCTCGCGGGGGACTTCGCGCGGATGGTGGAGGCCTTGCGGGATTGGTCCGGCGCGCCCTCGCCGGCGGTCCGCCGGGCGGTGGTCGTCGCCGCGGCCAAGGCCGCTACGCGAGGCCGGCCGGAGTGGGCTGAGCCGCTGCTCAAGCTCCTCGAGCCGCTCCTCTGCGACCGCGACGAAGGGGTTCGGCGGATCCTTGCGCCCGTCGCCTTGGGCGCGTCGCTCCTTCGCGCCTATCCCGACCTCACGTTCGAGTACCTCGCCAAGTGGTCGACCTCGACTGACGAGCAGGTCCTGTGGAACGTGGCGATGGCCTTCTCCGCCTCCGGCGCCCCGCCCCTCGCCAAGAAGGCCCTGATCGTCCTGCGCAAGCTCTCTCTGGACGAACGCCGCTACGTGTGGCGGGCCGTGGCCTCGGCGATGTGGAAGCTCGGCCGCAAGAAGCCGGAGATCGTTCGTCCCGAGCTCGCTCAGTGGCTCGAGGACGAGCGGCGCGTCGAGGTGGCGCGAGAAGCCTTGAAACACCTCTAGGCCGGCCCCAGGGATCCGGCTGACCGGCTATACTCAGGCCATGATCGGAGAAGGACCCTCTCGAGGAGGGGCGCCCGGCGCGGTCGTCACGGGAAGCTCTCGGGGGATCGGCGCGGCGGTCGCCCGCGGCCTCGCGGCACGCGGCTTCGGGGTGTGCGTGAACTACGCGAGCCGCGAAGCGCCGGCCGAGGCGCTTGTGCGCGAGATCGAAGCGGCCGGGGGGAGAGCGTTTGCCAGAGAGGCAGACGTCTCGGACTTCGAACAGGCCAAGGGCCTCGTCGAAGAGACCGCTGAGCGATTCGGCGGCGTGCGGGTCGTGGTGAACAACGCCGGCTTCTCTCAGCACCGCACGCTCGAGGAGATAACCGTTGAGGACTGGGCTCGCTCTCTCGCGGTGAACCTCTCCGCTGCATTCTACACCACCAAGGCGGCCGTTCCCTATCTGCGCCGCGAGCCGTGGGGGCGGATCGTCAACGTCTCGTCGCTGCGCGCGATGACCGGCTCGGACCACGGAGCGCACTACGCCGCGGCGAAGTCCGGCCTGATCGGGCTCACCAAGTCCTTGGCCCTCGAGCTCGCGCCGGGGATCACGGTGAACGCGGTCTCTCCGGGCTACACTCGCACCGACATGACCGCCTGTGACCTCGAGCGGCACGGGGAGGCGATCCGCGCACGGATTCCGGCCGGTCGGGTCGCCGAGCCGGCAGAGATCGCAGCCCTCGTCGTCTTTCTCGCCTCCGAAGAGGCGGGGTACATCACCGGCGAGACGATCGGCATCAACGGCGGAATCTACATGCGCTAGAGCCCGGCCGCGACGAACCACGGAAGCCAAGGTGGTGCGATGAGCGAGAGGGAGTTTCGGGACTACAGCCCAAAGCGCGACCGGGAGGCGGTGCGTCGCGTCTACCGCGAGTGCGGGTGGCTGGACAAGGGGAAGGAGCCTGCCCTCGAGGCGTTCCTTAAGGGCAGCCGGGCCATCGTCGCGGAGGTGAACGCAGAGGCCGAGTGCGTGGTCCTCACGGCGCAGGGGACGATGCGCTATCTCGATGAGGACCTTCCGGCCTCGTTCGTCACCGGAGTCACGACGAGCCGGGTCGCGCGCAAGCAGGGCCTCGCGAGCGAGCTCACGGCTCGGTGCGTGGCGCGCGACGCCACGGAGGGATCCCTGATCTCTTGCCTGGGCATGTTCGAGCAGGGCTACTACGACCGGCTCGGCTTCAGCACCGGCGGGTACGAGCACTGGTACGCTTTCGATCCGGCCGAGCTCACTCTCGTGGCCAAGCCGCGGGCCCCGCGGCGGATCGCCGCAGACGACTGGAAGGCCGTACACGCCGCTCGTCTGCGCCGGCGCCGCGTTCACGGGGGCTGCAACCTGAGCGCTCCGGAGCTGACGAAGGGCGAGATGCTCTGGACGACGAACGGCTTCGGTCTCGGCTACTTCGACGGACGCCGCGGCACGCTCAGCCACTACGTCTGGTGCGACGGGAAGGAGTCGGAGCACGGGCCTTACACCATCTCTTGGAGCGTCTTCCGAACGCGCGAGGAGTTCCTCGAACTCATGGGGCTCGTGAAGAGCCTTGGGGACCAGGTTCACCTGGTGCGGATGCAGGAGCCACCGGGAATCCAGCTCCAGGACCTCCTCCGCCAGCCGTTCAAGGCACGGCAGGTGGCGGAGAGGGCGAAGTACGAGACGAAGCTGACGGCGACCGCCTACTGGCAGGCGCGGATCTGCGACCTCGCCGGGTGTCTCGAACGGACTCACCTCGCGGGAAAGCCCGTTCGGTTCAACCTTGTCCTTGCGGACCCGATCGAGCCCTTTCTTCCGAAGCGGACGGACTGGCGCGGGGTCGGCGGCGAGTACGTCGTGACGTTGGGACCTGCCTCGGGGGCCGAGCCCGGGAAGAGCCGTTCTCTTCCCACCCTGAAGGCGGGCGTCGGGGCGTTCACCCGCCTTTGGCTCGGGGTGAGGCCGGCGACGGGGCTTTCCTTCACGGACTCACTCGCGGGTTCGGGCTCGCTCCTTGAAGCTCTGGACGAGGTCCTCCGCCTCCCGGAACCGAAGCCGGACTGGGACTTCTAGGCGCCAGGGGCGAAACGAGACGAGCCACGGGCCGGGGAGTGCGCCTGGGACCGTACGAGAGCGGGCGATCGACCGGAGTCAGGAGTGACTCACCCAAGGTAGGGCGGATGCCAAGGACGGCGCGGATTGCGGTAGCGGTGGGGCTGGTTCTGGCTGCGGTAGTCGCCGGAGGGGCGGCCGCGCCTCTGCGGGTCGCGGCGACGACGTCTATCGTCGGTGACGTGGTTCGCGCGATCGGGGGGGACGGGGTTATCGTGACGGTCCTCCTTCCCGCGGGGGCGGACCCGCACGCTTTCGAGCCCACTCCCAAGGAGATGGCTTCGCTGGGGGATGTCCAAACCATCTTCGCGAACGGCGCCGGGTTGGAGACCTTCCTCGACTCACTCCTAGCCTCCGTGGGGGTACCGATTGTCTCTGTGTCCGACGGGATCGCCTTCCGCGGGTTCGCGCAAGGTAGTGAGGAGCAGGGAGTTGACCCACATGTCTGGTTTGACCCGATGAACGTCATCGTCTGGACCGAGAGCATCGCCCGACAATTCGCCACTCTGGACCCGGCGAACGCGGAAGGTTACGCGACACGCGCCCTCGCCTACGAGCAGGAGCTGAAGGACCTGGATGTTTGGATCGTTGAGGCGGTCGCGGCGATCCCGCGCGAACGGCGGAAGCTCGTGAGCGATCACGAGGCTTTCGGCTACTTCGTCGATCGCTACGGGTTCGACGACGTGGGCACGGTGATCCCGGGTCTCAGCACGCTCGCTGAACCCTCGGCGCAGGGCCTCGCCGCTCTCGAGGACGCGATCCGCGAGCACGGCGTCCCAGCCATTTTCGTCGGGGTCAGTGTCAACCCGGCGCTGGCAGAGCAGGTCGCTCAGGATACAGGGGCTCGCATCGTCTTCCTGTACACCGGGGCGCTCAGCGGCACCGCTGGGCCGGCAGGGACCTACCTCGACCTCATGCGCTACGACGTGCGAACGATCGTTCAAGCGTTGGGAGGAGGGCCGTGAGCGCTTCGAAACGCGCCGCGGGCGATACCGCCTGCCCAAGCGGTCGCGGACCTATCTGGACCAGGGTGCGCCGGAAGCCCCTCGAAGCTCACGTGGCCGGGACTCCGGCGCTCGAGGTGGACGGGCTCACCGTCCACTACGGCGGTCGTCTCGCCCTCGAGGGGATCCACTTTGAGCTCGAGGAGGGAGCGGAGCTCGGCGTGGTCGGCCCGAACGGGGCGGGGAAGAGTACGCTCCTCAAGGCGATTGCCGGGATTGCTGCCCCTTCCGCGGGTGAGGTCAGGGTCTACGGTCACGTGCCGTCCGGGCACATCTGCATCGCCTACCTGCCCCAGCGGAGCGAGGTCGACTGGCGCTTTCCCCTTTCGGTCGAGGACGTCGTGATGATGGGGCGCTCTGCGCGGCTCGGGCCGCTCCGCCGGCCGGGGCCGCGAGACCGGAGCCTCGTGCGGGGAACCCTCGATCTGGTCGAACTCGCCCCGTTGGCGCGCCGTTCCATCGGCGAGCTCTCGGGCGGCGAGCAGCAGCGCATGTTCATCGCCCGGGCGCTCGCCCAGGAGGCGGACCTCGTTCTTCTGGACGAGCCGCTCGCCGGCCTCGACCTGCGCTCGCAGGAGGGGATCCTCACACTCCTGTCCGCGCTGCCCCAGCGCGGCATCACCCTCCTCGTTGCCCTTCACGACCTGGGCATCGCGGCAGATCGCTTCGGGAAGGTCCTTCTTCTCAAGAAGAGCCAACTCGGATTCGGTCCTCCGGCAGAGGTCTTCCGCGCGGAGGCGCTGAAGGAGGCGTACGGGGCGAGCCTGCGCATGGTGCGCGCGGAAGAGGGTCTGTTCGTCGTCAGCGACGCTCCCTGCGACAAGGAGACCTGCGATGGGACTCCCTGAGCTCCTCGTCGCCCCGTTCCGATACCCGTTCATGGCTCGCGGACTCCTTGCCGCGACGATGGTCGGGGTCGTTTGTCCCGTGGTTGGGACCTACGTCGTTCTTCGCGGCATGGCGTTCTTCGGAGACGCCCTCGCTCACGCTGTTCTCCCAGGCGTGGCGGTCGGCTTCCTCACGTCGCACGGTGGTGGGAGGCGTTCGGTCTTCTGGTGGGCTCTGGGCACGGCGATCCTTGCCTCCCTGGGAATCGGCGCCGTCGCCCGGCGCGGACGGCTGCGAGAGGACACCGCGATCGGGATCGTGCTCGCCGGGATGTTCGCCTTGGGGATCGCCCTCATCTCCACCGTACGCGGCTACGCCGTCGACCTCGTTCACTTCCTGTTCGGAAACGTGCTCGGCGTCTCGGGTGGCGACCTCCTCCTCACGGCCCTCCTGGGAGGCCTCGTGCTGGCGCTCGTCCTGGCTCTGTACAAGGAGTTCCTCGTCGTTTCCTTCGATGCGATCCTCGCTGCGACCCTGCGCCTTCCGGTTCGCCTGTACAACGGTCTCCTCCTCATCTTGATCGCCGTCGCCGTCGTCGTCTCCCTTCAAACCGTCGGGGTCGCCCTCATGCTCGCCCTGCTCGTCACGCCAGCGTCCACGGCCTACCTCCTCGTGCGGAGGGTGCCGGCGATGATGGTCCTCGGGGCGGGGTTCGGGGTCCTCTCCGGTCTGGTCGGCTTGTACGTCTCCTACTACGCCGGAATAGCCTCCGGCGCGGCGATCGTTCTCGTGGCGACCGGTTTCTTCGTGATCGCGCTTTTCGCGGCTCCGCGGCGTGGGCTGTTGTGGCGGAGGAGATCCAACTAGCGTCCTTGGTCGTTCCCCAGCTGCGGGGAGACAGGGCTTCTGCTACAGGCTCACGAGTTCGAGGTCTCGCGCGCTGCGCAGCGACTTCTCCGGTCGCAAGAGGGCCACGCGGCGCTCGGATCCTCCGTAGGCCTTGGACGTGAAGAGCGTGAGGCAGCGATCGCCGAAGAGATAGGTCGGCACGAACGGTTGGTGGGAGCGCAGAAGGGCGCGCAGCCCTAGGCGACTCGAGATCTCCCGGAAGTAGTCGCGGCCGAAGGTTGGTCGCCCGAGCGACCCTGGATCGAGCACGTAGCCGGCCGCATCGGCCCAGTCCCCCCACGTGATCTTCCGCCAGTTGGCGCTTCCGAATCTCACGTTCTCGATCTCCTCGAGAGAAGCGACGTCGGGAAGCGCGCCGTGAAGCGCGAGGACCCGGCGTGGATGATAGGCGGCAAACGGAAGGAGAGAAAGGGTCTCGGCGTAGGTCGGAGCGTTCTGCGGCCCCAGGCCCTCCCAGAAGTCGGCGGGCGTGAACGGGGAGGCCGCCCACGCCTCGTGGTTCCCCATCAAGAGGAAGAGCCGCTGCGGGTGGGAGAGCTTCGTCTGGAGGAGGAGGGCGAGATTCCCTGCCGAGTCCGGTCCGCGATCTACGTAGTCTCCCAGGAAGACGATCACGTGGCCGGGGAGGAGGTAGCGGGCGAGCACGATCTCCGTCCCCTCGCGGTCTCCGTGCGTGTCGCCGACGAAGACGATCGTCTGGCCTTCGGGGAGGCGGATCAGGCGACCCTGCTCGCGGAAAAGGACGGCGGCTGGGGCAAGGAGCTCCTTTCGATCCATGAGCGAAAGCTTACCCGCGGGGGTCTCGTGGGCAACCTTGCTTCGTCCCTCACGCCCCCTGATCGATGATGGATGGGGCAACGTGTGGTACACTGCCGCCGCGGAAACGGGGGCGCTGATGAAGAAACCCATCCTGGTTTGGCTCTTGCTCGGCCTCATCTGGGGGTCGACCTGGCTCTTCATCAAGCTCGGCTTGGAGGACCTGCCGCCGCTCACGTTCGCCGGGATCCGATTCTTGATCGCTTCGATTCCCGTTCTGGTCTGGGTTGCGGCCCGGAGAAGGCCGATGCCGACGTCCGCTCGCGAGTGGACCCTCATGATCTCGACCGGGATCGTGACCTTCTCGATCTGCTACGGCCTCGTCTTCTGGGGGGAGAACCACATTCCCGTCGGCCTGACGTCCGTCCTCTACACGACGCAGCCCCTTTTCGGGCTCCTCCTCGCCCACTTCCTCCTCCGGGACGAGCCCCTCACCGTGAGGCGCCTGGGCGGGGTTCTCTTGGGGATCGGCGGGGTCGTGCTTCTTTTCTCGCACGAGCTTGGTGCCGAGGATCCCCTGGCCCTATTTGGGATGGGGGCGATCCTCGTCTCGTCGCTCGCCGCGGCCGCGGTGGCGGTTGCGGTCAAACGCTGGGGAGGCGGGATCGACCCCGGCTGGCTCACCGTCGCGCAGATGGTCTCAGGCTTCATTCCCTTGCTGCTCGTCGGGATTCCTCTCGAAGGGAACCCTCTTCGATTCCACTGGACGCCCATGGCCGTGACGGCGCTTCTCTACCTGAGCCTCGTGGGGTCGGCCCTACCGTTCGTCCTTTACTACTGGCTCCTGCAGCGGATGGATGCGACGAAGACCCAGTTGATTACCCTCCTATGTACGGTCGTCGCCGTCTTCCTGGGCGGGGTGGTGCTGCACGAGGAGCTCGGCTGGAGGACGGCGCTGGGCGCGTCCGGAGTCCTCGCGGGCCTCGCCATCACGACCTGGCCGGGCCGCGATCGCGCGGGCGTCCCCGGTTCCAGAGGCTAAGCTCTCCTCCCGAGGCACGGTGCGTGCTCGTCGGAAGTGGAGAGGAGCGCGCAGCGGGTTCTTTCGCCGAGCGCTCCTCTCGCCGAGATTGAGGCGATCGCGCCTAGGGACGGGTTGTGACCCCCTCTCGAGGAGAAAGGACGAATGAGCGGAGGATGAACTCGTTGAGGCGGTCGAGGAGTCGCTCGATCTCCCGGACGAGGCCTTCTAGCTTCGGATCCAGCTGGGCTCCACTCGCGCCGGGGCGTGCGTTCTCCGCGAGTCTCTCTTCGACCTCCTTGAGGAGTCCGCGCGCTAGGCGCTCGAACTCGCTCGGTTCGAGGCGATCGAGTCGAGCGGTAACGCCGCTCACGTAGCCTTCGACCCAGGTGCGCAGCTCGGCCAGGGTCTCCTTCGCCTCTTGTCTTGCGACAGAGGATCCTCTGTCGGGTTCCGCGCGATCGGCGAAGCGCTCGAGGGTCTCGACGAGCCGGCGGAGGAGGAGGTCGAGCTTCACGACCTCTTCTCGAACGGAGGGTGGCTCCTGCCCCGACGCGGGCGGAGTTCCCAGCTCCTGGGTCAGCTTCTCCAGAAGCGCACGGACCTCCTCAAGCTCCTTCCGCAGGCCCGTCCAGCCGACACCGTCGGCCCGATCGTCGAGCGCGTCGAGGGCTCCGCGAAGCCTGTCCAGGATCGCGGGCAGAGCGCTTGCGGGCGCAGGGGCCTTGGCCGCTTGGTCCTGTGCGAGCCCCGCGACGGGGAGTACGGCGAGCGCAGCCAGGAGGGCGACGAGAACGACCCCCAGCCACTGATTCGTGCCCGGCCTGGTGCCGGATTCTCTTCTTGCGTGCATGGTTCCTCCTTCCTTCTTCTCGTGTCCCGCCGCCTCCGGCGTTGGGACACTTCAAGCAGAACGCTAGCTGGACGTGGGTCACGGTCGAACCGCGCGGCGGTCAACTCCAGATCAACGGCGCCTCGTCTGGCTTGCCCTGGTGTGGGCCAGAGCCTACGCTTGGGGCCGTGAAGGCGCTGGGCGAACGGGCGGGGCGGAGAGTGGTCCTCGGGGCGGCAGGGGCGGTGCTCCTCTTGACGGGTCTCGTCGTGGCGTTCTTCGCTCGTTCCTATGAGGGGGTCCTCCAGGAAGCCTTCCGCGAGCGGAGCGTCGCCTACGCCGCGGCCTTCGCCGACGCCGCGGGGTCGTGGCTCGCACGGGAGGAGTCGGAGACGGCACGACAAGCGGCGCGCTTCCTGCTCATGGGAAGCGCGTTCTACGTCCAGGCCGTCGTCCGCGGGGAGGTGCTTCTCGACGAGCGGGTGGAGCGAGCCGATTCGCTGGCGCTTCCGCCGCTCTCCGTGCTGCCGTCCGCGCGAACGGTCGGGATCGCGCGGCTTGACCGGGGGCCGCGGTACTTCGACGTACTGATCCCGATCGTCTTGGGCTCCGGTGAGGCGGGCGGGAGCCAGGGCGGGTATGTCCGCGTTGGGATCGACGCGAGCTCGATTGCGGCGCGGAGCCGTGGGATGACCCTGTTGGCCTCTGGCGCGGCCGCCCTGGTCGATCTTCTCCTCATCGGAGCCTTTCTTCTCCTCTTCAGGCGGTCGCGGTTGGTTCGCGCGGAGAGGGGAAGCCTGCCCGCCGAGGCCTCCACGCCCGAGGAAGCGATCCTCGAGCTGGGAGGTCTGCGGATCGACGAGTCGCGGAAGGAGGTCACCTTGTTGGGCCAGAAGCTCTCCCTCACCCCGAAGCAGTACGCCCTCCTTCACCTCCTCGCTAGGAGCCCGGGACGGGTGTTCTCCGATCGAGAAATCGTCGCGGCCATCTGGCCGGACTCGGCGTACGCCAACTCCAAGGACGTGAAGCAGCAGGTGTACCTCCTGCGGCGGCGGCTCGCGGCGGCGCACCCCGAGGGCGCGGGTTTCGTCGCCAACGTCCCCGGGTTCGGCTACCGGCTTGCGCACTCGGACGTTGATGAGGGCTTGACTGGATCGTGATGGGCTGGCGAACCGTGTGGCATAAGATGAGAGGGCAAAGGAGGTGGAGAGAGTGAAACGGGCGAGCATGATCGCGACGGGGATTCTGGTGCTCGTTCTCCTCTTCGAGGCGAGCGCGATTGGGGAGGGCGAGCCGCCTGCAGCCGCGCCGGACCGGGAGACCCCGGCCGAGGCGCGGCTCGAAGGCATGGCGGAGCGCCTGCGGCTTCTGCTGACTTACTCCACTCTTGCCATCCTCTCGCCCACGCTCGCCGACCAGCGGGTACACGTCCAGCGGGTGATCAACCTCCTGGAGGGGACAGGCGGACGGCACTTCGTCCCCCGCCTTTCTCCGGAGGGAGAGGTGCGCGGGCTGGTCGCAGAGGCGCGAGCCCTCGCGCCGTGGATCTTGGGAAAGCCGATCGAGGCACCGCTTCGCGACGAGCTCCGCTTCTTTGCCAAGAACATCGAGGTCTTCGTCGGCCTCGCCCTGCAGGCGGCGCTCGAGAGCCTCAATCAGCGGCACCTGGAGCAGGGCGGAGACGAGATGCGGAAGGCCTTCGCCTTCCTGGCGGCGGCCCTGGGCTCGGAGACGGGCCCGACCTACCTGGGCGGCGTCCTTGCCGTGATCCGCCTTCTTCCGGGTTTCCCTGCCGCTTGAGACTCGGTCTTCTGGCTCGTAGGACGGACGTCTCGGGCCGTCTGGGGATCCTCTGCTCGGGTCTCGTTTTTTCTGGCGTGTGTCGGTGGGCTTGCTTTGGCCCCTAGGCGAAGGTTCAACGGGACTGCTGCCCTGCCGGCCTGCGCGCCATCGTGTTCTCTCTCCCATTTGACGGGAGGGCTCTTCCGCGTCGACAATGGGGCCGACGGAAAGGAGACGCGGATGGACAAGACGACGAAGCCGTATGGGCTATGGCAAAGCCCGATCACGCCGAAGAGCCTGGCCGGGGAGCGGCGATTCGGCGACGTCCTTTGGGACTCGGACGGCGAGACACTCGTGTGGCTCGAGGGCCGCTCGGACCGGGGCGTCCTGGTGGCCAAGCGTCGCGGCGAGGCCCCGCGCGACCTGACGACGGAGCTCTCGGTGCGGGCCAGGGTGGGGTATGGAGGGGGCGACTTCACGGTCTCCCAGGGGACGCTCGTCTTCGTTTGCGACGGCCGGCTCTACCGCCAATCCCTCGCCCGCGGAGGCGCGCGGCCGATCACACCCCCATTTGGTCAGGCCGCCGCGCCCGCGATCTCTCCCGACGGGGAGTGGGTCCTCTTCGTCTGGAGCGACGGCGTTGAGGATGTCCTCGCCGTCGTTGACTCGGAGGGTCGCCTGTGGCCACAGAAGCTCGCCTTGGGGCACGACTTCTACATGCAGCCGCGCTGGCACCCCTCAGGGGAGAAGGTCGCCTGGATCGCCTGGGATCACCCGCGCATGCCTTGGGACGGCACGGTCCTCGAGCTCGGGACGCTCGAGCTCGCCGAAGGACGTCTCCCGGGTCTGAAGGAGGCGGAGAGGGTGGTCGGGGGGGAAGCGGTTGCTGTCTTCCACCCCGAGTTCTCTCCCGAGGGCCGGTTCCTCGCCTACGTCTCGGACGAGGGGGGGGTGGGGAACCTTTCCCTCTACGACCTCTCCACGAAGGTTCCCCGCGCCCTGACCCAGGGGGACGGGGAGCTGGCGGCGGCGGCCTGGGTGCAAGGGATACGGACGTACGGGTTCAGCCACGACGCCGGGGCGATCATCGTCCGAGCGAGCAAAGACGGAATTGATCGAATGAAGCGGATCGACCTCGCGACCGGGCGGATCGAGCCACTCGACGAGAACTTCGCCGAGTACACGCGCCTGCAGCAGGTGATTCCCTCTCCGACCGAGAACGCGGTCGCGGCGATCGGCGAGGCGGCGACGATCCCGCCCCGCGTCATCACGTGCACCCTGACCTCTCTCCAGCGGCCAAGGGTTCACGCGCACTCAAGCGGAGAGACCGTGCCCCGCGAGGACCTGTCGGTCCCGGAGCCGATCACGTGGATCGGCCTCGACGGAGGGAAGGTGTACGGCCTCTACTACCCGCCGGCGAACAGCCGGTTCTCCGGGGTGGGACTTCCGCCGGCGGTCGTCATGGTCCACGGCGGCCCGACGAGCCAGTACACGGCCGGGTACCACGGGAGCACGCAGTTCCTGACCACTCTCGGCTACGCCGTCCTCGAGGTGAACTACCGCGGGAGCACGGGATACGGCCGCGACTACCGGCAAGCTCTCGCGGGCAACTGGGGCGTCCTCGATGTCGAGGACGCGGTCTCGGGAGCCGCCCACCTAGGACAGAGCGGCCGCGTCGATCGGGAGAGAATCGCGATCATGGGCGGAAGTGCGGGTGGATATACCGTCCTGCGCGCTCTCACCGAGCACCCGGGCGCGTTCAAGGCGGCCGTCTGTCTCTACGGGGTCTCGGATCTCTTCGGCCTGGCTCAGGACACGCACAAGCTCGAGGCGCACTACCTCGACTCGCTCGTCGGGCCGCTCCCGCAGGCGAGTCCGCTCTATCGCGAACGGTCGCCTCTCTTCTCTGCCGACCGGATCGCCGATCCGATCGCGCTCTTCCAGGGCGACGAGGATCGGGCCGTGCCGAAGATCCAATCGGACCGGATCGCGGCGTCGCTTGCGCGCCGCGGCGTGCCGCACGAGTATCACGTGTACGCCGGGGAGGGCCACGGTTGGCGAAAGGCCGAGACGATCGAGGCGTTCTACCGCGACGTGGAACGTTTCCTGCGCGAACGCGTCCTGTTTGCCTAGAGGACGCCGGGCACGCGCAGGGCGGGGAGACGGCGGAGCGCACGGGAAGAGAGGAGGAGCGATGGAGCTCTACGAGGCGATCAGGGGGCGACGGAGCGTACGGCAGTTCCAGGATCGTCCGGTCGAACAGGAGAGGCTCGAGCGGATTCTCGACGCCGCCTTGTGGGCGCCTTCCGCCCATAACGCCCAGGCGTGGCGGTTCACCGTGGCTCGCGGAGAGACGAAACGGGCGATCGAGCGGGCGATGGTGGAGGCGGCCGAGGGCGCGGAGGCGCGCGGCGAGTCCCTCCCGGGGTTCAAGGCGACCGCACGCCTGATCGGCGCGGCGCCCGTGATGATCGCCGCGTTTCACTTTCGATCCGAGCCGATCCCTCTCCGGGAGACCTACGCGCTCAGAGAGCTTCTTCTTCTCTCGGCACAGATCCAGTCGGTCGCCGCGGCGATCGAGAACCTCCTGCTGGCGGCGCACGCGGAGGGGCTCGGCGCTGTCTGGATTGGGTACACGAACCTGATCGCCGCCCGGCTGAAGGAGATCCTCGGCGAGGACGGCTTTCCCGTGGCCGCCGTCGCCCTTGGCTACCCGCGGCAGGCGCCGCCTGCTCCCGAGCGGAAGCCGCGACCGGAGCGAGTCGTCCTTCGCGGGGCGTGAGCTTGGCCTCGCGGGCGGTACAATCGGAGATCTCTGTGATGGGTTTCGATAGAAAGGAGCGCTATGAGAGTCCTGATCATCACGAGTAGTCCCAACGCCGCCGGGCTCACCGCCGCCTGCGGAGAGGCCGCGCGACACGGGATTGTGGACGGCCACAGCTCGGCGCGGGTCGTGAACCTGAACGGCTTGAACATCGCGCGCTGCGCGGTCTGCGAGGACGGTTGGGGGACCTGCCGGAGCGAGCACCGCTGTCGGATCGACGACGACTTCCAGTCCCTGCACGAGTCGTTCCGCCAGGCGGAAGCGTACGTGGTGGTCACGCCCGTCTACTTCGGCGAGCCGAGCGAGGCGTTGAAGGCGGTCTTCGATCGCCTCCGACGGTGCGAGGCGACGAGAAAGGACGAGCCGAGTGCCCTGGCCGAGAAGCCGGTCGTCGCGATTGCCGCGGCGGGGGGATCCGGCGGCGGCGCGGTGCACTGCCTCGCGGAGATGGAGCGGGTGCTGGGAAGGCTCGGCGCGGACGTCTTCGACGCCATCCCTGTGACCCAGAGGACGCGCGAGTACCAGCTCGAGACGATTCATGACGCCCTGGTCGCTCTCGTGAGCTCGCGGCCGAGCGCGCCGGCCGCCTCGCCATCACCGCGGGAGGAGCGTCGTCCTCCTCGGCCGACACGCGGACGCCGGCGGCACTAGCCACGCTCTGCCAGGCGGTAGACCTCGCTGTACTTCCTCGTGATGTAGCTCAAGAAGTACGCGGAGTCCGGCTCTTTGCCGGTCACGCGCTTGACCAGTTCCTTGGGCTCGTAGACCTTGCCGAAGCGATGGACCCGATCTTGGAGCCAGCCGCGCAGCAGGGCGAAATCGCCGCGAGCGATGCGCGCGTCGAGGTCGGGGGTCTCCTCTTGGAGCGTGGCGAAGACCTGGGCGGCGTAGAGGTTCCCCAGCATGTAGGAAGGGAAGTACCCGAAGAGGCCCGCGGACCAGTGGACGTCCTGCAGGACCCCGCTTGCGTCGTCCGTCGGGGTGACCCCCAGGTAGCGGCCCATCGCGTCGCGCCACAGGTCGGGAAGGTCGGCGACGGCGATCTTTCCGTTGATGAGGCCGTCCTCTAGCTCGAAGCGCAGCATGATGTGAAGGTTGTAGGTCACCTCGTCTGCCTCGACGCGGATGAGCGACGGTTCCACGACGTTCACGGCGCGCCAGAGGGCGTCCGCGCTCGGGGAAGAGAGCTCCGGGAAGACCTGGGTCAGGATCGGCCGGAAGAAAGTCCAGAACGGAAGGCTCCTTCCGATCATGTTCTCCCACAGCCGCGACTGCGATTCGTGGATCCCGAACGAGGCGCCCTCGTCAAGGCCGGTCCACTGAAGCTCCGGGGAGATCCCCTGGTCGTACAGGGCGTGGCCGCCTTCGTGGAGGGAGCTGTAGAGGCTCGAGAGGAGGTCGTTCTCAACGAACCGAGTCGTGACGCGAACGTCGTTCGGCCCGGTGGAACTCGTGAATGGATGGACCGCGGTGTCGAGCCGCCCGGCGGCGAAGTCGTACCCCATCGCCTCAAGGGCTCGTAGCGAGAGTGCCCGCTGGCGGTCGGCGGAGAAGGATCCGCGCAGAAAGCTCGTGTCGGGTCGGGCTCCCTCGGCGAGGAGTCGCTTGAGGAACGGGACGAGGCGCTCGCGCAACGGCGCCATCACGCCGCGGACCTCGCGGCCCGTCATCCCGGGCTCGAAGCCCTCGATCAGCGCGTCGTAGGGGTTTTCCTTGTATCCGTAGTACTCGGCGAAGCGGCGGGCGAAGTCGACCATCTCCTCGAGATGGGGTTGGAAGGATTCGAAGTCCGAGGCGGCCCTGGCCTTCTCCCACGCCGACTCGCTCCGCGAACGGGCGACGGCGAAACGCTCGAACAGACTGGGAGGAATCGCCTTGTGGCGGCGGTAGTCCTTCCCCACCACGCGCACGCTGGCGCGGTCCTCGAGGGAGAGGCCGTCCTCGACCTCGAGCTTCTCCAGGTAGCGCCCGAGCTTGTCGGCGGTCCCGAGCTCGAAGACGATCTTGGCGAGCTTGCCGATCGTCTCGGCCCGCGCCTCGTGCCCCTTCGGCGGCAGGCAGGTGCGCTGATCCCACTGGAGAAGAGCCAAGGCTGAGTTGAGTTTCCCGATCTCTCGAAGGTGTGCCTTGTAGGCGGCGAGCGTTTTCAACGTCATCCTCCTTGCGAAAACGCGGCGGCCCGGGGACCGCCTTCTCCGTGACTAGAGCATTCCCTATGGGGCGCGGACGCGATTCCTCAGGATCCCGATCCCGTCGATCTCGATTTCCACGAGGTCGCCTGGCGAGAGCGGCCCAACCCCTGCCGGGGTCCCGGTCGCCACCACGTCGCCCGGCTCGAGGGTCATGAAGGAGGTGAGTTCCTCGAGGATCGCAGGGATGGACACGATGAGGTCGCGGGTGGATCCGTCCTGCTTGGTCACCCCGTTCACGCGCAGCGTGATGTGAAAGGGCTCCTCGATCTCGTCGGGAGTGAGGATCACAGGTCCGAGAGGGGCCGACGTGTCGAAGCCCTTGGCGCGAACCCAGTTCTTCTCCCAGCTCTGGGCGTCGCGGTCGGAGACGTCGTTCATGCAGGTGTAGCCGAGGATCGCCTCGTAGGCGTTCGCGGCGCGGAGGTGGCGGGAGCGGCGTCCGATGACCAAGGCGAGCTCGGCCTCGTAGTCGACGCGCGGGCTGCGCGGGAGGACGATCTCCTCTTCCGGCCCGATCACCGCCGACGGGGGCTTGAAGAAGAACATGGGGCGCTCGGGGACGACGTTCCCAAGCTCCTTGGCGTGCTCCGCGTAGTTGCGGCCCAGGCAGACGATCTTTGTCGGAACACAGGGGGCCAGGAGGCGCACCGACTCGACCGGGTAGGTCCTTCCGCCGGCGACGACCTCGTCGTCTTGCAGCTCGCCTTGTCCTGTCTTTCCTGTTCTGGAGAACCGTACGAGTCTCATCGCCTGAGTCTTCGCCTCCTCGAGGGCTTGGAGCTAGAACGAGTAGGAGTACGTCGCGGAGATGTCGTGGAATCCAGTCTCCGAAAGGCGGAAACCGCACGCGACCTGGCCAATGGAGATTCTCCCCAGCGCAGTCTCCTCGCAGCATGTCAAGTCGTAGCGGAGGTCGACCCGGATCGAAGGCAGGTTGAAGGAGAGGGTGAACTCCGGGCCGAGGGCCACGATCTCGATCTCAGGAGACAGGAAGACCGAGAGCTGGTCCTTCGTGCAGTTCCAACTGGCCGTGAGCGAGAGGAGACCTGTTGCATTGAAGGTTGCCGACGAGGAGAGGTTGCCGTCCCAGGCGGGGCCGCTCAACTGGGCACTCCCGGAAAGGAAGGAGAAGTCGTTGGCGAACGACCAGTTGCTGCTCGCCGACGCGCAGCCGAGCTTGGCGAACAGGCCGACCGTCAGTCCCTGGAGCTCGAAGAGACCCTCGTACGGGAGTCCGATGCGAAGGCTCGCGTTGAGGGCGGGAACGGTGGCCATCCAGGAGACGTATTCCTCCTCGAGTCCTCCGTCCCCGAACGCAAGGTCGACGCCCGCCTTCCCCCCGCACAGGGAGAGGTCCCCCCACGAGACGCGCGCCCCCTCAAAGCAGCTCCCGGTCTGGACTTGTCCGAAGGGCGTGGCGCCGATACCCAGCACCGCCGTGAGGCGGCCGAGCTCTGGGATGTTGCCATAGGCCCGAATCGTCGTCCCGAAACCGTAGGAAGGCGTCTGGTCGCTTCCGAGGTTGGCCCCAACCAAGGACGCCACGAACGCCACCCCGGAGAACGTCCCCGAGAGCGAGAAGCTCGAGCGCGTGAAGGTCTTCGACGAGAAGGACGTGCCTCCCTGAAGGTTGTACTCGCCCAGGGGGGTGGAGAGGCGGAATGTCGCGGAGGCGAGCCCGGTCGTTCCGAAGCTCGTCTGAGAGGTGACGCTGAACTGTTGCACGCGATACGAGATGCTGAAGACATCGCTCACGCCGACGGAGGAAAGCGTCAGATCTGCCACCGT
>Ga0315281_10005680_pt1 | contig 17835 bp, 14 predicted proteins | sample YL17G07_0_MG_FD_204540 | JGI IMG/M metagenome (GOLD analysis project Ga0315281, IMG submission 204540) | Sediment microbial communities from Yellowstone Lake, YNP, Wyoming, USA - YL17G07_0 | ecosystem: Environmental > Aquatic > Freshwater > Lake > Sediment | place: USA: Wyoming | collected...
GATCTCGAGCCACGTCTTGTGGAACGCGTCGAGGTCCGCGACGATGTCGTCCTTGCTCCGGCCCGCGGCCGCGGTCCGGATGATCACGCCCCCGGTGAAGCCGTGCTGCTCGCGGAACTCGCGGACGATGCCGCGCAGCCGCGACCGCTCGTCACGCGAGTCGATCTTCCTGGAGATGCCGACGTGGTCGACCGTCGGCATGAACACGAGGAAGCGGCCCGCCATCGTGACGTGGGAGGTCAGCCGCGCGCCCTTGGTGCCCAGCGGCTCCTTGACGACCTCGACCAGGATCTCCTGGCCGGCGGTCAGCAGATCTTCGATCTTCGGCTGGGGACGGGGGCCCTTCTCCTTCGGTTTGCCGGTCTCGTCGTCGTCGCCCGCATCGAGCTTGTCGAACTCCTCCATCGCGTCGAGGACGTCGGCGACGTAGAGAAAGCCGTCGCGCTCGAGCCCGAGGTCGATGAAGGCGCACTGCATGCCGGGGAGCACCTTCGAGACCCGGCCTTTGTAGACGTTGCCGACGACGCCGCGCTTGCTTTCGCGCTCGACGAAGATTTCAGCGGCGAGATCGTCTTCGAGAATGGCCACGATGGTCTCGTGGCCGTTGGAGGAGATGATCATCTCCTTGTTCATGCACAGCTCTCCTGACGATCGGCATTCGCATGTCGATCCTCAATTCGTGAACCTGCGCATGCGCACGTTGAGCACCAGGCCGAAGCCCGCGAGCGTCGCAATCATCGACGACCCGCCGTAACTCATGAGCGGCAGCGTGAGTCCTTTGACGGGCGCCAGTCCGGCCGACATGGTGATGTTGTAGATCACCTGGAAGCTGAAACTGGCGAGCACGCCGAGGACGAGGTACGAGCCGAGGCGGTCTTTGGCCAGACGGGCCGCCTCGAGCGCACGCAGGATCACGAACAAATACAGGCCAAGCGCCACGAGGACGCCGGCGAATCCCTGTTCCTCGGCCAGCACCGAGAAAATGAAGTCGTTGTGGGCCACGGGGAGGAACCGCAACTGGCCTTGCGTCCCCTTTCTGAAGCCCTTTCCAGTGAGGCCTCCCGAGCCGACCGTGATGCGCGCCTGAATCTGCTGGTATCCGGCGCCTCGTGCCTCACGCGACGGGTCGAGAAACGTGGAGATGCGGGTTTTCTGATACGGCCTGAGCGCAAACATCCAGGCGACGGGCGCCGCCAGGATGAGAGCCAGGAAGAGGACGCCGAGAATGCGAAGGCGCATGCCGGCGAGAAAGGCGATGGCCACAAAGACCGGCAACAGCACGACGGCCGTGCCGAGATCGGGCTCCTTCGCGATGAGCGCGAGTGGAAGCAGGGTGAGCGCGGCGCCGATGGCGAGGTCGGTCCATTGCGGCGCGCCGCGATTCTCGCCGTAGAACTTGGCGAGCACGAGTGCCACGCCGACCTTCGCGAATTCGGACGGCTGCACGTTGACGAGCTTGAGCGAAATCCAGCGGCGCGCGCCCATCTGCACGGTGCCGAAGAACATGACGTACACGAGCACGGCAATGAGCGCGATGTAGATCAGGTGCGATTTGTCGGTGAAGGCACGGTAATCGACCGACAGCGTGACGGCCATCGCGATCAGGCCGAGCGCAATCGCGTACAGCTGCGTCGCCCAGAGATGCGACGCGGCGCGCGTCGGGTCGGACGTCGTACTGTAGATCATCACGACGCCGATGCCGCACAGCGCGAGAATGGCGGCGACGAGCGCCCAGTCGATGTGGTAATACAGCCGTCGTTCGAACATCTATTCCTGCATCTACCCTGACATCTACCCCATCGAGGGATTGAGATTCGCCACCAGCGTGGGCTTGGGCGGCAGCGGCTTGCCGTCCTTCTTCGCGAAAAACGTCTCGAGGATGTGGTGCACCACGAGCGCCGCGTTGCCGCCGTGCACGCCGTGCTCCAGGAACACGACGCCGGCAATCTGCGGGTTGTCGCGCGGCGCGAAGAACACGAACCAGCCGTTGTCGCGAAGGTCCTTCTCGGTCTTCCCCGCCGCCGCCTTGCCCTGGTTCGAGATCACCTGGGCCGTGCCGGTTTTGCCGGCGACCTCGTGCCCCGGAATCCTCGCCGCGCCCCCCGTGCCGCCCGGCTCGTTGACGGCCATCCACATGCCGTCGCGAATCGCCTGCAGCTTTTCCGGATCGATCTGGACGCGGCTCTTCGGCCCCGGCGTCGGCACCGGCTTCCATCCGCTGCCGTCGTCGACGGCCCTGAGCAGGTGCGGCGTCACGCGCGTGCCGCCGTTGGCCAGCGTGGCCATATAGACCGCCATCGACACCGGCGTCGTCGTCACCGCGCCCTGGCCGATGCCGACGGAAATCGTCTCGCCGGCGTACCACTTCTCGTGCAGCTTCTCGCGCTTCCACTCGGTGGAGGGCACGAGGCCCTGCGCCTCGTTCGGAAGGTCGATGCCGCTCATGACGCCCATGCCGAGCGCCGTCGCCCATTTGTTGATCTTGTCGACGCCGATCATGTTGGCAATCGTGTAGAAGTACACGTCGCAGGACTGCTGGATGGCGTGACGGAGATCGATCGAGCCATGCCCGCCCCGGTTGAAGCGCCAGCACTTGAAGTCGCGGCCGTAGAAATTCGCGTGGCCCGGGCAGTAGACGTGGAAGTCGGGCGTGATGATGCCCTCTTCGAGCCCGGCGAGCGCGACGGCCATCTTGAACGTCGAGCCCGGCGCGTAGCGTCCCTGAATTGCACGATCGTTGAGGGGCTTGTCGCGGTCGGCGGTGAGCGAGGCCCACGTCGCGCGATCGATGCCGGAAGCGAACGCATTCGGATCGTACGCCGGCCGGCTGGTGAAGCCGAGGACGCCGCCATCGGCCGGATCGAGCACGACGGCCGCGCCGTTGAGCCCGATCGAGTCGAAGCCGTCTTCGATTGCTTTCTGCACGTCGTAGTCGACGGTCAGCTGCAGCCGCTTGCCCTCGGTGAACGGCGCCTCTTCGAGCGTCCGGATTTCGCGGCCCACGCTGTTGACGACCACGCGCTTGGCGCCGTCCTCACCCATCAGAAAGGCGTTGTAGGTCTTCTCGATGCCCGACTGGCCGGTGATGTCACCGCTCTTGAGCGTGCCGTCTCCGGCCACCTGCGCGTCGTTGACCTCGCCGACGTACCCGAACAGATGCGCCGCCATCGTCTCGGGATACCGCCGCGTCGGCGTCGGCTGCACGACAACGTCCGGCAACTCGAAATCGAGCCGGCGCGCGGTGACGGCCGCCACCTGCGCCAGCGACGCGTCCTGGATGATCGTGATCGGCTGATACGACGGATCGCGCCGGTGGCGCTCGACAATCGACCGCACGCCGGACTCGTCGAGTCCCAGCACGGCCGCGAGGACGCGGATGGTCCGTCCGAGATCCTTCGTGTGTTCGCGGACGATGGAAATGCTGTACGACTGCCGGTTCTCCACCATCACGCGGCCTTCGCGATCGAAGACGAGGCCGCGCGGCGCGCGCAGCGCGAGCGTCCGCTGGTGGTTGTTCTCCGCCAGTTCGTTGTATTGCTGGTGCTGCACGACCTGCAGCACCCAGAAGCTCACCGAGAGCACCGAGAAAAAGGCCGCGATGACGACCTGCAGGGCGCTCAGGCGGATGCCGGCTTTGCGGCGATCTTCGACCATAACAAACTCGCTAGATTCTACCGCCGGAGCCCGGTCCGGCCCGCCCTGCGGCGTTCAACCGCCCCGGGCAGCAATTCGACCAGCTGGAAGGCCGCCACCCCCACGATGGCGTTCCCCAGGGCCTCTCCCGCCACGGCGCCGTAGGGCGCCCCGAACGGCCGCAGCCCGAGCACCGCGCCCAGGCCGATGGTCATCGCCTGATGGACGACCGTCGCGGTGAAAAACACGACAAAGCGCGCCACCGGCTCCGCAATATTGAGCTGCGTGCCCACGATCCCGGCCACGAAGCCCACGATCGTCTTGGCCAGGCCGCCGATGCCGATGACGCCCGTCGACAGCGAATCCTGGATCAGCCCGGCGACCGTGCCCGTCACGAGGCCGGTCACCGATCCGGACGTCAGGGCGACGTACACGACGACGACCAGCACGAGATCGACGGCCACCGGACCCGACACCACGAACCGCGCGATCGTCGTTTGCAGCGCGAGCGCCGCGACAATCGCCAGGACGATCCAGGCCGTCTTCACTCGTGGCTCTCCTCGGCCTGCTTCAGCGGCGTCGGCGTCAGCACGACGAGCACCGTCTCGAGCGACGAGAAGTTCACCGCGGGCCTAATCGTGATGCGCTTGTACGCCGGCCCGTTCTTTTCCACGGTGTCGACATACCCGAGCGTGAAGCCCTTCGGATAGATGCCGTCGATGCCCGACGTCACGACGAGATCGCCGACGACGACGTCGGCGGCTTCAGAGACGTAATCCAGCCGCAGCCGCTCGTCGCCGCCGCCGATCGCGACGCCCTGCGCGCGCGATCGTTCAATCAGCGCGCCGGCGGCGGCGTTGCGATCGGTCAACAGCTGCACTTTCGCGGCGCCCGGGCTCGGCACGACGATGCGCCCGACGACGCCGGACGCGGCGATGACGGCCATGTCGGGCCTCAGGCCCTGCCGGGTGCCTTTGTCGATCGTGAGCGTCCGGAAATCGGGCGACGCACTGGAGGCGATGATCTCGGCCGCCACGGTCTGCAGGTTCGATCGATCGCGGAACGTGAGCAGGCCCTCGAGCAGCCGCGCGCGATCCGCCAGCGCGCGCCGCTCCTGATACTGCACGCGCATGTCGTCGAGCTGGCGGCGGAGATCCGCGTTCTCCGCTTCGACGCCGCGCAGCCAGACGTACCGGTTCCACGCGCGGCGGATGCCCGACACGCCGGTCGAGAGCCCGCGCTGGGCTTCGGCGAACAGGCCGAACGTCACGGCTTCGAGCACCGGCACGCCGCTGCGCGAATTCACCTGGGCGGAAATTAGAATGACGTGGCCGAGCATCACGGCGAGGAAGAGGTACCCGGAATGCCGGCGGATATCGAGGAGGGCCATGCGCGTTCAGATCCCGCTCATCAGTCGATCGAGATCTTCCTCAGCAGATTGAAGTCCGACAGCATCTTGCCCGCGCCGAGCACGACCGACGACAGCGGATCCTCGGCCATGGCCACCGGAAGCCCGGTCTCTTCGCGGAGGCGTTTGTCGAGATTCTTCAGCAGCGACCCTCCGCCGGTCATCACGATGCCGCGATCGACGATGTCGGCCGAGAGCTCCGGTGGCGTCCGCTCGAGCGCGACGCGCACGGCGTCGACGATCACGTTCACGGTTTCCGCGAGCGCCTCGCGGATCTCCTCGTCGCTGATGGTGATGGTCTTCGGAATACCTTCGATCAGGTGCCGTCCCTTGATCTCCATCGTCAGCCGCTCTTCGAGCGGGAAGGCCGAGCCGACCTCGATCTTGATCGCTTCCGCCGTCCGCTCGCCGATGAGCAGGTTGTACGTCTTCTTGATGTACTGGATGATGGCTTCGTCCATCTCGTTGCCCGCGACGCGCACGGCCTTGCTGTACACGATGCCCGCCAGCGAAATGACGGCGATGTCCGTGGTGCCGCCGCCGATGTCGACGATCATGTTGCCGGACGGTTCGGTGATGGGCATGCCGGCGCCAATCGCGGCCGCCATGGCTTCTTCGACCAGGTGCACTTCGCTCGCCTTCGCGCGGTACGCGCTGTCTTTCACGGCGCGCTTCTCGACCTGCGTAATCTCCGACGGCACGCCGATGACAATGCGCGGACGCACCCAGACGTTGCGGTTGTGGGCCTTCTTGATGAAGTAGGTCAGCATCTTCTCGGTGACCTCGAAGTCGGCGATGACGCCGTCCTTCATCGGCTTGATGGCGACGATGTTGCCGGGCGTGCGGCCGAGCATGTCCTTGGCGTCCTTGCCGACGGCCTCGACGCGGCCGGTCACCTTGTTGATCGCCACAATCGACGGCTCGTTGACGACAATGCCCTTCCCTCGCGCGTACACGCAGGTATTGGCCGTGCCCAGATCGATCGCCAGATCACTTGAAAACACCGACAGCATCGAACGAAGGCTCAAAGGAAAACTCCTGTTAATCCGTGCAGTTCCGGCAACCGGCCAATGGTCGCCGTGTCAGTTATCGGCTGGAGCGGACGCGGCCTGAATACCGTTCTTCCCAGAATCTTTGACCTGATACATCGCTTTGTCGGCGGCCGCCACCAGTTCATCGGCTGAGGCCGCCACGTCGGGGAGGGTCGCGACGCCCACCGACGCCGTGAGGTGGAGGTTGAAGCCGTCGTCGGCCAGAAAAAAATGGGCGGCGATGCGGTCGCGGACGCGCTCGCCGACGGCGTACGCGCCTTCCCCGCCCGTGTCGGGAAGCACAATCGCGAATTCGTCGCCGCCGAAGCGCGAGACCACGTCGGTTTCACGCGCGCAGCTGCGGATGAGCCCGGCCGCCTCGACGAGCGCGCGGCTGCCATAGAGATGTCCGTGATTGTCGTTCACGCCCTTGAAGCCGTCGAGATCGATGAACAGCAGCGACAACGGCCGGCCGCTACGTGAGGCGCGTTTGGTCTCTTTCCGGAGCACAAGATTGAGATACCGCGAGTTATAGAGCTGCGTCAGGTCGTCGGTGACGGACAGCTCTTCCGCGCGCTTGAGCAGCAGCGCGCTGTCGAGCGCCATGGCCGCGGGCTCGAGCAGCAGGTTCACCGACTGCAGGAGACGCGGCGCCAGCTTCGGCTTCTGGGACGCGGGCGCGCGATCCCAGGCGATGAGCGCGCCGACGCGGCGGGCGCGGCCGTTGAGCGGCAGCGCGAGCGCGGCGCCAATGGCCTGCGCCCGGACGCGCGGGTCGTTGCGCAGATCGTCGGTCGAAAACTCTTCGCCGCGATCCATGACCCACTTGGCCACCGCGCGGACATCGTCGCCGTTGTCCTCGGTGACGCCCCGGCCGGACAGCACGGACAACTGCCCCGACAGATCAGCCGAGACCACGGCCCAGCACGGCGCGGGCACCCAGACGGACGCACGTTCGACAATCAGCCCGGCAATCTCCACGGGTTCGAGCGTCGCATGCACCGCGCGGATGATCTCGACAAGCGTGTCGCGGCGATCGATGCGGCTGCGCAGCAGGCGCTGCGATGCGGCGAGACGGCCCGCGAAATCCAGGCGGGACGACGTGAGCGCGAGATCGCCGGCGCGGCGCAGTTTCGACGCCCGTTTCCGGACGCCGCCGGCCGCCTGATACAAGGCTCGGCGCGAACTGGACACGCTGGGGGCTCGGCTCAATGTAAGTTGTTCTATCCACGGCAAATATACCACACCGGCACGCGCTCTTCGCTTGCCACTTCCGAAGATCCTGACGTACCATCACAGTTTCCGAAGGTGCCCCGATGACCATGCTCGACCGTATGCGCCGCCACAAGGCGTGGCTCCAGTGGAGCCTCGTGCTTGTCGTGCTGGCGTTCATCATCTTCTATATTCCCGACTTCCTGCGCGGCTCCGGCACGGACGCCAGCTCGGGGGACACCATCGCAAAGGTGGAAGGCCGCGCGATCACGTCGGGGGAGTTCCGTCGGACCTATCAGGCGCAGCTGCAGGCCTATCGGTCCGCGTATGGCGGCCAGATGAGCGAGCAGCTGCTGAAGCAGCTCGGCATCGAGCAGCAGATCCTCCAGCAGATGGTCGACGAGCAGGCCTCGATCGCGGAGGCCGGCCGGCTCGGCATCGACGTCAGCGACGAAGAGGTGCGCCAGCGGATCTTCGCGATCCCCGCATTCCAGGAGAACGGCCATTTCATCGGCGACGCGCGCTATCAGCAGCTGCTCCGCATGCAGCGGCCGCCGCTGGCGCCGTCCGACTTCGAAGACGGCATCCGCAAGACGCTCGTCATCGAGAAGCTGCGCGCGTCGCTCACCAGCTGGCTGTCGATTCCCGACAAGGAACTCGAGCAGGAATACCGCCGGCGCAACGACAAAGTCAAGATTTCGGTCGTGAGCGTCGTCGCGGACACGTTCCGCGGCCAGGTCAAGGCCACCGATCAGGACGTCGCGGCGCACTTCGACGGGCACAAGAACGACTTCAAGATTCCCGAGAAGCGCAAGATTCGCTATCTGCTGATCGATATCGACGCGGTGCGCGCGAAAGTCGTCGTGCCGCCGGCCGATGTCGAGCGCGCCTACAACGACAACCTCGCGCAGTACTCGACGCCCGAACAGGTGCGCGCGAGCCACATCCTCCTGAAGACCGAAGGCAAAGACGATGCGGCGGTGAAGGCGAAGGCCGAGGCGCTGCTGAAACAGGCCAAGGCGGGCGCGGACTTCGGCGAGCTCGCGAAGAAGAATTCAGAGGACGAAGGCAGCGCGGTCAACGGCGGCGACCTCGATTACTTCGGCCACGGCAAGATGGTGCCGGAGTTCGACGCGGTCGTCTTCACGATGCAGCCGGGACAGGTCAGCGATCTCGTCAAGACGCAGTTCGGCTACCACATCATCAAGGTCACCGATAAAAAGGCCGGGACGGTGCGGACGCTCGCCGAGATGCGGCAGCAGCTGACCGACCAGCTGGCGTTCGAGCGCGCGCAGACGCAGGCCGCGGAGCTCTCCGCGCGCCTCGAAAAGCAGATCAGCAAGCCCGCGGACCTCGACAAGGTCGCGAAAGCGCAGGCGCTGACCGTCCAGGAATCCGGCTTCTTCGCGCGCGACGAGCCGATCATGGGCCTCGGGGCGTCGCCGGACGCGGCCGCCCGCGCCTTCGACATGAAGATCGGCGACGTCTCGCCGGCCGTCCGCGCGTCGCGCGGCTTCGCGTTCGTCACGCCGACGGCGAAGCAGGACCCCTACGTGCCCAAGCTCGACGAGGTCAAGGACCGCGTGCGCGACGAGGTCGTCAAGATCAAGGCGCGCGATCTGGCGACGCAGAAGGCGGCGGAGCTCGCGCCGAAGCTGAAAGGCGCCCCCGACTTCGACAAGGCGGCCAAGGCCGCGGGCATCGAGGCGAAGACGACCGAGCTCATCGCGCGCGACGCGCCGATTGCGGATCTTGGCGTGGCGCCGGCCATAGACGACGCGGCCTTCAGGATGGCCGTGGGCGCGGTCAGCGATCCCATCGCGACCGGCACCGGCGCCGCCGTGATCAAGCTCGTCGAAAAGCAGCAGACGACGGCGTCAGACTACTCGCTGGCGAAGGACAAGTTCCGGGAAGACATTCTGGCCGACCGCCGCAACCGCTTCTTCGGCGCCTACATGGTGAAGGCGAAGCAGCGGATGAAGATCGAAGTGAATCGCGAATCGTTGCAGAAGGCCGTCAGCTAGCGCAGGAAGGTCATCGGCATCAGCGCCAACGGCTCGCCGCGACGGAACATCGTGAGCGGGCCGCGCATCATCCGCAGCGCCTCGATCTCCCCTTTTGACAGATTCGCCGAGAGCCACGTGCGCATCGCCAGCTGGTCGCTCGATCCGCTGAACTGCTCCGACAGCAGCTCGTAGAAGCTCTTGCGCGGCGGATAGACGACCAGTTCCACCTCGGTGTCCGCGGCCAGCTTCGCGCGCTGCTTGGCGATGGCCACCGCCGCGTCGAGGCCGCCCAGCGCGTCGACGAGGCCGTTCTGGCGCGCCTGCTGTCCCGTCCACACGCGCCCCTGGGCAATCGCGTCGATCTTCTCCGGCGTCGTGTGGCGCGACTGCGCGACCTTCTCGACGAACCCGTCGTAGAACGACTGCAGCTGCTCCTGGACTTTCTTCAGCTCGCCGGCGTTGAACGGCCGCGCTGGCGAGTCCATCTCGGCGTTCCTGCCGATGCTGGTGCTCTCGATGCGCGCGCCAAGCTTCTCGTAGATGCCGCCGGTGACGATCTTTCCGCCGAAGATGCCGATGGATCCCGTCAGCGTCGACGGCTGCGCGACGATGACCTGCGCCGGCATCGCGATGTAGTAGCCGCCCGACGCCGCGAGATCGGACATCGACGCGACGATCGGCCGGTCGGCCCGCTCGGTCTTCGCGATCATCAGCTCGCGCCAGATCGCATCCGACGCGGCGGCGGATCCGCCGGGGCTGTCGATGCGCAGCACAATCGCGCGCAGCGAGCTGTCGCGGCGCGCCTGGCGGATCGACTCGATGAGCGTGTCGGACCCCGCCACGGCGCCGTTCAGCGGATCGAAGCCGCTCCGCCCGCTGTTGATCGTGCCGGTGGCGTAGATGACGCCGATGCGCGGGCCGCGATTCAGCCCGAAGACGCCGGGGCTGACGCGCGCGTACTCGTCGCCGTCGATCTTTCTCAGGCGATCGCCTCCGGCGCCGGCGGCCGCGCCCGCTCGCGGCGCCTGGCGCAGCCGCTCCTCCACCTGATCCTCGTACGCCACATCGTCCACGAGGCCGGCGCGGAGCGCGTCCTCGGGCAGAAACGGGCCCTGATCGATGAGCGCGCGCACGTCGGCGTCGCTCTTCTTCCGGGCGTCGGCGATGCCCCGCACGAGCTGCTCGTAGAGATCGCGATTGAGCGACTCGTCCATCTCCTTGTGCGCGCGCGTGTAGCCTTTTTCCGTGAGCTGGTTGACGGCGGTCTTGTAGTCGCCGATGTGGTGCATGTCGGGATACGCGCCGATCTTGTCGAGCGTGCCCCGGAGAAAGACTTCGTAGGTCACCAGGCCGCGCAGATCGAGCGGGCTCGAGGGCAGCAGAAAGATCTTGTCGGCCGCCGTCGCGAGGTAGTACTCGCGATCGCCGCCGTACTCGAGGTAGGCGTAGACCGGCTTCCCCGACTTCCTGAAATCGAGGACGGCGTCGCGGATTTCCTGCACCTTGCCCCAGTAGGGCGAGTCGAAGCCGGTCGGCCTCAGCAGCACCGCCGACACGCGCGAGTCGGCCTTGGCCTTGCGCAGGTTGTCGATGATCGTGCGGACGATCGGCGTGTTCGCGCCGCGGAAGTAGCCGACGACGTCGGTCGGCGCGACTTCCGAGAGATCGCCGCCGACCTTGAGCACGAGCGTCGCGTTGACGGGCACGGAGGGCTCGCGGCCGAACGCGAGATAGAGCACAAGGAAGCCCGCAATCGAGATGAACACGGCGAACCCGAGCACGGTGAAGATGACGGTGAATCTGCCGCGAGCCATGATGAGTCTCCCTGTCTGACCTTCAATTCTCGCACGGTGCGCTATACTAATTGTTCGGTCGCCACGCGGGAATTGGCATCTTCTGAAATTCTCCTCACGTTGCGGAAGTGGCGGAACGGCAGACGCGCTAGCCTCAGGAGACTTTGGCGGCTAGCGGTTCTGCCTCACGTCATTGTCGATTAAAATCAATATATACATACAGATACTCGGTATCTATCGGTGCATAATTCTGGCGTGTTGTCAACTCCGTTGTCAACTTCACAATTCCCGCACCGTTCGGTCCTCTCCCCTTGCGACCGTCTCTCGTTGGAAACATTCACGGCACCGTGGTGTAACCTCTGCGCGTGGGTGCTACGCCCCGCTCGAAAAGGAGCGGTCGGCGTCCCAACCCGAAGGATTATCCAGCGCATTTCTCACGCGAATACCCTGTGACTGAAGGTCATCACTACTCGCTCAATGGCGTCCCTATTGACGTTTGGCAACGCGCCAAGAAGCGAGCCCATGCTGACGACCGTTCAATTCGCGTGATTCTTATTCGGGCGCTGGAACTCTACGGCAACGGACGCCTCGACTTCTGAAATTCCTCTCTCAGCAAAGCAAACCACTCACAGTTGAAGTTCATATGAACTTCTGACACCATGCGCGCTCCTGTCGAAAAGGAGCGGTTGTGCGAAGCACCCTCAGAAGAAGCAGCTTGCTAGTCGCATACCCGTTTGGACTTCTGTTTTTCGTGGCGACTCTTGGTGCTGCACAGCGGGAATCAGAAATGACCACGAGCAAGGACACTCTCTCAACGCAACGTGCCGCAAGCGTGTTCGTGGACTACTACATCACCTACAAGGAAGGGAACCGCGGGCGAACGCAGGTGACGGTCAGCGTCGATCAACAACTGAACGGCGCACGGTCCGAGACAGCGGTCCTCGCATACCTGAAGAAGAAGCATCCCGAGGCACGAGACATCACGATCATGAAGCTGGAGTGGAAGACGACTTCGGGTGGGGGCGTGTCACCTACTCGCAAAGCGACTCAGGTCTTCGTGGACTATTACGCCGAATACAAGGGAACCAGTCGCGGACGCTTTCAGGCAACCATCAACGTCGACCAGCAACTCGGTGGAGCGCAGTCCGAAACCGCGCTCTCGGCTTACTTGAAGAAGAAGCACCCAGAGGCGCGCGATATCACGATTATGAAGTCGGAGTGGAAGTGACCACTCTGTTGGAGGGGTAATGTTCTGTCCGAAGTGCGGAACCACGGTCGAGGAAGCCGCGCAATTCTGCGGCAAGTGCGGAGCGGAAGTCAGGAGCGCAGTCGGCGCTGCTGCCACAAGTGAAACACGGAAACAAAGCTCCAAGGTTGTCGGTTGGCTGATCGTGTTGCTCGGCGTCGTGACAATGTTCGTTCCCTCGCGCGTGGTGCCGCTCGACGTGTTGAAGGTCCTAGCGTTCATCATCTCGTGGGTCGGCTTCTCCGTTGTGCTCTCGGGGTCGTCCACCATCATGCGGATAGGAAGCGGGCTGGTCGGCGCTGCGGTGGTGGTCTTCCCGTTGGTCTACCTTCGCGATACTGTGCGCGATAGCAGCGGAGCGACAGACACCGCTGTCGCCGCCAACGAAGTGTCACTGGACTCCTTGCTGTCCGACTACAAAGCGAACGAGGTCGCGGCAGACCAGAAATACAAAGGTCAGACGATTCGGACGAGCGGTGTTCTCAAGGAGGTGAAGAAGGACATTGCGGACAATCCGTTTGTCCTAGTGGGCACGAACACTGACCCGCTTGTCATTCCAGAACTTCAATGCTCGCTATCGAGGTCCGCCGTTCAAGAAGCGGCGCGGCTCACACGCGGAGCGCCTGTCACCGTGCAGGGGTCTGTGCGCGGACTCCTGCTCAATGTTCAACTTGCGGATTGCACGTTCGTTGCTCCCTCCGTCGTAAGGAGCGAGCAGAACTCCGAGGCAGCGACGAATGGGAGTGCCCAGACGCCAGCGCAGGTGTTCACAGTGAACCACGTAATCACTTTTAGCGACGGAACCTCCAGCGATAGAACGGTCTTGGAACCAGTCGCCAAGGAAGACGCGCAGTTCGCCGCCCTAATAGGCGGCGATTTCACGATTGCCCGCGAAGACCTCAATGAAGATGGCGTGAAAGAAATACTCATCGTTGGTGGGCGAGACTTTTGCGGCAGCGGCGGTTGTTTGACAGAGGTATTCGAGAAGCAGGGCGACAGCTGCGTCGCGGTGTTCAGTCAAAACCTCGCTGGCAGTCTAGCGGTTACAAATGAAAAGGTCGGTAAGTTCCATGCCATTGCCGCGACGGACGACAAAGGCAAGATCCTCACGGGAGAAAAGGACGGCACGCCCATGAACGGAAAGCAAATGGTCTACCCCGTCGGTAATTAGGCGTGAAGGTCGAACCTCACAAGCAAGTGAGAAACATCGACCCGTTAGGGGCTCTGCTCGGATTGTCCGCTACCGTTTCACCAGCAGAATGGTCGCGTCTCTGTTGTCGGCAATCGCCGATTGAATGTCCTTTGCTGAAATCTTGACGACGCTGCTCGCTTGTCGGACGAGTTTCTCGGCTTCCAGTTTGGTCAATAGAGTCATCGGTTACGCTCCTTCCTTGATCAGCACGTTCCGCAACTGCTTGCGGACGTAGTTGCTCACGGTTCGTGCTTCTTCGTCGGCACGCTGTTCCAGCGTGCGGCGTTCCTTGTCGGTCAAGCGAACTGAAATCGTGCTCGTCATCGTGTCTGGTGTGGTGGTGTTCATCAGTGCTCCTGTTCTGGTTGAGTTGCGGATAGAGATACACAATCGGGTGCTCGGTCAGGCTCTTGCGTTCGTCGGCGTTGTAGAGGATTGACGCTGCGAGGTTCTTGACGTGTTCCGTCTTCTGAATGTGATAGACGAACGGTTCAACCGCGCGCTTGTCGGGCTCGTCACGCTCTCGCGTCTTCGTCGTGGCGTCGTTCAAGGCGGTCAGGAACTCCGACAGCGGCATCGTGTCTGGGACACCGAACAGGCAGTGGAGGTGTCGTCGCGTTCCTTTGTCGTGCTGGCAAATCAAGGCGGTCACTCGGTCGGGGTCGTGCTTTCGTCGGGCAGCGTTTCCGAACAACTCCTTGTTCAATCGGTTCATCATCCGAATGGCGATCCTGCGGACTTCGTCGTCGGTCAGATAGAAATACGGCGCGTAGAGCGGCGCGTCCCGCAAAGACACGCGGCTTGGCGCAACGCGGACGTTGACGGTCTTGTCTTCGTTGAGCACGGGTCCCTCGAAACGCTTGACGGGATACGTTCCGTCTATTGCACCCACGTAGGCGTTCTGGCGTGTGTAGAAGTGCGGATAGCGGGCGCTGGTTGACTCGGCAGGGCGTCGTGTTTTCAGTTCGGTCGCACGTCGTTGTTTCAGCGTCAGTTCCACTCGGAGGTTCAGCGAGTGCTTAACATTCGGGTGCGACAGGAAGTCAATCCACTCGTTCTCCAAGTCGCTGGTCATCATTCGACGTGAGCGGTCCTCGCTCTGGTGTTCGGCTTCCTGCTCGTTCCACCGTTCTCGCGTCTCTTGCTGCTGGTCGGTCATCTGCGCTTCTTCCTTCGTCGTTTCGTCGGTCGTTGAAGACAGCTATCGCGTCAAGGACTTCAGGCGTGTTCAACAACGGCATCGCAGGACACATTCGGCATCCTTCGTGCGGCAGAACAACGAACGTGTGCGTTGTCCGCTATCGTGTAGGTAGACCACGCCCCGTAAATCATTTATAAACAACGATTTACTGAACGACCTTCCAACCTCGGTGGACACCCAAATCCAGCCATTAATCGACACCGCAAAACCCGCCATTAACTGACGGCGACCGAGACGTTGACGGCGGCGGCGGGCCTATGGTCCCTCGCCCGGATGAGCAACGTCTTGGATCACGAGAAGCAGCAACAAATTCTTGGCCTCGGCCGCGTGGGCTGGACGCTCCGACGGATCGCGGCGGCGACCGGTGTGGACCGCGCCACGGTGGGCGGCTACTTGCGGGCCGCCGGGATACCGGTCCGCGGCCGCGGGCGGCCAGGCGAACGGGCGGCAAAACCGGCCATTACGACCGCGGTGTCCACCGACTCTACGCTGGCAAAACCGGCCATATGTGGCGCGGTGTCCACCGACCCGCCGAGGCCGGCGCCGACGCGCGCGCCGAGCGCCAGCGCATGCGAGCCGTACCGCGAGCTCATCGTCGAGGCGCTGGGACGCGGACGGAACGCGGTCGCGATCTGGCAGGACCTAGTCGACGACCACGGCTTTTCCGCGCGGTACGCCAGTATCCGGCGCTTCGTCCACCAGCTGCGCGGGAGCGCGCCGACCGAGGCGCACGTCGTCATCACCACCGCGCCTGGCGAAGAAGGCCAAGTCGATTACGGCGAGGGGCCGATGGTGCGCGAGCCCGCCACCAGCAAGTACCGACGTACGCGCCTCTTCGTCTTCACGCTGGGCTGCTCGCGCAAAGCGGTGCGGCTGATCCTGTGGAAATCGAGCGCTCAGATCTGGGCAGAGCTGCACGAGCGTGCCTTTCGCCGGCTGGGCGGCACGGTGAAAGTCGTCGTGCTCGACAATCTGCGCGAAGGCGTGCTCACGCCGGACATCTACGATCCGGCGCTCAATCCGCTCTATCGCGACGTCCTCGCGCACTACGGCGTTGTCGCCCTGCCGTGCCGCGTGGGCGATCCCGATCGCAAAGGGAAAGTCGAAGCCGGCGTCGGCCACGCGCAGAAGACGCCGCTCAAAGGGCTGCGCTTTGAGACCCTCGAGGCCGCGCAAACGTACCTCGATCGCTGGGAGACGCACTGGGCCGACACGCGCATCCACGGCACCACGAAGCGCCAAGTGGCCGTGATGTTTGCCGAGGAGCGGCCGGCGCTCGGCCCGCTCCCGCTCGAACCCTTTCGCTACTACCGCTTCGGCGCGCGCACCGTCCATCTCGATGGCTGCGTCGAAGTCGAGGCGGCGTACTACGGGGCCCCGCCCGGCTGGATCGGGCAGCGCGTGCAGGTGCAGTGGAACGACCTGCACGTGCGGCTGCTCGCGCCGAAGACCGGGCAGCTCTTGCGCGAGCATCTCCGTGCCCCACGGGGCTGGCATCGCATCGCCGAGGGCGATCGACCGGCCCGGACGCCGTCATCGACCGTCGCGCTCCTGGCGCGGGCCGCCACCGCCGGCGCGCACATCAGCGCCGTCTGCGCCCACATTCATCAGCACGAGGGTGCCGGCGGCGTGCGCCGGATCTTAGGTGTCCTCGCGCTCGCGAAGAAACACGGCGTCGCGGTCGTCGAAGACGCCGCCACCGCGGCGCTCGAGATCGGCGTGCCCACCTATCGCTTCGTGCGCAAGTACGTCGAACGTCGTCCACCCGTGCCGCTGACGCTCCGCCAAGTCGATCCGCTCATCCGGCAACTCACGCTCTACCGTGACCTCATTGACGCCAAGACAGGAGACCCCACATGAATCTCGTCGAACTCGATCATGCGCTCCGGAAACTCCGCCTCTCGGGCATGGCCGACGTCCTGGAAACGCGGCTCCGCCATGCCCAGACGGAGAAGCTCACGCCGCTTGACCTCGTCGCCACGCTCGTCAGTGACGAACTGCAGCGGCGGCAAGATCGGCTCTTTGCCCGGCGCCACAAACAGGCCGGTTTCCGCGACCCGGATCGCTCCCTCGACCGCTTTGATTTTGATTTCAATAAGAAAATGAATCGCGTGCTCATCCACGAACTGGCCACGGCCCGCTTCATCGGCCAGCGCGAAGACGCGCTCTTCCTCGGCGCGCCCGGCACCGGCAAGAGCCATCTCGCGCAAGCCATCGGGCGCGCCGCGATCCAGCAAGGCTACCGCGTCGTCTATCGCGAGGCCCATACGCTCATCGAAGAGATCGCCGACGCCACGCTCGACGGCACTCGGCGCGTCTTCCTCGCGGATCTTGCGACCGTGCCGCTGCTGATCATCGACGACCTCGGCATGCGGAAACTGCCGCACACCGCCGCCGAAGACCTGCTCGAGCTGATCATGCGGCGCTACGAACGGGCCTCGACGCTGCTGACCTCGAATCGACCAGTCGATGATTGGGGCAAGCTGCTCGGCGATACCGCGGCCGTCACCGCGCTGCTCGATCGGCTCTTACATCACGCCCACGTGCTCAAGTGCGGACCGCGGAGCTGGCGCACCAAAGTCCATACCGACTTGCGGACGGACGAGGCCGCGAAGTAGAACTCCCATGTGTCTCGGTCGCCGCTCAGAAATGGCGGGCTTTGAAGTGTCGATCAATGGCGGGATTTGAGGTGTCCACCGAGGAAAGATGCCATAATTCGGTTCGTGCCCGACAAGGAAGCCAGCGCCGTCATCACCAAGATCGTAGTCTCATCGTTCAAGTCCCTTGAAAAGGCCGAGGTTCTCCTTGGGAACCTGAACGTTTTCGTTGGCGCCAATGGCTCTGGGAAGAGCAACTTCCTTGAAGCCGTCGGGGTGCTGTCCGCAGCAGCGGATGGAAAGGTCACTGATCAGACGCTGCTCCAACGAGGCGTTCGTCCAGGCGTTCCGAAACTGTACAAGTCGGCGTTTCCTTCGACCGAGAAGCAGCCGTCACACATCGCCTTTGGCGCTTCGACAGCAGAGGCGCATTACGACGTTTCATTAAACAACCCTCTTACCGACCCCAGCCCCGCTTGGAGGTTCAAGACGGAGTTGCTTGAGCGTGGAACGGAA
>Ga0315281_10005681_pt1 | contig 17835 bp, 16 predicted proteins | sample YL17G07_0_MG_FD_204540 | JGI IMG/M metagenome (GOLD analysis project Ga0315281, IMG submission 204540) | Sediment microbial communities from Yellowstone Lake, YNP, Wyoming, USA - YL17G07_0 | ecosystem: Environmental > Aquatic > Freshwater > Lake > Sediment | place: USA: Wyoming | collected...
GCCTCGGGATCGCCGACCTGCTGGACGCGGTCGTGCCCGCGGTCCGACGCCTCCAGGAGCAGGGCAAGATCCGCTTCTTCGGCGTGACGGCGCTCGGCGAGACCGGGGCGCTCCACCGCGCGCTGGCGAGCGGCGCCATCGACACGGCGCAGGTGTGCCTCAACCTGCTGAGCCCGACCGCGGCGCACGAGGTGCCGGCGGGCTTCCCGGCGCAGGACTTCGACGGGCTCGCGCTCTTGGCGCGCGAGCAGGGCGTGGGCAGAATTGGCATCCGCGTGCTCGCGGGCGGCGCACTCAGCGGGCAAAGCGCCCGGCATCCAATCGCCATCCCCGCGGTGGAACCGATCGCCTCGGGCCCGGACTACGCAACCGATGTGACGCACGCCCGGGCCTTCGAGCCGCTTGTCGCCGAGGGATATGCCTCTAGCGTGATCGAGGCCGCCTTCCGCTTCGCGCTGACCACAGACGCGCTGTCCACTGTGCTCATCGGGACGTCGGACCTCGCCCAGCTCGAGTCCGCCGCAGCCGCCGCCGCCAAGGGCCCCCTCCCCGCCCCTGCCATGGACCGCCTCCGCGCCGTCTGGGCAAACCTCGCTACTGCCTAGCCCTTGTGGCAGGCGGCTCAAAAAGGTCCGGATGCGAGGCGGCGCCCGACGGCCGCACGCGAGGCGTAGTCCCTCTACGTTGAGCGTGGGGCCGAGGGCGCCAACGAAGCAGATGGCCTTTTGCAGCCGCCTGGTTAGCGATTGGGGCCGCGGCCCATTGGGTAGGGTTGCCAGCGGATGAGACTTGTCCTCGGCAGGACGCCGGGGTTGACCGCGGAGCGGGGCCACTTCCCCTGGAGGACCGTGGCGATCTCGCGGCCGAGGCGACGGCGGGTCTCGGGCGCCATGCGGGCGGTGGCGGAAGCGATGTGAGGCGTGACGATGACGTTGTCCATGTGCAGCAGCGGGTTCATGGGATCCACGGGCTCTTGCTCGAAGACGTCGAGCGCCGCGCCCGCGATCTCCCGCTGCTTGAGCGCCTCGATCAGCGTCTTCTCGTCCACCGTCGGCCCGCGGCCGTTGTTGATGAAGATGGCGCTCTTCTTCATGGCCTTGAACTGCTTGTCGCTCATCATGTGGTGCGTCTCCGAGTTCAAGGGCGCGTGCATGGACAAAAAGTCCGAGCGCTGGCACAGGTCGATGAGGCTCGTGACCGGCTCGACTCCGACGGCGGTCATCTCGAGCTCAGCCAGGAACGGGTCATACGCGATGACCCGGAGGCCGAAGGCGTGGCAGCGGCGGGCAACGGCCTTGGCGACGTTGCCGAAGGCTATGAGGCCGATCGTCTGGCCGTAGAGGCGCGGGATGTCCTTGAAGTACGGCCGTCCCTCCGTCCACTTGGCGTCCACCGTCAACTGGTGCATGAGGCGTAGGCGCCGGTGGGCGGCCAGGAACATGGCCATCGTATGGTCGGCGACCTCGTCGATGAAGACGTCGGGGACGTTGGTGACGACGATACCGGCCTCCGTGGCCGCGTCCACGTCCACCGTGTCGGCGCCGACGCTGCCGAGACCGATGACCTTGCAGTTCTTCAAGCCCTTGATGACGGCCGCCGTGATGCGGCGGTTCCGCGCGATCACGGCGTCGGCGTCCTTCGCCGCGGCGATGAACTCCTCCTCCGTCTTCGCGGGCACCTCGACGATCTCGGCGCCGATCGGGTCCAGCGCCTCCCGCTCGATCGCGTAGGCGCCCTCGGCCAGGTCATAGGTGATCCCACCCGACGGCTGCTGGACGACGACCTTGAACTTTCCCTTTGCGGCTGGCATGAGTGCAACCTCCCTGTGGATGTAGTGACGCGGGGCGCGTCAGCTCCTGCTGCGGCGGCCTGTCCGCGAGAGCAATTCCTCGGCAGCGCCAACGACGCGCTCCGTGGTGAAGCCGAGCTCTTTCATCAAGACCTCGCCGGGCGCCGAGGCGCCGAAGCGGTCCAGCGTGACGGTGGCGCCGTCCGTTCCTGTCCACCGCTCCCAGCCCAGCGAGCAGCCCATCTCCACGGCGAGGCGCGCCGTCACCGACCTGGGCAGCACGCTCTCCCGGTACTCGACGCTCTGCTCCTCGAACAGCTCCCAGCAGGGCATGGACACGAGCCGCGCGGTGATGCCCTTCGCGGCGAGGACGGGCTCGGCCGCGACGATGAGCTGCACTTCCGACCCGGTGGCGATCAGGATGATGTCGGGGCGCGCCGCCCCGGCGCGGGTGTTGAGCACGTAGGCGCCGCGCGTCAGCCCCTCGGCGGAGGCGTAGACGGAGCGATCGAACGTCGGCACGTTCTGGCGGGACAGCGCCAGAGCCGTCGGCCGGTGACGCTCCCGGATCGCGACCTTCCACGCCCATGCCGTCTCGTTCGCGTCGCCGGGACGGATGAACAGCAGGTCGGGGATGGCCCGGAGCGCCAGGAAGTGCTCCACCGGCTGGTGCGTCGGGCCGTCCTCTCCCACGCCGATGCTGTCGTGGGTGTAGACCCAGATGGAGCCGAGGCGCGCGAGCGCCGAGAGACGAACCGCCCCGCGCATGTAGTCGGAGAAGACCAGGAACGTCGAGCCGTACGGAATGAAGCCGCCGTGATAGGCCATGCCGTTCACGACCGCGCCCATCGCGTGCTCGCGGACGCCGAAGTGGACATTTCGCCCGCTGTAGTCCCACGCTCCTCCCACCGCCCCCTGCACGCCCTCCTGCGGCTGCGACGCGGGCGCGAAATCCCCCTGCCCCTTGAGCCAGGTGAACGTGGAGGGGTCGAGGTCCGCCGAGCCGCCAACGAACTCGGGCAGCTTCTTTGCTAACGCCTGCATGACGCCCTCCGAGGCCTTCCGCGTGGCGAGCCCCTTCGGATCGGCGGCGAAGGCCGGCAGGTCGGCGTCCCAGGCGGCAGGCAGCGCGCCGGCCATCCGCCGGGTGAGCTCGGCGGCGAGATCGGGGAAGGCGGCCTGGTAGGCAGCCAGGCGTCGGCGCCACTCATCCTGCTCCTTGGAGCCGCGTTCCACCGCCTCACGGAAATGCGCGCTGACGTCGTCGGGAACGAGGAACGGCGGCTCGGCGGGCCAGCCCAGGTTCTCCTTGGCCGCCTTGACCTCATCGGGTCCCAGCGGGCTGCCATGGACATGGAAGGTGCCCTGCTTGTGAGGCGCCCCGTAGCCGATGACCGTGCGCACCGCGATGAGCGAGGGCCGGTCGCCGACCTGCTGGGCGGCCCGGAGAGCCTTGTCCACCGCGCCCAGGTCGTTGCCGTTCTCCACCCCCTGGACCTGCCAGCCGTAGGCGGCAAAGCGCGCGCGGACGTCTTCGTTGAACGAGACGGAGGTCGAGCCCGCGAGCGAGATGCCGTTGTCATCGTAGAGGACGATGAGCTTGCCGAGCTTGAGGTGGCCGGCGAGGGAGACGGCCTCGGCCTGCACGCCTTCCATCATGTCGCCATCGCCCGCCAGGACGTACGTGTAGTGGTTGATGATGTCGTGCCCCGGCCGGTTGAAGCGCGCGGCCAGGTGCGCCTCCGCGAGCGCCATGCCGACGGCATTGCCGATGCCCTGCCCGAGCGGCCCGGTCGTCGCCTCGACGCCCTTGGTCAGGTGACTCTCCGGGTGCCCTGGGGTGAGACTGCCCCACTGGCGGAACTGCTTGATCTGCTCGAGCGGCAGGTCGTAGCCCGTGAGGTGCAACAGCGAGTACAGCAGCATGGAGCCGTGGCCCGCCGAGAGGACGAAGCGGTCGCGGTCAGGCCAGGCGGGGTCGGACGGGTTGTGGTGCAGGAACCGGGTCCACAGCACGTAGGCCGGCGCGGCGGCGCCCATGGGCAGGCCGGGGTGGCCGGAGTTCGCCTTCTGCACAGCGTCGACCGACAGGAAGCGGATGGTGTTGATGGCTCGCTCGTCGAGGCTCTGTGGCGTCACGATCGGCTCCCTTGTCAAGTCACTGTCCAGTCGCGCACGCGAAACCGCTCCACGTCGGGCCGCCCGTGGATAACCTCAAGAGAGTAGCACCGGAGCGGCGTCTCAGGCCAGCGCCGGCGCGCCGAAACACCTCGCCCTTGACAGCGCCGCCCGCGCCCCTGTATGTGGAGGACACTGTGCACCGTGGTGCCGGCGCGAGTCGGCGGGCCCTCAGACAGGGAGGATGCCATCATGCCGACGATCACCCACAACGGCGTCAAGCTCACCTACGAGAGCCGGGGCAAGGGCAGGCCGGCCTTCGTCTTCGTGCACGGCTGGACCTGCGACCGCTCGTTCTTCGCTCCTCAGGCGAAGCACTTTGCGCGGCGACACCGCGTGGTCTCCCTCGACCTGCGCGGCCACGGCGAAAGCGACAAACCGCAGGGGCCGTACCCTATCTCGGCCTACGTCGACGATCTCGCGTTCCTGATCGGCACGCTCCGCCTCGGCAAGGTGGTGGCCGTCGGGCACAGCATGGGCGGCATCACGGTACTCGAGCTGGGCGCCGCCCATCCCGACAAGGTGGCCGCCATCGTCATGGTCGACCCGGCGCCACTCGTCTTTCCGCCCGAGCTCAAGGCCGCGGTCGAGGCCATCGTGGCCGCGATCGAGGCAGGCAACCAGGAGCCGCGGCGGCAGTTCATCGCCAACAACCTCTTCATGAAGACCTCCGACAAGCAGCTTGTGAAGCGCGTGCTGAAGGTGATGATGGCCTCGCCGAGCCACATCGCCGCGAACGCGATGAAGGGCATCCTCGCCTTCGACGGGCCGGCAGCCGCGGCGCGGTGCAAGGTCCCCACGCTTCACCTGGCCGCCAACCCCCCGCTCAACCCGCCGCATCTTATGTCGCAGTGGCTGCCGACCGTCGTCAACGGATGGACCGTGGGCGCCGGGCACTTCAACATGATGGAGGTGCCCGATCAGGTCAACGCGATGATCAAGGCCTTCGTGCGCCACCACGTGTAGGTGCCGCACCGCGTCGAGTCTCCGCACCGACAAGGGCCTTGATGCGCCGGAGGCGGCAGGGCTATACTAGGCGCCGTCATGCGCCGGCCACCGGAGACCCGCGAGCGATGAGCGTCCAGGGTGCGCAGGGGTTCGTCGAGGACCCGCGGAACGACACGCTCCTCGTGTACGTCAACGGCGACCTCGTTCCAAAGGCGGAGGCAAAGGTCTCCGTCTTCGACAGCGGTTTCGTGCTTGGTGACGGCGTCTGGGACGCCTTCCGTCTCGTCAACGGCACGCTCGTGTTCATGGTCGAGCACCTCGAACGGCTCTGCGATGGTGCGCGGAGCATCGACCTCGACATTGGACTCACGGAGAAGGACCTGGCTGACGCGCTCTACCGCACGGTGGACGCGAATACGATGCGCGACGGCGCCCACCTCCGCCTCATGGTGACGCGTGGGGTGAAGAAGACGCCCAATCAGGACCCGCGCTACGCGGTGGGCCCAGCCACTGTCGTGATCACGGCCGAGTACAAGCAGCCCGACCCGCAGGTGAAGATCGCCGGCCTCCAGCTCTTCACCTCGACGTTCCGCTGCAGCGGGCCCGATGTCTTCGACCTGCGCCTCAACTCGCACAGCCGCCTGAACCTCATCCAGGCGCTCATCCAGGCGCTCAAGGCCGGCGCCCACGAGGCGTTGATGCTCGATCCGCACGGCTTCGTGGCGAGCTGCAATTCGACCAACTTCTTCATGGCCCGGGACGGTGAGGTGTGGACGTCGACGGGGCGATACAACTTCATGGGCATCACGCGGCGCCACATCATCAAGCTGTGCGAGCGCAACGACATCCCGGTGCGGCAGGCGGATTTCACGCTGGCTCAGTGCTACAGCGCCGACGAGGCGTTCGTGACGGGCACGTTCGGCGGCGTGACCCGCGTGAGCCGGATCGACGGCCGGACAATCGGGCGGAGCGATGGGCCCGGCGCCCTGACCCAGCGGCTCGCCGTGCTCTACGCCGAGCTCGTGGCGGCTGCCGCCGCCCGCGGGCGACCTTGACAAGGAGGCTTGGATGACGACCCACAGGATTCTCTCGCTGCTGCTGGCTGTCTTCTTGCTTGCCGCCGCGGGGCTGCTTGCCGCGGCGGGCCTGCCCGCCTCCAGCCTGGCGCAGGGCAAATCCACGCTCGACACCATCAAGGAGCGGGGATCGCTCCGCATCGGCGCCGCGCAGGCGGAGCCGTGGTTCTTCAAGGACCCGGCCACCCAGCAGTGGAGCGGCTTCGGCATCGCGCTCGGCAAGGGCCTGGCCGATTCGCTCGGGGTCAAGCTCGACATCGTCGAGGTGACGTGGGGCAACGCGATCGCCGCGCTCCAGGGCAACCGGATCGACCTCATGGCGGTGCTGGACGCCACGCCCGAGCGGCAGCAGGCAGCCGACTTCCCCAAGAACCCTCTCCTGTACTATGCCCTGGCCGTCCTCGTGCGCGACGGCCTCGACGTGAAGAACTGGGACGACCTGAACCGGAAGGACTTGACCGTCGCGGTCACCCAGGGCACCACGATCGACGCCCACGTGACGAAGGTGGCGCCGAACGCGACGATCCTGCGCTTCCCTTCGAACGCCGAGACGATGGCCGCGTTCCAGAGCGGGCGCGCCGACGCGGCGTCGATGTTCCACCCGCCCATGGTCATTCTCAGCCAGAAGATCGGCAAGGGCCGCATCGTCCTGCCTGCGCCCGTGTACTCGGCGGCCTCCAGCATCGCCATCCGCCAGGAGCCGGACGGCCGCTTCCGCGAATGGCTCGACGTTGCCGTGGGCCGCTACTACACGTCCAACCAGACACAGGTCTGGTACGAGGAGTTCTTGCGCTCCCGCGGCATCGACCCGGGCAAGGTGCCGGCGATCCGTCGGGAGCTGTGGCCCAAGTCCTAGCGGTCTGCGCCGGCCGCTGAGGCATGGGGTACCAGTGGGACTTCTCCGTCGTCTGGCGACACTCCCACCTGCTGCTCTGGGGTCTCGTCGGTACGCTCAAGGTGACGGCGGCAGCGCTCGCGCTCGGCCTCCCCCTCGGCCTCACCGTGGCCCTCCTGCGTCTCTCGCGAGCGCGGGCGGTCTCGCTCCCGGCAGGCGTGTTCGTCGAGTTCTTCCGGAGCACTCCGCCGCTCGTCCAGCTCTTCTGGTGCTTCTTCGCGCTGCCCATCCTCATCGGCGTCCGCATCGACTCCTTCCAGGCGGCGGTGATGACACTCTCCCTCCAGTCCTCGGCATTCTTCGCGGAGGTCTTCCGGGGCGGGATCGTCTCCGTCGAGCGCGGACAGTGGGAGGCGGCGCGCGCCATCGGGATGACCTACAGCCAGCTCATGCGGCGCATCGTCCTGCCTCAGGCCGTGAAACGGATGATCCCGGCCTTCCTCGAGCGTGCCATCGAGCTGATGAAGACCACGACGCTCGTCGCCACCGTCGCGTACGCGGATCTCCTGTTCGCGGCCAGCGACATCGCCCAGAAGACCTTCCGGCCGCTCGAGGTCTTCACCGCCGCGGCCGCCATCTATTTCATCGTCATCTTCGCAGCGAGCCGTGCCGTCCAGGTCTCCGAGCGCCGGCTGGCGCGCAGCGGCGAGTCCACCGCCCACTAGCATGACGGGCTACCGCTGGGACTTCGGGACCGTTCTTCAAAACTGGGAGATCCTCGCTCGGGGCCTCGCCGGCACATTCCAGCTCGCCGTGGTGAGCCTCGGCGTCGGTCTCGTCCTCGGCCTGCTCATCGGCGGTGCCCGCTACTCGCGCAACCACCTCCTGCACTGGCCGGCCACGGCGTTCGTCGAGGTCTTTCGCAACACGCCCGTTCTCGTGCAGATCATGTGGTTCTTCTTCGCATTCCCAATCGTGGCGCCGTTCGAGGTGAGCGCCTACGCAGCGGCGACCCTGGCCCTGTCGCTCAACACGAGCGCTTTCTCCGCGGAGATCTTCCGGGCGGGCATTCAGTCCATCGCGCGCGGCCAGTGGGACGCTGCCCGCGCGCTCGGCATGAGCTACCCGCAGCAGCTGCGACGTGTGATCCTGCCCCAAGCCGTGAAGCGCATGCTGCCGGCCTTCACCAACCGGGGCCTCGAGCTGTTGAAGATGACGTCCCTCGCCTCGGCGATCGCCTTTCCGGAGCTGTTGTACGGCGCCCGAACCATCGCCACAGCACACTTCAATCCGATCGAGGCGTACACGCTCGTCGCCCTCGTCTATTTCGCGATCGCGTGGCCGCTGACCCAACTCGTCTACGCGGTCGAGCGCGTCCTGCGGCGACAGGAGTAGGAGTCGCGCATGGCGCGCATCCTCCAGATCGAGGCCCTCCGCAAGTCGTTCGGCCGGCTCGAGGTGCTGAAGAGGATCGACCTCGAGGTCGAACAGGGCGAGACCGTCGTCATCCTCGGCGCCAGCGGCTCCGGCAAGAGCACGCTCCTCCGCTGCGTGAATTTCCTCGAGAGCCCGAGCGCAGGCCGCGTGGTCCTCGACGGCACGCCCATCGGCGTCCCGCGCGTGGACGGCACCGTGCGCTACAGCGAGGCCGAGCTCTCCCGCGTGCGGACCCGCATCGGCATGGTCTTCCAGCACTTCAACCTGTTCCCGCACATGACGGCACTCCGCAATGTCATGGAGGGTCAGGTGACGGTCCTCCGGCGTTCGAAGGTCGAGGCCGAGCAAAAGGCGCGTCAGGTCCTCGCAAAGGTGGGCCTGGCCGACAAGGCCGACGAGTACCCGGCGCGGCTGTCGGGGGGCCAGCAGCAGCGCGTCGCGATCGCGCGGGCGCTGGCGATGGACCCGGAGATCATGCTCTTCGACGAGGTCACCTCCGCCCTCGATCCCGAGCTGGTCGGCGAGGTGCTGCGGACGATGCGAGCGCTGAGCGACGAGGGGATGACGATGCTCATCGTCACGCACGAGCTTGGCTTCGCGTACCACGTTGCCGACCGCGTGGTCTTTCTCCACGACGGCCTGATCCACGAGCAAGGAACGCCACAGGAGGTTCTGCTGCGTCCGCGAGAGCAACGCACGCGTGAGTTCCTCGAGGGCCATGGACTCTTCCGGCTGCCGGAACGAGACGACCGTTGAGGGCCTGGGCGATTCCTGTGGGGCCGGCGCGATCGGCGTTGACGATCCGCCGGGTGTTACATACCATCTCCTGAATGCGTGGCCGGGAGCATGTTGGTGACGACGAACAGGGAGACACGCCCATGGAGGGACGCACGAGATGACCTTCGACCCGATCGCGACGCCTACCGTCAGCGTGGCCGCCCACCGCGAGCCGCAGTTCGTGTTCCCGGATGCGGCGGAGGCGGCACGCGAGAAGCTCGCCCGCTTCCGGAAGCGCACGGGCCGGAGCGGCCCGAACATCCTCGTCATCCTGATGGACGACGTCGGCTGGGGCGACTTCGGCTGCTACGGCGGCGGCGTGGCCGTCGGCGCGCCGACCCCGAACATCGACCGGCTGGCGAGGCGTGGGCTCCTGCTGACCTCCTGCTACTCCCAGCCGTCGTGCACCCCCAGCCGCGCCTCGCTCTTGACCGGCCGGCTGCCCATGCGCCACGGCCTGCACCGGCCGCCGATGTACGGCGAGCCCGGCGGCCTCCAGGGCGAGACCACGCTGGCCATGCTGCTCTCGGGCCAGGGCTACGTCACCCAGGCGGTGGGCAAGTGGCACCTCGGGGAGAACATCGAGTCCCAGCCGCAGCACGTCGGCTTCGACGACTTCTACGGCTTCCTCTCGGTCTCGGACATGTACACCGAGTGGCGCGACCCTCACTTCTTTCCCGAGATGGTCTACTCCGAAGCCCGGACCGAGTGGGTGAAGAACATGCCCTTCAACCGGTGCTTCGTTCACGCGACCCGCGGGGGCGCCCCGCAAGACGTCGAAGAAGTCACGGTGCCGGTGCTCTCGCGCCTCGACGACATGTGGGAGGCCTACTCGGAAGCGTTCCTTCGGCGGATGGGCGGGGAGTCGCGGCCGTGGCTTCTCTACCACTGCACGCGGGGCGCGCACTTCGACAACTACCCGCTCGAGCGCTTCCTCGGCGCGTCCCCGGCCAAGCACCCGTACAAGGACACGATCCTCGAGCTGGACGACATCGTGGGCCGGCTCTGGCGGGTGCTCGAAGAGACGGGGCAGGCCGACCGCACCCTCATCTTCCTCTCCTCCGACAACGGCCCCCACATGGAGAACTGGCCGGACGCCGCCTACACGCCGTTCCGCTGCGCCAAGGGCTCGACGTGGGAGGGCGGGGTGCGCGTGCCCGGCATCCTGGTGTGGCCGGGCATGATGGAGGGGGAGCGCGCGAGCGACGGCCTGTTCGACTTCACCGACCTCCTGCCGACGGCGCTCGCGCTCTCCGGCGCCGCGGACCGGCTCCCGGCCGATCGCTTCATCGACGGCGTGGACCAGGCCTCGTTCCTGCTCGCCCCCGGCGGCCGCTCGAACCGGAAATACGTCTACTACTGGCTCCTGCGCCGGCTGTCGGCGATCCGCGTCGGCGAGTACAAGTGGATGCTGGTGTCCACGAGCGACGACGATGCCGACGTCCACGGCCCCGGCGGCTTCACCGGCGTGACACAGCAGTACACCTATCCGCGGCTCTACAATCTGTACCTCGACCCGAAGGAGACCCGCAGCTACCTCACCCGCAAGCTCGCCTACAACGAGGCCTTCCTCGACGGCATGCGCAACCACCTCGCCACCTTCCGCAAGTATCCGCCCAAACAGGCGATGGGGCTTAATCTGCGGTCGTAGCTGCGGGTCAGGCGCGGTCTACTGCCGGACGGATGGAACCCGTTACCAAATCGAGCAGCTCGAGCATCTGCGTGAGGTCGTCGCGGCGGAAGTCGATCATGACGTGGCCCAGGCCGAGCCGCTTGTACTCGGAGAGCTGGTCCACCACGGCCTGATTCCCCAGGGCGAGGAGCTCGGCCTTCAGGGAGTAGCGGATCGAGAGCGCGATGCTCTCGAAGGGGCGGCGGGCCGCGTCGGCGACCGCGCGCAGTCGGCCGAGCGCGTCCTTCAGCTCGGCCGGAGTCTTCGACGTCGCGTGCCAGCCGTCGCCCAGCGTGACGACTCGCTTGAAAGCGCCCGGGCTGTCGCCGCCGACCCAGCTCGGCGGGTGCGGCTTCTGCACGGGCTTGGGCGCGAAGCCGATGTCGCTGAAGCGGAAGTACTCCCCGGCGAACGACGGGTTGTCCTCCGTCCACAGCGCCTTGAAGACGCGGAGCATCTCGTCGGCCTGACGCCCCCGCTCGTGGAAGGGTGCGCCCAGGATCTCGAGCTCCTCCTTCCACCAGCCGACGCCGACGCCGCAGATGAGGCGCCCGTTCGACAGCGCGTCGATGCTGGTGAGCATCTTGGCCATGACCACGGGATGCCGGTGCCCGAGGATGAAGACGGAGGCGCCGAGCCGCGCGCGCGACGTGCAGACGGCGGCCGCGGCGAGGGCGACGACGGGCTCGAGGTAGGCCTTGTCGGGCGGATGCGGGAAGCGCCCGCCGGGGTAGCTGCCCGTCGCCTTCCTCGGAAAGATGACGTGGTCGCTGACCCACAGCGACGCGATGTCGCGCTTCTCGGCCTCGCGCGCGAAGGTCACGAGCGCGTCCCGCGTGGCCACGGGCCCCTGCGTCGGAAGATGGCAGCCGATATCCATAGGCGCCAGATATTGCGCCTGCGGCGTGCCCGCGTCAAGCAATGGAGGCCGGCCGCCAAGCCTGCTATCATGCCGGGCGAGTCCGATGAATCTCCTTCGACCGCTGGATCGTGATGTCGTCGTCAATGGGCTCCGGCTCCATGTCCTGGACTGGGGCGGTGGCGACCGCACGCCGCTGGTGCTCCTGCACGGCTTCACGGGGAACGCGCACGCCTGGGACACCCTCAGCATCGCGTTGCAGGCGCATTTCCACGTGTACGCGGTCGACCAGCGGGGCCATGGCGACAGCGATCCCGCCGACGTCTACAACGCCATCGTGGCCTTCGACGATATCTCCGGCGTCGTGGATCAGCTGGGCCTCACCTCGTTCGTCCTCATCGGGCTCTCGATGGGCGGCCGGAACGGGATGTACTTCACGTCCAAGCGGCCCGACAGGGTCCAGAAGCTGGTCATCGTCGACATCGGTCCAGAGATCAGCAAGCGGGCGGCTCAAGCTCCGGCGGGGCCTCCCGAGCCCGACACGTGGGAGAGCATCGAGCAGGCCGCCCAGCATCTCTACCGCGGCAACCCGTATCCCGGGATCCACTACTACCGCTGGGTCGCGTCGCACAGCCTGCGGCAGCGTCCCGACGGCGCGATCGTGTGGGCCTGGCACCCGAGCGTGAAGGAGCGGCGCTCCCAGCCGGATCTCGACTGGTGGGACGTCGTGCGGTCGATCACGCCGCCGACTCTCGTGCTCCGCGGCGAATCGAGCCCCATCCTCGACCGCGAGGTTGCCGAGCGCATGGCCAAGGACCTGCCTCACGGCCGCTTCGTCGAGATCCCGCGGGCGGTCCACACGCTTCACGAGGACAATCCCGAGGCGGTCCTGGCAGCGTTGAAGGACTTCCTGGCCTTCTGACCCTCGATCGACACGAGAGGCTCCGCCGATGAAGATCACCCACGTCACCACGCGCGTGCTGCGCACGCCGGCCGATAACCCGCTCGTCGTCGGCCTGCCCGAGCCCGCCGACACGCGAGAGTTCGTCACGCTCGAGCTGGGCACTGATCAGGGCCTGGTGGGGCTCGGCCTGACCTTCTTCGGCGCCGCGCTGACGCCGGCGCTCAAGGTGGCGGTGGATGCGCTCGCGCGGCTCATCATCGGCGACGACCCGACGCAGGTCGAGGCCATCGTCGCCAAGCTGCGGCGCGCCGCGGGCAGCTCGGGCCCCGGCGGCATCTTCTCGCTTGCGCTCTCGGCCGTGGACATAGCGTGCTGGGACCTCAAGGGCAAGGTCGCGGGCAAATCCGTGTGCGCGCTGCTCGGCGACCTGCGCGATCGCGTGCCGACCTATGCGAGCGGCGCTCTCATGCGCCAGCACCCCGTGGACTACCTCGCCAAGGCGGGACCGCGGCTGATGGACATGGGCTTCAGGCAGATGAAGATGCAGTGCGGGAGCGAGTCGACGATGGCGGCATCCGTCGAGCGCGTGCGCGTCATGCGCGAGGCCATAGGCCCCGACATCGACCTCATGTGCGACATCAACCAGCTGTGGAGCGTGCACCGCGCCATCGAGATGGGGAACCGGATCGCCCAATACCAGCTCTTCTGGCTGGAAGACCCGACCGCCCACGACGATTACACCGGCCTCGCGCGCGTGGCCGATGCTCTCACCACGCCCATCGCCGCGGGCGAGTACCACTACGGCATCGTGCCCTTCCGTCACCTGCTCGAGGCGCGCTCCGTCGACATCGTGATGATCGATCTCCTGCGCGTGGGCGGCATCACGCAGTGGATGAAGGTCGCCGGCATGGCCGAGGCGTTCAACGTGCCCGTGGTGAGCCACCTCATCCCGGAGATCCACGTCCACCTCGTGGCCGCCATCCCCAACGGCCTCACGGTCGAGTACATGCCATGGACGCTCCGGCTCTACGAGGAGACGCCGGCGATGGAAGGCGGCCGTCTGGTCGTGCCGAAGAAGCCGGGCCTGGGCTTGGCGTTCGACCAAGCGGCGATCAAGCGCTACCAGGTGAGCTAAACGCGCCGCACCCAGATATTGATCTTATATCAATCCTTGACTATCATTAGGCACAGTGAAGGACTGCTGCTCGCTGCGGGTATCGCGCGGAAGGTCCCAGGTGACATCCTCGCATCAGGATTCCGTCGCTTCTCGAGCCGGGCCAACAAAGGCCTAGCCGAACGAGACGGGGTGGGCGAAAGGGAGCGGGACGGTGAGGCGAACGGTCGCTAGCCCTGATCCGGTCGTCCCGGAGACATTTCAGCGCCACAGCGCCTCTGCTGCCGATTCGCTCCTGGCGGCCGTCGAGCTGAGGCGCCGCGATGTGGCGCGAGGGTTAGATCCCCAGCGTCGTGCGTTGATGGGCCAGTTCCTAACACCAGCACCTGTGGCCGCGTTCATGGCCGACATGGTCGACACAACGAAGCCCGCCCTCCACATCCTCGACCCTGGTGCCGGCGTCGGCTCGCTGTCTGCAGCTCTCGTGGCTTCGATGTGCCGGAGGCCGCAAAGGCCAGACTCGATTGCGCTTACCGCATACGAGATTGACAACACGCTGATAGGTCATCTCCGTTCCACGCTTGACCAGTGCGAAGCAGCCTGCGGCGAGGTGGGAATTCAATTCAAGGCACGCGTCGTCAACGCTGACTTCCTCGAAGCCGGGACGAGCACTATATCCGGCAATCTTTTCTCCTCAGGCATTGACGAGCAATTCGACTGGGCCATCCTGAACCCGCCCTATCGGAAAATTAGGAGCGCATCACGTGAAAGGGGTCTCCTGCGAGCCATTGGCATCGAGACTAGCAACCTATACACCGGATTCCTTGGAGTGGTATCACGGCTCCTCGTTCCCGGGGGTCAGATGGTCGCCATAACCCCGAGGAGCTTTTGCAATGGACCTTACTTCGAACCCTTCCGTCGGTTCCTCCTCAGAGATATGCGCTTCCGTCGGATTCATGTATTCGACACGAGGAACCGCGCCTTCACGGACGATGACGTACTGCAGGAAAATGTTATCTTCCGCGCCCAGAAAACTCCCGAGGACACGGGCGCCGTTGTCGTGTCATCAAGCCGAGACCCCGGCGACTCTACTATGCGCATTCGAACGATCAAATACGACGACCTTATCCACCGGGGGGATCCGCACTCCTTCATCCATATTGTTCCGGATAGCGACGGAGATACCATCCGGCAGCACATGATGAGGCTTGGTGCGAGCTTGCCGGATCTCGGCTTGACCGTTTCGACCGGAAGGGTCGTGGATTTCCGAGCAAAGGATCTTCTCCGCACTCAACCAGGGCGGAAGACGGTTCCACTTATTTACCCTTGCCACATCCGAAATGGCTTCGTCGATTGGCCCGGTCACCAGACTCGCAAGCCGAATGCTCTCGCAGTTGGCGCCGGGGCCGACGAGTTGCTCGTCCCAGCGGGACACTATGTTCTCGTGAAGCGGTTTTCCAGCAAAGAGGAGTCCCGTCGGATTGTTGCCGCAGTCTACGATCCCGACCGAGTCCGGGCCGACCGGGTGGCGTTTGAGAATCATGTGAATTATTACCACCTTCGCGGGCAGGGTCTGCCGCCCACAGTGGCGAAGGGTTTGGTGGCGTTCCTGAATTCGACGCTGGTCGACTCTTACTTTCGTCAGTTTAGTGGGCACACCCAGGTCAACGCCACAGACCTACGGTCCTTCCGCTATCCCACATGGGAGAGACTCGTGGCACTGGGCCGACGATTCGGAATGGTCTTCCCGGCTCAGCAGGAACTGGATCGCACCGTCGAGGATGTCATTCTCCGTGGTTGACCGCAGTAAACGGAAACGAGGCCCTGCCGCCAAGAAGATCGCAGAGGTCCGTACCATCCTTGCAGCGTTGCAGGTTCCAAGAGAACAGCAGAACGAGCGATCCGCCCTCACTCTTCTCGCGCTCCTCGGGCTGACACCTCAGAAGGAATGGGTCGAGGTCGAGGCTCCTATGCTCGGGATCACCGAAATGATGAACCACTTCCGAAAGCATTTCGGGAAAAAGTACGCCCCGAACACCCGCGAGACAGTCCGTAGGTTCACCGTGCATCAATTCGTACAATTGGGCCTGGTCCTTGCGAACCCCGACGAACCAGGGCGGCCGGTGAACAGTCCCGGCACCCGTTATCAGGTTGCACCGTCGCTGTTGAAGCTCGCTCGCGACTATGGCTCGCCCGGGTGGGCGGACTCCTTGAAAGGCTTCTTGCGGACTGCTCAAGCGCTCCGTCGGCTCCAGCCGAGAGAGCGTCACATGAACCTGATCCCGGTAAGGCTTCCCGACGGGAGAGAGGTGGGGCTAACGGCGGGAGGCCAGAACGAGGTGGTGCAGAAAATCGTCGAAGAGTTCTGTCCGCGCTTCACGCCTGGCGCCGTGGTCGTGTACGTCGGCGACACAGGCGAAAAGCAGCGACATGTCGAAGCGGGCTATCTCCAGCGGCTGGGTCTCGCAATCGACGAACACGGCAAAATGCCGGACGTTGTTGTGCACCTTCCAGAAAAGAACTGGCTCGTTCTTATTGAAGCTGTTACGAGCCACGGTCCCATCGGTCTCAAGCGATTGAACGAGCTCAAGGATCTCTTCAGGGCAGCCAAGGCGGGCCTCGTGTTCGTCACTGCGTTTCTCACCCGGCGAGCGATGACGAAGTATCTTGCGGACATAGCCTGGGAGACCGAGGTGTGGGTGGCGGAGGCGCCGAGCCACATCATCCATTTCAACGGAGAGCGCTTTCTCGGACCGTATGAATAACGCATCAGTGTGAGATCGAAGGGGTATCTCTGTGGTCGTGACCCTGCCCTCCGAGACGGGAGCGATCGTGACCGTGTCCTGGAGGATCCGAAGATGACGAGATGCAGTGAGTGCGGTGGTCCTGTAAAGACGCGGCGGGAGAAGGACTATCGCTACCCGGAGTGCGGCCTACCAGACGTTGTCGTGGACGGCGTCGAAATCACTGAGTGTCGACGCTGCGGAGAGACATACACGGGGATCCCGGCTATCGAAGGGTTGCATCGCGCCATCGCGGCGGCGGTGATTTACAAGAAGGGACGGCTCGCGCCGCAAGAGATCAAGTTCCTTCGGAAGTCCCTCGGCTGGTCGGGCGTCGATTTCGCCAAACGCATGGGCACCTCCGCAGAGACGGTGTCACGCTGGGAACATGGACGCGCGCCGATGGGGTCCGCGTCCGATCGGCTTCTACGACTCCTCGTGGCAAAGGAAACACCCATCACCGAGTATCAGGTCGACGTGCTTGCGCAATTGGCGGGTGACGACCGACCCGCCAAGCCCGCACGACTGCGGGTCGCGCGGGGCCCCAAAGGCTGGAAATTCCAGCCAGGTCCTGCGCTCGTGGAGGTCGCAAAATAGCCGTGGGGAGCCGACGCCCTTCTGGCCGTTACGCCGGCTTCGCGGCGCGAAGCAGCGCCAGGTTCTCCTCCACGGTATCGTCACCGGTGATGGCCCGAAGCACGACTTCGTCCACCACGCCCTGCCACTTCCCCAGCGCTTTCGGGATCTCGTCCGCCTTCAGCGCGGCGATACACGTCTCGACGGGCTTGACCCCCATGCGCTCGAAGTGGGCGCCGTAGGCCGGGATCGCCGCGTAGCGACCACCTTCCTCCGCGAGCTTCTCGCACGCCTTCCCGCCGAGGGCGAGACGAACGTAGGCGAAGAGCGCGGGCGGCTTCCTGCCCGCCGCGGCGGCGCCGTCGCGCACCCAGCCGGCCGAGACGCGCGCGTGCTCGGGAGTCAGCCAGTTGAAGAGCACCCCGTCGGCGATCTCCCCCGCCAGGCGGCACATCTTGGGACCGAGCGCCGCCACGATCACGCGCGTCTTGAGCTGTGACTTCAACGCCGCTACGCCATCGCGCACGCGGCCGAGGGAATTCGGGTTCGGGCTGCCCACGCCCAGGAGCAGGCGCTCGAGCGGCAGCGCGGTGGCGCGGACACCCTGGACGATCGCCTCGGGTCCCCGCGTGTGGAGCGGAATGACGCCGATGCCGAGCTCGATGCGCTTCGTCTCGCCCGCCGCATGCGCGAGCGCGCCGAGCCCGTCGAACGAGCCTGGATGGTTGACCCAGAAGGAGCTGTACCCGAGCGCCTCGGCTTCCCGCGCCGAGGCGCGGATGATCTCGGGAGTGGTGCCGGCGAACAGTGCAAAACCGCGTGCCATCACGCCCTCCTCTTGCGGAAACGGGAAAAGTCGGGCTTCCGCTTCTCGAGAAACGCCCTCG
>Ga0315281_10005682_pt1 | contig 17835 bp, 30 predicted proteins | sample YL17G07_0_MG_FD_204540 | JGI IMG/M metagenome (GOLD analysis project Ga0315281, IMG submission 204540) | Sediment microbial communities from Yellowstone Lake, YNP, Wyoming, USA - YL17G07_0 | ecosystem: Environmental > Aquatic > Freshwater > Lake > Sediment | place: USA: Wyoming | collected...
TATAATCGTAACTGGAATTGTCAAACAACATCCAGAATTGTTTGAATAAGAAAATAGGAAATTTTCAAGTTTCCAGACGGAATAAGAAAATAGGAAATTTTCAAGTTTCCAGACGGAATAAGAAAACATTAAAAATCATCTATTTCTTCTGTTAGTTAAAGTTAAGACAAAAGGCATAGCCTTTAGCTGTTTCGCCTAAAGTCAAAACAGGGTGCGTAGGCTAGTGGTAGACTACCTGGCTCCAGAGTAAGAACAAAAGTTCTTTCACTCTCATTTCTGAGAGAAACGGAGAGCCCAGGAGGTGGGGGTTCGATTCCCTCCGTGCCCATGAGCGAAGCGAATGGGTCGGAGTGCAGAAACTTGCTTTCAATCTCCGTGCCCATGACGTTTTGTTTACAAAACGGAATCGACGGAAAATCTTTGATTTTTCAGTCATGAGCATTTTCGCGGGAAAATGCTGGCGGGAAAAGAAGAAAAAACGCAAGTTTTAAATAAACTATTTTAGTATAAATTTTATGAAACAAGAAATGATAACTTTGCCGAAAAAAGTATACGATGAACTCTTAGAAGAGATTGGAATATTGAGAAATCCTAAAATGATGGATGCCGTTAATGAAGGAATTGGAGCCGAGAAAAAAGGCATTAAATCTTGGGAACTTAAATTCTAAAGATAAATTTTGTGCGAGCCAACTGAAAAAATAATAATTTCTTTATTCTTATCATCAATCTTATACATCATTCTTAAATCACTGCCAAACCAACAGCTCCAAAAATCTTTTAGGCTTCCTTTTAACTTATGCGCTCCAAGATTTGTTCTAGGATTTTGTTTTAACAATTCCAGTTTCTTGGCTATTTTATCATCAAGAAAATCACGAAATTGTTTCTCCGCTTTTTTGCTTCTTGTTGTTATCTTATACATTTATCAATAAATAAAGAAACGAATTTAAATATTGGTGCGTTCTTTAGATTTAATTAGGGCAGGATAGTCTAATATTATTTAATTTGTCCCCACTTATTCCAAGTTGTCTCCATGCCCATTTTTCCCAAAATTTAAATACATTAGCTCCTGAAATAAATCATGGTTTTGTATGATATTGAAACCAAGGAAATAGTTGTTCCACCTTATGTCTCAGTAGTCAAGGAAGAAAGAAAAATTCCAGTCATGAATCTTGAGACGTACAACGAGAGAATTCGCTCAGAAGTTGATTGGGAGCACGAACCGCGAATTTTTATACTGTGTTATCTCGAAGTTGTAGATGAAAATGACAGATGCTATAAAGTCGGAGAAATCCTTCTGCCGAAAAAACTTTTTCCAGAGACTTTTAATTTTTTCAGCAAGCTTGAGAGGTTTACAATAAATTAAAATGGAATTATTCGATTGCGAAACTGGAGAGAAAATTTTCGGGACATACATCTCTGTTGAAGCTTATTATTTCAAACTTTATCTTAATTGGGACACTTATATAACTAGAGTTAAAGAAGCGTTTGACGAGGGATTCTCAGATTCAGATTTTGATTCAGTTTATCCAGTCAGACTATTTAATGCAAAAAAAAGCGGAAGATGTCCCTTGGAAAAATTAAGAAGAAAGCAACTGAGCCTTACTTATGCCGAGATTTTGATGTCGCCAACTTCCATAAAAAGCGGTTACATTCCAGAAAGACTTTTGCAGAGCAAATTTAAAAAAACATTTGAAATATTTAGAGAGATAAGAAATCTTGATGGTAAATTGCTTTCTTGATTATTTTTTACATTCGGAAAAATGAAAATTTTCTATTTTCTTTTTCTCTGGGCAGCAGTATATTTTGTAAGATTATTCCAGTTGCCGTCAAAAATCTCATCGGCAAATCCCCATTCAACCGCTTCGTTGGCCGTTAAATAAACCTCTTCTTTCTTGTCCATTTTCCTACGCAACATACTTTTTATCCTCTTTTCATCCATATCTTTGTATTTCCCTTGCTCTTTCAATGCTTCAACATAAATATCAATCATACAATCAGTTCTTCTCTCAAATTCCATAGCAGATAAAACTTGTTTTACAGTTCCAGCCATAGACCAATCCCCATCATGAAACATAAAATATGAATGCGGCATCATGACTCTCTTATTTGCTGCAAGAAGAACTAATGATGACATGGATCTTGAATGAATATAACTAAGAACCGTTACTGGCGTCTGCGATGCCTTTATTGAATCATAAATTGACATTCCTTCATCTGAAAATCCGCCGCAAGTTTTGCTGTGAACAACAACTGGAGCATTTGGATTAACCAATCTCGCCAAGTTCATATTTTTAACAAATCTATTTGCCATCAAATATTCAACACCAGGCTCAGTACTTACTTCGCCAGGACCAGCATAATCATTTTCACCCATTAAAAAAATATTAGTGCTTATCTTTGGATTAATAAGAATACCGTTATGGTGTACTGAATCAGTGAAATCATCTATGTCAACTTTATGATTTAATCTCAAAGCGTTAATTCGGCTTCTTGTCATCTCTCTTTGAATAAAATATATTTAAAAGGTTTTACATAGAAATTTATACACTATGCTAATTTCTTTATCTCATTGATTTCATCATCCGAGATGGCTGTTCCTTTGAATTTAAGGGCGTAAAGAAGCGCATCAAGCATATTCTTGTCATTTGATTTTATTATCCCTTTTTTATAAGCCACATAAATTAACTCAGTTGATCTTACAAATCGGAAGTTTTTGAAGAAAGAATAGTTTTTTGCTTCTGCTTTTATAGGTGTGTGCAATCTTTCTTCCATCAATCTCCTTAAGTTTTCAGGTTTTTCAGAAAGCATTCTTGTCGTTCTTTCATCTACAGCGAGAACATTTGGAATTCCCTTTGCAGTTAGTATATTGCTTAAAGCGAGTGCAGAACATTCCCCTAAATCTATAAGATGAATATCTCTTCCCCTTCCATTCATTATTTTATTTCCTCTTTCCATAATATCATAAGTGCTATTTGAAATATCCCTGTCGCTTACGCCAACTGAAGACGGCATTTCCAAAACACCGTCGTCAAGAAGTTGCTTCAGCCTTATTGCTTCAAGCTCAAATCTTTTTATCGTCAAGGGTTTGTCAATTATTTCTCCTTTGACTTCTTTTGTTATCAAAAATTTTCCCTTGTAAATCTTCTTCAAGCCGCGAATTTCTTCAAATAAATTATTCATCGAGAGGCTTATCAAAGTGCTTGAGTCAAAAATCAGCGCTTTATCTTTTTGCCTTAGAATCATTTGAATATATCCATCGCAAGTTTAATTCTGTCTTGAACATTCTGCGTTTTCGCAAGGGGTGTGTTTGAAGATTCTCTTTGTCCAGCATAGCTTGCAAGTTCATACATTGTAATTCCAAGAAGCTTTGCCGTCTGTTCCATGGAAATTCCGTGCTCGTAAATTTTTGAAGCCTTGTTTATGCTCGCCTTTCTTAAAACATCTTGAACATCTTTTCGCAAATCCGGAGAAAGCTTGCTTATAGACTTCATCACGTTTTCCAAACTTTCCCTGAATAATTTATCGTCGCTCTTTTTCAATGCATTCTCAGCTTTCTGAATTTCAAGCATTGCAAAATTGCAGAAAGAAAGACATTCTTTTGAATTATATTCTGGGATTCTTTCAATTACTTTACTCAATGAATAAATCAACACAGCAACAGTTATGCTATCCGTATCACTGGCTATAGATGCTGAATGAACTGTTTGATTGCTCAATTCTTTCAATTTCATGACGTCATGATCTTTTATTGCAAACCGAGATTCCTTGAGAATTCTGTAAAGATTTTCCCTCTCTTCCATATTTTAAGAAAATATTCTTCATTAATAAATGTTAAGTTTTTATATTGCAATTAATTTTATTATTTATGAAAAGCGTTTTACTCGACACAAATTTCATAATGACTTGCGTGAAGCAGAAGGTTGATTTTTTTGAATTTTTGGAATTTGAAGGATTCAAAATTTTAATTCCTAAACAGGTCATCAGAGAAATTGAAAGCTTTTCAAAATCGGAAAAAAAACTTCATTTCAAGAGCGACGCAGAGCTTGCTTTGAAAATCCTTAGGGAAAATAATTTCAAGAAAGTCGATTTGAAACAGGATAATGTTGATAATGGAATCGTAAAATTTGCCGTTGAAAATCCAGACATAACAATCGCAACTCTTGATAGGGAAATAAAGAAAAAGGTAAAAAACAGGAAACTTGTTGTGAGGGGAAACAAGGAATTGGAAATTATTTAGAAAATTACCAAAGACAATCATTAAAAAGCTTTTTAAACCGAATTTCAGTTTAATTTTAATATGTTCTATTTAACAGAAGTTGAGGATTATGTAAGAGTTGAACCGAATTTGTTCGGTTTGCCTACTATAGATGCTGTCACAAATCAGCTTAAAAAAGTTTACCAAGACTATTATGACAAAGAAATGGGAAAAGTTGTTTCTGTCGTCGAGGTTTTACAAGTTGGCGAGGGAGTAATAATTCCTGGAGACGGCGCTGCATATTATAACTCAAGATTCAAATTGATAACATTCAAACCAGAAATGCAGGAACTTGTTTATGGAGCAATAACAGAAATAACAAATTTCGGAGCATTCATAGACATGGGCGTCATAAAGGGAATGATTCATATTGGACAGACAATGGAAGATTATGTCAGTGTCAGCAAAACTAATTCATTGCTTGGAAAAAACTCAAAGAGAAGCTTGAAGTCTGGCGATTTATGCATGGCAAGAATTGTTGCAATAAGCCACAAGGGAAATTTTCCAAAAATAGGATTGACAATGAGACAGCCAGGATTGGGAAAAATGGAATGGGTTAAAGAAGACCAAACAAAAAAAGACAGAGATTCAAAAAAAGCCTTGAGAGACGAGGAAAAAGCCACTAAGGGGGGAAAGAAAAAAGCAAAATGAGATTTTATCCAATAGAAGAAAGAAAAGCAATGAATGAAAGAATTGAACAATTAGAGCAGTTGGAAAGAACGGGATATGCCGAAATTCAAGAAAGAAAAATACTTCCAAGACAAGTTGAATTATCTCTTTTAAAAGAACTAAATAAAATTTACAACTAAAATGGCAAAAGAAAATAAGAAATTTTCATTCATTCGAATTCAAGAAGAACTACGACACTTTTTGAAAAAGATGTCTGGAGGAGAATTCAAATGAAACAAAAAGCTTGCAGAATATGCAACAGAGTTTATGATGGAGACAAATGCACTGGCTGCGGCTCCAAAGAATCAACGGATAATTTCAAGGGAAAGACAATAATCTTAGATACTGAAAAATCTGAGATTGCAAAAAAATTAAACATAAAAGAAAAAGGAACTTACGCAATTAAATTATAAGGCTGGAATAAGAGATTTCCGCCAAGTAAAATTAAAAATTTCACAATGGAACATTTCAAAATACTTTCGCAAAAAGAAAATCATTTATTCAAGAGAAAAGAAATTCATGCAGAGACAAAGTCAAAAATGATGCCTAACAAAAATCAAGTTTCTGCATTTTTCTCGGAAAAATTCTCAGCACCAGTTGAAAACATTGAAATAAAAAAAATAGACAGCAGATTTGGTTCGGATGTTTTTTATCTGACTGTTTTTATTTATGATTCAAAAGAATTAAAAGATGATATAGAATTAAAATCGAAGAAAGCAGTTTCTTCACCGGCACGGTAAAATGGCAGGAAAAGAAAAAAGCGGCAAAAAGCCGCACAAGAACAAACCAACCAGCAAAAAATATACAAAGTATACAATTCAAGGCGATAAAGTCATAAGAAAAAGTTTTTGTCCGAGATGCGGACCGGGAATATTTTTAATGGAAACGCAAGGAAGAACTTATTGCGGAAAATGCCATTATTCTGAATTTGAGTCAAAGAAATAATTATAAAATTTTTTTTATTTACACTCTTTTAATTTTGGATGCATTATATTATTTGGATCGTTGGAATGTTCATGTCCAAGAACGTGTCCCAGTTCATGTTTTGAAGCATAGAAAAAATCATATCCTTTAGTTTCTTTTGCACAATCTGCCCAATCTAAAGTATCTCTATAAACTATTTCCCAATATATTCTATCTCCAAGTATTGTTTTATGGGATATGCAGATGCTAATTTTCCTTCATCAGGGGTTCCAAAATAAGCTTTATTTTGCTTTGTTTTTCCACTATTATCTATTTCATCTATTAAAAAATTATTTTCTAAATCATTCTTTTTACTTTTGGACATTCCCCAATAGTCTTGTGCTTGTGAAAAAAAATCTTTTTGCCAATCTTGTAATCCAGAAACATCAAAATAATAATCTTGAGATGCACAACCAAATAAAACCATCCCCATAATTAACAGATTATATGAAATTCTCATCGTTTATTAAAACCCCTTAATTATTATATATTTATCTTAATTGACAGCAAACAGAATTTTATCTAACTCTCCATTTACCAAATATCACGTTGACAAACTGTGCAGTTCCTGTTTCGTAAAGCAAAATATTGCTGTTAGTCCAACTAGTTGGATTTCCCTTGTTGTAGAATATTGTTAATGGTGTTGATGTTCCTGCGATGTAAGTATCTCTCTGAACTTCAAGGGAATGAACGTGTCCAGTTATTGAACGACCGTAATCATTTTCCTTACTATTGACGCTGCTCCTTGCTCCAGACGGACCCTTGTCCCCATGGCTCCCTAACTGGAAACCTCTAATTTTTAGGTCTTCTTCCCTTCTCAGAAATGTAACTCCTTTAGGTACTTTTCCAACCATTTTCATTCCCTCTTCTATGGGAATTTTGTCTTCAGATAATTTTGTAGATAGTCTAAATGCAAATCTTGCGTTATATGGATCTTTAACAAATCTTCCCTCATCCAAATATCTGTCTAAGAATTCATGATGATTTGAAGCCACGACATATATTTCTCTGCCTTTCATAGAATCATCCAATTGAATTAGCTCATCTCTGCAATCACTCAATTCTTGCTCCAGACTTGAAAAGTTTTTATCCACCCCTTCCATTATCTGTTCAGTAATTAATTTTTTATCTCGGTGTGGAGAAACAGAATGTCCGTCAAAGAAATCATGCAAAAAAATTCTCTTTGGTTTTAATTCCTTAATCATTTCATAGTTGGCTTTCTTCACTGCTGGGTCGGTATATCCAACATGCCAATCTCCAAATACAATCGCTTCCAGTTCTGCTTTGGAAACTTTATTTCCATCATATTTTCTTCCCAAGTCAACAAATTTACCGTCGTTATTTGCCCTTATGTTTCTTAGATGAAATATTTCTTCACTTTCTATTTCAACAACTAGCGCACCATAAGTGTGATCTCCTCTTGCTATGTTTCCAAGTCTTCTTCTCTCGGCAGAAGAATCTGAACCTGAAGCATAATTTGGATGAGTGCACGCTCCAGTCGTTACAAGAAGTTTTGGAATCTGATTATTTGAGTGGGGTATTGCTTTAACTCTCTGTTTCGGACTTGCAAATACCTGTGTTGTTTCTCTCTGTGCAAATCTTGAAAGTCCAGTCAATGGATCTATTTGATAAGGCCTGACATGGAATTGAACTATCTGAATGTTATCATTCAATTTTCTTTTGTCAAATTCAACACCATACTTTTCAAAAGATTTATGCAATCCGCCATAAGGCACCCCATTTTTATCTTGCCTTTCGATAATATCTTCATGAGCAGATTCTCCAATCATCGGAAGAACAATAATTTCTGCCTCTCTATCATTAGCATATTTTTCCAATCCACTTAAGAAATTTTTATGGGGCGAAGCACATGCCTGTGCCGACGTTATTAGATATTTTTTTTGTCCACCCATCTTTTTTTATCTAAAAAACCTCTTTAGTTTTTTAATAACAAGTCATGATAAATTTGCTTTATATATTTTATTGCGCTTCCGAATATGCTTTTAATAATTTTGGATTAATTAATATGTTTTTTTATTTCCAATATTTCGGATTCAATTTGATTTATGTTATCAAAATAAAGTTCCATAAATTTTTTAATACCAACTCCTAGACACTCAACAACTATTTTATCTGCACTTAATTCCACTTCACCTTCTTTTCTTCTAAGTCCTAAAATTCTGCTTCTACAATAATCATATCCTTCCCGAACTGCCAAGAGGTATATTTCATTGAGTTTTGGCGATACAAGCTGTTCCAAAGATTCTGTTTCCTCAGTAAAGCTGTCAGTAATTTCTTCCCGCATTAGTCTTTATGCTCCATTATTGATTTATTGATTTCTTTAGTTATATCATCATAATTAGATATGTACTGGCTCCAAAATTCTCTAAGCGTTTCGCCTAAGCCTCGAATATACAATGAATTATGATTAATTATTTCTCCATTAGCTTTTGCTTCTTCAATTTTTGCAAGATAAAATTCAAGTCCATAGTCTACAGCCCCTCTCGCAATTTTATCAAGAACGGGAAGTTTTATTTCAGTCATGAAATTTACCTCGAACATATTCATTGAAAGAAACATTTACAGACAGAGACAATTCTACCGCCGCATTAACCAAAACCTTAATGCTCATATTCTAGATTAAATATCAACATAAACATTATTTAAATATTTATTTGCTTTTTAGCCATTGGGATTTTTCTAAAATAACTTCAATCTCATCCCCTAATTTCAATAAGCCGAGTAAGAATACAATCGGAGTAGCCATAATTTGTAGAAATCTATTCTGAGAAAAATTTTTTTCGGAAAATGCTATTTTTTTTGTTCTAAAATTATTAGTGAAATACAACAAAGTTTGCAGTATGTTTGACTGTTGATAATTTATGTCTTTAACTACAAAACCTGTTTTTGAAGCGTACATCTTTATAGTTTTAGGAGAATAAATGAAAAGGTGTCTTGGTGTATCTAAAGGGCCCCCCAATTTTTCTTGAAGAGATAGAACATTAGAGATTTACTTTGTGGAACTGATAATATAATCTTGCCATTTGGTTTTAAGATTCTAAATAGTTCATTAAGCATTTTTGATGGGTCAGAAACATGTTCAAAAACCCAGCTTAGACTTATGACATCGAAAGATTCATTAGAATATTCGGCTCCTTCCAAATCACCATTATATATCTTCAATTCGTGTTTTTTTATGAATTCGCCATCCATTTTTCCAGGTTCAACTCCATAGCAATCCATTTCAAGATGTTTCATAGTTAACAAAAACTTTCCGGAACCACAACCAACATCCAAAAATTTTCCATGGGGAACTACTATTGTTGACCTAATGAATTTTTTTAGTGGCGAGAGAAAAAACCTCAAAACGCTATTTTTTTCTCCAAATAAAATATTATAAATCTTAATTGTGATTTTTTTCGGTTCTTCGCCTTTAAATGAATAATAATTTTTAGGATAATGTTCATCAATTTCTTTTTGAGATGGTTGTGGATTCAAAAATATTAAACTGCAGTTGTCACATCTATATGTCTTGTACAATTTGTCAATTCTATACATGCGATCGTAATTATAAAATAAAAAAGAAAGATTTTTACTGCCGCAAAGATTACAAAAAGTTATCAACTTATTCATTAGATGAATAAAAAAGCCTGTTTTATAAAATTAGTGTATCATTAATTCTTATTAGTTTAAGCATAGAAAAAAATTTATTAATCTTTTTTTAAAATTATAAATTTTCCGGAATCGTTTGGTTTTTCCTCGCAATTTGGACAATATGGAACTTCTTCAACTTCCACATTAATATTAATTGGAAGCCCGTAACTAACATTATGTTTTCTTTCGACAATATTAATTGTAACATCGCATTCCATGCAGGAATATCTTTCTTTCTCCTTGATATAAATAATAGAATTTCCTTTTTTCCTGTGATAAATGACGCCGTCTCGCTCGGCAATTTCCATTATATTGTCCAACCATTTCGGCTGGTTTTCAATTGTCTTAAATTCCAGATTGTAAATATTTGACATGCTTTCTAAAGAAAATTAGTTATAAGAATATTTGCGTGGGAGTTAATCTTAAAGAAAACTAACAAAACTCCACGACTTAAATAAATTTAAGATTATAAACCCCTGGGAGAGTTTTCAAGTCGATCAAAAAGATAACCTGAACGCTCTCCTGGGGAAAAAGAGGTGATAGAAAACTGAGAAATAAGTAATATATAAACTTTTCGGTTTTGTTACTCTTTAAGGATGACGATAAGTAGTTAGTTTGCAGTAGTGCTTTACCAAGATTAATCTTAGGTACTACTCTAAACAATTATAGGCACTACTTAATCTTTCTTCCGTATAACCATTCATTCCTTTGACTTTAAACAGGTTTATAAAATGTACGTTATTAAATAAAATATGGGAAGTGATGATAATTCTAAGCTTGAAAATGAGAAAATAAGCGCAAATCAAGAACAAGTTCATAGCATTGTTTTCAGCAAGGAAATTGGCTGGCAGGAGATTATATATGATTTGATTAATTCCGAGCAATTGGATCCTTGGAATATTGATATAATTGTTCTTACTAATAATTACCTAAAGAAGCTTCAACAATACGAAGAAGAGAATTATTTTGTTTCAAGCAAGGTTCTTCTGGCAGCGGCATTGCTTCTAAGGATAAAATCTGAAATACTCCTCAATAAGTACATAAAAAGTATAGACGAAATTTTATTTGGAAAGAAAGAGAAGAAAGAAAAAATTGAATCAGATAATATGGAATTTGATGAAATCCCGGAACTTATTCTGAAAAGTCCGATACCAAGATTTAGAAGAGTTACGTTAAATGAACTAGTTGAATCTTTGAACAAGGCAATAATCACTGAAAACAGAAGAATACAGAAAGAATTGACAACTAAAAACGCGTTTAGAGAAGTTTCAATATCTCTTCCAAAAAGAAAATATGTATCACAAGATAAAATAAAGGAAATTTATGAGAAGTTATTTTTTCATTTTGAGAATAATAAAGATATGATGCATATCCCATTTTCTGCATTAGTCGGGGGAGATAGAGAAGAAAAAATCTTTTCATTCTCATCACTTTTGCATCTAGAAAATCAGAAAAAAATCTGGATAGACCAAAAAGAACATTTTGGAGAATTGAATATCTGGATGAAAGATAAATACTTTGAAAATCACGACCCGTTTGCAGATTTGAAAACTGATGAAAATATCAATGAATCAGACAGTCAGTCTCAAGAAGAAATGGCCGAAGAATAAATAATTAGATTAAGCTTCGGGAGTTTTTCCAGGAATAATTATTTCTTTTCCTTCAGAATCTTTCTATACAACCAAGTAACCATCTTCAACCATACCGTCAATTAAATTCTTTGCTTATTCTTCTGGACTAATATAACCAACATTAAGAATCATAAAATCAATTGAAGAAATAATATTGCACATTACTCTTCCAGTTTCTGCTTTTATTCCGTTAAATTCTCCAAGCCATAAATTTTTTTCTTTATTAAATTCTAAATGATAGTTTATTGAAGAGTCTCTTCCGTGATATTTTTTAACAAATTCAATTTCGTTTTCGTTTTTGTAAATACCACCAATACTTGCCAATCCATAATAATCTGCGATGAAACCGCCAAAATCTTTTTTTGTGTCATGAGGTTCATCTCTTAAAAAGAATCCTCCAAATGGAAGAGCCCATGAGATTCTTGGTGATAAATTCCGCAGATTGAAAATAAATTTCCCATTTTATTTTATATTATTTTCATTTAAATAAATTTATATAATAAAATAAGCACTTGTGATAATGAAACTCGGCGTTTTATTTTCCGGCGGAAAGGATTCAACTTTTGCAGCTTATCTTGCAAAGAAAGAAGGCTATGAAATTTCCTGTCTTATTTCGTTAATTTCTGAGAACAAGGAAAGCTTCATGTTCCATACACCTTCCGTCGATAAAACAAAAAATCAGGCAAAGGTTATGGGAATTCCAATAGTAATGCAACAGACAACAGGCAAAAAAGAATTTGAATTGTCTGATTTAAAAAAAGCAATAAGGAAAGCAATAAAAAAGCACAATATTGAAGGAATCGTTACTGGAGCTGTTGAAAGCGTTTATCAGTCGTCAAGGATTCAGAAGATTTGCAATGAGTTGAACATTGAATGCTTTAATCCGCTTTGGCAGAAAGATCAATTTGAACTTCTTGAAGAATTGATTAAAAATAAATTTAAAGTAATAATCACAGGAGTTTTTGCTTATCCTTTTAATAAAAGCTGGCTTGGAAAAAAAATAGACGAGAATTTTATAAAAGAAATCAGAAAATTAAATGAAAAATACAAAATAAATCCTGCTGGAGAGGGCGGAGAGTTTGAAAGCTTTGTCATTTGGTGTCCGCTTTTCAAAAAAGAATTAAAAGTCAAGCCAATGGAAATAAACGGCTCTGAAAATTCTTGGACTATGGAGATTGATGTAAAATGATTCTTATAATAAATTTATGCAAGGAAAAACTGCATTATTACGAATTTGTAAAACCCGTCGAAGATATCTTGAAAAAAAATAAGAAAACTTTTTCCACAAAACATTACAAACAACTTAATGAAAATGATTTGAGCAAATGCGACAAAGTCATAATTTGCGGCACAAGTTTAAAAGATTTTGAATATCTAAAAAATCTGGATAAATTTAATTGGATTAAAAATTTTGACAAATCACTTTTGGCAATCTGCGGCGGAATGCAGATAGTCGGAAGACTTTGGGGCAGCAGAATGAGAGACAAAGTTGAAATGGGATTTTACAAAGAAAATTTTCAGCAGAATTTTCTTGGCATGATTGGAGAAAAAGAAGTGTATCATCTGCATAATCAATATGTTATTTTTCCAAGGGATTTTACAGAATTTACAAAGTCTGAAATTCCGCAGGCAGTGAAACACAAAACAAAAGAAATTTACGGGGTTTTATTTCATCCAGAAGTCAGGAACAAAGAACTCATTGAAGAATTTGCTAAGTTGTGAAATTTTACAATTAATCTTAAAAAGAAGTTGTTTGTTCTCAGAAAATGGACATGCAAATTGCCGTATTAAGGCTTCTACTGACTTTTTTTCTCGCAGTTTTATTCGGACTCGAAAGCCAGAGGTCGCATAAGCCCGTCGGATTCGGAACTTTTGCATTTGTTGCAATAGGTTCATGCGTTCTTTCTTTAATATCTCTTCAAGCTGGAGGAGGAACAAATCTCGCTCTCATAGGGTCAATAATTTCAGGAATAGGTTTTCTCGGCGCTGGAGCATTGATAAAAACATCAGACAAAGTTTTTGGATTCATGACTGCTGCGAGTGTTTGGCTGTTCTCAATACTTGGGATAATAATTGGATTTGGATATTATTCGCTAGGAGCTATAATTTATTTATTCATGTGGTTTTGTGTAATGACTGATGTATATCTTGAAAAAATAGGTGTTGGCGGATATCAGAAAAAAATCAGCGTCAGGATAAAGGGAGAAGAAAATGAAAAGGAACTTGATTTACTTTTCAGGAAATTCAAAATAAGAAAATATCATTTAATCTCAAAAGAAGTTGACAAGGTGGAAAAAATTCTCAAAATAAATTACATTATAGAAGCTCCTGGAACAGACATAAGAAGACTGGCCATAGAATTCCAGAAAAATCCAAATTTTCTCGGATTTTCGTTAAGTTAATGGACTCGCCGAGAATCGAACTCGGTTCCCTTGACTGCCAGCCAAGCGTAATACCGGTATACTACGAGCCCCATGGACCCATCGAGAATCGAACTCGAGCTTTATCGTTGCGAACGATATGTTTTACCACTGAACTATGGGCCCAAACTTTCCTCTGAAAAGCATCACAATAATATTTATATATCTAACTTTAAATTTTAAAATATGGTTGACGGAAAAATAATCTTGAATACTTTTGAGGAATATGACAAAAGAAGTAGAATAATTTTTCAAAAGAAAATCCATGTTCCTGAATTAGAAGAAATTCTCTCAATTGCTGCAACAGAACATTCTTACAAATCAACAATTTACAGGAATACTCAAATAACAATAAGCAATAATTATGGCGGAATTAAAGGAAGAATAGGAAAGGAAAGATTTAGTGACGTAAGGGGAACAATAGATGATTCTTCAATTACTTCAACAGAATTCAAACTATGGGTGGGAGCTGATGATACCAAGATTTTATATGAAATGAAATTCAGTTCTTTCGGTCATCAGCTAACCGAAATAAAAGAACCTGAAATTCAAATATGGGATAATGTTAGAGATGTTGTTAAAAGATATTTCGTTATTAAAGAGACCAATGAAGCATACTTTGGCAAACATTAAATTTTCAAAGCAGATTCCTTTCCAGTTCTTAAATTCTTGATTTTCAATTTTCCGGATTTTATTTCTTTTTCACCGACGAAGATTGCATTCTGTATAAAGTAAGCGTTTGCGTATTCCAATGCTTTTGATGGTTTTCCATAATAAATAATACAGCTCTTTCCAGCATCTCTTAATTTATTTGCAATTTTTATTGCTTCTTTATCTTGGTTTAAAGAAACAATTATGAATTTTTCTTTTTCAATTTTTATTTTTGCTATTGGAAAAATCCTCTCCAAGCCGAAAGAAATTCCAGTGCATTGAACATTGTTAAAAATATAACTTCCACCAGCAACGATTGTTTCTTTTATTTCTTTGGCTTTTATTTCGAAAACAGTTCCATTATAATAAGAAAGTCCGCGAACAATTGTCGGAGAAAATAATATTTTTATTCCGAAAATCTTGCAATATTCCATCAAGCCGATTATTTCCTTGTAACTTTCAAATTTGTTAAAATAATCTTCGCCTTTTTTTAATGCTTTAAGAAATTTCTCAGCGCCGAATTTTTTTAAATTATTTTCTATTTCCTTTTCGGGAATTTTATCAAACTTGTCAATTTCCCTTAATGCTTGCTCTTTATCTTTTTCCTTTATCTTCAAATCATCCATAATTTCATTCAATAATTTTCTGTTGTTTACCAAAATAACCGGTTTTATTCCAAACTTATTCAACACTTCATTCGTCATCGCTAAAATCTCTGCTTCGTCTTTGAAAGTTGAATTAACAATGTCAGCATCACATTGTGTAAATTGTCTTAGTCTATTTGAAGAAACGGGCTCGTCCCTGAAAACCGGACCAATTTGATATCTCCTATACGGCAATTTTTTATTATTCATCAATCTTTTTAGCTGGAATGTAAACTCATATCTTAACGCAAGATTTCTTTTTCCCCGGTCTTTAAGTTTGAACACATCAGAAACTGCTTCGTCTTGAGAATTTTCAGATTTGACAAATTCTTCTTGTTCCACAATTGGAGTCTCCGCTGGTTCAAATCCGTATTTCTCAAAAGTCTCGACAATTATTTTTTTAACTTCTGAAAATTTTTCGGCTTCTATTCCAATAATATCTCTAAATCCTTTAACTGTTTCCATTTTTTCTCCCATTCAATTGTTTTTCAAATTCTTTAACCTTTACAATTAGTTCCTTTATTACAATTTCAGCCGTTCTTCCTTTTCTCAGATTGGCGTCTTTTATTTTCCAATAAAAAACTTTTTTTGTTTCTTTGTTTTTCTTTACAAATATCTTTGGAACATCGTCTGCAACAACAACTATGATATTTTGCCAATCTAAAATCTTATAACTTAGTTCCTGAGGAGTTCCAGATATATCAAGGCCGAATTTCTTTGCTGGAATCGTCTGAGCACTTGTTATAGGTTCTCCCCTAATCAATCCCGCACTTTTAGCAACAGCATCTTTATTTTTATTTATTTTATTAAAATATTTTTCTGCGATTCTGCTTCTAAAACGATTATATCTGCATATAAACAAAATGTTTTTTTTCATTTTTCCTCTTTAATATTCAGGACGACTGGAGACTTGAATTTTTTAAATCTAGTCTGCGTCGCCTTCACTTTGTTGACCTTCATAAGTTCGGTCTGCTTCGTCTGCAAGCATTCAAAGCACAGGACGACTGAGGAGAATCGAACTCCCTTCTCGAGAGCCACAGTCTCGCGTCTTACCAATGGACCACAGCCGTCATTGTTATTTAATTCAGTCAAGAATGATATAAAAATGTTATCAGGAAGAAAGCTACAGCTATAAAAATCAGGCTCGGTTGTGCCGATAGTTCTGAACTTTAATTGCTGTCATGAAAATTTCAGAAAAAAAGAGTTTTTAAATTTAATTAAAACGTAAAAATTTAAAAATTAATATTCTTGAATAGTCTGTGGCTCAACCAGTAGGAACAGAAAATAATTTAATTGAAAGAACTTGTAATTCTGAAAATACTCTTCTAGTCAGGGCTATTAATGACGGAGAATTAAAACAATTATTAAGAGATGATTTTTTCTTTCATTTTAATCGTGGAACTCAATATGAAACTAATTATGGCTTTAATGTAAAATTATTTTCTAAGGAAAGGAGCGGGACGGTCATAGTTTATCCTATTCAAAAAAAGGACGACTTAAAATCAATTTTTAATTTTGATAGCGAATGGATATATTGTGAAAAAAATTTTGATGCATTTGTTGAAATTTACAACGTTAAAGGATTAAAATTGGAGGAGTAGTAGCATATAATCGAAAACTTAAAACAAGAGTTTGCCGGGTGTGGAATAAATTCACAACCATTTATAAGCATAAACTATAGAAAACTGGTGAAATTACAACTAATTAAAACTTAAATGTGCTTGCTGTAGAACAAAGTTGCGGGTTTCCTGAACTATCTGTGAAATAAACAGTCACATCGGCAATTGTTGAATTTATCAATTGAATTTCAGATGTATTGACTCTCTTGGTGGCTAAAAGATCCATATTTCCAGGCAAATCGTAGACAAAATTCTGCCCTGTCGTGTTTCCGCCGGATAATGCTATCTTAACTCCCCCTATAGAATCTCCACCTGCGGATCTTGCCAACGTAATCATATAACTGCTGCTCTTGGAAGTTGTATCCCAGCTTTCCACAACGCTCGTCGCTTTTATGTCAACATCCAAACATCTTGTTCCAAGGTCTACTTTTCCAGCTCCTCGGTTAATAACACCGCTTGCAACAGCCCAGACTATTCCCACTGCAACCAAGACTAAAAGAATCATTATCAGAGTCAATATAATATCAGAAAGACCGCTTTTATTTTTCACCATTTTAACTTTGATTATTTAATCAGATAAAATAAGTTTAAAAATCTTTTTATCTATTGAAGTTGTCGAGCAGCGTGAAGAATTCTTTTTTGTCCATAACCTTGTCATTTTCAGATAGGCCTATTTGTTCCGCAAAATTCCAAAATGCTGATGGTTTGTATCCTCTTTTCTTAAGAGATTCCAGTGTCGGCAATCTTTCATCATCCCAGCCAGAATATTTTCCCTCTTCTATTGCCTGCCTCATTTTTGTTTTTGAAATTTCCAAATCAGTAAACTTGAATTTTCCTAAAAACGCAGTCCACGGAGATTTTTTTCTCAAAACCTTAAAAATCATTTCTTGTCTTCTTGCATTGTCTATGTGGTCCTTGGCGCGAATCACATGAGTTATATTCATTTCAATATCATCGACGGCAACTGCAAAATTCATCAAAGGCCAGACGCGATATTTATTTTTTTGAATCGGATGCTGATGAGTATTAATTCTTGCGAGTGGGAAATCACGCATTGCAGGATTAGGATGTTTCATGTTCGACTTAAATCTTAAAACAGCTTCCCCTTGCTTGAAACCATTTTCATCCAACATTTTTTTCCATCTAACCATATTTTCTTTCACATTTAAATTTCTACATGGACAATTAGTTTTTGATAACGTGAATTTTTCGAATTCATCTTGGGAACAGGTGCAAACATAAACTGCATTTTTCTTAATTAATTTTTCAGCATATTCATAATAAATTTCCATCCTGTATGATTGAATAATAATTTCTGCCTCGTTATTG
>Ga0315281_10005683_pt1 | contig 17833 bp, 20 predicted proteins | sample YL17G07_0_MG_FD_204540 | JGI IMG/M metagenome (GOLD analysis project Ga0315281, IMG submission 204540) | Sediment microbial communities from Yellowstone Lake, YNP, Wyoming, USA - YL17G07_0 | ecosystem: Environmental > Aquatic > Freshwater > Lake > Sediment | place: USA: Wyoming | collected...
AGCGAATAGAGGCTTGTCCGCTAAACCCTACTAGACGGGATCGGAATTGGGAAGGAGGAAAGTTGAAATCGTGAGAAGTGAATCGGCATGATGCTGCGAGGGCCTCTTCAACATAGAGGCTTTTTCCTGAATGTAATGCTCCTATGCCAACGGTGACTCTCTGGTTGGGCATAAGTTTGGTATTAGCAATTTTCCATGATAATGGGAATGGAAATTGAGTTCGATGCCATATACACCCCTATCGACTATCAGTGATTGCACGGGCTAACACATGGATTTATCTGGGTCGAATTCAATGCTTACTTGAGGAAATGGGATGATATGCCCACTCTGTCGAGCAGAAAATGCAAATGAATGGCAATTCTGCCAGAGATGTGGTCAGAGACTCCATGCTATTGGGCTAGAGCCTCCCCCCTCTCAGCCGACATGGGAAGAGCGATCATTGTCCTCTCAATCCGAATCGTATTCTTCTCAACCGGTTCCGTTGCCACCACCCCCGGTTGGAACCAATCGCATGATCAAACCAATTGTCAGTTCCATTATTGCAGTGGCAATTGCCCTAATCCTCATATTTGCGGTTCTACTGAATCCGGCGATTTCTCCATTATCAACAATTCATGACACTGATGGAGACGGACATCCAGATTCAGCCGATATTTTTCCGAACGATTTGACTGAATGGAAAGACTCGGACAGCGATGGACATGGCGATAATTCAGATGCATTCCCGACTGATGCGACTGAATGGATAGATACTGATAATGATGGATACGGCGATAACTCTGACCTATTCCCGACAAACGCCGCCGAATGGAAAGACTCGGATGGCGATGGGCATGGAGATAATTCAGATGCATTCCCGACTGATGCGACTGAATGGAAGGACTCGGATGGCGATGGGTACGGCGATAATTCAGATACTTTTCCGATTGATGCAAATGAATGGACAGATACAGATGGTGACGGGTTTGGCGATAACTCGGATGCGTTTCCATATAATCCAGCCGAGTGGATAGACTCAGATGATGACGGACACGGTGATAATTCGGATGTGTTCCCAAACGATCCGACTGAGTGGAAGGATTCAGACGCGGATGGGCATGGCGATAATTCAGATGCTTTCCCGACTGATGCGACTGAATGGATGGACTCGGATGGAGACGGGCATGGTGACAACTCGGATGTGTTCCCTTACGATCCATCTAGGTGGCTTAATCCTTTCGACATCCAATACAACTGGTCATATGGAGGTTACATTTGGACCTTAACAACGAGCATTCCTGGCGAGGATTATTACTACTACAAGGACCAAGCAAGAACCCTCAATTTTCCCATTTATGTGACAGACACAGACTTGACAGTCTTCTTTATTGCTAACCTTTTCAAATCAAATGCTCAATCAGAAGGATATGACAGCTATCAGACTGCTAGTTTTGTTCTTGCATTCGTACAAAGCTTGCCCTATACATCGGACATTAATTCGACCGGTTATGTTGAATATCCACGATATCCAATTGAGACACTTGTTGACGATGGAGGCGATTGCGAGGATACTGCAATCCTATATGCCGCAATAATGCAGGCCTCTCCGTTGAACTACGATGCAATATTGATTAGTCCGCCTGGCCATATGGCAACGGGCATTTGGACGGTCCCACCAATTGGATGGTATTATACTCTCCAGGGGAGAGATTATTCATATTGTGAGACAACTGAAGAAGGATGGGATATTGGAGATATGCCATTAGAATATCAAGGTGTGGGTGCGATCCTCTATCAAGTCTGAAAAGAACTCCGATATCTCTCAGAAAATTGGGATATCAATCAATGTCCCTAATATGACACTGGATCAGTTTTCTCTCAGGTGGGAGTACAAGTAGCAGACCTGAAATGAATAGAATATTCGAGATTCACTGGCAATGAATTAAATGTTGGGAATTCAAAACTGGAAGACTTTATACGCTGCAAGAATCATAAGGACTCAAGGAAAAGGCTGTGGGTGTGCCATATGAGAACAGTTGCAAGAATTCGAAATTCATTGAAGAAGATCGCTCCTTCCCTTCTCAAAGCTCAAGAAGAGAACATAAACGAAGCTGACACTGTTATTCGAGTCGTCAAGGTCTTCGAGGATGTTCTCGGATATGATGCGATGACAGAAATCAGTCGCGAAGCACAAATGAAGGATAAGTACGTCGACATTGTCCTGAAAATCGGAGGAACCATAAGACTGATTATCGAGGTAAAAGCTGCTGGTGTTACTCTCCGGGATCGTCACATCGAGCAAGCCTATTCTTATGCATCTCGTAACAACTATCGCTGGGTCCTCTTGACAAACGGAGTAGTATGGACGCTGTACCACCTCACCTTTGAGAATGGAATAGAATTCGAACGTGCCTTTTCGATTGATCTATTGGAGGATGATATCGACAAAGCCTCAGAGCACCTGAGCCTCCTTCAACACGATTCCATTGCAACTGGAGAGCTTGAGGTATTCTGGGAAAGAAAGCTCGCGATGAGCCCTCCTTCAATCGCCAAGGCTCTTTTCCATGAGAATGTACTCACCAGAATCCGCTGTGAGGTCAGGCGCGATGCAGGCGTATTGATCGACCAAGAGGATCTGGCTGAGGCAATTAGGGCAATGCTTTCTGTAGAGACTCGTGAAGCTATTGGACCTATGCGAATAAGAAAGAAGCGTCATCATCAGGTGAAGGGTTCGGATAAGGCACCGGTCAGGAAGACTGAAACCTGCATTAAACAGGAATCATCAATTCTTCCAGCAGAATCATCGGATGATGAAAAGGACATTCCGATTTGATGACTCTTTCCCCCTAAAGACATTTGTGAATCACTTACCGAAAACATATGCGCATGCATAGATGGGATTATGATTCTTATTAGTGCTCGCTAGCCTGAAGATGGGACATGAATGAGAAATGGTAAGATATTTAGACTCAGAAATAGTTATCAGCCTGTGAGAAAATGGCAAAACGTGTAAGCTTTATTGCAAAGAAGAAGGGAGCAAAGAGAGGGACAAGAGTCACTTTTTACTCAACCAGAAAAAAGAAGAGCTAATTAGTTTTCGCCTCCCCTCAATCCTGAGCGATACCTTCAGAGCTTGAGCTCTCTTCCTTTTTGAGATGAATGCTTTGAAGCATGTTCACATGAAAGTATGAGTACGGTCAGTGAGGCGATGGGAGCATCTAGAAGGGGACTATGGAGCTAAAAAAGGAAGATCTTCGCACGAAATGAATTCTCTGTACCCGCTTTTCTTTTGCATTAAATATTCTCTTTTCTCTCCCGAAAGAAGACATTCATTTAGCATATCGATCATATTCTCTCTGGACAGCCCGTCATTTCGAAGGCATAATGCAGTTCGAATCGCGGCCGCCAATAATCTTTGAGCAAATAGGGGAATTTCCCTGACATTGTTTGGATTCTCTATCCCTCTACCGTGAACAATATCGGATCTAAGTCGATACATTTTCCTGAACATCTTCTTTATTTTGATTCGTTGTTCATCGCCTTCACCGATCAATGAAGAGATTCGATTCGATTCCCGTTCTGTAGCTTCGTCCGGCTCTCTTGACACGAGTGCTTCGAATCCGATCATGCTGTCAACAATCCGATCTTCCCATGACTTGCGAATATAAGAATAATGAAACCTTGATGATGCAATCAATAAATCTCGATTCTCCTGACGCCTGAACAAAGGCGCAAGTTGAGATAGAACCCTCCAGCAATTCTGAATCTTTGAGGTATCCTCTTTTTTGACCAAGTATTGCTCACCAAAGAGCGAAATTTCGCAATATTGCATCGCTGGACCAGAAAGACCCGGTTGTCTTTCTCCTATCTCTTCGACTCTAATTGCCGGTATTGACACATTCCCTTTCCCAATCAATCGTAGCAGAGCAAGTGGGGCCGAGACGACATTGGATGCATCACCTATTCCAGTATCAATAACATTGGAGCCGTCTTTCGATTCGAATTTCTCTTTTTCAAATTCAAACTTAAGAGCGAAGGAAGATTGACCGACAGAAAGCTTGACATCGATCGGAGAAAATTCTGTTTGGAAGGCTTTGATTTCCTCTTCAGACATCCTCCTGATTTTAAGATTCTCATCAAGCACGAATTCATCATCATCCATTGAGAATCTTGTTAGTGGCGCAATACAGCGGAAATTGAGTTTAGTCATATTCTAGGTACCATCTCTTCGGTTTGCGATTGATGATAAATCAGATATTTGGGCTATCGTTGAACTTCCAGACACCTCTTTTCTACGCGATTGACCTTGAGGATTTTCCTCTATTGCAATCACGACAGGAAGTCACAAGATTGTCAATCGAAGTCTTACCTCCATCTTTCCAAGAAACCATATGGTCAACTTCGATTGTCACATTTGGCGCTCTCTTTCCACAGTACTGACAAGTGTAATTATCGCGTGCTAGAACCGCGAATCGTAGAGACTTAGGAATATTCCGGTCATCTGAGGGTCCACGATCAGATTGCCGTTGAGCGATAGGCTGTCCCGGAATCTTAGAATAGAAAGAATGCCCCTCATAAGATATACTTCTTTTCGACAGTAAGTGATCTGTTTTTTTCTCTTTAACATGCTCCTGAGTATGACCGCATGATGTGCATCGCCCTTCAGCCATTTGGGTACTGCCACAATATTCACATATCATCGTGAACTCAGCTCCGTTCTAACAGCCTCCGCTTTCTCAGCCAATTCGTTAATATCTATTCTGACCTTTGATGTAAAGAAATCGATGGCTTGGAACCATTCGGCGGAATTCAACATTTTCCCTCTCCCGGACATCAAAAACTGCTCTTCTTTCAGCCCTAGTCGATTAGTTATAGGTTCGATTCTTCCACCGAGAATCAAAGAAAGATTGCTGGATACAGGCATTTTCCCACTTGCACTGGAACGAAAATCCTCATAGATTTCGCCATCTAAATGCGCCTGGAGGTAAAGATCTAACCGACCTGAAAATGGCACAGTTCTATTGCAAAGCTGATTACCGTACATAATGAATATCAGAAAGAATAGAATCAACATAATAACGAGACCAGCGCCATAGGTGTATATCCCCGTAAAAATTCCGATTATGGCAAATACAATCAGCATCAACCAGATTATTGTGTAATCGTTGTAGCTAAATGTCCCGGCCGGATTTATTGGAAATGAAGCATTAGCTTGTATATTTCCATGGAATTCACCAGTCTGTTGTCCCACGGGGCTCTTGATCATGTCACCGCTTTCGGATGTGACGTTGTATTGCATCATTGTGAAATAGCGAGAAAGCTTCCTAAGAAATTCCTTTGGGTGGTAATTTCCGTCGACATCGATTTCCCTTGCTCCAATAGGGTAATTCTGGATAATCTGCTGCCGCTGGGTTACATTCATCGTTGGTTGCTGAAAGAAACCCGCAGGTGGCGGGATAGGTTGACGTTGCCACATATTACGCTTTCCTCCTGGAGCCTCCAAATGATATCTTCAATTGATTAATCTTTCTCCGAATCTTATGTTTTCTCTATAAAGATCATTGCCAGCACTCCAATGAAGAGGTTTCCGCGGGTTTGCTGTCCTATCATTTCAGCATCTACCAGGTATGGCGATGGATTGCTAGACTTTCACGTTTAATTCGAGCACTGGTGTAGCTATCCAGTATTCCATTGAATCCGACCCTCCGACATTTATTTGGGCATTTTTCTCAGACCGAGGATAGTATTAATATGGATAACAAAGAAGATAAGTCGAGAAATGAATCAGGCTGATAATAAGCGGGATCTAGGGATTTCTGCCGTACATGGGTAGAGTGTGGGAATGGATCAGGATGAATTTGACAGGATAACTGCAAAGTGGCAATATCAGCAATACAAGGACTCCTGTCTTCCGACAAGTATCAAGAATATTCTTGACAATCTCAATGAGAGGGTCCTCGATCCGAAGTTGAGGTTCAGTGTGAAGGAATTGCACAATATGTGTAAATATGAGAGAGGTTTGGCGTGCCCTCCCAATGTTGCCTGCCCATCTCTCAATGCAATATTAAAAAAAGAGGATCACTCTATAGAGCTCAAGAAAGAGCGAGCAAGAAAAATACATTTGAAACACTCAAAGAAATTATTGGAAATTCGAATGCATCTTTTCCAATCATTGGGGTGCATTCCGATTATCACAAAGAACAGGGGATATTGATTGAAGGCAGAGATTATGATCATGTCTTAGTCGTTCTATCCATTGAAAATGATAATATTTGGTTCCATGATCCATATAGGCCATACGCAGAAAAGAGTAGCCTTGTCGAAAGATTCAATAACTCCGTCCCCCTTGTGAGAATGCTGAAATATTGGGATGAGGCATGGGATACGCGCTGGCTGATGTGGATAGATAAGCCTCGCGGACCTCTAGATAAATTTGGGGTGCTTAGCAGTGACAAGAAGCGGTAATAAGACCATTATGTTGCCAATATCCTCTTCAAGAATCGATGGAAAAGAAGCTGAGAGAATCATCAAAGGCAACATAGGTTTGAACCTCTTTCTTTCCGGTTTTGAGGAGAGTCGAAAAGAACAATTCTTCGACTTTGGAGTTATAAAGGAGCAACATCTTTGGGATTCGCAAGATGGATCATTCAAGGTCAGATTTGTTCCATTCAATAATGTCTTCAGGGTGACTATAGAGGAGAACAAAGGTGCTAATTTCCTCATCGTCCCAAATAGACCAGTCATTGCTGAGAGAATTGACGCGAGATTAAATGGATTCAGAACGAGCTCCGAGGGCGCTCTCTTGAAGGCTATGGGCAAGAAAATATTGAATCTGTGGCAAATCAGGAATCAAATGAATCCGTTGTATGAAATTGCCTCCAACGCGATTATGAAATCGAGCGTTCGATCTAACGACTTCGTCCACGGCAATAGAACAAAGGAAAAAGTGGATCGATACATGACTTTCTTAACGGGAATTGGAATTCTCAAACGAGAAGATGGTGGCTATGTGATTGAAGCTTCTGCTGAGAAGAATCTCGATGAAGGAGTATCACTAGGGGATGTCTACGACGCCATGCTTTCTGAGTCAATCCAAAAAGGACATGCTTATATGACAGAATTTCTTCACTTTACACACATTACACCTTTCATAAGGCTTGGTAACTCCAACTACTTACCCTCCTATATTGCTAGAAAGAGGCTCGGTATGAATGATGCGGATTTATCCGAATATCAACACAACTTCTATGGAATAAAACCTAGGCCACTTAGTAGAGTCCTCGCAAGAGCTTCTCAAATGGTTGAAATTGGAGTTTTTGCAAGGGAGAAATCGATGACAAAAGGTTCGCTTTTCATTTCCAATGAGGATGTATATGCTGACTACTCCGAAAAATGGAAGAATGAAGCATCCTCATTTATGACGACTTCTTAATGAGATCACCAACCTACTGCTTCTTCCAAATGCTCCCATGCTTGTATGGGCTCACAGACCAATTTTGAATCAGACTATGCCCTTTCCGATTGAACCAATTGCTTTTCCTGAGAATATTAGCGTTCTTGTCGCGGTTGCCAGATTGTTCCGTCGTATCGATTTCTTCCGAACCAGCCAATTTCCAATCATCTCTTCTGACTTATTCGGTTCTCCCTCGCCATCTCCTCGTCGAGCTGCTTAAGCAGCTCCTGATATTCCTCGCCTTTGCCAATCGCATAGGCGATGTCCATCTCCGACCGCCCGTCTTCAGGATGCGCACCCCGGTACGCCCCAACCTCTTCTCTCAGTGCCTGAATCTTCTCGCTGATTTCCTCCATCGGGGAAGCTGCCGGAATCGCGGCATCCTTCAGCTTGAGGCGCCTCACAGTCCCGTCAATCAATACCACTGGCTTAGGATGTCTCTTTCCGTATATCTTGAGGGCTATCGTGAGCCCTGACGTTGGACTGCCCGTATCTATCCTGCTTTGGAGCAGTTGATTTTCTATATCTTTGAAATATTCATCATATTCCCTTTGCCAGGCATTCTCATCCCAGCAGGTGCAGTGGAAGACGACGAGATCCGTGATTCCCCTGCAAAGAACCGCAAGGTGATGCTTTGTCTGATCCATCCGAGTGTGAAAGTCGCGCCAATCCGTGATCCACACCTCGAGGCTTCTCGCGCATTTCGATGGCGCATCCGACGGGATGACATTCTTGAATGGTTCGGCCTCCCCGCTCGCTCCCTTCCCTTTCCTCGTTCCAGGCATAGAAGGCTCCTCTTTTCGTTCTCCAGGATGCCGCGATCGATATCTTCTCGCGATATCCTCGATAGGCTCATCCTCTGGGCCGATCACTTCCCAGATTCTCTTTTCCAGTTCTTTCGGTATTTCCGGTATGGTTGCCATGTAATCTCCCTCCACGAGTTCCTCCTCAGGCTCATGACCCTCATCTTTTCGTTCCGCCGTCCCTGCCTTTCCTCGGCTGCGGGATCACTTCGAATCGGTCCCATCCCTCTATGACGGCCATCCTCCCCCCGGCATCCCATTCCACCCACACCTTCTTCCTGCCGAGGAGGAAGGCCACGTCCGGCGTGGCGCGGACGTCGGCGTCGTTGACCGCGGAGATCATGACTATGGTCCCCTCCAGCCCGGGAGGGATCCCCGACGGATCGTCGGAATGTATCAGCCGCACCCTGTCTCCGACCCTCATCGCCCTCCTCCTTGCGCTCGGCTCTTCCCCTCTGCGACTACCGGCTTTCGAGGCTATAATAGTAACGCGAATGAGTTATCTGCGTTTCATATGTTGATAACCCTAATCATGGTATCCCGGTTTCCCCGCATATGGGAGAACATGGGCAACCTCACGGAGCGGGAGAAGGAGATACTCAGGCGGCTCAAGGACGGGAAGAGCGTCAACGAGATCGGCAGAGGTCTCGGCACGCCGGTCACCAGCATTTCGAGGTCGATCACGAGCATCAGGAGGAAGGCGGGCGACATCGAGGAGGACATCGCCTTCCTGCAGGAGATCGGCTATTTCTCCTTCGAGAGGGGGAAGCTGAAATTCGCATCTCCCGACAGGGATCCGAAGGCGCTCGGCAAGTCGAAATGAGCCGCATGCGCTCTGAGCGGAAGACCGAAATTCAATCTCCGCTTTCCCATTTCCTCGTTGATGGCATCCGTATATCAATGTCCCGGCTCGCAGCCGATCGCCCTATCGTCCTTACGAGATGCAGCGGGACATCCTCGTAGAAGATATGTCTCTGATGGCAATCCAATAACAACGCCAGCAGCTGAGGCTCCTTGCGAGGCCTGCTCCGCTGGTCTATCGTGGCGGCAAGCCTACCGGCGCCGGCGGAAAAGGCATCCGGAGCGAGATACTCCGGAAATGAGGAATATCCGGACGGCTGGCTGCTCATGAACGCTTTCATCTTGCCGATCGCATTCTTCTGCCATGCAGGGGAATTTGGAAGCTTTTTCATAGATCGCGTATCAGGGCGACGGTCGAACCGCCCTTTTCTCGCCTGGAGTGTAATCTCCTTCATCGTTCCCCTGAAGGCGAAGGCGTTGGCGAGCGCCTCCTCGATAGGCTCGTCGTAGTCGACCGGCCGACAGTACTCCTTCACAAAGTAATCCTCGTAGCACGGAGCCGCTTTTATGAATTCGATGGCTGAGGCTGATATCTCCGTCACGAAGTGGAAGAACTCGTGCAGGAAGAGCAATCTGAACGACAAGGCATAGGAGAGCGGATCCGCTACGGCTCTTTTAGGCAGTCTCGTCTGAGGATCGTTGAAGACCTTGAGGGCCAGATAGCTCACGCTCGCATCTGGGATGTATATCCCCCAGCTGTTCCGCGCGAACCTGTGGAACGGACAGTACCAGGCGAGGGCGTCCGTCCCCAAATGCCTGATTTCCTCTGTCATCCGTTCATCGATGTCATCGAAATAGGAGGCATCCTCGACTATTGGCAGGGCGATGGAATCCGCACCGTTCGCGCCCCGATCGAGCCTCGTCATCGGATAACGGCCTAACTTGGGCGAGTAGATCCCGGAGATGATGACGCTCGCTGGCCGAGCATCCTTTAGATTTTCGGCATCCTTGAACGGAATTTCGATCTCCTTCAGGTCCTTCACTAGCGAATCGAGATCTAGATTGTTCCCCGCCTGCTTGCCCTGCAATTTTCTTTCCTTTTCGTTCATCCCATCCCTCCTGTCTGCCACGGGGCGAATCACGACTGTGCAGGCTCGATCCCCCTCTTGCCCAGCACCCTGACCTTCCTGATCGACCCATGGGCAATCTGTTCAACCCATGTCCCATCGGTAAAAGGGTCCGCTCCGAGTTCGCTGGCGATTGTGAGATAATCCTCTCCATTCCTCAGCACGAGGCCGTAGGCTACGGTGGGTGCGGGGTCATCGAGTTCGTCGACCTCGCCCAGAGAAAGCCTGTCGCTCGAATGACAGTCAAACCATTCAATTTCGACGATAGTTCCTCGCTTCAATTTCGTGCTCCGCGGCGCGCTTTTCATGCAAGCTCCTAGGGGGTTCTAGAGGATAAGATTTTGGGTGAATTTTAGCTTACTGGCCGTTCCTCCATATGGGAGTAACGCTAGTGCTTTTTCCGTCGAAAAACTGGGGCCATAATTGGGATCAATAGTAGGGGGTTGAAAGGCGCATGCGGCATGATTCCCTCTCCTTCATTTTCCACGTAATTGACCTTCTTGACTGTGATTTCGACCCTGAGATATGCAACGAGGATAACGAAGAATAACCATGGGCCTACCTTTGTTGACGCTCTGCACGGGATGGGCACGCAGCCGCAACGCACTCGGTCGTCTTCCCTACAAGGAGACATCTACTGTGGAAATCGGCAGGGCGCTGAGGACATGCGCCTCAAGGACGATTAGCGGATTCTCAAACCGTCTTGGCTTTGAACCTCTTTCCATTTCTTCTTTTCGGCGCATCCGGCCACTCCCTCTCGAAAAGCTCGCATTCTTCGTCGGACAGATTGGCGGGCTTGCAGCCCCTGTGGTACCAATTGTATTCCCTCGCGACGGCGTTTCCGACCTTGATCTCCATATCCAAGCCGAGCACGGTGATCGGGTCGCCGCATTCGTTGCACCACACCCTCACCCGATACTTCTCCTTCGCCTTCGAGAAACCGGCCCTGTGTCCAGCCCAATAGATCTCATTCGCCCTCTTGATCTCAAGGGTCAGGGCGCGCCGGATGAATTTTCCCATTGAAATGCCCGATTTCCTCACCAAATCATCGAGCGTCGCGTGTTGTTCCGCAGTTAATCTAGCGGAAACGGTAGGATGCCGCGCGTCGTATCGCCTCTTCGAGGGTGAAATCCCTCCGTCAGCACCCATTCATACGCCTCCACATCTCGAATGATTCCGGGCTTCGAATTCCCACGATGCGTCGTGCAAACGATAGTGGCAATCGATATGGTAGACGACGTGGTAGACGAAATGCAAACGAATCGCAAACGATTTTTTCGTAAACTACGGTTCGATTGTGAATGGATGCAAACGAATCACGGTCACACCGCGATATTGACATCTCATACGCATTATCAATTATGCCTTGCATTTCATCGGTTCCCCTTGGAATCCTTTGATTTTGGCTGTCTAGTTAACTCTGATTTATCGAGGGGCAGGGACAGGTTCCCTTGTCTGAAGCAGCCCTCGATCGTTATATCGGCGCCGAGACCGCGCTCTTCGAGCGTCGTTCTCGGCATCGTCATTATATCGAACAAGGCCGCCAGTTTCATCGCGTAGAGCAGCGTGCCGATGGAAATTTCCCGATAATCGGAATCATCTTTGTCTGGAAGGTCGAAATCATACGGCCCCAGCAGCACCTGGAGGGCTTTAGTGGATATCCCTGATAGGAATTCGATCTCCCCGAGGAGCGCAGAGTCCTTCTTCAGCTCGTCGGTCTTTTTGAATTCGAATCTCGAATTCAGATATCTCGGGAGATCCCCGGTCATCAGCTGATGCGCCCAAGTGGTATCCCATACGACGGCCAATGCTCCTCCGTGGAGCACATCAAGTATTCTGGCCAACCCATCCAGACTGGGGCGGATTCTGTAGTGCGCAGTTTCGTCCCTCTTCTTCGGCGTCTTGGCGAACCTGACTTCCAGTATCCCGACTTCCGGTCTCGCGAGCCGGCTGCAGGACGCCGATGTGCCCGGTTTCGTCAGATGATCGTCTTCGGGATTCGAGCTTGTCACATTCGGCTGTTTCTCCACTATCTGGCCGACGTACGCCCAGTTGTTGCCGTTTCTTGCGAGCGCGAGCACTACTCGTAAATCATTCGCCCAGCCCACTGAGCGTTTATCCTTCGCGTTGACGATAGGGAGCATCTTCTTGACTGCTGGATGCATCATTCCATCCTCGCTAACACATGTTAAAGCAATTTCCATTTATATAAGCTTTGTCTCATTATTTTTTTAATCAAGACAACCGTTGGATAGAATGCATCAAAGGAGGTTAATTGTTAACTTTAAGACCAGAATTAGGAATATTCTCAATATTTACTCCAATATGACCGAAAAGAACAATAGGAAGATGCACTTACTAATAAGCAGACCTAATCTGGTCATATAAGAGGTCAGGAGGGCCTTACAATGGTGGACAGATATCTAGCCAGAGAACTTGCGGATTTGCAGGATCGTCTGGTGGAACTCGGAGTCGACGAGGAAGAGGCAGAGCGGTTCGTTGATGATCTTGAAAAAAAGATCAAGGAGCTTCTTGCTTCGTCCGAGTCAGACACCAGCGATCAGGATGAGGGAAACTGATCCTGGCTTCTTAGCGGGCCGCTTCTCCCGGTTGCCGACTGAGACGGTTCCGCTGCGACCGCATATCAAAAACGCTCTACGAGCTGCTGGGGCTCTTTTTGTTCCCAGCGATTTGAGATTGGTGGAAGGCCGAAATGAAGCCAGTCAAAACTGATCGGGTTGCCCAGATTGGGGCTTACAAGACGGTCGATTCCGTCGCCATCCTTAAGTCATTGGAGGCCGGTTTGCCGACTGGGAGCGTGGATGAGGAAAACACGCTTTCGCAGGGGAATAGAAATGAACCCGAACCAGAACCTCAGCTCGGGGAAGACGGGAAATCTGATACATCCGCCAATGCCGACATCGTTATCGACGATGGCGATCAGTTGGTAGATGTTCAAGGTGCAATCGACAACTTCAATAGGAATGCTCCAGGCAAGATAAGAGGAGGCACTGTCAGGCATTATCAGGAAGCCTTCATTCAGTTTGCCAAATTCTCTAAATTAGAGGCTGTGACGAGAAGGCAACTGCAGGGAAACAAAGGACATGAGCTGTTGGTCGATTTCCTAAAAACAGTAAGTCGCCCAACAATAATGAACAAGAATTCCTGCCTTAAGACTTTCTGGGTATTGGGGCTGGAATTCAAACCAGGCAGCTATCCTGTGGACCTGAAATCTGATATCGGAAGGCTGCCACCAACACTCAAAAGGCAAACACCGAATGATGATCTCGTTCTGCCATGGATAAATGCCTTGGAAACTGAGGGTGACAGATATCTGGATACAATCATTAGACATATGTTCCAACTCGGTCCAAGACCAGCAAACATCTGTCTACTGAACAATGAGCACGTTGTTCTCAGAGATGGAAAGCCATTTGCAATAAGAACAACGGGCAGAGAACCTGGGAACAAGAACTATTCGCCGACAATAGCAAGACTTCCGCCTGATATGGTTCAAGCAATCATTGATATGTGGGCATTGAATCCAGAGCATCTTCCTGGGAATCCATTGTACCCATTCAGGAGCCATGACGGAGTAATCAATCCAAGCAAGAGAATGAGGACTGCTGACTACAAAGCTCAATGGGAGAGATTTCAGAAGAAACACAATCTCAGACCGTTAATGAGAGTATTAATTAGACACTGGGTTGCAACAAAATGCACGAGGGCACTTCTGCCTGATCCCTGCATTCAAGCTATGCAGGGCCAAGCTATGGGAGGCGGAAGGGGCATGAGCGGTGTCTATGACCAGCCTTCGGATGAAGCAATCTACGAAGAACAGGAGAAATTCATCCCCTTCGGACCGATAGGTGTCGTGTGCCCTCATGTAATGGATGTGACTGCAGATTTGCCAAAGGAACTCCTCAAAGGCCTGTCAGATGTTTTGACTGGAGAACTTCGTGTCTATGAATACATGGACGACATAAGAGCATACATGGAAAGAAATAGGCAAGTGGTACCTTCCCACATTGCCAACCCAAATATGGCTAGATAAAGTATATTGCCCACCTTCTTGTTTCAATTCAACCGAGAGCGATGAAGGAGATTTGGGTTGAGAAATACCGCCCCGCCAAGCTCGATGAGGTTGTCGGTCAACTCGATGTCACGGCCAGGTTGAAGACGTACGTGTCGTCAGGCAACATGCCGCATCTGCTTTTCGCCGGCCCTCCTGGCACCGGCAAGACCACCTGCGCGATCGCATTGGCAAAGGAACTCTTCGGAGAGGAATGGAAGGGGAACTTCCACGAGCTGAACGCATCCGACGAGAGGGGGATCGATGTCGTCAGGGGCAAGATCAAAGAGTTCGCCAGGACCTCTCCGATGGGCATGAAGAGCTTCAAGATCATCTTCCTAGATGAGGCGGACGCGCTTACTTCCGATGCTCAATCCGCACTTAGACGGACCATGGAGAAGTACTCCCAGACCTGCAGGTTCATTCTCTCGTGCAACTACTCGTCGAAGATCATCGAGCCCATCCAGTCGAGGTGCGCGGTATTCAGGTTCAGGCCGCTGAAGGAAGCCGACGTGAAGAAGTACCTGGCGCGCGTCGCGAAGGAAGAGTCCGTGACGATCAAGGAAGACGGCCTGGCGGCGCTCGTCTACATCGCCCAGGGCGATCTCAGGAAGGCGGTCAATTCCCTCCAGGTCGCAGCGGGGATGTCGTCGAAGATCGATGCGGACACGGTCTACCAGGCGGCGAGCACGGCGCGGCCCGAACTCGTCAAGGAGCTGATCGAGGTCTGCCTCAAGGGTGACTTCATGAAGGGGAGGAACCTCCTGGATGACCTCCTCATCTCCCAGGGGCTCTCCGGCGAGGACATCATCAGGCAGATACACAAATCGCTTATCGAGTCTACCGTCAAGGACAGCCTTAAGATCGAGCTCATAGACAAAGTCGGGGAGATCGAGTTCCGGCTGGTCGAAGGGAGCAACGACAGGATCCAGCTCGAGAGCCTCCTGGCCCACTTCGCATTGATGGGAAAGCAGAAGTGAAATCCGCGTTTTCACGGTTCGGCAAGCATTAAATACACCTCAGTTCTTCAAGAAGGCCAGCGAGTCACATGGCAAGGTTTCCAGAGGCTGAGGCCAGGCTATTGATAAAGCGCGTCTGCATGAACTGCAGTGCCACGAATTCTATCCGGGCGAAGTATTGCAGGAAGTGCGGGTACCAGAACCTGCGCCCCAAGAACCGCGAGAGGAAGAGGCAGGCAACCGGCGGAGCCCCTGGTGCGTGAGTCCAGTAGGGTGCTCTTGCGACATCCAATATTGTCTATTATCGATTGGCATCACCCCTGCCAAAAGTATTTTCAAAAGGGATGCATTACACTGAAGTGATATAGGTCGAAATTCAGGTTGGGAGAAAAGAGATGAAAGTAACAAACTACATGATCATGAAATGGTCCAAGGCGGCACTTCTAATCATCTTCGGTATTATTTTCATCTACTTCATGGATCCGATCAATCTCGAACTGAGGGATCTGTTCAGTCAGTTCACTCAGGGACACGAAATGCCAGGTCTCTTCGACCTTAGCTATGCGGTCTATTTCATCATCGCACTCTGGTGCTTCGTTGATGCGGCGCTGAACATTCTCACCAGCTTCAGGGAGCAGAAGATGACGATGGACGACCTCGGCGTGAAGCTCGACGCGATCGAGAAGAAGCTCCTGTCCGCGAATGTGCCGCAGATGCCCGGGCAGCCCGGCATCCCTCAGAGGCCAATGGTTGTTCAGCAAGAGAGCGTCGCGGTCGAAGAACCCGTGGAGAGCCCCGCTCCAGCTCCGCCGACCGATGTGCCCCCGCCGCCATGAAACCGGTCACTCAGAATCTTTGGGCTCTTTAGGCTTGCTTTCCTTCTTCGGGGCCTTGGCGCTGCAGTTCATATTCACGCAGATGACCCACGGGCGTTTGCCCTTGGATATTATCTTGACGACCGGAGCCCCGCATGCGTTGCACACTTCACCGGTTGTGACTATCCCTCCTCTCTGCGGCAGCGGGTAGGTCGTCTTGCACGCCGGGTACCTGTCGCACCCGATGAACCTCTTCCCCCTAGCAGAATGGATGATGTGCAGTCTGCCCTCGCAGTTCGGGCATTTCCCTATGTCCGAGGCTTTCTTCCTCTCCGGACATTTCGGATTGATGCAGACGCTGGCAGCACCGCTCCCCTTCTCAGGAACCTTCACCTTTGGGGATTTGCACGCCGGGCACACTTCGTTCGTCGGTTCAATGTGCCCCATCGCTGGAACCGGGAAAGCCGTCCTGCATTCCGGGTAGTTGGAGCATCCGATGAACCTCTTCCCGCCCTGCATCCTGATCAGCGTCATCTGCCCCTTCCCGCAGTTCGGGCAGGTCCCGAGGTACTTCTGCTTGTTCAGGGCGACCTTCATGTCGGCCGCGATCGCCTCTTTGTTCTTCTCCAGGATGGCGTAGATATCCTCCAGCATCGCCTGGCTCTCCTCGACGACGTCCTCCTGCGTCGCCTCCCCATTCGCGATGGCGTCCATGTCCGCCTCGAGGTGGGAGGTCATCTTCTCGTCGGTTATCTCCTTGGCGTGGTCCTCGAGCGCGACGATCACCGCCCTCCCTATCGGGGTCGGCAGCATCCTCGCACCGTGGACGAATTTCCTGTCGAAGAGCTTCTGGATGATCTCGTGCCGAGTGCTCTTGGTCCCGAGACCGAGCCGCTCCATCTCCTGAATCAGGTTCCCTTGAGTGTATCTGGATGGAGGTCTGGTCTGCTCCTCCTTGATCTTGATGTGCTTGACGAGTAAAGCCTCGTTAGCTTTCAGCGCTGGGATGTCCTGCCCGTCGAACCGCCAGTAGGTGTATATCGTCCTCCAGCCCGGTTCGATCAGCTTGCGCCCCTTCGCGTCGAACTTCTCACCGGCGATGTCGATCTCCGCTTTCTGATCCTCGACGACGGAGTTCGGAGAAAGCGTCGCGAGGAATCTCCTGCAGACGAGCTCGTAGATCCTCCAGTGGTTCCCCTTCAGCTCCCCCTTCTTCGCACCGGCAGCCGGATGTATCGGAGGATGGTCCGTTGTCGTCACTTTCCCCCTCGACGGCCTCAGGGACTCTCTCGAGAGGATCTCTTTTACATAATCGCGGAATTCAGTCACTTCCAGGTTCTTCAATAACTGTCTGAGGTTCAATGACGGCGGATAGACCGTGTTGTCCGTCCTCGGGTATGAGATGTATCCGTCGGTGTACAAATCCTCTGCCAGCTTCATCGCCATCGCAGCGGAAAGACCCATCTTGCTCGCCTCGACGACGAATTGCGTCGTGTTGAACGGGATCGGAGGATACTCCTCCTTGTTCTGCGCCGAATAACCTAGGACGGTGCCGCTTTTGGCATCCTTGATCTTCTCGAAGATCGTGTGCGCCTCTGTCTTCTCGTCGAACCGCCCGTGGGAATGGGATGCTGAGAAAGTGATTTCCATGCCGTGCTTCGCGAGGTCGGCGAATATCTCCCAGTAGGTCTTCGGGACGAAGGTCTCGATCTCCCGCTCCCTGTCGACTATCAGTGCGAGGGTCGGGCTCTGGACCCTGCCGACCGATAGAAAATCCTTCCCGACCTGTCCGGTCGCCATAGAAAGGAATCTTGTGAGGAC
>Ga0315281_10005684_pt1 | contig 17833 bp, 27 predicted proteins | sample YL17G07_0_MG_FD_204540 | JGI IMG/M metagenome (GOLD analysis project Ga0315281, IMG submission 204540) | Sediment microbial communities from Yellowstone Lake, YNP, Wyoming, USA - YL17G07_0 | ecosystem: Environmental > Aquatic > Freshwater > Lake > Sediment | place: USA: Wyoming | collected...
CTGGCTATGCTACAAGCTGTCGCTGACCTTCGTGAGCGGCGACGAGAAGATATGCGAGGACGGCAAGAAAGTTTATTCGGACATACTGAGCTATCTGGAATTAAGGAAACGAATTAAATAAAAAATTTCCAACTATCCCCTCTACCTCCCTCACGTAGTCTATCTCATAGTCCGCTGCGCGGCCGGGGCCGGCGCCGACCACCCCGGTAAGTGGCATACCAATAAGAGCGCCGGAGGGTAATTCTCCTATAGGCGGTTGTATCATGGAGGACCACGAAGCGTACACGAAGGCCTACACGAACTCCGAGCTGGACGAATACGAAGGCAAGTGGGTCGTGTTCGTGAAGGGGAAGCTGGTGGCTGCCGGAGGCGACCTCAAGGAGATGGTCGAAAAGGTCTGGAAGGAACACGGGAAGGAAACCGTCCCTTTCGTGACAAAAGTCCCGAAAAGAGGCTACATGGCCCTCGGCCAGATTCCTAAGGCGTGCGGGTGAGCGCGGATGCCCTCTTTCCCGTACGTATCAGAGAAGGCGGGGGAAGGCTTCCTGCCGAGGCCGAAAATCCCGGCGATAGTGAGCCGCGGCGAGAGGAGGATCAAGACGCTGGGACTCGTGGACTCGGGTTCCGACATAACCATAATACCGAGACGGATGGCCGAATCGCTCGGGATAACGGCCGCCGGAAGGCAGTTCGACATACACGGTATGAGGGAATCCACGATGATGTCGACAGATTTCGCCAGCATCGAGACAGGTGGCGCGCACCTTATCGGCGCAAGGGTCTTCTTCCCTTCGGAAGAGCTGCCGGAATCGGACGAGATCGTGCTCGGCCACGACCCGCTGTTCAGGGAGTTCAACATAACATTCGAGTACAACGCTAAAAGGATAATTCTTAACAAGGTCAGACACTAAAATCCAACTATCCCCTCTACCTCCCTCACGTCGTCTATCCCATGGTCCGCTCTGCGCGGCCGCGGCCGGCGCCGGAACCACCGAGTGCGGTTCCAAGCATAGAAATAGCGCAAACGCCTTCATTGTACGTACGGCTTGGAAAGGCTTATAAGTAAGAAAATTCTTACTTGAGAGCATGAAGGGAAAAGCGAATGCGGACGCACGGAGAGGAGCGGGCATGTCGATACGTACCGTGAAAGTATCCGAGAAAGGCCAGATAGCCATACCCGCGGACGTGCGCGAGCGGATAGGCCTGAAGAAGGGCGACGAGCTGATACTGCTGCAGGACGGCGGGAAGATACTCCTGCAGAAGACGCAGGCCATGACTGCGCGGATGCGCGGCGAGTTCGACTACCTGGTGAAGAACTCCGAAGAGGTCTTCTCCAAGCTGTGGAGCAGCAAGAAGGATGACGCCTGGGACAATGCGTGACGCGCACGACATGCACGTCTGCGAACAGGGAGACGTAGTGCTTGTGCCGTTCCCGTTCACGGACCTGAGCGCGACGAAGAAGAGGCCTGTGCTCGTCCTGTCGAAAGGCGAGTACAACCGGTCCGGCATGGATTTCATATGCTGCGGCATAACCTCCAACCTCGAAGGCGATGCACGCCATTCGGTACCAATCGATAACGGCTGCATGGCATCAGGTTTCCTCCCGCAGCCGAGCAGGATAAAGGCTGACAAGATCGTCACGCTGGAACGGTCGCTAATCATCAAGACGATGGGTAAAGCGAACACCTCCATAGTCGAAAAGGTTAAGCGCGAGCTGTTTGGGCTGTTTTAAAATTTTGTCGTTCGATTTTTCTGAGGCGGACGCCGCGACCACCGCCGGCAGTGGTGGGAATGGCAGATAACGGCCGGCCGCGGGAATACTATCATGGACCACGGGTTCCAAAGGCAAAGGTTTAAGTCTTATATAGACTTATATAATCCGAGGGACATGCCCAAAACGCGCAAGAAAGGCGGCAGTTCCGCTCGGACGAAGGCCGTGACCGACATCCTCCACTACCCCAGGCTGGACACCGTGATGATGATCGAGGACGCCATCCGCACGGCGAAGGAGTATCCGACAAAAACCCAGCTTTGGAGGTCGCTGAGGAAGAAGGTGATGTACCAGACGCTGCTGGTGGTGCTGGACTATTTGGAGCATCGCAACAAAGTCGTAATCGACAGGGGCAAGATAATCTGGATATGGGACCCGGAAGCCATCAAAAGGTACAAAAGGGCCGGGTTGGTAGTCGGATGAATGCTGATTCTGAACGAGGGCGCGCCGGCGGCGGCAAAAGGAAGCTGGTCGTGCTGGCCGACGAGGACCTCAGAAGGTCTTTCGAAAAACTAGAAGCGGACAACAGGATACTGCACAAATCGCTACTGCGCGCAATCGAAGCTTTGAGGCAGGACCCGTTCTGCGGAGTCCAGATACGGAAGAGGCTGATACCAAAGGCGTACGTGGCCAAACACGGCGCGGACAACCTGCGAAAGTACGATCTGTCAAACGGATGGAGGCTCGTCTATTTCATAAAGGGCAACCAGGCCGAAACGGCGGCGGTAATCCTCGAATGGCTGCCGCACAAGAAGTACGAGAGGAGGTTCGGCTACTGAAACGTCCGTCAGCGGAACCCAGCGGAAGCGAACCCCCTCGGAAGCGGCATATGCCCCGCGCGCAACATCCTTCCAGCAGTTTATTGCAGCCTGTGCACATCGCTCACGACGAACAACAAGCCCGTCACGAATGCCGGATAACCAGCGCCCGCAGAAACAGCCTATCTCTTCTTCGACTCGATGACCGTCACGCGCTTGTCTATGTCGAAGACTTCGCGCTTTACTTTATCTATCCCGCCCTTCATCTCCTTGCACGTCTCCCCCAGGATGTCGACCTTCTTGTAGAAGACGCCTCCGGCGAATATCGCGCCGGCGACCGGGAAGTACTCGACCCATGCCGGCGTGCTGATGTAGCCGGTGACCTTGCCCACGAACCACGCGAGCATAGACAAAAGTATCAGGTAGAACGCAACGTCAAAAACGTCGACTTCCTTGCCCAGAAGATTGAAACGACGCATAATTATTCATCGCCTGTACAGGTATTAAAAGCGTTACCCCGGAAGTTCCGCCGGGCCGAAAAACAAGGCTTACTCTTCCTTCGCCTTCTTCTCGACTTCGTCCTCGATGCCGAGCTTCTCTATCAATTCTTTGTAGCGATTACGAATTGTGACTTCTGTGACTCCCACAATGTCAGCGACTTCGCGCTGGGTGCGCTTCTCGCCAGCCAGCACGCACGCGACGTAGATGGCGGCCGCAGCCACGCCAGTCGGGCCCTTGCCGGAGGTGATGTCGAACTTTTTAGCCTTGTTCAGAATTTCAATCGCCTTGGCCTGCACCTTGTCGCTCAGGCCGAACATCGAGCAGAACCTCGGCACGTACGTCACCGGGTCGGCCGGAAGGATTCTGATGTTGAGTTCGCGCGCCACATAGCGGTACGTGCGGCCTATCTCGCGCTTCTCGACTCCGCTCGCCACCGAAATCTCGTCGAGCGTCCTCGGAGAGTTGAACTCACGGCTGACTGCGTACGTGACGGCAGCAACGACGGACTCGATGCTCCGTCCGCGCACCAAGCCTTTGTTCACGGCCTGCTCGTAGTAGCGCGCTATGCGCTCGTGTATCGGTCTCGGCAGGCTGAGGAACGATATGATCCTCTGCAGCTCGCTCAACGCAAAAGAGAGATTCCTGTCCTTCGACTTAATCAGGCGCTTGTGCCACTTGGTCAGGCGGTAGTACTGCGCCCGCTTCTTGGCTGGAACCTTGTACAGCTCGCCCAAGCCTTTTCCAATCTCGGTCGTCAGGCCCTTGTCGTGCTTCGTGAACGTCAGCGGAGCACCGCCACGGGCGCGTCGGCTCATCTGCTCGCCGTCGAACGCGCGCCATTCCTGGCCGGTGTCGACCATCTCCTCCTTCATGACGTAGCCGCACTTGCCGCAGTAGCGCTCCCCGCGTACCTTGTCCTCGATAAAAGCAGGACTTCCGCACTCCGGGCACACAGGACCCCTGGACTTCGCGGCCTGCACCGACTGCACCGCGCGTTTTGCCTTGGCCATGTTTTATCACTCTGGAGTGAAATCTCGAATTAAACTTATTTAACTATGAACCGAAAACTACTTAAAGCTTTCGATTATCGGTTTTGTCGCAAATTTTATTGACGAAAAGAGTGTCGCGTTTTATTGATATTTTAATTTAAACTAAATTTAGTTATGAAATTAAAGGTCATCTTACAAATAGTTGGAGCTTTCTTGTTAGTGATTGGTTTCACGAGTGGAGTTATATCTCCATTTTTGACTGCATGGTCGCTTAATTTTCAGATAAATTGGAGTATTTTCTTTTCTGAATTTCTAATGGGTATAATTTTTATAGGCATAGGACTGATAATGATTTTTTATGATAAAATTTTGAAGAAAATTAATGCCTAATTTTTTAAACTTCTTTTCATTAAACACAACCATCGGTTCCTATCCAACTGCAAATCTATGTTAGCCGCTTGGCTCGGAGTAAGTCCAGAACAGGTCATGAGCTGAGGACAACAGCCTCGCGGGGTCGCAATTTCCTAAGGCTTTGAAAAGTATAATTATCCTGCTTCAAGCCCCTTTCGAGACTTGAAGCAGGGGACATATTGAATAATAATTATAATCGGAGCGTATTTATAACTATCAGGTGGCGGTTCAGATGAAAGACGAAAAAGCAGTTCAAAAAGAGAGGGTGTCCATATTTATCGATGGAAACAACTTTTACTACGGCTGTGAGGACACTATAGGAACTCATCATATTGATTTCAAGAAATTCATCAAGAATCTTGCTGGTAACAGACAGTTAGTCGACACCTTCTATTACAATACAAATCTAGATAAGTCGAAAGACAAGGCAACATCCGAAAAACAAGAAAGATTTTACACCAGTTTAACGAAAATTGGAATCAAAGTCGTGCTTTGCAACTTCAGAAAGAGCTGGAAAAATGGGCATTGGGATTACAACGTCAAAGGTGACGATGTTAACTTGGCTGTCGATATGATAACAAATGCAGTTGATGATAATTACGATACAGCTATCTTGGTTAGTGGAGATGGCGATTTTCTACCTCTAGTTAGAGTGATAAAGGACAAGTTCGGAAAAAAGGTCGAGAACGCAATATTCAAGGTCAACCAGTCGCACGACTTAAGGGTATTGTGCCAACCAAACATAATCTACATGGATAATTTCATTAGCAGTTGTAAAAGAGGAGTCGTTACGATTCCGTTTTTTGATAAGTTGTTCCACCCATAAACTGCGACACTTTTACCAATCAATAAATTCTGCGACAAAACCCGATTATCCAAAAACGGCCGTACGAAACAAAACAATAAACCCTGCGACGCACAAATAGAATTAGATTTCCATGGTAAAGGACTTCCCAATGAGCCCTCTCGAGCGCGTGATGCGCAAGGGCGGGGCGGACCGTGTGGCCGCTTCAGCCATAGACGAGATGCGCAGCGCGATGCTGGAGATTGCCGAGCGGATAGCCATGGATGCGATAGCGGCGTGCAAGCACGCGAAGCGCACGACCGTGAAGCGCGAGGACATCGCGCTTGCGACGCGCGGCGACCGGATGGAGAGGAAGTAGCGGCCGGCGCGGCTTGCACGGCCGGCGGCCGCGGGATTAAGCAATTAAACTTGAAAGGAGATAAAAATAGAATTGAAAAACTGATTGTTTTTGTTTGAAATTCAGCGAGGTTTCCTGAGTGAAGACGACTGCGAGCATAACCAGGCTGAAGCCCGGCGGGCTGATACTCATAGACGACGTGCCGTGCAAGGTCGAGAAGGTGCAGTCGAGTTCGAGCGGGAAGCACGGGCATGCAAAGGTGCGCGTCGATGCCATAGGCGTGCTGGACGGCAAGCGCCGCAGCCTGGTCAAGCCTTCGGGCGAGAACATAGACGTGCCGCTGCTGAACAAGAACACCGCGCAGGTGCTGGCCATAACGGGCGACAGCGTGCAGCTGATGGACACGACCACGTTCGAGATGTTCGAGCTGACCATACCCGAGGACATGAAAGGCAAGCTTGCCGCTGGCGAGGAGACGCAGTACTTCGAGATGATGGGCGTGAAGACCCTGCAGCAGATAAAGTAAGCTGGGCCAGGCCATGGCAGCGGCCGGCCGAAAAACGTTTTTAACGAGGAAACCCAGAATTATTACCATGCGGTTGTGCTGCAAAACCCTGTCTCCAATCTTGATAGGGATAGGGGTGGCTATGCTCACGGCGCTGGTGCCGAACACGGGCGCCATAGGCGAGTTCCCCGATGTGCGGTTCGTGTCAATACCGATGCTGGGCGTGAGCTACTGGGGCAGCCCGCTGCCGTGGCTGAAGCAGGTGGTGTACCCTGGCGCGCCGAAGCAGCTGATCTGGCCGAACATGCTGGCGGACATCGTGTTCTGGGTGGTCGTGGTGGCGGTTGCGAAGCTGCTCTGGGTGAAGGTGCTCGCGAAGCCCGGCAAGCCGAAAAGGGCGAAGGCCAAGCGCAAGCCCAGACGCCGCCGACGCTGAACGCTGGGCGTGTGAAGCCTTGCCGGAAGCTGTCCTACCTACGCGTATTTAAACTGGTTAAACCAATTGGATTATCATAAAATCGGCGCCGGTCGCGTTATGCGGCCGATGGCGGTTTATGGTACTGATGATGCGAAAACGATTCGGGCGATTACTCAAGCCGGAAACGATGTAGCGGAATCTGAAAAACGAAAAAAAATAGGTGAAATTAAAGTGTACGAAAACGAAGGCGGCTTCGGCGGAAGGCGAGGCGGCTTTAGCGGCGGAAGCGGCGGACGCGGTTTCGATCGCGGCCCGCGCGAGATGCACAAGGCAGTCTGTACCGAGTGCGGTGCGGAGTGCGAAGTGCCTTTCAAGCCGACCGAGGGGAAGCCCGTCTATTGCAGGGACTGCTGGCAGAAGAAGCGCGGATTCTAAGGTCTGCGTGTCAGCGAAAACTGCACGATTGGTAAGAAACGTTAGATTGTAAGGAAACTTTTCGAGGTTCTTTGTTTCCGGCATTTATTCTTCGGCGCTTTTTAACGGCGTCCGCGAAAATTAAATAAGGTTGATTCCCAAATTTTTGGAATACGCCAACCTCCGGGTTGTTAGCATGAAGAGCCTAACCCACAACGGCGTTCTGGTTACGTCGTACGAGCCGAAGGGCTATTCCGTCAAGCTCGCGGGCCGCACGATCAAGCTCGCGCCCAGGCAGGAGGAGATGGCTGTGGCCTGGGTGAAGAAGCTCGGCACGGAGTACGTGCAGGACCCCGTGTTCGAAGCGAACTTCTTCGAGGACTTTTGCAAGGCGCTGGGCGTAAGCGACGACGGGAAGGCGAAGCCTTCGGCGAAGGATTTCGATTTTTCGGAAATAATCGCGGCAGTCGAGAAGGAACGCGCCGCAAAGGAAAGCATGAGCAAGGATGAAAGGAAGAAGCTGGCCGCGGAACGCAAGGCCGTGCGCGAGGCGAACAAGGAGAAGTACGGCTATGCCGTGGTGGACGGAGAACGCGTGGAACTTTCGAACTACGTCGTGGAGCCGAGCAGCATATTCATGGGACGCGGCAAGCATCCGCTGCGCGGGCGGTGGAAGCGCGGCGCTGCATGCGAGGACATCACGCTGAACCTCTCGCCCGATGCGAAGCGACCGCTAGGAAAATGGAAGGAGGTCGTGTGGAACGGCGATTTTTTGTGGATCGCGCGCTGGGACGACAGCCTGCGCGGCAAGGAGAAGTACGTCTGGCTGGCCGAGACGTCTCCGATGCGTCAGCAGAAGGAGATCGACAAGTTCGACAAGGCCATCGGGCTCGCGAAGATTTACGGCAAAATCAGGAAGCACATCATTGACAGCCTCGCGGCCGAGGACGAGAAGCGCAGGAAGGTCGCGACCGTTTGCTATCTTATCGACGCGCTGAACATCCGCGTCGGCGACGAGAAGGGCGACGACGAGGCCGACACGGTCGGCGCGACCACGCTGACGAACAAGAACGTGATCGTCAAACAGGGCAACACCGTGGAGTTCGACTTTCTTGGAAAGGACTCGGTGCGCATGCAGCGCGAGCTCGAGCTTCCGCCGCAGGTCGTGCGCAACCTGCAGGAGTTCATACGCGGAGCCGAGGAGCGGGCGAAACTGAAGAACGACGGCAAGGCGCTGATATTCGAGGGCGTGCGCTCGGAGGCGGTGTGCGCGTTCCTCGACGAGGTCGCTCCGAATGTAACCGCGAAAGTGTTCCGCACGTTCCACAGCACCGAGGTGGTGAAGGAATACCTCGACAAGAATGCGGTCAAGCCCGACGACTCGGAGGATTACAAGAAGTACGTCGCGGCGATGGCGAACCTGCAGGCCGCTATCGTGTGCAACCACAAGCGCAAGCTTCCGAAGAACTGGGAGGAGTCCCTGCGCAAAAAGGAGGAAAGCCTGCGGAAGCTGGAAGCGAAGCTCGCGGAGGCGAAGAAGAAAGCCGCTGAAAAAGCGAAGGCGGACGCGGAGAAAGCGAGGAAGGAACTGATTGCGAGCGTGAAGAAGGAAAGGCCGGTCAAGCCGAAGAAGGCGCAACGCGACCCGACGAAGAAATACAAGGAGGCAATCGAGCGAATGAAGCTCAGGCTGAGAACAATCCAGGCAACGAAGGACTACAACCTCAACACCTCGCTGAAGAACTACATCGACCCGCGCGTGTACAAGCGCTGGGCGGACGCGGCCAAGTTCGACTGGACGAAGTACTATCCGAAGACGATGCAGAAGAAGTTCTCGTGGGTCGAGAAAGACGGTTAAGCATTGCGACCCCAATAGGCTATTATGAAAGCCAGGAAAGTCAATTCTGCAGGCTACGTGCATGGCACGATTGACCTCGACGACGACATAATGGAGGCCGCGGTCAGCAGGCTCTCCGAAGTCTATTCCTCCGGCAGGGGCAGGAAGATTTTTGTCAGGTCGAACATCCCAGTTTCGATGGGCAAGCGCGACAACAGCCTGACGTACTGGTACAGCTTCGGCTTCCGCAAAGCGGACGGCTCTGCCGGAAAGGAGGTCTTATATCGCGAGCTGAACCCGCTCGCGTCCGCGGGCATGGATGTCATATACAACCTCCCCAACGGCGAAGGCATCGAGTTCGGCGTGCTTGCCCACCTGGAAATAAAAAAGAGGTACCCGAACGTTTACAAGCGCTTCTTGGAAATGAGGAAGACGCCGAAACGCATCACGCCACCGAAACATATGAGCATCACGAAAGACCTCTGTAGGCTCCTCGACGTGGACACGATGGACGGCATCCTCATGAGGAAGGACGACATGTCGCCGATGGAACTCTACATGCCGGCGGCGGAGAAGGCGCTGCGTGTGCTCGACTATGCCGGCGGATGCAAGCCTTAAGTAGTTCGGGAATGATTTTACAATCAGATGCCAAACAACAGGTTTACGTTCTACGACCTGAGGAAGGTCAGGAGCAGGACCGCGGCGCAAAGGAAATGGAAATTGGAGGAAGAAAACCGGTCGAGGCTGCCTAAAGCAGCTTCCTGAACTTTTTTTCGGACTCGGTGGCAAGGCCGTGCGCGTCCGGATAGGACATGCCCTTGGCCATCAGCTTCACCTCGAAGACCTCGTGGTGCAGCACGGCCACGAGGTCGTTCACGGACATGCGGTCGTCCATCCATATCTCGTCCTTGGGTATGAAGCCGCTCATGAACCCGTGGCTCGCCATCGTGAAGTCCGTCTCGAGGTTGTTGCGCACGTGCTCGCCGTTGATCAGGAATACCTTGAACTCGCCCGCCACGCCAAGCATGCGCTTCTTCAGCCCGGGCGAGAACCTCACGCCCGGCTTGCGCCGCTTCGGCCTCAGCTCCGCTACCGCCTCCTCTCGCTCCGCTAGCCTCAGCCCGAGAAGCTCGGCATGCTCCTGGCTTATTTCGGGCAGGTCGACCAGGAACTCTTCGAATTTTTCAATCGCTACCATTTCGACTCGTAATATGTATTTGTGATTCTTCGAATAAAAACGTTTCAACGGATTTTTCCGCCACCGTCGCATGATAAAAGCGAACGGTTTAAAGTTTAACGGCGTATCTTCTGTCTGGCGGAATCATGAAATCGCTGGCTTACATGGCGGACGGCGCAACGAAAGAGACCACGGACAGGGTCGTGCTGGACATACTTGATGACTTCGATCTCGGGATGATTGGCAAGAATCAGGCGAGCGCCTACGCGAGGCTGTACCTGCTTTCCAAGGCCGTCGGCTGGAAGGACGAGCAGCTGCTGGAGAACCTCGACGTCTACGCGGCCGTTGCCGGCTACGTCTATTCCAGAAAAGGCCGTGCTGAGCAGCTTTATAAATTCTCCAAGCAGTTTATTCTACGACTTCTGCGGCATACGATGTGCCACCATGCATGCAATGCCGCGTACGATCAAACATAAAAACCTTCCTTGCGAGTTCTAAATAATGAAGATTGAAAGGGATTTGACTGCGGACGACGAGCGCAAGCTCATGGAGGACCACGAGGGGTTCTTCAAAGAGGAATCGTACCGGTTGAAGGCGTTTCTACTCAAAAATCGTTATTATGAAGACAAGGCTGTCCAAGTAGACGGCATCAAAGTCGCACTGCTCGACGGTGAGCTGATAATAGACCCGTTTAAAAGAAAAATTTCCTTGGAATTGAACGACGTGACGGAAGAGCTCGTGGCGCACTTGAGCGAAGGCCACTATAACGAGGCAAAAGACGGCGATAAAGATGCGTTGATGGAAACGCTGTACGATCCGAAGACAGACCAACATACGCTTTATGCGCTGATGCCGGGCGCGGACGAACGCGATATAAGGGTCGCCAAGCACGACCGCGTCTTGACGGTGACAGCAGGCGACCGTTATTCCGGCCGCGCAATCGTGCCGGAGAGCGTTCGCGAAATATCCAAGTCGTACAAGGACGGCGTGCTGACGCTTAAATTAAGATAAATAACGGCAGCGAAATAATAAAATATGCTTGCGGAAAGAATCCGTATGCCTGTGATGGCCGTAGTGCTTCTTTTGGTCCTGCTCGCCGCTGGCTACGTGAGGAACACATATTTCGGAAGCGGTTCGGAAACTCGCAACTACTGCACGGCCGAACAGCGGAAGGCGCAGTATTGCATAGAGCTTTACGATCCTGTGTGCGGGTGGTTCGACGCGGAGAAGGTTCTGTGCGTGAAGTATCCGTGCGCCGACACGTACTCGAACTCGTGCTTCGCGTGCGCCGACGAGAATGTGCTTTACTGGACGGCGGGCGAGTGCCCTGGATGAACGCCGCACTCGCATCGCGCTGCGGTCTTCCGAAGTCGAAACGATTAAATGTTTGAAAGCCTGTCTATAATTCTGTGTTCTAATGGCGGCTACCGTCGTCGTGGGCGCGCAGTGGGGAGACGAGGGCAAAGGCAAGATAGTAGACTTCTTGGCGGGAGGGTACGACTGCGTGGCCAGGTACAACGGCGGCAACAACGCGGGCCATACCGTTAAGTTGGGCGCCGAGGAATACAAGCTGCATCTCGTGCCGTCGGGGATACTTTATCCGCATGTCCTCAACGTAGTCGGCAACGGCGTTGTCGTCGACCCGAAAGCGCTGTACGGCGAGATAAGCGAGCTGAGGAAACGCGGCGTGGACGTGAGGCAGCAGAAGGCGTCCGAACCCGGCGGGCTTGTGATAAGCGGCAAGGCGAACCTCATATTTCCCTGGCACACGTTCCTCGACGGCGCCCAGGAAAGGGGCAGGGGCAGCGGCAAAATCGGGACAACGAACCGCGGCATAGGCCCGGCGTACGCGGAGAAGGCGTGCAGGACCGAGGCCTTGCGCGCAGGGGACGCGCTGAAACCTGACTTCACGGACAAGGTCTGGAAGACGTTCGAGTCGAAGAACGAAATGATAAGATGTTTGTACGGAAGCGAGATTTCCAAGACCGAGGTCGCCGACTATATCGGTTCAAGCATCAAGCTCTCCGATTTTGTCGGAAACACTTCGGAGCTGCTGAACGACTTTATCAAAAACCGCAAAAACGTCCTCTTGGAAGGCGCGCAGGGCACGCTGCTTGACGTCGATCACGGCACGTTCCCGTACGTCACGTCGTCCAACGCGACGGCCGGCGGCGCATGCACCGGTGCCGGTATCGGTCCGACGAGGATAGGCGATGTGATGGGCGTGTCAAAGGCGTATACCACGAGGGTCGGGGAGGGAGCTATGCCGACCGAGCTCAACGACGAGATCGGTGCCCGCATACGCCAGGTCGGCAACGAGCGCGGCACCACGACCGGCAGGGACAGACGGGTCGGCTGGCTCGATACGGTCATACTCCGTTATTCTAATATGGTTAACTTCTTCGAAGGCCTCGCACTGACGAAGATAGACGTGCTGGGCGACCTCCACGAAGTCAAGGTGTGCTACGCGTACGAAATCGACGGAACCGAGACCAACAAGTTCCCGGACGACGATTCCGCGTTGCGCAGAGCCAGGCCCGTGTACGAGACGTTCGACGGCTTCGAATTCAGCAGGGACGACTGGCTGACGGCCAAATCCGAGGGGAGACTGCCGAAAAGCGCGGAAAGCTTCGTGCAATTCATCGAGGACGAGACGGACGTGCCTGTCAAAATCGTTTCCTTCGGCCCCGACAGGAACGACACCGTGGACCTCCGATACCCCCGGCCGGAAAAGAATTTATAGCTTGCAATCAGATATTAATTAATGTCGGGCAAAATAGAAAGGGTGCACGATCCTCATCCCGGGTATTCTAGACTTCTCCAAGAATACATAGTTCTGCCCGGCCATGTCGAAAAGGACATGTCTTTGGATAAAGTGGACCTTTCATCTCCATTGACATCCTACCAAAAGGGTTCTGTACCAAAAATCAAACTTAACATACCAATACTCAGCGCAGCGATGCAGGCGGTGACCGGCCCTAGGATGGCGATAGCGATGGCAAGACTAGGCGGCGCAGGAGTCATTTTTTCAAGCCAAGAAATAGAGGAGCAGGCCGAGATGGTAAGGAAAGTAAAGGAGTACAAGGCCGGCTTCGTGATACCTGACGTTTTCTCGCCTGACAGCTCGATAGCAGACGTCCAACGTACAATCGAATTGAAAGGTTATTCGACTTTTCCGATTACGAAAAACGGCAAGCCAAATGAAAAACTTCTTGGTTACATAACAAAGCAAGACTTCGACCCAACAGTTCACAAAGAGAAAAATGTAAGGGATAGAATGGTTCCTTTTAAGAGAGTTAATCGTATATATCTAGATGAAATATTAGACGAGAGCAATAACCCAGATTTGAACAAAGCCAACCAGATTCTAATAGAAGGACACCACGGTTCGTTGCCCATAGTTGACAGAAAAAGAAGACTGAAATATGTGGTTTTCAAAAAGGACATACGTGAACACATCGAAAATCCGTTGGAGATGGTGGATAAAAAGAAAAGGTTGATCGTTGGAGCTGCGATAGATACATGGGACTACGAAAAGAGGGCGGCTGCGTTAATAGAAAGCGAGGCTGATTTCCTTTGGATAGTAACAAGACAAGGCGATTCTGATTATGTGGAGGAATGTTATAGGACAGTTAGAAAAATAGACGATGAAATCCCAATAGCCGTCGGTAACATCGCAACTAAAAAAGAGTTCAATAATGTGAAAGATTTGCAACCGTCGCTTGTGGGTGTCGGGGTTGGATCGGGGTCGATATGCACCACACAACAAGTCGTTAATATCGGCCGTGGTCAAGCTACCGCAGTTTTAAAAGTCGCTGAAGCAAGAGACGAACTGTACGATGAAACAGATTTTTACATACCAATTGTATCAGACGGCAGTGTAAAACACGCAATCGACATATCAGCAGCTCTGTCACTTGGAGCTGACGCTGTGATGGTTGGTCGGCTGGTTGCAGGCACAGACGAAAGCAATTCGGAACTGGATGCCCAGAAAAGAACTAAAAAATATTGGGGCGAGGCGTCTGAGAGGGCCAAGGCGTCGCAGAAAAAGAGATACGGGCATGCCAAATTCCCCGAGGGAGTTGAAATTGACGTACCTTATGTAGGGCCTCTGAAAAATCACATGGAACCGATAATAGCAGAAGTCAAAGCCACAATACTGAGCTCGGGCCTTAAGGACATTAAAGAGATGCATGAACAGGCTGAATTGGAGGTTTTATCTTATGCCGCTTATCAGGAAAGAATTGAAAAATTATCTAAAATAACTTCCTCTCCTAGAAATGCCTGAATATTCGCTCGCCCGTGAATACCATCGAGATTCCGGCCTTGTTGCACTTATCTTTCAGCATCTTGTCGGAGTCCGAGCCGCCAGGCTGGATTATGGCGGTCACGCCGGCTTCTATGAGCGGGTCGACGTTGTCCCACAGCATGAAACCGTCCGACGCGAGCACCGCGCCTCTTGTGTCGTGCCCAAATCTTTCGGCGCGATCTAATGCCATTTTAATCGCATCGATCCTGTTTTGTTGCCCGGTGCCGACACCCAACGTCTTGTCGCATTTCCACAAATCAACGCCGTTGGACCTCTTCTCGCCGCATACGCACCATGCGTACCGCAAGTCCGGAAGTTCTTGCTCGGTCGGGTAGCGGTCTGTGACAACGCCTGTGATTCCGTTGCTTTCCTCCACCAACTTTTCGAGGTCGGCAAGCGACCTGAATTTGTTGTAGAACCTGCTCTCCAGAAGTATGCTGTCGCCGATGACGCGCAATTCGTACTGCAGTCCTTTGTCAAGGATTTCCTTTGCCCTTGGAACCTCGACAACCCTCATGTTCTTGCTCCTGCTGCTTTTTTCGAAAACATCAAGCGCCTCGGGCGTCACGGACGGTGCGAACAGGCACTCGACAAATCTCTTTTCGTTGTCTGGAATGTTTTTATCGTAATCCACGATGCTGCGCGCAAGCTGCTCGTCCACTGGCCTGTTCGTGCCGATTACTCCACCAAACGCGGACATCGGGTCGCCGGACCACGCCTTTTCAAAAGCATCCGTTATGTTTTGGCCGTCCAGTGCAATCCCGACACCTGACGGATTCAGGTGTTTCATCACAGCAGCTGCCGGCTCATCAAAATAACCGACAACCCTGAGTGCGCGGTAACCATCCTCGACGTTCGTTGACGAAAGCCCGTTCTTGCCGGATTTCAGTATGCGCATGTCCCAAAGGACGTCGCCCTCTGGAAAGTACAGCGCAGCCGGCTGGTGCGGATTCGTTCCATATCTCATGCTCCAAGAGGGCTTGTGGTATGTTATCGTTTCTTCACCGAACTTTAGTTCGATGGTCTGTGGCAAATCCGCATCCGACACAGCTGTCCTGTACATTGCCTTAGACATGGGAACCGCCTCTCGCATTCGGCCGACTTGCCAAGTATTCGTTGATCGCGTTGTCGTAATCCGCGACAAGGGAGAAAGCTGTTATTGCAAGTGCGCGTACCGTTTCCTGAGAAAAGTACCCGCCTGTCCTTTCAAGCTCGCCGACCACGGCCGTGTATTGGCCCGGGTCGACCACTACAGCCGGGCTTCCATGCAGCAACGCGCCCTTCGCCCCGGCCCTCAACATGGCAGGACCGCCTATGTCTATGTTTTCGACCGCCGCGGCGAAGTTGTCCGGATCGGCCTTCACGACTTTTTCAAACGGATAAAGGTTCAATACCAAGAGGTCTATGCTGCCTATTTTTTGCGCGCGCATGTACGCCGCGTGGTCCGAATCGTCCGGGTTCAGCAGCAGCCCGCCGTGTATTTTCGGATGCAGCGTTTTGACAAGCCCGCCCGGGCTTTCTGGAAACCCCGTGTAATTGCTCACATCAATCGGATTCAATCCGAGCTCTCTCAGCTTTTTTGATGTCCCGCCCGAAGAAATTACTTCCACATCATACTCTCGCAATGTCGTAACAAGCAACTCCAAGCCGCTCTTGTCATAAACAGAAATCAAAGCCCTTTCGACCTTGCCGCCGGCCATAAAGAATAGACGGGACTTTAAAGATTTAAAATCAACGTTAACTTTTGCAAGTCAACCCCTTCAGTCATTCAGCCCGCAACCAAGTACGCGCCGAGGATTATCAGCACTATTGCAACAAGTTTCAGCGCCAGCTTCGAACCTCCTATCTCCTCTTTCAGCAGCTTCGGCGTGAAAACGCTCGATGCGACCGCTAGCACGAACACGAAAAGCGGCTCGGTGGTGCTGAGTGCCGCGACGATGGACACGGGAGCCTGAGAGATTGCCGCTAGCCAAGTGACGTCGCCTGCGAAGTAAATCAGTATGGTGGCGACAACCAAAATCCAAATCGCCTTTTTGCCTGTGAGGTCGGACAGTTTCGGTATGTGGACGTGGTTCTTCTTGTCCATCATGTACCATGCGACCACCGCAAGCCCGCCGAAATACCCCCAGAAGAGCAGCGTCCAGTAATCGTACGCGCCCAGGAAGCTCTTGTCTATGACATGCGAGGCGGCGTTCATCAGCGCGGAGAGCAGTACCATGCCAAGCACTGGCGTTACCTGCAACAGCTTGCCGTCGATCTTCCTGTACGACATCACGGCCGCGCCGACTAGGAGCAAGGCCATGCCAGCGTACGTCACGAGGCCGAAAACCTCGCCTAGGAAGACGTATGAAAGGACCGCGACGAACACGACGCTCATGTAAGCCAGAGGCACCACGCGGCTCGCCTCCTCCTTCGACACTGCTTTGAGGTAGAACACGGTACCTATCGTGTTCAGCAGCCCGCTGGCCAATGCCATGACGATGTGGGCCGTGTCGATCGCTATAGGCTTAACGAGGAATATGGCCAGGACTATGACGGACCACGCTAGGTACGCGAGCGTGAAGTACGACAGCCAGTGCTTGAACACCCTGTCCAGCTGGAACTTCTCCGCCACGTCGCCCAGCGCCCACAACACCGGCGTCAACAGAGCGAACAGCATCCAAGTCATGTGAATCAGCCTCTTCGGCGTCGATAGTCTCTACCATACTCGTTCTTGCCTCTCGCAGCCGCAGGAAGATCGCGGCCGCCAGTTTGATATTCTGCGCTTCCGTGCTTTAAAAGCCTTTGCGGCGAATAGGAATGCATGGGCGCATCCGGGTCGTGCTACGAGCAAAAGCTCGTGGAAAACGCCGAAAAAATCAGAAAAGAGATGAATTTGCACTTCTGCGGCTGGTACAACAACCTAGTCAGGTTCGACAAGAAGCTGTGTGAAGGATGCCCTTACAACGGGCTGCGCCAGGCCAAGACCAGAGTCTAATCTTCTACGCCGCTCAGCCGCCCTGAACCGCGAATCCGTAGTTCTTCAGCAGCTGGCGCCGCAGGTCCGACTTGAGCTTGTGCTTCGTCTTCACAACCTTCAGCCCGGACCTCTTGGCCTTCGCGCGCGCGTAGCGCTCTTCCATCAGCTCGCGCTTGCGCTGCATTCCTTTCACTCCGAAGTTCAGCGTCTTTATGTTTTCGCCCTCTTCGCATTCCATTTCGTTTTCTGCCTTTTCCATTCCGAACACCTTTCGGGCCTGTTCAAAAAGCCCGATAAATATAGCTCGCGCTGAACCAAGTCAAATGCACGAGGAAAAAGTTATGGACTGCCACAGGATCAGACTATTTATCAAGGTCTAGGCAACTCGGACGATTAGTGGCGGCGGACTCAAATGGTCGGACGAATCCTCCCATCTTACATCCCCGCTCTATCAACACCATAGTCTATGGTGGTCCTCGACGCACCCCGTCCTTGCGGACGGACAAGCGTGTGGCTGCCTATTTTTCCGGGCGGTTTCGAGCTTAGATGCCTTCAGCTCTTATCCGCTATAGCGTAGCTGCCCGGCAGTGCAATGTACAACCGGTAGACCAGAGGCTACGGAAGAGTATTCCTTTCGTACTT
>Ga0315281_10005687_pt1 | contig 17826 bp, 15 predicted proteins | sample YL17G07_0_MG_FD_204540 | JGI IMG/M metagenome (GOLD analysis project Ga0315281, IMG submission 204540) | Sediment microbial communities from Yellowstone Lake, YNP, Wyoming, USA - YL17G07_0 | ecosystem: Environmental > Aquatic > Freshwater > Lake > Sediment | place: USA: Wyoming | collected...
TGGAACCGTTCACGCACGGACCGCCCCTTCATTTCCTTGGGGCCACCGTAGAGCGCCAGAGCATCTGGGTATTCGGGTTCACATTTCTCGTGGTGATCGCAGTCTACTTCTTCTTCAACAGGACGCTCCTCGGGAAGGGGATGCGCGCCGCCGCAGAGAACCCCGACGCCGCCAATCTCGTGGGTGTGAGTCCCTCGAGGAGCTCACTGATAGCCTGGACGATGGCTGCCGCGCTTGGAGCCGCAGCAGGGGTGATGTTTGCACCCAAGACGCTGGTCAGCTGGGACCAGGGAGTATGGCTCGGCGTCAAGGGCTTCTCGGCCGCAGTGCTCGGCGGGCTCGGTAACGTGATGGGAGCGGTGGTGGGAGGCCTTACGCTGGGCGTGCTCGAGTTCGTGGTACTGATGTTCATCAAGCCCGAGTACCAGAACATAATAGCGCTGTCCGTGCTGATCGTCGTGCTTCTGCTCAGGCCCCAGGGCATCATCGGAAAGACAGAGAGTCTGACGGTGTAGGCAAGGAAGTCCGTATGACTACATCTGGAAGCGGGAATCCGCCGGCAACAGCGAACAGGAGCGAGAAAGAAAAAAGCCTGAAGCACCTGGCGCGCGACAACAGCGACTACGTGATCCTGCTGGTCGTTTCACTTTTCCTGCTCACGGTTCCCATATGGGCGGATTACGTATCCACCTTCATCATGGACGCGATGATCGAGGCCGGGATATTCGCCATTGTTGTCATCGGCCTAAACCTACTGTTCGGATACGCCGGCCAGATCTCGCTGGGTCACGCTGCGTTCGTCGGTATCGGGGCCTACACCACGGCCCTTCTCTGCACCAGGATAACCGGGTTTCCAACCTGGTTTGCACTGATACTAGGAGGCCTGCTTGCGGGCCTCATCGGTCTCGTCATTGGCATTCCGGTACTCAGGCTGAAAGGGCATTACCTCGCCCTGGCGACGCTTGCCTTCGGACTGATATTCACCGAACTGCTGAAGACCCAGAACTCGGTTTCTAACCAATCGAACGGGGGGATAGGTGGGATTCCCAACTTTTCCATTTTCGGGCTGACGTTGAAGTCGAAGATAATGTCGTCGACCGGTTACTACCTGCTGATCTGGATAATCGCCCTGCTCGTCGTGCTGTTCACGATAAACCTCATCCGGTCGCGGGTGGGGAGGGGCCTGCGTGCCTTGCATTCGAGCGAGATAGCGGCCGACACCATGGGGGTCAATACAAGAAACTACAAGGTGAAGGTATTCGTAATAAGCGCCGTTCTTGCCGGTCTGTGCGGCGGCCTCTGGGCGCTTTCCAGCGGCCGCATCGAGGCGAGCATGTTCGACTTGAGGTACTCGATCCTTTTCGTCACAATGGTGGTAATCGGAGGCATGGGAAACATCTGGGGCGGCATGATGGGGGCCATCGCCCTCACGTTCATAACCAAGATACTGGAGCTCCAGATTCCGCAGTGGATCCCGAACCGACCTTCGTGGCTCGCCGACCCCGGTAACATCGCGGTGGTATTGTACGGGCTGCTGCTCATCCTGTTCATGCTGTTCCTTCCAAAAGGCATAACGTTCGGCCTTTCAAGACTCGGGACGTTTTCGAAACAAGGCGGTAGCCGCGTAAAGGACAGGTTGCGAGCCATCAGGTACAGGGGTGGATAGTGGCTGACGATATCATCCTTGAAATCGATAACATTACAAAGATGTTCGGGGGGCTCGCGGCGCTGAAGGACGTAGAATTCTCGGTGTCTCGCGGCGAGATAAAAGCCGTGATCGGCCCGAACGGTGCTGGCAAGACGACGCTGTTCGACGTGCTGACCGGCGTCCAGAGGTCGACGAGCGGGCGAGTATTCCTGAAAGATATCGATATAACCCGCACGAAGCCGCACCGTATTACCGAGCTCGGAATGGCGCGGACTTTCCAGACAGTAAAGCTGTTCGAGGGCATGACGGCCCTCGAGAACGCGATGGTAGGATGCCATTCCTGGACGAAACGGGGCTTCATCTCTAACGGTCTGGTGCTGTTGTGGGCGCTGGCCGAGGAACGCCGCATCTATCAACACGCGTTCGAAGTACTCAAGGACGTGGGTCTGGGAACAAGGGCCGCGGAACTTGGCACGAACCTCCCGTACGGACAGATGAGGATGCTCGAGATGGCGCGCGCGCTGGCCAGCAAGCCTGAGATACTGCTCCTGGACGAGCCGGCGGCGGGACTCAACCCTTACGAGACCGGTGAACTGTCTTCGCTCCTTCTCAAGGTACGGGAGAGCGGCGTTACGATACTCATCGTAGAACACGACATGGGGCTGGTGATGGATATTTCAGACGAGGTCGTGGTGCTCGATTACGGTGAGGTAATAGCCCGGGGAACGCCCGCCGAAGTTCAGAACGACCCCAGGGTCATAGAGGCGTACCTGGGAATCGAGGCTTGATAGAAATGCTTAAAGCGGAGAAGCTGTCGACTTTCTACGGAAACATACAGGCGCTGCGAGACGTAACCATAAGGGTAAAGCGAGGATCGATAACTGCGATAATCGGGGCGAACGGGGCCGGCAAGACGACGCTCCTGCACACGATATCAGGCTTGAACAGGGCGCGGCACGGGCTGGTCATCTACGAGGACAGGGACATAACCAACTTCCGGGCCGACCGGATCGTGCGGATGGGGATCTCGCAGGTGCCGCAGGGCAGGCAGATCTTCATGGAGATGACTGTGGAGGAGAACCTCCAGCTGGGGACCTACTCACGGAGGCACGCCGACAGGCAGGAGCGCAGGCAGGACTGGGAGATGGCGTACGAGCTGTTCCCTGTCCTATCCGAGAGAAAGAGGCAGGTGGCGGGTACTCTTTCCGGGGGTGAGCAACAGATGCTGGCGATAGGACGTGCCCTAATGTCGCACCCGCGGCTGCTGCTCCTGGACGAGCCTTCTATGGGACTTGCACCCAAAGTAATACAATCGATCTTCAAGACGCTTGCGAAGCTGAACGAGCAGGGGCTTACTATACTGTTGGTCGAGCAGGACGCCAAGATAGCCCTCGAGACGGCAGACTACGGGTACGTCATGCGGACAGGAAAGGTTGCCCTCGAGGGCGAGGCGAGCGAGCTCCTGGAAAACGAAGAAGTCAAAAGTATATATTTGGGGTGATTCGTGACATGAGCGACAACGTGCTGGAAATTACAGGGATCGACGACCTGACTTACGACGAAAGGGGCCTCATCCCCGCCATAGTGCAGGAGGAATCCACAGGGCGGGTCCTCATGCTCGCATACATGAACAGAGAATCCCTGGGGCGGACTCTCGAGACCGGCCGCACTTGGTTCTTCTCCCGCAGCAGGCAGGAGCTCTGGCCGAAGGGTGACACCAGCGGCAACATACAAAAGGTCAAGAGGATAATGTTCGACTGTGACGCGGATACGCTGCTCGTACAGGTAGAGCAGGTCGGTGCCGCCTGCCACACCGGGGAGAAGAGCTGCTTCTACCGAGAGTTTACGGGCGAAGTGAATAAGCCCTAGTGGTTTGACACAGAATATGACTTTTTCTAGAATCACGACAGAGCGGGAGTAGCTCAGTTGGTAGAGCGCGACCTTGCCAAGGTCGAGGTCGCCGGTTCGAGCCCGGTCTCCCGCTCCATTCCTTTTCCCAGCGTACGTTTATAGTAGAATATTGCCACCGGCGGCGTAGCCAAGTGGTAAGGCAGAGGTCTGCAAAACCTCCATCACCGGTTCGAATCCGGTCGCCGCCTCCATTCATTTGCCGAAACGGTTTCTTATTTTCAAGAATCCCATGGCGAGCCTGGTCGCAACGTCTGTCGGCTGTTCCTCAGATTCGTCATATTCGGGCAACTTGGCCTCCGGTCCATAAATATCTTCCATCATCTTCAAAACGTTGCTCTTGACCATGCCCCGCAGCGGAACTTGAGCGATCATGCCGTACATGGCGGCTCCACCTTTTGTGGCCAGCTCGGGGTTCTTTTTCACAATGTCCACGGATTCTCGCAGGTCGTCCAGGTATTGTTCCGATATATTCTCGTGGGCGGGCATGACTATGGCGTGAAGGGCTTCCGGCCGGTGCAGTCGGTCAATGTGCCAGCCTTTCTTCTCCATCTGATCAGCGACTGCGTAGATGTTTACGTCTCTAGAACGCGAGGTATACGCGAACACGCTCATGGGGGGATCGCCCAGTACATAAATCTCGGGGATCGCGTTAATACCGTCGATAAGTCTTCGCGTTATGTCCATGATGCGCCTGGCGATATCGATGTAGCCACCTTCACCGATAGCCATCATGGCAGCCCAGGCCGCCGCGATCGCCCCGCCGGGCCTCGTGCCCAGAAGCGCAGGCGATATGAAGATACCGCCCGGCCAATTTTCGTACACGAAGAACTGGTGTCTTAAGGTCCGCATGTCTCTATATAGAATCACGGATGCGCCTTTGGCACCGAATCCGTACTTGTGTACATCGGCAGAAATGGATGTGACTCCCGGGACCCGAAAATCGAATGGGGTGACGGGATAGCCTAGTTTCTCCACAAAGGGGAGTAAGAACCCCCCCAGGCAGGAGTCCACATGAAGCGGAAGGTTTTTTTCCTGCGCAAGAGCGGCCAGCTCCGGTATAGGGTCAACCATGCCGTGCGGATAGGAAGGGGCTGATGCGCCGATGAGGACAGTGTTTCGGTTGATCAGCTTTCTCGCCGCATCTACGTCTACCCGGAAATCCCTCGTGAGGGGGGCGTGCACAGCCTTTACATCGAAGTACTCGGCGCCTTTCTCCCAGGCTACGTGCACTGATTCCGGCACCACCATCTCCGGCTTGCGGATCCAAGGCCTTCTAGCGCGGGCCAGATCGCGGTAGGTTTTCACAGCAAGGAGGCAGCTCTCCGTGCCGCACGAAGTCATAGTGCCAACGACACGGCTATCGCCGCTCAACATGGTCGATGTCATGCGGACAACCTCAGATTCAAACCTCTTGAGGCTTTTGAAAGCCATCGGGTTAAGGGCATTCTCAGAGAAATACCGGGAATATGCCTCCTTGATAAATGCGGTATGTTCTTCGCCGAGGTAATATACCAGACTCCACGTCCGCGCCTGGCGCCAATCGGCGTCTTTGCCGCGGTATTCATCCATCATCTTGAAGATATTTTCTTTGTCTACGCCGGTTTGGGGCAATCTTTTGATCGGCTGCTCCATCATTTTCTCCTTTCGAGGGGAAAGCTCCTGGTCTTATGCAAACAAACCTTAACCAAAGCTGCACTTTATAGGCAAGCAGACATCGCCCCACAAGATGAAGGTGACCAAACGCAACTCAAGGCGTCAGACGATGGCCAATAAGAAGACTATGACGATGGACGAGGCTCCGCAAGTCATCCTTTCGGTTGATTGAACTGGTCTTTGATAGAATACGCAGTAATCGTTAGAGCAACTTGAGAGGGGGTAAAAAATGGCGGTACAGAGACTCATGGTGAACAGGATCGCTATCGAGGACAGGCCGGGGGCACTGCAGGAAGTACTGTCCGCAGCGGCTGGTTCTGACTCAAACATCCTGCATCTAGCCGCATTTTCTGTTGGCGCGGGCAAAGGAGAGGCATACCTCGTGCCCGACAAGACCGACGCTTTGAAAGACTATGCAAAGTCAAAAGGGATGGAGCTCGAGGAGTACGCCGGTTTCCTGCTTTCGGGAATTGACAGGGGCGGTGCAGGGGCTGAGGTGACAAAACCCATTGCGGACGCGGGTGTCAATATCGTGCTCAGTTCCGCGAACGTAGTGGGCGGCGACTACTACCTGCTGATAGTCGTGGAGCAAAAGGACGCGGAAGCCACTGCAAAGGCCCTCGGAGCCTGAACAGTCTGGTCTATATTGCATGTCCATCACGGCCGCTGTCGCAGGAAACTACCACTTCAGGACCGCTTCTGGACAGCAGATAGAATTGACCTGTTGACGGGCAGGTCCACGCCTTGTGAAGATACTCGTCTACCACGAGGGGATGGTTTTCGTCCACGCGACCCGTGGGCGGGTACTCTTTCTTGACATCGTAGTATGACTCAACAGCGCGCTCTATACGCTTAAGGTTTGCTCGGCATCCGGCTGCCTGGAGTTTGGCATCGAACTCCGGGCTGCTCGGGATAGACAACACCAGGGCAATGGTTACGACAAGTGCCACGACCATGAGTCCGACAAGACCCAGTATCAAAGGCCGTAAACGTGGACTCCCTGCGGGCCGGTACTGGCTTGTTTCCGCGAGACTGAACAGCTTTTGGACCTGTGCTTCGCCTCGCGGGCCGCACTCGTCGCAGTAGTTCTTCCCTTTCTCGATCTCTTTTCCGCATTTTAGGCAAACAGGCAAATCAATCACCGTTTCAGTTTGTTGAACTTTCAAATACCATGAGATAATATTAGCGCGGTAAAATCAATGTTTATGGCTTGTCTGTGGGCGCGTAGCTCAGTGGGAGAGCGCTTCCTTGACGCGGAAGAGGTCGGTAGTTCGATCCTACTCGCGCCCACCATTATTTCAAAGTGACAATCGCCTTTGGGACGCGTCAGATGTGACAATGGACTATCCACATGGCTGAGGAAGAACTGATCGATATAACGCTGTCTGACAGTACCGAGGCCAGTGTAAAGAAAGGCTCCAATGCCTTCGAAGTGCTGGAGTCGGCCCGGAAACCGCTTCCAGCGGGCGCCGTTCTGGCCGAGCTCAACGGCGAGTCCGTCGATCTGTCCCGCCCCATAGAATCCGGGGGCACGCTGAACATACTGGGTTTCGATTCTCCGCGAGGAAGAGAGGCCTACCGCCATACCGCATCGCACGTGATGGCACAGGCGGTCAAGCGTCTTTATCCGGATGCGAAGCTTGCCATAGGTCCCGCGATAGAGGAGGGTTTCTACTACGATTTCGGGCTTGCGGAGCCGATCAAAGTTGAGAATCTAGGCGCGATAGAGGAAGAGATGCGACGTATCATCTCAGAGGATACTCCGATCGAGAGGAGGGCGGTCCCTGTAGCGGAAGCGGTCGAGCTTTTCCGGGCACGCGGCGAGGATTACAAGGTCGAACTGCTGGAAGATATGGAAGATGACACCGTGACCGTGTACAGCCAGGGGGATTTCTTCGACCTCTGCCGCGGGCCGCATCTTCCCTCCACAGGACGTGTAAAGGCCTTCAAGCTTCTATCCGTAGCCGGAGCCTATTGGCGAGGAGACGAATCGCGAGAGATGTTGCAGAGGATATACGGAACCGCTTTCGACAGCGAGGAAGCCCTCGAGGAGTCCCTCAGGCTGCGCGAGGAAGCGGAGAGGAGAGACCACAGGCGTCTCGGTGCCGAGCTCGAGCTCTTCTCCATAAGAGAGGAGATCGGCCCGGGCCTGGTCATCTACCACCCGAAGGGGGCGATCCTTCGGACTGTCATCGAGGACTTCTTGAAGGTGGAGCATGCGAAGCGGAGATACGAGCTGGTGATTTCCCCACACATTATGCGCAGGGACATATGGGAGACGAGCGGACACCTGTCGATGCAATATCCCATGTACTTTTTCGAGATCGAGGGTCAGGGTTACGGCATAAAGCCTATGAACTGCCCCGCACACATATACATATATAAGTCGCGGACGCGCGGTCACAACGAGCTTCCCATAAGGTACTTCGAACTAGGGACCGTTTACCGTCATGAGCGCTCGGGTGTACTGCACGGGCTTTTGAGGGTCCGCGGCTTCACGCAGGATGACGCGCACATCTTCTGCACTATGGACCAGGCCGGGGCGGAGATAGACGACGCGGTACGGTTCGCGTTCGAGGTCCAGCGTACTTTCGGCTTCAAAAACTTCCGCATTGCGTTGAGCACGAGGCCGGATCATTCCGTTGGTACCTCGGACGACTGGGAACACGCCACCGGCATTCTGAAGCAAGCACTTGAGGACCAGTCGCTTGAATACGTCGTTGACGAAGGCGAAGGGGTCTTCTACGGGCCGAAGATCGATGTGAAGCTCGAGGACGCGCTAGGAAGGCTGTGGCAGGGGCCTACCATCCAGTTCGACCTCCAGCTTCCGAGGCGCTTCGAAATGACGTACGTTGGAGCAGACAACCGGGAGCATACGCCCGTCATGATACACCGCACCGTTCTGGGAAGCCTGGAGCGCTACATCGGGATACTGGTGGAGCATTACGCAGGTGCTTTCCCGCTCTGGCTGGCACCGGTACAGGTCGAGATACTCCCGATAGCTGACAGGCACGTAGAGCACGCGAAAGAGATCGAGAAGAGACTGCGATCAGTGGACATACGCGTTAGTGTCAACGAAGAGAGGGAGACTACCTCGAACAAGATAAGGAAGGCCTGGCGCGTGAAGGTGCCTTACATGATCGTAGTAGGCGATAAGGAGGTCGAATCGGGACGAGTCAGCGTCAGGTCGCTAGCCGGCCGCGACGAGAGGAACGTCGACCTGGACGGGCTCATGTCGGAGCTCCGCGAAGAGATAGCGTCGAGGCGTTCACTGGAAGTGTAGCTAGTGGAGATTATCTGGACCCCCTGGAGGTACGAGTACGTGAACAGTGTGGACGAGCGTGAAGGCTGCATATTCTGCGATAAGTCGAAGGCAGAAAACGACCGGGAGACCCTGGTCGTTTTCAGGGGCGAGCGTTGTTTCGCGATACTCAACCTTTTCCCGTACACCACGGGACACATCATGATAGCTCCGTACGAGCATGCCGACACGATAGAGAAGCTGGACCCGGAGACCCTCACCGAGATGATGGTCGTGGCTCAGAGATCTGTGAGCGCGATCAGGGACGCATTCGGTCCGGAGGGGTTCAACCTGGGAATCAATATATCCAGGGTGGCGGGCGCGGGGATAGAGGACCACCTGCACCTGCACCTCGTGCCGAGGTGGGCCGGGGATAATAATTTTATGGCGGTCATCGCCGAGACCCGGGTTCTCCCACGCACGCTCGATGACGTGTGGCTCGCACTCAAGGACAAGATTTAAGACTCGTCCTGTTCCTTCTTAGCACCGGCGATTATCTTCTGAGCTGTATGGTCAGGAACTTCCTCGTAGTGTGAGAGCTCCAGAGAGAAGAGACCCCTGCCGCCCGTTATGGAACGCAGGTCTATAGAGTACCGGGACACCTCGGCGAGTGGCACCTGGGCGCTTACCACCTGCATCTTACCCTTGGGCTGCATCCCCAGGATCCTGCCTCTTTTCGAGTTGAGGTCGCCGATGACGTCGCCCATGTATTGCTCCGGCACAGTGACTTCCACGTTTACGATCGGCTCTAGCAGAACGGCGTCGGCCTTGCCGACTCCCTCCCTGATTGCCTTCGACGCGGCCATCTTGAACGCCAGTTCGGATGAGTCAACGGTGTGGAAAGAACCGTCGTACAGCGTCACCTTCATGTCAACCAGTGGATAACCGGCCAGGTAGCCCTCTTTCATAGACGCGAAAACGCCCTTCTCGACACCCGGGATGTACTGCCGCGGGATCGCGCCGCCTACTATCTTGTACTCGAATTCGTAGCCCGCGCCCCTGTCGAGCGGCTCCATACGCAGAAACACATGGCCGAACTGGCCGTGGCCTCCGGTTTGCTTCTTGTGCTTGCCCTCGGACTCTACGCTCTTGCGGATAGTCTCCTTGTAAGGGATTCTGGGTATCTCAGTCTTGACATCTACGCCGAACTTGCGCCGCATCTTATCTACCACTACATCAAGGTGGCTTTCCCCCGCCCCGCTTATCAGGGTCTGGTTGATCTCCGTATCCCTTTTTACCATCAGCATCGGGTCTTCCTCACGCAGTCTCCCCAGAGCAGTTGAAAGCTTGTCCTCGTCGCCCTTTGTCTTTGGCTCCACCGCCAGCGACATCACGGGAGCAGGGTACTCGATGCCGGGCAGCACTGTTGGATCACTTTTATCGCAGAGCGTGTCTCCCGTGAACGTATCCGCGAGTTTCGCTACGGCTCCCAGCTCACCCGCCGCAAGCAGTGGCACAGGCTTCTGCTCCTTTCCCATCACCTGGTAGAGCTGACCCACCCGTTCTGTCTTGGACCGTGTAGAGTTCAGTACCGAGGAATCGCTTTTGAAAACGCCTGAGAAAACGCGGAAGTAGGTAAGTTTGCCAACGTAAGGGTCTGCCAGTGTCTTGAAGACAAGCGCGCACATCGGTGAATCCGTAGTGCGCTTCCGTGTGATCTCTTCCTCACTTTTCGGTTTTGTCCCGAGTACTTCGGGAAGATCTGAGGGGAAGGGAAGTACTTGAACGATGAAGTCAAGAAGCTGCGGTATCCCCGCGCCCTTGTCCGCAGAACCGCAAAGAACCGGGATGACGGTCCTGTCCATAACACCTTTTTTCAGGCCGGCGGTCATCTCCTCGGATGAGATCTCTCCCTCGTCCAGGTATTTCTCGAGCAGCGCGTCATCAGCTTCGGCAACGGCCTCCACGAGCTTCTCACGGGCTTCCCTTAGCGCTGCCTCGAGCTCGCCCGGCACCTCGATCTCCTTAGCCTTGCCCTTTCCGGCATACTCGAAACCTTTTCCGCTTATCAGATCCACTACCCCGCGGAAGCCGTGCTCCTCGCCGATGGGCATGTTCAAAGGAACTACGTTGCCCCCCAGGGTCTCCCGGACATCATCCATGGTGCGCTCGAAGCTGGCGCGCTCGCGGTCCAGCTTGCTTATGAAGATGAAGCTTGGAAGAGCGAGCTCGGCCGACCGCTCCCACAAGATCTCAGTCTGGACCTCAACGCCGTCCACGCCGGAAACCACAAAGGCACATGTGTCAACCACCCGGACGGCCGATATAGCGTCGCCGGCGAAATCCAGGTAGCCGGGACTGTCGACAAGAGCCACGCCTGTCCCTTCCCACTGTAGTGAGGCAAGAGCGCAGTTGATGGAGATCTTGCGCTTTATCTCGTCTTCGTCGAAATCCATCGTAGTGTTTCCCTGCTCCACGTCGCCCATCCTCGTTATGGCGCCCGAGTTGTATAGAAGGGCTTCAGCCAGAGTGGTCTTTCCACACCCCCCGTGGCCGAAAAACCCGACGTTCTTGATCATCGTACTTCCCGATGCAGTCACAGTAAGTCCCCCTGTTGACGGCGTTGGAAACGGATTCTAATTATAGCGTATTACAAAAGACCGTAAAGCGGCACAAGATATTTCAGGGGCTGTCCTTGCAAGGGGGCATTGCGTGTTTTAATGTGAAGCCCAGATCGAGAATATCGAGGTTTGAATATGCACTTCAAGGCATTTGGCCCTGCGGTGGTCGGGTCTGTGGAAGCACGCTCGGCTGCCGACGAAACGGGTATAAGGAGTGGGGACAGGATTCTCGCTATAGACGGCAGACCGCTCAGAGATGTCATCGACTGCCACGTTCTCCTTGCAGACGGGGATGTACACAGTTTGAAAGTTGAGCGAGGGACACGGCGCATGGATGTTACGCTCGACGCCGCGGACGGCCGGCTCGGCATCCAGTTCGAAAACTCGGTGTTCGGAAAAGTCATGACGTGTAACAACCGGTGCATGTTCTGTTTCGTGGACCAGCTGCCGCCGGGCCTTCGCGATTCGTTTTACGTAAAGGACGATGACTACCGACTCAGCTTCCTGGAGGGAAACTTCATAACGCTGACGAATCTGGGGAAAGATGACTTGAAAAGGATCATCGCCGACAGGCTTTCACCTCTTTACGTGAGTCTGCACGCGACAGACCCGGCACTGCGAAGACTGTTGTTCGGGAACGCCGGCGCAACCCGGGCGTTGAAGGTACTGGCGGCGTTACTCGAGGAGGGGATAGAGGTTCACATACAGATAGTCCTCGTGAAGGGGATAAACGACGGCCCGAACCTTGAAAAGACCCTTGATGACATAAGTTCGGAGTATCGGAGTGTTTCATCAATCGGCGTCGTCCCTGTGGGGATCACCTCAGTCGGAAGGCGAAAGCTCCGGGGGGATATGGGATACGACCGAGATTCCGCGATAGTTGTACTGTCACAGCTTGATGGATGGCGCAAACGGCTAGGTGAAAGAGGTCCCTTTGCGAGCGACGAGTTCTTTTTCCTTGCTGGAGAATACCCTCCGCCTTCAGACTACTACGGGGAATACCCGCAATCCGAAAACGGTGTTGGCCTTGCGAGAAAGTTCATCGATGGTTCTAGCAGTGCAGGAATAGTACACCATAAGGAAGCCTCCCCAAATGGTACCGCAGTAATAACCGCTCCCATGGGGGCGTGGACGCTCAAGCCGCTCGGGATTGAGAGGCTCGGGGTGCAGTTACTGATATGTGGAAACTCGCTTTTCGGCGAGAGGGTGACTGTGGCGGGCCTTCTGCCCGGGAACGATGTGGCGCGTAAGCTCAAAGGGACACCGGGTGTCAGAAGAGCGCTGGTCTCCGAGGTCTCGCTGTCAAACGGCAACTTCATAGATGGCATCTCTCTGGAGCGAGTATCCTTACAATGCGGTGTGGAGGTTAGACCGGTCCATCCCAGTGCGAAAGCCCTCATCGACGCCGTGGCAAGCGAGAGCGGTGATACCCGATGAGGGGCGGACAGCCTGTCGTCGCCATAATGGGCAGGGCTAACGTCGGCAAGTCAACCCTTTTGAACCGCCTTTCAGCGCAGATGACTGCGATAGTCGACCCGACTCCCGGGGTGACGCGTGACAGGAAGTACGTGACCGCCAGGTGGAGGGACAGGCAGTTCGTGCTCGCCGACACGGGGGGGGTAGGTATCGACAGCGAGGGGTGGCTCTCGAGGGAGATCGAACGACAGGCGTTCTTCGCCGCGGATGAAGCCGATGCCGTGGTCATGGTCGTTGATGTGAAGACCGGTGTGACAGATGACGACGAATGGCTGGCGCGCAGGCTCAAGCGTATGCGATCAGGGGCGCTCCTCGTCGTGAACAAGGTTGACCACGCGAACCTTGAACCGGAGGTAAGCCGGTTCTACGCCCTCGGACTGGGTGACCCGATCGCCATTTCAGCGGAGCACGGTCTCGGGATAGGAGACTTACTCGACCGTCTAATTGAACTTCTCCCGGTAGCGGAGGCTCCGAAAGGGGTGCAGGAGATAGCGGTAGCCATAGTGGGAAGGCCCAACTCTGGAAAATCATCGATCCTCAATCGGCTTGCGCGCGAGGAACGGGCGCTGGTTCACGAGCAACCTCACACTACGAGGGACACGATAGATACAGTGGTCGAATTTGATGGGAATACGTACAAGATACTGGATACAGCGGGCATCCGTAGAAAGCGAACCGGGATATCCGACGTAGAATACTACAGTTCGCTGAGGACTTTCCGCGCCATAGACGAGGCCGATGTCGTTCTGCTGGTTCTTGACGGGTCTGAGGGTCCCACCGAGCACGACCAACGCATCGCACACATGATAGACTCGCGCGGCCGGGCTGAAGTCGTGCTGTTGAACAAGTGGGACCTGGTTGAGAAGGCGCAGAAGTCGGTGGATATACTAGAGGCGATATCACACAAGTTCCGTTTTGCGCCGCACCTGCCACTCTTGCGCACCTCTGCCCTTACAGGAACGGGGTTGGAAAACATACTTCCGCTTGTGGAACAGGTATACGACCAGTGGAACAGGCGCATACCGACTCCCGCCCTGAACGAGTTCATAAGCAGGGTAAAGCTCTTGAAGTCACCACCATCAAAGGGTGGCAGGCAGTTAAAGATGTACTATGCGACCCAGGCCGGTGTCGCCCCGCCCACCGTTGTAATCTTCGTCAACGATGCCGGCATCGTAAAGCCAGACTACAGGCGCTTCCTCGCCCGACAGCTGAGAGAGGGTTACGGCTTCTGGGGCAGCCCCTTGCGGGTACACTTCAGGACGGCCAAAGGCAAAGATGCCCGTTAAGTTTGGCATGTGAAAAAAGCCGCCGTTACGGCATTCTCCAGCTTTTTTTGCAGGAGGAACATGGTATTTGTTGAAGTTATATCAAGGTCAAAGACATCGTTGGAAAGGGGGTGTGATTCTTGACTAAAAAGGAACTGGCAGATCAGGTTGCAAAGAAAGTAGAGCTGTCGAAGAAGGATGCCGTAGCCGCGGTGGACGCGACCCTGGGAACTATCACCGGTGCGCTGAAGAAGGGCGAGAAGGTGCAGCTCGTAGGTTTTGGGACTTTTGAGGTGCGCACCCGCAAGGCTCGCATAGGTATCAACCCGCAGACAAAGGCCAAGATAGAGATCGCGGCCAGCAAGACACCTGCCTTCCGTCCCGGCAAAGCCCTCAAGGGGGCCGTCGGTAAGACTTAATAGAGTAAAGTCCAAGTATTATTTCATAGAAAAACAGAGCCCCCCCCGGGGGCTTTGTTTTAACCCTGGCCGGTCGCATAATGCTAAAATAACGTGTACAGATAAGAAATCTCGAGCGATCAACGGGACGTGGCGCAGTCAGGTTAGCGCACTGGTCTGGGGGACCAGGGGTCGCCGGTTCAAATCCGGCCGTCCCGACCATCACCGGTTTATGAGGTTAGGCTATTTTGTGAGCGACCGTCTAGTCTGTATTTGTTCTGGGGAAAGGATATAGCAGCAGGGGAAACGGATGGCAAACTTCCTGACGATGCTACGAATCGCGGTGACACCGGCCTTCGTCGTGCTCATGCTCCAGTCTCCTTCACACCCTTCTTATAAGTACATCGCGCTAGTCCTGTTCCTGTTCGGTGCCGCCACAGATTGGGCCGACGGGTTCGTAGCACGACACACCGACTCCGTGTCGAAGTTCGGCATAACCGCAGACCCGCTTGCCGACCGCATCTTCATAGATGCTACGGTAATAACCCTTTACGCAATGGGGATACTGCCGCTTCTGTTCCTGGTTATCATCCTGGGACGTGACGTCATAATGGCTCTCGGTTATCCAATCCTTGGAAAGATCGACCCGACCAAAATAGCCGTGCACTGGACGGGGAAAGTGGCGACCGCCACACTTTTCGTCGCGCTCAGCTTGCTCATACTCTCACCCTCCACCTCCGGCAACAAGGTCACTTTCGAAGGCTACCAGTTCTTCTCGTGGACATCGTGGCAGACATACGGGCTATGGCTATTCATGATCGGAATGTGCTTTTCCCTTATTGCCGCCGGTATCTATATCTCAAGGGCTATAGCCCTGCTGAGGGAAAGAAGGGCAGATTCACCCGAACCTTCGTTGGAGGCGCTCGATGAGCTCTGATGACAAGGGCATAAAGACCGTGATGATGGCCGGGGGACAGGGGACGAGGCTCCGCCCCATAACGAGCAACCAGCCAAAGCCCATGATCCAGGTTGCCAACAAGCCTCTGATGGAGCACATCATCCAACTACTCAAGCGACACGGCATTGAAGAAATCGTCGTTACGCTTCAGTTCTTGCCCACTCTCATAACAAACTACTTCGACGACGGGTCGGGGTGGGGTGTAAATCTCAGCTACGTTATCGAGGAGAGCCCGCTCGGCACGGCCGGCAGCGTACGTAACGCTCAGTCTTTCCTTGACACTCAGTTCCTGGTGGTAAGTGGTGACGCGCTCACGGACGTGGACCTGAGTGCCGCCATCCGGTTCCACAGGGACCACAACGCGATGGTGACGATTGTGCTGAAGAAGGTCGAGAACCCTCTCGAGTTCGGCCTGGTCATCACTGATGATGATGGGAGAATCGCCAAGTTCCTGGAGAAGCCCGGCTGGGCAGAGGTGTTCTCAGACACTATAAACACGGGGATATACATTTGCGAACCGGAGGTCTTGAACTTCATACCGGACGACAAGCCCTACGACTTCTCACAGGACCTCTTCCCACAACTCCTGGAGAACGGGGTACCGTTATATGGCTATGTAGCCGATGGCTACTGGTGCGATGTCGGAAACCTCGATCAGTACCTGGCAGTACACCGCGACATCCTGGATAACCTTGTGGAAATAGATATTCCGGGGCACCGGCTCGAGAACAACGTCTGGCTGGGAGACGGCGTAGAGATCGACGAGAGCGCACAGATCAGCGGACCAGCTCTCATCGGCAACCACGTGAAGATCGAGGCGGGGACCAAGATCAGGGAGTACTCCGTGGTCGGCAACAACGTAGTTATAAAACGGGAGAACTTCATTCACCGCGTAGTGATAATGGACAACACCTACATCGGACCTTCATGTCATGTGAGGGGCTCTATCGTTGGCCGGAACTGCGATATAAAGTCGGGCGTGAGGATAGAGGAGGGTGCCGTCCTCGGTGATGACTGTCTGGTCGGCGACAATGCGATGGTAAACCAGGGTGTTCTTATCTTCCCATTCAAGACCGTCGACGCCAGGGCCACGGTCAGCACCAGCATAATATGGGAATCCCGTGGAATGAGGTCGCTGTTCGGGAAGAGGGGTGTCTCGGGGCTGATAAACGTTGACATTACGCCGGAAAAAGCGGTCAGGCTGGGGATGGCGTACGCGTCGTCCATTCCCCTTAACTCCCAGGTCGTCACCAGCAGGGACGGTACACGCTCTGCGCGCATCATCAAGCGGGCCTTCATGACCGGTATCAATGCCGCGGGAGTGCACATCAGGGACCTCGAGGTGAGCGCCGTCCCTGTGAACCGATTCACGGTGGCAAACCACTGGGGGGCCGGCGGTGTCGACTTCAGGAGCAGCGAGCGTGATTCCCAGTGGCTCGACATTACATTCTTTGACGAGGAAGGCAGGGACCTCGACCAGAACGCCCGACGGAGCATGGAGGGGATATTCACAAGAAATGATTTCCGGCGCGCGTTTCTGGAAGAGCTCGGCGAGATATACTACCCGGCACGTGCGGTTGAAGCGTATACGCGGGCCATAGAGGAAAAACTCGATCTCCCGCTGATACAGGAAAAGAAGTTCAAGGTAGTATTCGACTACGGTTATGGCGCGGCATCGCTTATCATGCCGGGGCTTCTCGGTAAGCTCGGGTGCGAGGTACTCAGCCTCAACGCCTTCACCGACGAGAAACGCCTGCTGACGACGAGACCTCCTCGGGAGGAGGCGTTAGGAAGGCTCGCTGAAGTTGTCGCGAGCTTTAACGCGGACATGGGCCTCCTTTTCGATAACGGAGCGGAGACGATAGCCGTTGTAGACGAGCGCAAGGAGATAATAGCGGGAAGTGATCTGCTCGCGGTGATGACCGACCTTGTTACACAGAACAGGCCCCCCGGAAAAGTTGCCATCCCCGTGAACCAGCCGGCTTTCATAGAGGAAATAGCGATAAACCGCGGTTTCGAGGTCGCGAGGACGAGGGTTGACCGGTCCAGTCTAATGGCGGCCGCCCAGCATGAGGGTACTGTGTTCGCCGGCGGCGGCGGCGGGGGGTTCATCTTCCCCGACTTCATGCCCGTTTACGATGCGATGATGACCTTCGCTAGGATGCTCGAGATGCTCGCGGCCACCGGCGAGACACTCGGGCAGCTGAAGCTGGATCTTCCCGCCTACTATTTGATGAGGCGTGAGGTCGTTACATCATGGGAGACAAAGGGAGCGGTCATGAGACAGCTTCTTGAGACGCACAAGGACGAGGGTATGGACTCCACTGACGGGATGAAGATTTCCTGGGACAAACACCGCTGGGTTTTGATCCTGCCGGACCAGGAGGAACCCGTCCTTCATATGTATGCCGAAGGCCGCAACGAAGAGGAATGCCGCGAGATACTTGACCGGCACGAGGCAGAGATAAAGAGATTCTCACTTTGATGCGTTCTATTGTGTGAGATTTCTCCAGACGGGAGGTAGCGTGGTTGCCGATATCGCCTTCGGTACAGACGGATGGCGGTCGACGGTGACGAAGGATTTCAACGATGCAAACGTGGCTACGGTAACCAAAGCCATAGCGAACTTCCTCCGCATGGAGAAGATGGTACACA
>Ga0315281_10005688_pt1 | contig 17826 bp, 18 predicted proteins | sample YL17G07_0_MG_FD_204540 | JGI IMG/M metagenome (GOLD analysis project Ga0315281, IMG submission 204540) | Sediment microbial communities from Yellowstone Lake, YNP, Wyoming, USA - YL17G07_0 | ecosystem: Environmental > Aquatic > Freshwater > Lake > Sediment | place: USA: Wyoming | collected...
CATTTTCGAAGGCGAGTTCTGGCGGCTGGTGATGCCCATTCTCCTCCACGGCAGCCTGATCCACATCGGCTTCAACACGTTTGTGCTGATGGACCTCGGTCCGCAGATGGAGGTGACCTACGGCTCGCCGCGCTATCTCTTCCTCTATTTGATGACGGGAATCTTCGGCAACGTGGCCAGCACCGCCTGGAGCATTTTCTTTCATGCAGGCTACGGCATCAGCATCGGCGCGTCGGGCTCGCTGATGGGTCTCATCGGCCTCATGCTGGCCATCACCACGCGCCGCGGCGGCGCCATGATGCAAATGGTCCGCTCGCAGCTTCTCAAGTGGGTCCTCTATATCTTCGTCTTGGGGCTGTTCGTCAATGCCGACAACGCCGCCCACGCCGGCGGTCTCGCCTCCGGATTCCTGCTCGGCAAGGTTTTCGCGGATCGCGAGCCAGTCGCCGGCGACGAGCGCAAGCGCGCTCACGCTCTGGGCTGGTTCGCTGCGCTGATCATTATTGCCAGCATCGGGTTCATGCTGAAGAGTTATTTCGCGGCGCGCTGAGTTTCTTTGATGACGTCCGGACTCTGCACCACCATCACCGGGCAGGCCGCCCGCCGGATCACCCGCTCCGTCACCGACCCGAACAGGAAATAATCCAGTTGGCTGCGCCCGTGCTTTCCGATCACGATGAGGTCCACAAGATTGGCCGCGGCGAATTTCAGAATGGCGGTGTGGCTCTTGCCGCGGACGATTTCCGCGCGAATCAGTGCTCCGCTCGTGGCGCTGGCCGCGAGCCGGACCATCTCCGCGCGCGCAAATTTTTCCATCTCACCGGACGAATCCACAACGGGCGCGCCGCCATACGCCGTGAACAGCGGCACCTCTTCAATGACGTGCAGTAGGATCAGCTCCGCGCCGAACTGCTGGGCGATCGCCGCGGCATAGACGAACGCGTGCCCCGACGTCGCCGAAAAATCCACCGGGCAGAGAATCTTCTGGAAGACGGCCATGGCCAGAGTATCCCACACGCGAAGGCCACGCGCCAACCGCGCGCCTCGGATGCTACAATCCGCCCTTGCGCGCTTCGCGCAAAGGGAAATTACGATGAATCGTTTACGCTCGTTTGTCGCTCTAGTCCTCATTACGGCATGGACGGCTCCTGCGGCCGCCCAGGCCAGACCCGCGGGACAATTCCGTCTCACCGTTGAAGACGCTCTCCGCTGGCGGGTTCCTTCCAGCCCAGTCCTTTCCCCCGATGGCAAGCGCGCCGCCTATCTCCTCGCCGAAAATGATTTCGAGAAATCGCGCACGATCACGAGTCTTTGGTGGGTGGACACCGATACCAAACTGGCCCGCCGCCTGACACATTCTGATTTCGGCGCTGCCGCACCGCTCTGGTCCCCCGACGGCCGCTGGCTGGCCTTCGTCTCCGCGCGCAATGGCGACGAAAAATTGCGTAAGCCGCAGGTGTGGGTTCTTTCCGTGGCCGGCGGGGAAGCCGCGCAGCTTACGCGCGCGCCCGAAGGCGTGCTCTCCTACCGCTGGTCGCCCGACAGCAAGTCCGTTTATTACGTCGCCCGCGAACCGCTCGCCCGCCCGCTCGCCGTTCTCCGCGAAGGGCAGCGCGAGTCGCGCAGCGATGCGGTGGTGGTGGACGAAGAGAAATTCCGCCGCGAAATCTGGCGCGTTGCGGTGGACGACCGCCATGCCGAGCGCCTTTTCTCTGGTGATCCCGGCCTCGCGGATGTGTCGCCCTCGCCCGACGGCAAGTGGCTCCTCTATCGCACGAATTACACTGGCGAGCCGGATCATGCGAGCAAGTTTGACCTGTGGCTGCTCGACCTGGCCACGCGCACGCCTCGCCAGCTCACACGGCGCGCCGGCCAGGAGCGCTCACCCGTCTGGGCGCCGGACTCCGCGCGCGTGGCGTTCCTTGCCCCGCGCGTTCCGGACATCGTCTATGCGCAGGAGGAAGTCTTTGTCGTGCCCGTCGCTTTCGCCGGCGAGCCGCCCGAGCCGCAGCGCCTGTCGAAAGATTTCTCCGGGGAGATCGAGCGCCTCATGTGGCCCGCCGGCGGCGACGCCATTTTCTTCGCCGCCGCAGTGCGCACCGGCAACCGGCTGTTCCGCCTGAGCGCAGCCGACGGCGCGATGCGTCCCGCCAGCCCCGAGGCGATGTTCCTCACCGATGCCGACTGCACGCCGGACGGCGCCGCATGTGTGGCGCTGCAAGAAGGCGCTGACGCGTTGCCGGACCTTGTGCTTTTGCGCCCTGCCTCGGCCATCGCCCCCTCGCCGCTGACCGCGCTCAATCCGCAACTCAAAAGCTTTGCGCTCGGCGCGCAGGAAATTGTGACCTGGAAATCAAAAGACGGTCTTGAAATCGAAGGCATTCTGGTGAAGCCGCCGGACTGGCAGCCGGCCACAAAATATCCGCTGCTGCTCGACATTCACGGCGGGCCGCACGGCCGCCGCGACAACACGCTGACGACCGGCATTCAGCCGCCGCAAGTGTGGGCCGCGCGCGGCTGGCTCGTCTTCCAGCCGAATTTCCGCGGCAGCTCCGCTTATGGACACGACTTCGGCATCGCCAGCCACGGCGACATCGGCGGCAAGGACTATGAAGATATTCTCTCCGGCGTGGATTTTCTGATCGCGCGCGGCGGCGTGGACGCCGAGCGCATGGCCGTGGTCGGCGTCAGCTACGGCGGCTACATGACCAACTGGATCATTGGCCAGACGGCGCGCTTCAAGGCTGCCGTCAGTTCCTACGGCATCTTCAACCTCATCACCGATTTTTCCAACTCGCAGTTCCCGAGCTGGGAGACGGACTACTTGAAACAATTTTACTGGGAGAACTTACAGGTCTATCTGGAACGCTCGCCCTTCAAGAACGTGACGAAGATCACTACGCCCGTGCTCATCCTTCACGGCGACGAGGACACGAACACGTTCATCTCCAACTCCAAGGAGCTTTACCAGGCGCTGCGCGCGCTGGGTCGCCCGGTGAAGTTCGTCCGCTTCCCGCGCGAAGGCCACGGCTTCGAGGAGCCCAACCACCGCATCGAAGAATTCCGCCAGATGGCTGCGTGGCTCGACCGTTACGCGCTGGGCGACGCGGGCCGCGCGCGCGTGGTGAACGAAAGCGTCCGCAAAGACGCCTGGGAGCTGCGCATCGCCGGAGTTTCCACGCCGGAAAGTTACGCCGGCGTGAAGGCCGCCGGGCGCTTTGTCGAAGTCGAGCTGGTTCTCCGCGCCACGCTGCCCGTCGAGGATCGGCTCAGCCTGCTCATTTTCGACACGTCGGGCAGCGAAGTGACGCTCGTCGCGCCCGAGCGCACGCTCTATCCGGTGGGCATTGCCGCCGAATCGCTCGGCCAGCGCGTGTTGGTGAAGTCGTCGGCGCAGGTGGTGGCGCTCGTGCCCGACCGCGACGGCAACCACTCCGCGCTGGCTGTCGCCGTGGTCTTCGACGCGTCGCCCGGCACGCGCGAGTTCACACTTCGCGTGAAGGATTTTCCGCCGGTGAAAATCGAATTGCCTGTGGAGAGGAAAGAGTAGGGGCGACCGGCAGGTCGCCCGTTGCAGTTACGTCTGTGGCCCGCTCAGCCTCTTGGCAATGACGAAACTGTAGTGCACGCCCGAGAAAATCGTCAGCCCCGCCACGAGGAACACGAACACTTCTTCCATGATGTCCAGCGCGCGGTAGTTCGTCGCCGTGCTCGCCACCACCAGAAAGATAAAAATGATCTGCACGCCCGTCGTGGATTTTCCGTACAGGCTCGGCGGAAACGGCCGGTAGCCCACCACCAGCAGGATGGCCGCCGCGGTAATCAGCATCAGCAGGTCCCGCGCCAGCACCAGGATCGTCAGCCACCACACCACCTTGTGTTTCATGGCCAGCAGCAGGAACGAGCTGGAGAGCAGCAGCTTGTCCGCAATCGGATCGAGGTACGCGCCCAGTTCCGTTTTCTGATTCAGATGCCGCGCCAGCACGCCGTCGAGCAGGTCGCTCAGCGCCGCGGCAATCAGCACGCCCAGCGCCCAGTCGTAGTGGTCATACCAGATGGAAATGACAAAAAATGGAAGGAATCCAAAGCGCAGGAAGGTGAGCTGGTTGGGAACCGTCAGGATGCGCGATTTCATCGCCGCAAATCGTATCGCACTTCAGGCAAATTGCGCGAGGTATTCGAGCAGGCTGCGGCCTACTTTGTGCTCGAAGGTGTCTGCCAGCGAGGGCACCGAGCCGCGTGCTTCGTCCAGCGCGACGCGTTCGATGCGCATCATGGGGAAAAACGCCGTGGGCAGCCCCACCAGGTCGCCCTCGGGGTCGCGCACCTGGCGAATGAAGTCGTCGAAGCTGTTCAGGTCGATGCCGCGCAGGGTCACGCCCGCGACATTCATTTCCAGCAACTCGCCCCAGATGCGTTCTTTCGGGCTGTGCAGGCTCACCACGACGATGGAATGCGGCTTCATTGTTTGCTCTCGCATTGTAGGGGCGCTGCTTGCTGCGCCCCCGCGCTACACCGCAATCGTCTTCAAATCCGAAGCCACGCGCAACTGCGGCTCGGTGGCCTTCTGCACGTCCTCCGGCGTTACGCCCGGCGCCACTTCGCACAATACCAGCCCCTGCGGCGTTACTTCGATCACCGCCAGCTCCGTGACGATCATGTCCACCACTTCCACGCCAGTGAGCGGCAGCGTGCACTTCTTCAGAATTTTCGGCTTGCCGTCTTTTGTGGCGTGCTCCATGGCGATAATGACGCGCTTCGCGCCCGCCACCAGGTCCATCGCCCCGCCCATGCCCTTCAACATTTTCCCGGGGATGGCCCAGTTGGCAAGATTTCCCTTTTCGTCCACTTCCAGCGCGCCGAGCACCGTCAGGTCCACGTGCCCGCCGCGGATCATGGCAAACGAGTCCGCGCTCGAAAAATACGACGTGCCGGGAATCTCCGTCACCGTTTCCTTGCCCGCGTTGATGAGGTCTGGGTCTTCCGCGCCTTCGAGCGGATACGGCCCCACGCCGAGCATCCCGTTTTCCGATTGCATCATCACGTCCATGCCCGCCGGAATGTAGTTCGCCACCAGCGTGGGCATGCCGATGCCCAGATTGACGTAGTAGCCGTCGCGCAGCTCTTGCGCAATCCGCTTCACGATAATTTCCCGCTTGTCCACTTCTGCCTGTGCCATAGCCTGCTCTCCGTTCGTAGGGGCGGACCTGCGTGTCCGCCCATTGGGTGCACTCGCCGCGGCGGGCGCCCCTGCAGAATCATGCCTGCTTGCGGACAGTTCGCCGCTCGATGCGCTTCTCGTAGTTCGTTCCCTGGAAAATTGCGTTCACGTAAATGCTGGGAATGTGGACTCCGTCCGGATCCAATTTCCCGACGTCAACCAGTTGCTCGACCTCCGCGATCACGTGCTCCGCCGCGGTAGCCATCGGCGCATTGAAGTTCCGCGACGTTTTGCGGAATACCAGGTTGCCCCAGCGATCGCCCTTCCAGGCCTTGATGAACGCGAAGTCCGCGCGCAGCGCTTTTTCCAGCACGCACATCCGCCCGCCAAGTTCCCGCGTTTCCTTGCCCTCGGCGATCATCGTGCCGAATCCCGTCGGCGTGAAAAACGCCGGAATCCCCGCGCCGCCTGCGCGGATGCGCTCCGCCAGCGTCCCCTGCGGGTTCAACTCGACCTCCAGCTCGCCGCTCAAAACAAGTTTCTCGAAAAGTTTATTTTCCCCGACGTAGGTGGAAATCATCTTCTTCACCTGCCGCGTCTGCAGCAGCAGGCCAATGCCGAAGTCATCCACGCCGGCGTTGTTGGAAATGACAGTGAGGTCTTTTATGCCTTTGCGCTTCACGGCGGCAATCAGGTTTTCCGGGATGCCGCACAGCCCGAACCCGCCCATCATGATCGTCGCGCCATCGCGGATATTCTGAATCGCCGCATCGGCATTCGCTACTCGCTTGTCCATATCGGGACTCCAGGAGGATTCCCGCGAGGCCTGCCATCGGCTCTTTGCGGGAGAAGAATTGCCCTTGCAGTCTACTTCAACTCTTGCAGCATTTTGTAGAGGTCATTCGCCGCATCAAAGGATTCCTTCAAATCCTTGCTCTGCAGCCGCGTCCGCAGGTGGTCGATGGCCTGCGCCACGCGGTCCAGCGCGCGCGCGATGTTGTCGGGATTGGTGAGGCAGATGTCGCGCCAGATTCCGTAAGGACTCGCCGCCAGGCGCAATGAATCGCGCAAGCCCGGCCCCGCAATGCTGAGCGGCAGGCCGGTCTCGTCGGTTTCGTCGCGTATCACCTGCGCCAGCGCTACGCTCACAAGTTGCGGCAGGTGCGACACGATGCCCACCGCCCAGTCGTGCGTGTCGGCGTCCATCCACACCGGCCGCGCGCCGATTTTCTCTAGCAGCGTCGCAAAACGCTTCACACGCTCATCCGCGCCACCCTCGCTGCCAATCAGAACATATTTCGCAGCGTCAAAAATTCCCGCGTCGGCGTGTTCCATGCCCTTCACGGCTTTTCCGGACATGGGGTGCCCGCCAAGAAACTTTGTTCCGCTGCGAAAAAACTTTTCCGCCGCACGGCAGATGACTGCCTTGGTGCTGCAAGCGTCCGTGACCAGCGCGTCCGCCGCGGCGTGCTGCGCGATCTCCGGCAGATGTTCGAGCGCTGCGCCCACGGGCAGCGCAATGTAAATCAGGTCCGCGCCTCGCGCCGCATCGGCCAGCTCGGAAAAGCCTTCGTCGATCATGCCGCGCGCCGCGGCCTGCTTGAGGACGTCTGCGCGGTCCCAGCCGATGATTTGTGTTTGGGGAAAATGCCGCCGCAGCGCCAGCGCGAACGATCCGCCCATCAGGCCGGTGCCAAGAATTGCCGCCCGCCGGAACATCACCGCTTGCCCTTGCGAGCGCCTGCAGCGCCGCCCTTTGCGTTTCGGCGTTCCGCCCACAGCGCTTTGCGCACCATGGCCCGCGTATGCTGCAACAACTGTTCGAACACGTGCTCGAGTGTGTGGTGCGGCAGCGGCCCGCGGTTGGCCTCGCGGATATTGCGGGCAATCTCCTGCTCGCGCTTACGGATGAACAGCGGCAAGGCGCTGCGCTGTTTCAATCGCCCGATGGCCAGCGAATAATTCGCGCGCCGGTTCAACAGCGTGACTAACTTGCGATCCAGCTTGTCAATCTCCTGCCGGAGAGCTTTGATGTTCATCGTGTGGTTTCCCGGCGGCTGATGCCTCTTCGTGCTGCTTCCTTCAGCATGCGCGCTTTCGCCGCGACCGCAATGGCTGCGGCCTCCGCCGATGGCGCCTTCTCAATTTCCGCCACCAGCGCCGACCCCACCACCGCCGCATCCGCCAGGCCGCCGAGCAGCGACACGTGCTCGGGAAGAGAAATGCCGAAGCCCACCGCCACCGGCAGAGATGTCGCTGCGCGCACGCGCCGCGCCAGCGAGGGCAATTCCTCCGCCAGCGAATCTTTCGTGCCGGTGACGCCGGTCCGCGATATCAAGTAGAGAAATCCCGTGGACGCCTCCGCAATCATCTTCAGCCGCGTGTCCGTCGAAGTCGGTGCCGCCAGAAATACCGTGTCCAGCCCGCGCGCGCGCATCGCGCCGCGGTATTCGCCGGCCTCTTCCGGCGTGATGTCCGTAATCAACGCGCCGTCCGCGCCGGCATCCGCCGCGGCAGACGCAAACTTTTCCAGCCCCATTTGCAGCACCGGGTTGTAGTAACTGAACAGCAGCAGCGGCACCTGCGTTTGTGCCCGCAGGCGTTTCACCAGATCGAGCACTCCTCGGAGCGTTGTGCCGCTGCGCAACGCTCGCTCGCTGGCGCGCTGGATCACTGGCCCGTCGGCCACGGGGTCGCTGAAGGGCACACCCAGCTCGATCACATCCGCGCCGGCCTCTGCCAGTGCGAGGGCAATGCGTTCGCTGGCCTCCAGCGACGGGTCGCCTGCCGTGATGTATGCGACCAGGCCCAGCTCGCCCGCCCGCCGCAGCTTCTCAAACCGTTTTGTAATTCGCGTCATGCTCATCAAAGGTATCGGGAAAGAATCTCCATGTCCTTATCGCCACGCCCGGAAAGATTCATGATGATGATTTCCTCCCGCCGCATCTTCGGCGCGCGGCGGATGATTTCCGCCAGCGCGTGCGCCGACTCGAGCGCGGGGATGATGCCCTCGATCCGCGCCAGTGTCCGCGCCGCGTCGATAGCCGCTTCATCGCTCGCGGCGGTGTACTCCGCGCGGCCCTGTTTCGCGAGCCAGGCGTGCTCCGGGCCGACCGCGGGATAATCCAGCCCCGCGGACACCGAATGCGTCGCCGCGATTTGCCCGTCAGGCGTCTGCAGCACGCAGGAGTAGGTTCCTTGCAGCACCCCCGGGCGCGCACCGCTGAATCCCGATTGAAACGCCAGCCGCGCCGCATGCTCGCCGAGTCCCGTTCCACGCCCGCCGGCTTCGACGCCGATCATCTTCACGCTCGCGTCGCCCAGAAACTCATAAAACAGCCCGATGGCGTTGGACCCACCGCCAACGCATGCAATCAGGAAATCCGGCAGCCGCTTTTCGGCGGCGAAAATCTGTGCGCGCGCTTCGCGTCCGATGCAGGCGTGGAAATCGCGCACCATGCGCGGGTAGGGATGCGCGCCGAGCACGGAGCCGAGCAGGTAATGCGTGGTGCGCACGTTGGTCACCCAGTCGCGCATGGCTTCGTTGATCGCGTCCTTCAACGTGCAGCTTCCGGCCTTCACACCCACCACTTCTGCATTCAACATGCGCATGCGCAACACGTTCAGCCGCTGCCGCTCCATGTCCTCGGTGCCCATATACACGACGCATTCCAGGCCGAGCCGCGCCGCTACCGACGCCGTGGCCACGCCGTGCTGTCCCGCGCCGGTTTCCGCGATGATCCGCTTTTTGCCCATGCGCACGGCGAGCAAGCCCTGGCCCAGGCAGTTGTTGATTTTGTGCGCGCCGGTGTGCAGCAGGTCTTCGCGCTTCAGGTAAATCCGCGCGCCGCCAAGATGTGCAGTGAGCCGCGAGGCAAGTTGCAGCGGCGTGGGCCGCCCGGCGAAATTCTTCAATTCGTAATCGAGCTGCGCCGCAAAGCCCGCGTCCTCGCGCGCTTCTTCGTACGCGCGCTCCAATTCTTCGAGCGGCGCCATCAGCGTTTCCGGCACATACCGCCCGCCGTACGGCCCGAAGCGCCCGCGCGCATCCGGCCAGATTTGCGTGGCGGCGGTCACTGAGCGATCTCCTGGCTGGCTTCTTTCACCATTCGGATGAACTCCTGCACGCGCGCCGCGTCCTTCTTCCCGGGCGACGCTTCCACGCCGCTGCATACGTCCACGGCGAACGGCCGCACCTGGCGCACCGCGTCGCCCACATTTTCCGATGTGAGCCCGCCGGAAAGAAAAATGCGGCCGTACTGCTTGGCTTCGCGGGCTACGGTCCAGTCAAATGAATTGCCTGTGCCGCCGCGCGCGTCCTGGCTGAATCCGTCCAGCAGGAAAAAATCGGTGTGCGGGCGGTAGGATGCGAGCTGCTCGGCGCGAAATTCAGGGCTCACGCGAAACGCCTTAATCAACGGCCAGGATTCGGAAAACTCCGCCACCGCTTCGGGCGGCTCGTCGCCGTGCAATTGCAGCACGTCCAAATCGGTGGAGAGGCCGATTTCATTGGCCTCCGCGAACGACGCGTTCACAAACACGCCCACGGCATCCACGCCCGGCGGCATGCGCGACACAATCATCCGTGCATGCGACGGCGGGATGTACCTGGGGCTCGCCGGATAAAAGTTGAAGCCCAGCGCATTCGCGCCGGCCTCCAGCGATACCGCAGCGTCCGCCCAGTTCGTAATCCCGCAAATTTTTACGCGTACCATATCCGTTCGTAGCGCCGGCCCTCAGGCCGGCATTCCCAATAGCTCTCGCAACGCCGCCGCGGATTTCTCTGCCGTCATCAATTGCTCGCCAACTAAGAAAGCGTCGAATCCTGCGGCGCGTAGCCGCGACAAGTCCTCATGCGTGCGCAGCCCCGACTCGCTCACCGCGATGCACTCCTCCGGAATCTCTTTGATCAACTCGAGCGACGTTTCCAAGCGCACCTCGAATGTGCGCAGGTCGCGGTTGTTTACGCCCACGACGCGCGCGCCGGCCTCCACCGCGCGCTGCAATTCTTCCCGTGAGTGGACCTCCACCAGCGCCTCCATGCCCAGTTCGCGTCCCAGTGCCAGCAAATCGCGAAGTTGTGCATCGTCCAGGATCGCCGCGATCAGCAGAAAGGAATCCGCCTCCGCGGCGCGTGTCTCCCACACCTGCCATGCGTTGAAGATGAAATCCTTGCGCAACACGGGCAGCGCCGTCTTTTTTCGCGCGGACGTCACGTTGGCGAGCGCGCCCTGGAAAAATTGTTCCTCGGTGAGCACGGAAAGCCCCGCCGCGCCGGCCTGCTCGAATCCCGCCGCCAGTGCTTCCACCGAAAAGTCTTTTCGTAGCACGCCACGCGACGGCGACGCTTTTTTCAATTCCGCGATGACGTTTAGCTTATCTTTCGAAATGGCGGCGGCGAAATCCCGCGGCGGCTCATTCCTCTTCACCGCGAGCTTGAGCACCGGCAGTGGCACAACCTTCTGGCGGTGTTCCACTGCGGCGCGACGCGCCTCGACAATGCGGTCGAGAATGGTCCCCGTCTTCGGTTGCGCCTGCACCCCGCCCCCAGCGTCCCCATTGTGCCGTGAGTAAACCGTCGATGTTATTCGCCACTTTCCGCGAAGTCAAATATGCCTACCTCTGTGAAACGATTCAGTTTTCATTCTAAGAGGATTAGAAAATGGCGACGGTACGGTTTCCGTAGTCCAGAAACTGGAGTCTGTAGGATGAAGATGGCAGAACTCCTTGGTCTGACAGCACACGTGGTAGCTGGGATTCATCTTCAAGAGGAGCAATTCTTTCGACCTTGTCCGCGACCAAGAGCTCGTCCTCAATGATAGAGCGACGCAACTTGGATGAAGGATCCAGTTTCCGAACAATCCGGTGAACTTTGAGGGTGACATGCCACTTGCCGTCTTCCGACCTATTAATAAAACAGGTGTAGTTTGAGCTGGTCCCATTCTTGTCAGCCGTTGAAAAGTTCAGAAACGAGAGTTTCCGGGCTCGCCAGCGCTGCCAAATCCAAGCTCGGGCTTGCGCGAGAACGGACTCCGAGGATTGGCCAGACATTTGGACAAGCGGCTTGCGCGATTCGTACTTCGAAAGGTCCTTCGGTAGTTCTGCTCCAGTCAGTTGGGAGGACTTTTTTGCAATCCCGTAGCTCCGACCGTCAAACCTGTAAAGGATAAAATCTGCGTATCCGCCTACCGCAGCCCCAATCTGAATGTCCCGCAGACCGTTCGTTCTCGTCTCCAAAACCGTCAGCTGAAGAGCGATTTCGCTAAAAACCAATTCAAAGCCACGTTCTGTTTTTAGCAAAACCCAGAATTGGGCGGTGTTCGCACCGACCAAGCAGGCATTCTTCGAAGGTTCGCCCGGAGGTGTGTCTGGCAATCGCTCGCCTGGTAGAACCACGAGACCGATTTTGCTCCCGCCATCCAGATGAATCTTTGATGCGACAATCCAATTGGCGGGCAGCTGCTCGGGCGTCATGCCCTCGTTTTCCAAGCAAGAACGGACTCGCTCATCTGTGCTTAATGCTTTGAGAGCTTCATTGGAGAGTTCGACAGGCTTTTGGACAGGAGTTTCTGAATCATAATTGAACGTTGATTGTTCTCGCTGCGTGGGACGCTTCGTTCCTTGTCCTTCGCTTTTCGTTCCAGGCAAGAGCGAAGCCAGGATTAGAAATGCCAAGTGAGATGCTTTCACGGTTTTGCCTCTGCCAATCTGTTCTACTTTTTCAGCAGCGGTTCCGCAAACCGGATGGGAATTCCGAAGTTTGATCCGCCGAAGCCGCGCACCACGGCGTAGTTTACGCCGATAACTTTTCCCTGTGCGTTGAACAGCGGCCCGCCCGAGCCGCCTGACGCGGTCTGCGCGTCATAGACAATCTTGTCCGCCAGCACGTCGCCGATGTGCCCCTGCGTGGTGAGCGGGCGAATCAGCTTGCGTTGCGCCAGCTCGGCCATGATCAGCCGCGGCGCGCCGCCGCTCGACTGCAGAATGCTGCGCACCGTTTCTTCGCCCGCGCGCGCCAGGATCGCATCGAGTCCCGTGGCGTAACCCATCAGCACCACGGCCTGCCCGCTGCTCGACGCTTCCCTGCGTCCGTCGCGCTGCACCACGGCGCGCTTCAAGTCGCTCAGGTCGCCCTGCACGACGGCCAGGTCCGTCACCGGCGAAATCTTCTGGATCTCCACGCTGTAGGCCCGCGGCGCGTCCGGAAAGTACGCGCGCATTTCTGCAATCACCGCCTCGAATCCCTCTTCTCCCATGGCATTCAACTCGGCATCTTTCCACCAGGGCTCCACCACGTGACGGTTGGTCAGGATGCGCCCGTCGGCGGCGACCAGGAAGCCGGTGCCGAATACATCCGCGCGAACTTCCGGCCCGCGGCCCTGCATTTCCAACACCGGGCGTCCCTCGCTATCTTGCAGCGGCTCGCCCTTTTCGTTCAGCCCGGCGTAACGCAGCCGCTGCCCGCTCTCCTTGTGCCGGAAGGCCACGCTGACGTGCAGCAGGCAGACACTGACCGCGTAGGAGCGGATGATGCCCTGCGCCACTTTCTGATCGCTTTCGATTTTTCCCAGCCGCGTGCTGTTCTCGTCGAGCTGCTTGCGCAACGCGGAGACTTCATCGGAAGCCGCGGTGGCGATGCGCTCGCGCAGCGATTGCGTCTCCGTCTCCAGCCGCTGCTTCTGCTGTTCGGCGGAGGCCGCCGCAGAGCGCTCCATTTCTTCGCGCATCGTGCGCGTCCGCGCGATCAACTCTTCCTGGCTGGTCAGGCCCTTTTGGAACTGCGCAATCGCTGCGCGCGTACGCAGGTACTCTTTCTCCGTGAGCCGTGAGTACAGAAAAAAAGTGACGGCCATCACCGCGGCCACTACGAAGAACACGGTCAGGCCGATTTTCAGCTTGCGGTTCAGCGCGCGCGCGTCGCGCGTCATCCTTTCCGTCACGGCCAGCGCCTGAAACCCGGTTTGCGCCACCTGATAGCTTTCTTCTGCGAGCTGCGCCTGCCGACGCAGCACGTCTTCCGCTTTCCGTCGCCGCAAATGCTTGCGCACACGCGCCATCAGCTCAGCCGGCTCGACGGGCTTGGACATCACGTCGTCGGCGCCCAGGTCGAGCGCGCGCACACGTTCGTCCGCGCCGCCGCCCGAAAGGACGATGATTCGCGTCGCCTCGGTGGCCGCCGCGCCCTTCAATTCCGTCAACACTTGCCAGCAGTCTCCGCCCGGCAGATTCGTGCCAAGCAGAACCAGGTCCACGCTCTCGATCCGCGCGGTCTCCAGCGCCTGCCGGCAGTCGGCGGTCAGATACACGTCGTACACCGCGGACTGCAGCAGATCGAGCAGCCGCAGGCGCGCCGGTTCTTCGCTGTCCAGAATCAGGATTTTTTCGCGCGGGGGATTCATCAGTTTACGGTCTGTGCAGCCGCTACTATCCTAGTGGAAATTCGCTTTTCCGCAACAGGACAATTCGCCGCAGCCCTTGGCGGCATCTCGCGTTAACACTCTTGCTGCCCCCGCGTCTCTCCAAGTGGTGGAATAGGCCGTGGGATAAGGGAAGCGCCCGCGGAGACCGGTTCCCGGGACAGCCCGTGGAGATTACGATTGACGCCAGCGCCGGCATCAGGCAATTTCGCGGTGTGACCTCGCCCGTCGCCACTCCGGGAGACCCCGACGCCGCGCTCGTCGTCGCTGCGCGCGACGGCGACCGCGCTGCGTTTGGCGCGCTGTACACACGCTATTCCCGCATGGTGCACGGAGTGCTCCTCTCTCGCGCGCCCGCGCCGGAAGTGGCCGACCTGGTGCAGGACGTCTTTCTCCAGGCCATGCGCCGCCTGCACACCCTGCGCGAGCCGGCTGCGTTCGGCGGCTGGCTGGCCGCGATCGCCCGCAACCGTGCCACGGACTACTTCCGCCGCTCGACAGACACGGAAGAACTGCCCACGGATTTGCCCGGCCGCAGCGGTGCCGCCGCGCATCGCGCCGAAGCGCTGGCGGTGTTGGACGTTGTGAAGTCGCTGCCCGAGGCCTACCGCGAAACGCTCATCCTCCGGCTGGTCGAAGGCATGACCGGCCCGGAAATCGCCAGGCGTACCGGGCTCACCGCGGCCTCGGTCCGCGTCAACCTGCACCGCGGCATGAAGCTATTGCGCGAAAAGCTGGGTCTCGCCGCGCCGCCTGAGGATGCCTCAGAAGATTTGAGAGACGGGAGTACGGGCCATGAGTGACAACTACCTTTGGGATGGATCCGGCAAGCCGGACCCGGAAGTCGAGCGGCTCGAAAAGCTGCTCGGCACGCTGCGCGAGGACTTGCCGGCGCCGGCGTTCGAGATGCCGGAGCAGCGCTTTCGCAAGCGCTGGTGGCAATGGCAGGCGATGCCGCGCTTTGCCGCGGTGGCGGCCATGCTGGTGCTCGTGTTCGGCGCCACGCTGCTGCTGCGTTTTGAAGACCGTGCCTCCTGGGTAGTCACGCGCGTGGAAGGCGCGCCGCGCGTGGCCTCGCGCCTGATTTCGAATAGCGGCCGCTTGAGCCTCGGGGAGTGGCTGGTCACCGACAGCGCCTCGCGCGCGGTGATTGATGTCGGCCTGATCGGCGAAGTGGAAGTGAAGCCCGATTCGCGCGTGCAACTGCTTCGTGCGGATGCTTCCGACCACCGGCTGGCGCTACAGCAGGGCGCGATCTTTGCGCGCATCTGGGCGCCGCCGCGGCTGTTCTCCGTGCAGACACCTTCGGCTAACGCTGTGGACATGGGCTGCGTGTACCGTCTGGAAGTGGATGCCGCTGGCGCGAGCCTGTTGCATGTGGAGACCGGGCTCGTCACGCTCGAGCGCAACGGCCGCGAATCGCTGGTGCCTGCCGGCGCGATGTGCCTCACGCGTCCCGGCGCCGGGCCCGGCACGCCTTACTACGAAGACGCGCCGGAAAAACTCAAGCAGGCGCTTGCGCAACTGGACCCGCTGCTGGGCGCGCAGCATGGAGGCGTAGCCGGAGGAATTCCGGGTGGAGTTGCTGGCGGAGTCTCCGGCGGCGTGCAGGGTGGCGTGGCCGGAGGTGTCGAGGGCGGCGTGCCGGGCGGAGTCGAAGGCGCGATGAAAATCCGCGCTGCTGCGCTGTATACCGTGCTCGCGGAATCGCGCAAGAGGGATGCGCTCACACTCTGGCACTTGCTCACTCGCGTCGCTCCCGAAGAAAAGAACCGCATCTTCGATCGCATGGCCCAGCTTGTGCCGCCGCCTGCGGGTGTCACGCGCGAAGGCATCTTCAGCGGCAATGCCGCGATGCGCGACGCCTGGGCCGACCAGCTCGGCATCGGCAGCATGTCCTGGTGGCGCTTCTTCTGGAAGAAAACCATGACGCTACCGGGGAAGTAGCACCGTTCTTCGCCTTCGCGCCGTTAACGCCTCCGCTGCCTCCGCGTCTTTCCTCTCGAACGAAAGAAAGAAACTTCCATTTGCGAGGCTCGCATGAGTCGCTCCGTGCTGTACGCGATCGTCGTCGCGCTGCTGATCCAGCTAGTGTTTCTTCTCTTTCCGCCGGCTGCCCAAGCGCACATCGGCGCAGGCATCGTCGTGGACCGCGACGCCCGCGTGTATTTCCTCGATACCTCCCGGGGTCGTGTATGGATGGTGGACACCGCCGGGCGGCTGCAATCTCTCGCGGAGCACAAGCATGGCGACACGCTTGTCCTCGGCGTGGACGGCAACCTCTACTGCGAAGACGTCATCTCTGGCGGCGTCTGGAAAATCTCGCCGCAGGGCGTGGCCACCGAGGTTCTGTCCAAGGCCAAGCGCAGCGCCATGGTCGGCTGGACCTATCTCCTCACCGTCGGCGCCGACGGCTCTTTCTACTTCGTCAGCGGCTATCCGGATCAAGTGAAGCTGCACAAGATGAGTCCTGCGGGTGAAGGAATCATTTTCGCTGGCAGCACGCGCGGCACTGCGGACGGCCCCGCGCGCGAAGCGCAATTTCGCGAAGTCCGCGCGGCCGCGTGGGGCGCCGACGGTGCGCTCTACCTGATTGATGGCGATTCCATCCGCAAGCTGTCCACCGACGGCACGGTCACCACGCTCGCCGGCGGCCCGGACGAGGGCTTTGCCGACGGCGCGGGCGCCGCTGCGCGCTTTCATCATCCTTCCGGCCTGGCACTCGACGCGCAAGGCAACATCTTTGTCGCCGATTTCGGCAATCGCCGCATTCGAAAAATCTCTCCCGCCGGAGAAGTCTCCACCGTTGGGGACGCCGGGCAGGCCTGGACTCCCGCCGGCGTCGCCGTGGCCGGCGGCGATCTCTACGTGCTCGAACGCTTCGGCGCCTACAACGGGCCTTCCATTTTTTTCACTTGGATGGCTGATTTCGCCGGCAACCCGCGCGTGCGCAAAATCTCCGCAGACGGCAGCGCCGTTTTTCTGGCCAAAGTCCGCGGGCTTTCCGGGCAAGGTGTCACCACAGGCGTTCTCACGTTGGGCGCGGCTTCCATTCTCGGCGTTGTCATCTGGTTTGTTCGCTGGTTCCGGCGGCGCCGCATGCGCCGCCTCACGCTTCATCACGCGGCCGTCTGAAGCGAATCCGCTCCGTGCGCCTTTCCTCCGCTCCGTGCTATCTTTCCTCCGGAGATCGGCAATGAACACCGCAGGCACATTGATTCTCAAGCGCAGTGAAGTGGCCGCGCTGCTCACGCTCGACGACTGCATCGCCGCCGTGGAGCAGGCGTTCAAACTTTTCGGAGAAGGGAAGACCGACCCGCCCGGCATGCTGGGCATTCACGGGCGCGAGGGAAGCTATCACATGAAGGCAGGAGCGCTGGCGCCTGCCGGCCGCGAATACTTTGCCGTGAAAGCCAACGCCAACTTTATGCAGAACCGCCAGCGCTTCGGGCTGCCGACGATTCAGGGCATCGTCGCGCTCTACGACGGCGAGAAAGGCACGCCGCTTGCGGTTCTCGACTCCATGGAAATCACCATCCTGCGCACCGGCGCGGCCACCGCAGTGGCTGCGAAGTTTCTCGCGCGCGCAGATGCTCGCGTGGCGACCATTTGCGGCTGCGGCAATCAGGGGCGCATCCAGCTTCGCGCGCTGGCCCGCGTTCGACGCATCGAGCGGGCTCACGCCTATGACCGCGATTCCGCCAGGGCAGAAAAATTCAGCCGCGAAATGTCCGCAGAAATGGGCATCGAAGTAACGCCCGTGGCGGACCTGGCCCCTGCCGTCCTCTCCAGCGACGTCACGGTTTGTTGCACTCCTGCCAAGGAGTATTACCTGAAAAAGGAAATGGTGGGCCCGGGCGCGTTCATCGCCGGGGTGGGAGCGGACAATCCGGATAAGCACGAGCTCGATCCTGCGCTGTTTGCCGGCAACAAGATTGTGGTGGATATTTTCGAGCAGTGTGCGACGAGCGGTGACCTGCACCATGCCCTGGCCGCGGGAATCGTCACCCGCGCAGCCGTCTATGCCGAACTCGGCGAAATCGTTGCCGGCCGCAAGCCCGGCCGCACTTCGCCGGAAGAAATCACAATTTTCGACAGCACGGGCACCGCGCTACAAGACGTCGCGGCGGCGATTACTGTCTACGAGAAAGCCGTCGCCGCCGGCGCCGGCCTGCGTGTCAACCTCGCAGGCTAGCCGCTGTTTTTCTCCGGCGGCGCCTCTTCCTTTTCCTCTTTGCTGACAATTTC
>Ga0315281_10005689_pt1 | contig 17824 bp, 15 predicted proteins | sample YL17G07_0_MG_FD_204540 | JGI IMG/M metagenome (GOLD analysis project Ga0315281, IMG submission 204540) | Sediment microbial communities from Yellowstone Lake, YNP, Wyoming, USA - YL17G07_0 | ecosystem: Environmental > Aquatic > Freshwater > Lake > Sediment | place: USA: Wyoming | collected...
CTGCGGAAAAGGCGGAGCGCGGCGTGCTGTTACCCCCATCAAAAGGAGCATAGGTTAAAGGAGAGGTGAGAAGAAACCTAGCTGGACGGCAAGAGAAAACCAACGCACGTTACATACGCGCACACACACACAAAACGACAAAGTGGGGAGGTTGGGATTCGGAACGGAGCTTCGCGGAGCCACAAAGTCCGTCGAGATCAACCGCCGCGTAGAAATACGATGGCACCGCAGATAGATTTCGGAAGACGTAATATCAACAATACCGAACAGATAAAGGAGAGAAAACGTGATGGAGAACCAAATTCCACGTGGATTGAGGGTTCTATGAGGCTTAGAATGCGAACGTTGTTTCTGGTCGCTTTCACAGCGTTGTTGGCTTTTTCGGTGGCTGGTCGAATTGGATTTGTGTATGGTGCTGCCCCGAGCGTTACGACGCTTTCGCCGACCAATGTCACAGCTACTAGTGCGACGCTTAGGGGCAGCGTAAATCCCAACGGGAAATCAACAGGCGCTCAATTTTTCTCCGATATTTTCTTGCCCGGCGTCGGAATGTCTCCTCCCCAGAACATTGGAAGTGGCGTCGTTGCAGTTCCTGTAAGCTACACAGCGACCGGCTTGACTCCATCCACTAGCTATTACTATTGGGTGGGAGCTGCTAATAGTGATGGAAGCCAGCACGGCGTGACAGTCCACTTCACGACACTGCCCGCGGCTGTTTCGACCGACTGGGCGGTTATGTCTGTGGGGACTCAGCCTTCTTCACCGAATGTAGGCGATGCTGTGACTCTGGGAGCGACAGTGGTGGTATTGTCTACGACAGTAGGCTACCCTCAGAACTTTGTTGCTCAGTGCACTCTTGATGGGAGTTCCTGTGGTTCTGGCACGCTGACCTATCCAGGTCCCACCGGGGTCGCGTTTACCGTGACCGGAGGAAGTTCGTGGATTGCCACCGCTGGAACGCACACTTTGAACTGGCAGGTAAGCACAAGCAATGATCCGAATCCTGGAAACAATTTCGGGTCAAGAACCTTCGCTGTGGCCGCCCCTACACCATTCGATTTTGATATCGCAATATCCCCAGGCTCACTGACATTGCAACCCGGACAGACTCAGACGGTCTCGGTCAATGTTAATCTGAAAAGTGGGACCGCCCAGCCAGTTACAATTACGGTTTCAGGTCAGCCTGCTGGCGTGACGCCATCGCTCAATCCCGCAAGCGGGACCCCAACATTCTCCTCAACCCTGACGATAGCTGTGTTGGGAACCGCGAGCCCTGGAACATACCCGTTGACCGTTACAGGCTCGGGAGGTGGGCAGACACATCCAGCCACCCTTATGCTGACCATCTCACAGGCCCCGGATTTTCGCATCGACTTGAGTCCGGCTTCGCAATCCGTCCCACAGGGTCAACCTGCATCCTATTTCATCAATGTTGTTGGCAGCAACGGATTCAACGTCCAAGTCTCCCTCTCAGCTACGGGGTTGCCATCTGGAGCAAACGGGGTTTTCAGCACGAGTTCTGGAACGCCGACCTTTTCATCCACACTAACAGTTACCATGCCAACTAGCACGCCGTCAGGGTCGTACATTCTCGTGATACATGGTACAGGCGGAGGAATTGAAAGGACAGTCAACGCTGTGCTCACCATCACACCAACAGCGACCCAGACGCAGTCGCAGACAACCACTCAGAGTGCAACAACCACCACAGGTGGACTAATGGAAACATTGCAGCAAAACAGTCTGATCTTGATCGCCGCGTTGGTTCTCCTAGTCATTCTGCTGGGCATACTTGCTATGAGAGGACGCGGCAAACAGACCGCCCCACAGCAAAAAGCACTCTCGAGAAGATTCTGTGGCAAATGCGGAGCAGAGAACCCAGCAGGGAACGAGTTCTGCGCAAACTGTGGCAACAATCTCAAGATCACCTGAAAACGTTCACGAGACGAATACGGAGAATCCGCTTTTTCTGCTGTCCAGGCTGATTCTAAGAAGAACACTGGGAGAGCGTGAGTGGATACGCTGCAATGCCTGAAGAAGAACCAACTCACCAACATCACAACAGAACTAAACAGAACTCCTGTGAGCGAAGCGAGCTTTCGTTTGGAAGTGTGTGAATGGATGAAAAGTCTCTAGTCCTGGGGACGTAGAAAGTTCTCCGCGGTTGGTAAGCCCGAGAACCACATGACCGAAATCGGTCGGGTGTGTGAATGGGCAAACTTCTGGAGCGGCCCCTTGAATGCGCTAGGACGCGCGAATAGGTGATTGCCGCGTTCAAGCCAACCAAAAAAAGAACGGAGGTGAAGAATCAGAATGGCCGTATACGTTGGAATAGACGTCCACAAGAAATACTGCCAAGCAACCCTCATGAGCGAACAAGGCCAAATAATGCATGAACTCAGATTCGACAACACCCAACAAGGAGCAACCAGTCTAGTCACCCTTGCAAAATCCGTTGACCCACACATCAAAGCCGTCCTAGAACCATCCGCAAACTTCTGGATCCGCATCTACGACAAACTCGAGGATGAAGGCGTCGACGTGAAGCTCAGCAACCCTTTGAGGACAAAAGCCATAGCTGAAGCCCGCATCAAAACCGACCGAATAGACGCCAAGACGCTGGCGTACCTGCTGAGAGGCGATCTTGTGGCAGAAAGCTACGTCCCAACACGCAAAAACCGTGAACGCAGAGCCCTCATCAGGCACCGAGCCAGCCTAATCCAAATGCGAGTCGAAATCAAGAACCGCACCCACGCACTCCTAGACAAACACGAACTCACCCACAGCTACTCGGACCTATTCGGAAAAGAAGGCCTAGAATGGCTCCACAGTCTAGAACTCCCAACCCCAGACCATCAAATCCTACAATCCAACCTACAAGTAATGGAAACACTCAACGCAGAAATCCGAAACGCAGACATCCAAATCGCCAAAGACGCCACAACCGAGGAAAAAGCTAGGCTTCTAATGAGCATGCCCGGCGTCGACTATTACGCAGCCATGCTCCTACTATCCGAAATCGGAGACGTACACCGCTTCAACTCAGACGAGAAGCTCGTCAGCTGGGTAGGCCTCGCGCCTCAAACCCACCAATCAGGCGAAACCAATTGGACGGGGCACATCACCAGGAAAGGCAGCAAACGAGCACGATGGATCCTCGGTCAATGCGCTCAATCCGCAAGACAACACGACCCACGAATGCGAGAGTTCTATGAACGAATCGAACGGAAGCATGGACCTCAGAAAGCCGTCGTCGCCGTCGCCCGGAAGATGCTGGCGATAATGTACGTGATGCTCATCAGAAACGAACCCTACCACGGAGAGAACCGACAGCTGACGGAACAAAAACATAAACGACTCGACACATTAGCTAACACCGCTTGAACGCCACGCAGAAGAACCAATCGCAGAGAAGAATCCTAGGCTACCGACTTTTCATAGGTGTGGTATAGCTGGTGCGCACACACACATGGCCTAAACTGAACTAGCGGGTCAAATTTGGTTCAGGAAGGTCAGTACGCAATACGGCGCATATGAATTTTGGCTAACCTCAATTCTTCCACAACTCATTTTGGATGAATTTGAGAAGACATAAGAAGGAATCAGCGGCGATTCTCATGTGACCGCTTTGACAGATTTCCTAAGACACCCTCTAAAGGAAGCGTTGCGAGTCGCAGAGGCAATTTGGAAAGATAACCAAGGTCAACCCTATGATACGATAGACTTGGCCAAATCACTCAATACAACTCCAAAGAGCAGTGCTTTCATAATGTTGCTGACCTCATCTCTAAGATATGGGTTGACGACGGGAAGCTACAAGTCACCTAAGATTTCACTAACCGCTTTAGGAAGTGCAATAGTAGCACCTACCGAGGGGTCAAATGTAAATGCGAAACTTCGACAGGCGTTGCTGACACCCGAATTATTCCAAAAAGTCTACACCCGCTTAGATCGGAAAATCATACCGAAAGAAGAGGTCTTCAAGAACACCCTTGTCAAGGAATTTCTCATACCCAAAGACGATGTCGAAATCTGCTATGAGGTCATAATGCAAAACATCACGGACTATAGCCTTTCCCAAGAACTGAAGGGAAATGTATACCTTCAACTCAACAAACTTAGCGAAGTAACCGAAGAGACTCAGAAAACAGAAGCCGGACAAGATCTCGTGGAGGAAACAAGCCCGCCCGAAGAGATTGTACCAGAACCCAAAGCGATTTCCAAACAGATATTCGTAGCTCATGGCAAGAACAAGAAACCACTGGAGCAACTCAAGGCAATACTCACGCAATTCAAAGTTCCATTCCAAGTGGCAATAGATGAACCGCACAAGGGCCGTGCGATTAGTGAGAAGGTAGCTCAGCTTATGCGAGAATGCACCTCTGGCATATTCATTTTCACAGCAGACGAGAAAACGGCTGATGCTCAGAATAACGAAGTATGGAGACCGAGCGACAATGTCGTCTTTGAGTTGGGCGCTGGCACAGTCATGTACGGAAAGAAGATTGTCATATTCAGAGAGGAAGGCGTTTCGTTTGGAAGCGATTTCACGGATTACGGTCACATAACCTTCGAGAAGGACAAGCTCGATGCAAAAGCCTTTGATTTGATGAAGGAGCTAATTGCACAGCAATTCTTGCAAGTCAATCCGACCTAGGTCAAGCCTCCTCGATGCAGTACACTCTGGTATTTGTAGAACGTTTCTCGCGAAAGTTTCCTTCGAGCTCCCTGTCTTGAAGAAAGATGGGAAAGTTGGGGATGGATGAGAGACGAGGTTAACGCGCTAGTGTTCGGTAGCTCGTTCTTGGTAGGTGAATGCCCCATCGCTTTGCTATCGGGTACGGTGTTGCGTTGGGCTGCTAATAGTTTACATACTAACACCATATTAGCGCTGGCAACATACGACTGCAACCGTCTGGCGTTCTGCGTTGACTACTTTTCAGGAGTTAAGTTACGAAGAAGCACCTAAGATAATCATCAAGCCTCCTGGACCGAAGTCGCAGGAACTACTTGCCAAGCAGCGTTCCCTTGAGACCCGGGCCGTAGTTTACAGCAAAGCCTTCCCTTTCGGAATCGACTCCGCTAAGGGAGCTACGATCAAGGATGTGGATGGGAACGTCTACATTGATTGGGTTAGCGGAATATGCGTGCTCAACCTAGGGCACAACAACCCCTTCGTCACTGCCGCTGTGAAAACTCAACTTGAGAAGGTTTGGCACGCGTTAGAGTTCCCGACAGCGAGCAGGATTACTTTCTTGGAGAAGATGAACTCCGTACTCCCGGGAAAGCTTCATGGCCACGCGAAAACCCTTTTCACCGTTACGGGTGCAGACGCGTGCGAAGCCGCGATCAGCCTCGCAAAGCACGTGACAAAGAAGGGGACGATAGTTGCGTTCGGGGGTTCGTATCACGGGATCCATCAGGGCATCGTCAGCTTGACTGCGAGCAGAAAGTATCTCCAATCTTCAGGAACAACGAGGCACGGCGTCTTCCATATCCCCTACCCATACTCCTACCGCTTCCCATTCCTAGTCGAGAGAAAGGGCGACGAGGCCAAGGTTATCCTCAGATACCTTGAGAGTCTACTGGCCGACGAACACTCCGGCTTGGATGAACCAGCGGGAATCTTGGTTGAACCAATCCAAGGTGAGGGCGGATACATTGTTCCACCAAACGATTTCCTCCCTAGCCTAAGAGAGCTCGCGGACAAGTTCTAGATCCCGCTAATAATCGATGAAGTGCAGACGGGATTCGGAAGAACCGGGAAGTTCTGGGGCTGCGAACTCACCGACACCTCGCCGGACATCATGTGCGTATCGAAATCCGTCGGAGCCGGACTCCCACTCTCACTAATCGCCTACCGCGAAGAATACGATGAGACGGTCCCTGACGCATTCCATCTGGGTACGTACCGTGGAAATCCCATCGCAACAGCAGCCGGAGCCGCAAGCATCGACTACATTAAGCAAGAGAACCTGCTAACGAGAGTCGAGAACCTTGGCGAAAAAACAAAGGCATCCTTCGAGAGGATCGGAAACTCCAACAAGAACATAGGAGAAGTCAGAGGCGTAGGGTTCATGATCGGAAATGAACTCGTAGAATCCAAACAAAGCAAGGCTCCCGCGAAAGATCTCGCAGTCAAACTGCGAAGAAACATGTTCGAGAATGGGTTGCTGATGCACACGTGCGGACACTTTGGCAACGTATTCAGATTCATGGCACCCCTGACGATAAGCGAAAACCTACTCGAGAAAGGGCTTGCAGTATACGAAAAAGCAATGAAGGCGAGCTAAAGAAGATAACTTAAACCGCCCGGCGCCTAGCACATCGGCGTTTGTGGAGCCTAGGCGACCCAGATCGTCCTTTTGCTAGTAAACTCCAGCAAGCCGTATCGGGATAGTTCTGATCCGATTCCGCTCTTCTTTACTCCTCCGAAGGGCAGGCGAGGATCTGAGGCTACGATTTTGTTGATGAACACCATCCCAGCGTCAATGAATGGTACAAGCTTCTCCGCATCTTCCGGATTACCCCACACCGAAGCCCCCAATCCAAAGGGTGTTTCATTCGCCAGCCTCACAGCCTCCTCAGCTGTCCTGAACTTCTTCAGTATCGCAACTGGCCCGAAGACTTCGTCGTCGTACAGCGACTCCGTCTTAACGATGGTGGGCGGAATGAAATTCCTCTTCAACCCGTCCGCCAGCTGCTCCACATGACCGACCGATCCCAGCTCCCTGATCTGGCGTACCACGGTCTCCTTCTGCTCTTTACTTGAAAGCGGCCCAAGTAGCGTCTCCTTGTCCTGAGGATCCCCGATCTTAACATGCGAGAACTCGTTCTTCATCCCTCTGTAGAACTCATCGTAGACTTTCTCGTGAACTATGAATCTCTTTGAGGCGATGCATGATTGACCATTGTTCTGGAGCCTTGCGAAAACACAGTTCTTAATCGTCGCCTCCATGTTCGAATTGTCCAGCACTATGTAGGGGTCCGACCCGCCCAACTCGAGCACAACCTTCTTCAATTCCTTTCCAGCCTCAGCGGCTACTTGCGAACCTACTTCCGTTGACCCCGTGAGCGAGACACCGTCCACATACTTGATGACGTTCCTCGCAACCTCTCCCCGTGCAACCACAGATGCGAAAACGTCCAGATTGAAAATCTCATGCATCTTCAGGCTACTGCCCGAAACAATTGAAGCATGTTTGAGGAGCACAGCGTTGCCGGCGGCTAGCGCCGGGATAGCTGCTCGAAAGACCTGCCACGCAGGGAAGTTCCACGGCATGATCAATAGGACTGTTCCGAGAGGGTCGAATCTGATGTAGCTCTTCTTCGCGTCCGTCTTCACGTGCTCAGGAGCCAGCATTGCCTTCGCGTTGTCCACGAAATAGTCGATCAGCCACATGCACTTTTTGATTTCCGCCTCACTTTGAGCGACAGGTTTTCCCATTTCACTGCTCATCAGTCGAGCTAGTTCAGTTAGGCCTGATCCCAATCGCTCTTTGACCTGTTTCAGCGCCACAAGCCTTGCGTCGATGTCAAGCTTCCAATCTTGCTGAGCTCTCTTCAATTCCGCAACTCTGGCCTTGACATCCTCGAGAGTCGCTTCGTGGTACTCCGCTATTACTTGCTCTGTGTACGGGTTAACGGTCTTCACCAAGAACAGAACCCCACCGCCGCTTTCTCTGACTTTCTTGCTGTTATTGTCTTCGGTGTTGTTGCGGCGTTGAATTTCTCCGGTTCGCGGCTCAGTTACTCTAGTGACTTGGTCTCGTATCATGACGAGGGATCATTCGACTCCGTTCGAGAGCCCACCGCCGTTACGACGAGTGACATTATCGGAAGTTTCATGCAGGAAAATGTGCGCAGGCAAGGCGCTATTCGTGTGGAATATTCAAATTCCCTAGCATCCTGGTCGGATAGGACACCGCGAGAATTTAATGCGGAATTGGCGCTAGAGGCGATACCGGGTCTTGTTTTGACTGGAATACTGTCACTGGACGCAGGATCATGGAGCTGGCTTCAGGTTCTGTCAAGAGAGTGCAACTTGAACTGGGCGGCAAGGCACCCTTCATCGTATTTGAGGACGCAAACCTTGAGCCCGCAGCAGAAGGGGCAGTGGTCGGCGGCTATGTGAATAGTGGGCAAGACTGCACGGCGGCCACGAGATTGTACGTGCAAGAGAGCGTTTACGACAAATTCATCAAGATGGTGGTCGAACGAGTCAAGAAGATCAAACTCGGGGATACTCAAAAACGAGAAACAGACCTAGGACCCCTAGTCTCTGAGCCGCAGAGGAAGAAAGTTGAAGAAATGGTCGCTAGCGGAGTAAAAGAGGGAGCCAAGCTCCTGACCGGCGGAAGAAGACCTAGCCTCCCAAACCCGTTCGACAAAGGATTCTACTATGAGCCAACGGTCTTCGGCAACGCCAAGCAGGAAATGCGTATCGTTCAACAGGAAATCTTTGGACCAGTTCTGACGGCACTGTCTTTCAAGACTATGGATGAGGCGATCGAGAAATCTAACGACATCATCTACGGTCTCGCAAGCTCAGTCTGGACGACGGATATTTTCAAAGCCATGAAGGCCGCGGCTCAACTGAAATTTGGGTGTGTATGGATAAATGACCACCCGCCGCTCGTGAGCGAAATGCCGCACGGTGGCTACAAGCAGAGCGGATTCGGAAAGGACATGAGCCTCTACACCTTCGACGACTATACAGACGTCAAGCATGTTTACGTTGATTTGACCAACGATTCGAGGAAGTCATGGCATTACACGGTCTACGGCCCACAATAAACCACAGCTGCACGGAGCATGGATTTCGTATTCGAATACCGTTAAACTGGTAGGTAGCCTCAGTTAAGAATGGAGCAAACTCGCAAACAACTGCTAGGCGATTGCGTCGGCATCGTGGATTCGAGTGCATGGCGAGCAGTGACTACCAGAGACGATCGCGGAAGGCACGCGTATAATCGACGAGGCAACGAAACGTGAGTTGCATTTGCGCCTACTCGGCGCAGTTGCTTTCCAAGTTCACTGCCCGACAGCGCACTGATTCTTTGTAGGCGAGAACTCTGGAGGTTTTGCGAGCATATTCGCGCTGAGACCATAGCAATTGAATTGCATCATGGCTCCTTCACTAACTCATGATGACGATTTCTTCTGGTTATCCAGAATTCTGTCTAGCTTTTCTTGAATTCCCTTATTCAACACGTACTTTTTTCTGCCCGTAGGATCCTGTACGAAGGTTCCGTCTTTAACGAGATTATCAAAACTTGTATACAATTTACTGAATGAATCGAAAGGGTCCATTTCATTCTTGGTTATCTCGTTCTTCACAGTACTCCTCACATCAGGGAAATAGAATCCTTTCCTACCTTGCTCGTACAAGCGGATGGCTCCAGCAAAAGTCATCAACTCGTATAGGGATGTGGATCTTACTGTTTCCTTAATTGTTTCTATGGAATCAATCAGCGGTTCAGAAACATGAAGTAAGATCTCCACAGCGCTCCTACTTCTCAAAGTTCGAATGTTTGCACTGAGAATATCTGCGTAATAGTAAGTCGGATACGACATAGCAGGACCTCCAGTAGACTATCTCTCCGTACTGCTAGGTGGTCAAGGCTTGAAATCTTTTGGTTGTTTCAGCCATTTCGCGTAGGCGTTTGTCAACGAGGTCGAAAATCGTATTCTTCTCGTATTTGCCGTCGGGCAACTGTTTTCCTGCCGGGACGCCTGTTAGTATTTCGATTCCTTCTTCTATCGTCTTGGCTGAGTAGATGTGGAACTTTCCCGCTTTTACGGCGTCCACGACTTCTCCCTTCAGCATCAGGTTTCGTACGTTAGTGTCAGGCATTAGTACGCTGTGTTGTCCGTTCAATCCTCTTGACTTGCATACTTCAAAGTAGCCTTCGATTTTCTCGTTTACGCCTCCAATTGGTTGTACTTCGCCCTTCTGGTTCACTGAGCCCGTTACCGCGAAGTTCTGCTTAATTGGTGCTCCTGATAATGCTGATAGGATGGCGTAGAGTTCTGTGCTAGACGCGCTGTCTCCTTCAACGCCTTCGTAGTTTTGTTCGAAGACAATTCTCGCGCAAGTGTCAGCGGTTTGTCTTTGGCGAAGCGGGATGCTAGAAAGCCAGCAATGATCATTACGCCCTTTCCATGGATTGGTCCGCTCATGTTTACTTCACGTTGCACGTCGATTAATCCCTCTTTGCCTAGGCCTACGGCTACCGTTATTCTTGAAGGGGCGCCGAAGGAGAAGTCGCCAACACTTAGAACGGATAACCCATTGATCTGGCCGACTGCCGTGCCGTCTGTGGAGATGAATATGAAATTCTTCTGAATGAACTCCCGCAGTTTTTCTTGCACGAGGTTTGACCGGTAGATTCTGGCTTCGATTGCTTGGTCAACCTGTTCTGCTGTTACATACTTCGCATTCTTCTGAGAAGCATAGATGTGCGCTTCGCGGACTATGTCCGCAACCAATCCGAACCGGGTTGAGAGCTTATCTTGGTCGTCAGCAATTCAACTATGACGAAGGATACGTAATGGAGCATGAGACGGACGCGATAACTCAAGACATATGACTCGGGAGCACGAGTAATAGTGGGTGGACAAGTTGACCGAGCGAGCAAACGAGATTCATGTGAAGTTTTGTTCGAACTGCGGCAAGAAGATCGAGAACCCCGTTCTGTTCAAGGGGTACGTTTTCTGCTCAGACCAATGCCGAGAATCCTTCACAACAAAACGATGAGCCCCGATATAGATTTAGGAGAATTAGGGAAATCATTGAATGAATGAGGAAGAGGCAAGACAGGTAATGCAGAAAACATTGGAAATCATGAAGACTACGCTTAATGAACAGGCTCTTCAGAATCTACGAGAGCTATTGGATGCAGGATTCGATTCAATTCAAGAATACGGAGAATTCAAGAAGGCGAAGATGGAGAGCAACGAACGACGGTGAAGAGGACTAAGCCAAAACGCAGACTGAGGAACCTCTTGCTACTATTCATCGGAGGGCTTCCTAGTCAGTTTCTCGGATTCTAGATTCGAAATCAATTGTCTTGTCATCTCGTAAGCCACTCTACCATGCGCAACCATAACTTCAATGTCCTGAACGCTCAGACGTCGCATATCTGGCTTGACAAACTCATATAGTTCGCCTGAAAGCAAACGCGCTTGATTTCTAACTTCAGCATCCCAAAGATCGCAGTTTTTTGAGTTAAGATTCAAGAGTTCTTTTGATAGGCCTTTCGCGAATCTTTGCATGGCCTTCATGTTTTCCTCTTGCCATCGATGATCGCCAAGTACCACATACTGTTCCCATTGAGCCTTAAAACGCCTAAGAAGAGGCAACAATTCCTCGATAGAATCGCTTTGATTGAGTCGTTGAGTCAACCCGTTCACGGTCCACTGCGGGTGTAAATCTACTCTACGAGGAACGCCCTCAGACCCCGCCCAGACCTTCGTTGCAGGACATGCACCATTCACTCTACGCTGAAACTCATTTTCTTGGCGGCCTCCAATCTGGCACAGCTTACGCAAAGACCATCCCCAGAAGGCAATCCCATAGAGAGAGCAGGGCCGCCGCATTTCCTACATCTTGCTGGAACCATCATCAGAAAATCATTCATGATCATTAGTAGCGTAGCTAACTATAAGGAAGAGACCAAATGCCACGTAGTAGTCAACCAATCACGTCAAAACGGACTCCTTTTCAACAGATTGGAGAGTTCACATGACTGGCGTGGAGGTGCGGCGTTTAGAGACTGCAACGGCTTCAATAAAGCCGCGAAGTTTCTGGCGAGATTTGTGGAATTACTTCGGTCCCGCGCTTATTGTAAGCGTCGCATACATGGATCCGGGTAATTATGGGACAGATATCAGCGGTGGCGCGACGTTTGGGTATAGCATGCTTTGGGTTGTCTGGCTCGCTGGAATTATGGCTATGCTGCTGCAATATCTGTCCGGCAAGCTCGGCATAGCTACCGGGTATTCTCTGCCGGAACTCATGCGCCTCCACCTGAGGCGGCCTGCATACATTCTCTCTTACTGGTTTGCAGCTGAGGCGGCTACCGTCATGACGGATCTCGCGGAATTCCTCGGCACAGTCATTGCATTGAACCTACTCTTCGGGATTCCCCTCTTGTATGGGACCTTCCTTTCGGTTCTCGATGTTCTCCTAGTCATGGGATTGACGGGAGGAAAGGTTCGCCCTTTGGAGTACTTTTTCATGGCGCTCATATCCACCATCGGGATTGGATACGTTTTTGAGATTTTCATCACCGGCCCCAATCTGGCACAGGTCATAACTGGATCAGTCATCCCTAACCTCGCCTCAACAGATAGAGTCCTAATCGCAGTGGGCGTGGTTGGCGCGACGGTCATGCCCCACGCCATCTTCGTTCACTCCGCCCTTTCAAATGACAAAATAACCGAACCGAACATGGAAAAGAAACATCGAACGATGCGACTCCATCGAGCCGAGAGCATCATCATGTTCACCTTCGCAGGCCTAGTCAACGCTGCCATAATGGTAATGGCGGCAGCAGCGTTCAGATCGCACGGATTGAACGTTGCCACAATCCAAGACGCCTACGTGACTCTCGAACCACTCTTTGGACGTGCCGCAGCAATTGTGTTTGGAATAACCCTCCTCGCTTCAGGGCTCTCGTCCTCAACCACCGCCACTATCGCGGGACAAGTGATAATGGAAGGAATGCTCGGCCGGAAGATGAACCTCTGGGTCCGTAGAATTGTCACACGCATGATAAACACAATTCCTACTACAATCGCAATCCTCGCAGGAATTGAACCGATCTTAATTCTCGTCTACAGTCAAGTCGCCTTGAGCCTCCTGCTGCCGCTTCCACTTCTTCCTCTTCTGATTTTCACGAAGGACAAGAAGTTGATGGGCACATTCGTTAATAGAAGATTCACTACAATCCTTGCAGGAATCTTTGTTGGAGTCATAATTCTGCTGAACGCATTGTTTCTTTACTTAAGCTTCGGCGGTAGGATTTAGTTTGTCGTGGGTAAGTGCAGTCTCGTACCTAGTGTAAGCGCAGGTTGTTTTTACATAGTTGTACCTACTTCCTTGGTACTAGCTGTATCTAGTGTGGGATCGTCAGTGAAAGGAAAGGGGAGAAGTAGAATCAGAAGAATGAGAGGGATCAGCAGCAGAAAAGAAGAGAGGAGAAAGGGAAGAAAGGAAGAAATGGAAAGAAAGAGAGTTACGAAATCCTATGACAAAAAGGAATTACGAAAAAGAATCACAAATTCCTAGCTGCGTGATCTAGTTGCCTCAAACTCAAGAGAACAAGACCAGAAGAAGAAAAAGAAGGAAGACGACGAAAGCTCACAACTAAAGCCAGGACAATAGTGCGACCCGCCAGACCAGCTAGGTTCTCCTCTTCTTCGCTGGCAAGCTAGCGAAATGGGCCCACATCATAATGGCCATCGTCGGCGCGATCTTCCTCGCCCTGCCGTACCTGCTAAAACTCATTTAGCTTCAAGTGAAGTGAGCCGTTAATGGATCTCCTAGTAGCCATAATCGTGGTTATCGTGATTCTTTGACTACTGGGACTCATTGGCGGTTTCGGCGGAGGTCTAATCCATGTGCTGTTGGTTATCGCCGTCATTGTAATAATAGTTAGACCAATTCAAGGGCGCCGTATATTGTCATAGAGCTCTTTGCTATGAATCATACGAATAATTACTGCGACCAGTGCGGCGCCAACCTGAAGCCCCTAGACCCGTCATGGCAACGGAGCATAAGCACAGAACGACTATGCAATGGAGGACTGCCCCGCATGCGGCTCAAAGATGAGCACGTACGAAACGAACCCTTCAGGATAGACAATAATGATTGGCGCGGTTACATTAGATTCCAATACAACGCCTGTTCCTTAACGCATGAGGTATTCTGCGTGAGACAAGACCTGAAAAAGAGAAGCAAGGGGTGATTTCAAAATGGCAAAGAAAAGCAGAGGCGGCAGAATGACTGCGGCTAAGAGGCGTGCTGCTAAGGCGGCTGGTGGGCGCGGTCGTGTTAGGAAACGCGCAGCAGGTCGAAACATCATGAGGACTTAAGAGTGAAGGGGCACAGAATTTTAGCAGCCCCTTCCACCAAAGGCTTTTTCACAGTCCAGTAGACCAAACGGTAAGTTCACAGAACCCAAATTCCACCAAGCAGAACTGACTTGCATACTGTCAATCAAGGCATTTCTCTCTCTTCTCTTTCATTCTAGTTGGGTGTGCGCACCGTACGACACACACAGGGAAACCGTCAAAGCAATCGGTCACAAAGGGCTAGATCCGAAAAGCGACGACATTGTTGGTTTCAGAATTTCACTCGTTTATAGAAGGCCCTTTTTGCCACATCTCCTACGATGACGTAGAGTACAACAATTATGGCCATCACAAGAAGAAACGAAATGAGAGGAGGTCTAAATCCGAATAGGTCTCCGAGCAGAGTGAAGGGAAAGATAAGCGCGGCGCCAACAATCATCAGGGTGGCTATCAACAGATACTTCCCCGGAGTACTTTTGAAGAAAGGTCTCCGGCTGCGAATAACCAGCACAATCAGCGACGCGGAAATAACCGATTCTACAAACCAGCCAGTTCTAAATAGATCTATCGAGGCATGCAAAACAAGCAGAAGTACTCCAAAGGTGAGATAGTCAAACACCGAACTTAGGACGCCGAAGGTTACCATGAAATTGCGGATGAAGTTGACGTCCCAGCGTCGAGGACGTTCAACCATTTCCTTATCCACGTTGTCCGTGGCGATGGTCATCTCTGGGAAATCTGTCATCAAATTGGTAAGCAGTATCTGCCTGGGCAGTAGCGGAAGAAATGGTAGGAAGAGGGATGCCCCTGCCATGCTGAACATGTTTCCGAAATTAGCGCTGGTTGCCATGAATACGTACTTGAGGGTATTGGCAAAGGTTTTCCTTCCTTCTCGTACTCCTTGTATAAGTACGCCTAGGTCCTTTTCAAGTAGCACGAGGTAAGCCGATTCTTTGGCAACATCCACAGCGCTCTCAACAGAGATGCCAACATCGGCAGCATGCAGAGCCGAGGCATCGTTAATTCCATCTCCTAAATATCCTACCACGTTTCCAGCTTTCTTGAGTGCGAGAATGATACGCTCCTTTTGATTTGGTTCAACCTCTGCGAATACATCAACCTCATTCACTCGTCCAAGCACCGCTTCATCGCTCATCTCACTGAGATCTGAACCCGCGAGAATTCGTGGAGTCGGAAACCCGATCTGTTGAATGACGGCGCGTGCAACCAGTCGATTGTCTCCTGTGATAATCTTCAGTGAAATGCCGAGATGTTTCAGCTCGTTGATAGTTTCAGCGATCTTAGGCTTGATCGGGTCAAAGAGAACAAGGAATCCTAGGAATGTCATGTCGGCTTCATGATCTTTGGTAATGAGCCTATCAGAACCAACGTTTCTGTAAGCGACCCCTAGGACGCGAAAGCCTTTGCTGCTGAGCTCTTCGAAACGCTGTTGGATCTGCTTTCGCACCTCGACGATTTCTACGATCGTTCCCTCAGAAGTTTCAACTGAGGAGCAGACGTCAAGCACATTCTGCAGAGCACCTTTCGTAACCATCAGACTTGTATCGTCCTTTAGAACCAGAATGCTTAGTCGTTTACGAATGAAATCGTACGGCACCTCATCTAACTTCTTGTAGTCAGACAGATCAAAATGACGAGCCCGAATTGCGTCATCGATTGGGTTCGTGAATCCCGTCTGATAAAAGGCGTTGAGAGAAGCGTAGAGAAGCGCTTTCTCGCTTTCGTCGCCGTTAACATCAAGGACGGAATGTATCCTTATCACGCCCTCTGTTAGGGTGCCCGTCTTGTCGGAGCAGAGCACGTTCATGCTGCCGAAGTTCTCAATAGAGGCAAGTCGCTTGACAATCACTTTCTGTTGTGCCATGCGTTTGGCTCCGTGGGCAAGGTTAATGCTGATAATTGCTGGCAGCAGTTGCGGCGTCAGTCCAACAGCGAGCGCTAGGGAAAAGAGAAGTGATTCCAGCACCGGACGCGTAAAATACACGTTTATGGCGAAGGTGGCGACCACTAGCACGAGGGTGACTTCCATAAGGAGATACCCGAACCGTCGGACACCGCGCTCAAACTCTGTTTCCGGCGGCCGAAGTTTCAACCGCTCGGAGACTTTGCCGAACTCAGTCTTTGCTCCGGTTCCTACAACCACGGCCTTCGCGCTGCCACTGACTACGTTAGTTCCCATGAAAAGACTGTTTGTCCGCTGGCTAAGCGACGCTTCCGTTGGCAGAATCCCAGCTGTTTTTTCGGCTGGATAGGTTTCTCCCGTCAAGGACGCTTCATTTGCAAAGAGGTCTCTTGATTCGAGAACCAGACAGTCACCAGGGATTAGGTCTCCCGCATTGAGGATGACGATATCTCCAGGCACGATTTCCTCAACAGGAATTTCCTCTTGATTTCCGTTGCGAAGTACCATCGCTTTGACCTGCACAATCGCCAGCAGCTTTTCGACAGCGTTGGTTGCACTTCGTTCCTGCCAGAATCCAAGCAAGCTACTTACGAATATGATCGCTAGGATGATCAGAGCATTCCCTGGATCACCAAGGAAAAATGACAAAACCCCTGCAAAGATGAGGATAATGATAACTGGGCTTTTGATTTGAGAAAACAGGAGTGCAGGTGCATCGGATCGTTTCCTGCGCTTCAGGAGATTGTATCCATAGTGGGCGAGTCTCCGTTGGGCCTCTTCACCAGCCAACCCTTCGGAGGTTGTTTGAAGTTGCGCTAGTAGCTCAGCAGTTTGAACGCTCCAGAATGCAAGGGGTGCATGTTCATGTCCCACTCCAATGGAGTCCAATTTAGGTCATTTCCAGATTAGACGAATTCTGCACCATGGGCACATCGGGGCCCCGTTTGGAACAGGTTTGCTGCAAGTCGGGCATGAGGTAGTTTGTGTTCTCTTCTTAGTATGGATGACAGCTGCACCTGTAAGCAAGCGTATGTGAGGCAACTCCCTAGGTTGCCTCTTTGGTGCTCTATGCCTTGCGTCGAACACAGCTGAAATTGAGAATATGCCCAGGTATGCCAGTGTTCCAAGTTGCCAGCCGGGGATGAGTAGCTGAGAAAGATTAGCTGAAATCGCTATGAACCATACTGCCGCAAATGCCTGAACAACCCACTCCCACATCCCTGCGAAATGAATGAGACGCCTGGACGGTAACCATTTTCGCGTGATATGCTCGTAAATTCCTTCCTCCGGATTGTCATCTCTCCATCCGTCCAGCGGATCCATTAGTGAATGAGTCCAAGCTCCAAAACTCCAGCACGCGGCGACGATAAGCCAGAATGCATATTTCTGAAAGAAGATTGCCAAGATGACTAGGATAGCGCTTAGGGTCAGGTAACCTGTGATGTAGTGAAGTGTCTTTTTGTGAGTAAAGTACTTCCCAATTGATTTGGGCGCCCAGAATTCTGCCTGATCAATATCAGGGAAGATTGCACCGATGGCTCCTGCAAGCGCTAAGATGGCCGTCGCGGGCATTAGGACCTGATAAGTGGACGGCGCAATCCATGTGGCAAATGTAACCGAAAGGACGTACGCTGTGACAAAGCCGTACGCCATGTGCGTTGACATCATCAAATTGTAGACCCCAACGTATCTAATTGTCTGAGCTACTTATTGAAATGGCAAGAAGCCCAAGTCGTAGTCAGTCGAAGGCTCAACCCAAACGGGTTTCAGAAATGGGTAGGGTATGACAAGCCTGCAATTTGTTATGTTCCGCCTTGTTCA
>Ga0315281_10005692_pt1 | contig 17819 bp, 11 predicted proteins | sample YL17G07_0_MG_FD_204540 | JGI IMG/M metagenome (GOLD analysis project Ga0315281, IMG submission 204540) | Sediment microbial communities from Yellowstone Lake, YNP, Wyoming, USA - YL17G07_0 | ecosystem: Environmental > Aquatic > Freshwater > Lake > Sediment | place: USA: Wyoming | collected...
ACGGTTGTGCTACGGCGGACGGGAGTATCGCATCTCCAAGGCGTTCCACGGGCACCCGGTTGGTCTGAGGCCCACGCTTTCCGATGGCGTGATGGAACTCTTGTTCTGCCACCACGTCATCCTCCATGTGGACTTGAGGAGCGGATTAACGACAAAACCTGTAAACCATGTCCCCGCACACCTGTAAACCTTGACTCCGGTCTGAACAGGGGGGAGGGGGCCGGGGGGTGGGGTCTCAGGGGGCAGGGGGGAGAGGTCTCGACACCGGGAAGCGCGCCGGGACAAACGCATCGTACGTCGCACGGAATTCCGCCGGGTCGGGGGAGAAGCACGCGACGATGGGCGTGGTGATGCCGCCCCGGATCAGCTCCCGCAGGCGCGCGTGGCAGTGCGCCTCGTCGCCGATGATGGCGATCTGGTCCACGATCTCGTCGGTCAGGGCGGCCTGGGTGGCGTTGCGGTCCTTGGCGCGCCAGCCTTCGGCGATGGCCCGCGCGGCGTCCTCGTGGCCGCTCCAAGCCAGGAACTTGTTGTAGACCGGGGTGGAGAAGTAGGGGGCGAAGCGGCGGCGGAAGAGGTCGCGGGCGGCCGCCGGGTTGGCCGTCACGCAGATCTGATGGCGGCAGACGATCTCCAGCTCCTCCAGCTTCCGGCCGCTCCGGGCCGCCCCGGCGGCGATGTGCTCCAGCAGCCGGGGCAGGATGCGGGCGGGGAAGAGGTTCACCACCACGCCGTCGCCGATCTCCCCGGCCAGCTCCAGCATCTTGGCGCGCAGGGCGGCCAGGTGAATGGGCACCGCGGCCGCCTGAGAGAGCTTGTAGCCGGTGCTGCGCAACGTAGCGCCCTCGAAGCGGGTCGGCTCGCCGGTGAGCGCCTGGCGCACGATCAGCGCCGTCTCCTTGACCCGCGTCAGGGGCCGCTCCAGCTTCAGGCCGTGCCAGCCCTCGATCATCAGGTGGCTGGAGGCGCCCAGCCCCAGGATGAAGCGCCCCGGCGCCAGCTGGGCCAGGGTGTACGCGGTGGAGGCGAGCACGACCGGCGTGCGCGTGTAGACCGGGATAATGGCGGTGCCGATGCGGACGCGCCGGGTGCGCAGCGCAATGGCGGCGGCCAGGGTCAGGGAGTCAATCTCCCCCACGTCCGCCAGCCACACGCCGTCATAGCCCTGCGCCTCGGCCCATTCGGCGGTGCGCAGACTGGCGTCCACATCCGGCGGGACCGGCAGGGTGATTCCCATCCGCACGGGCAGGGTCATGTTGGACTCCCTGGAAATGATGCGCCGGGCACTGGGCGGAGTTGGCCGGGGCGCAAAAACCGGCCAAACTCCACACCATTTGCCGCTGTCTTGTCAACGCGGACGGCGCGGGGGTGGCGGGGGCGCGCGCAGACTTGTCCCGCCCCCGGCAGGGGACTGGGGTTGGGCGCATGCGCCCCGATTGCCGGCTTGACAATCCGCCGCCGCGCCCTATACTCCTTTCTACAATGCGGGAATGCTGACCGAATGGGCAGGACGATGGTGATGACGACCCCGGCCGGGGACCGACAACGCGCAACTCGCTCCGCATGATCCATCCAGGGCCATCCGGCCCGGAACGGGGTCGGGTGGGGTAGCCTCTCCCAAGGTTCAGATCCAAAGGAATGCATGCATCGCCCAGGGTTTCGGAGTCCGCGCGACTTGCGTAGACGTTGACCGGCAGCAGGCGTCGCCTGGGTCCCCCGGTGGGGGGGCTTGGGCGCGGCCTTCTGCCGCGGCCGAAACCCCGGTGTCGGGCGAAGCTGTGCCGGCGCCCGCGCGGGCGCGCCCAGCCGGGCGCGTTGCGCGCACCGCGGGGGGGAGCGGCCGCGCGCCAGGAAGGACCCCAGGCCAGTTTACCGCCGGCGCGAAGGCCGGCGGCAGCGGGGGCGCAAGCCCCGACCCCAGTACGGAGCGGTAGCCATGACCCATTCACACGGCCCCCAGGCGCAGGGTCTCTATGACCCGGCGCTGGAAAAGGACAGTTGCGGCGTCGGATTCGTGGTCAACAGCAAAGGCCGCCGTTCCCATGAGATCGTCGCGCAGGGTCTGCAGATCCTGGTGAACCTGGAGCACCGGGGCGCCACCGGGGCGGACCCCAATGTGGGCGACGGGGCGGGGATCCTGTTGCAAGTGCCCGACGCCTTCCTGCGCCGGGTGGTGGCGCCGCTGGGCTTCGCCTTGCCCAAGGCCGGGCTCTACGGCGTGGGCATGGTGTTCCTGCCGCGCGACGAGGCCCTGCGCGCCACGTGCGAGTCCATCGTCAACGACCGCATCGTGGCCGAGGGGCAGAAGCTGCTGGGTTGGCGCACCGTGCCCGTGGACGACACCTCGCTGGGCGCGTCCTCGCGCGGCACCCAGCCCTATGTGCGCCAGGTGTTCGTGCAGTCCACCGCGCGCACCAAGGGACCGCTGGCCTTCGAGCGCAAGCTCTACGTGATCCGGCGGCTGATCGAGAAGGGCCTGGCGCAGGCCGGGCAGACGGATTGCTCGATCTCCAGCTTCTCCGCCCGCACGCTGGTCTACAAGGGCATGCTGACCTCCGCCCAGCTGGAGAAGTTCTACCCGGACCTGGCGGACGAGGAACTGGTGTCGGCCATCGCCCTGGTGCATGCGCGCTACAGCACCAACACCTTCCCCAGCTGGGGCTTGGCCCACCCGTTCCGCTGCCTGGCCCACAACGGGGAGATCAACACGCTGCGGGGCAACATCAACTGGATGAAGGCCCGCGAGAAGGGCATGCAGTCGCCCGTGTTCGGCAAGGACCTGGAGAAAGTGATGCCGATCATTGACGCCACCGGGAGCGACTCGGCGATCTTCGACCAGGCGCTGGAGTTCCTGGTGATGAGCGGCCGCTCGCTGCCGCACGCCATGATGATGATGATTCCCGAGGCGTGGGACAACAACCCGGAGATGGACGAGGACCGGCGCGCGTTCTACATGTACCACGCCACGCTGATGGAGCCCTGGGACGGCCCGGCCGCGATGGCGTTCTCCGACGGCGCGCTGGTGGGCGCCACGCTGGACCGCAACGGGCTGCGCCCGGCGCGCATCTGGGTCACCAAGGACGACCGGGTGATCATGGCCTCGGAATCCGGCGTGCTGCCCGTCGCGGCGGAGGACGTGCTCTACAAGACGCGCCTGCGGCCCGGCAAGATCTTCGTCGTGGACGTGGAGCAAGGCCGCATCGTCGAGGACGAGGAGGTCAAGCGCCAGATCGTCTCCATGCACCCCTACCGCCAGTGGGTGGAGGAGCACAAGATCGAGATGGACGACCTGCCCGATCCGCCGCACGTCCAGCAGCCGGACCATGAGAGCGTGCTGCAGCGCCAGCAGGTGTTCGGCTACACCAAGGAGGACCTGAAGTTCATCCTCCCGCCCATGGCGCAGAACGGGGAGGAGGCCATCGGCTCGATGGGCGTGGACGCGCCCATCGCCGTGCTGTCGCGCAACGCCAAGCTGCTCTTCAGCTACTTCAAGCAGAACTTCGCCCAGGTGACCAACCCGGCCATTGACGCCATCCGCGAGGAAATGGTGATGTCGCTGGTCACCTTCCTGGGGCGCGAGGGCAACCTGCTGGATGAGGTGCCGGTGAACGCCCACGTGCTGCGGCTGCCGCACCCGATCCTCAGCAACTACGATCTGGAGAAGCTGCGCCACGTGGCCACGGGGGACTTCCAGGCCAAGACGCTGCCCATGCTCTTCCGGCCGCGCTCCGGCGCCGCGGGGATGGAGAAGGCCCTGGCGGACCTCAACCGCCGGGCCGACGAGGCGGTGCGCCAGGGCTACAGCCTGATCATCCTCACCGACCGGGGCGTGAACCGGGAGTGGGCGCCCGTTCCCAGCCTGCTGGCCCTGGCCGGCGTGCACCACCACCTGATCCGCTCGGGCACGCGCTCCCACGTGGGGCTGATCGTGGAGACCGGCGAGGCGCGCGAGGTGCACCACTTCGCGCTGCTGATCGGCTACGGGGCCACCGCCGTCAATCCCTACCTGGCGATGGAAACCCTAGTAGACCAGAACACCCCCTTCAAGCACAAGGCGCAGGCGGAATCGCCCAAGCCGGTGCTGAACTACACCAAGGCCATCAACAAGGGCCTGCTCAAGGTGTTCTCCAAGATGGGCATCTCCACCATCCAGAGCTACCACGGAGCGCAGATCTTCGAGACCCTGGGGCTGAACCGCGATGTGGTGGAGCGCTACTTCCACGGCACCGCCTCGCGCATCGGCGGCATCGGGGTCAAGGAGATTTGCGAGGAGGTGCTGATCCGCCACCAGACGGCGTTTCCGGAGGACGGCACGGTCAACCCGTTCCTGGACGTCGGCGGGCAGTACCAGTATCGCCGCGACGGGGAGTACCATTCGGTCAACCCGGAGACCCTGCACGCCCTCCAGACGGCCGTGCGCACCGGCAGCCAGGCGCACTACGATCGCTTCGCCGAGCTGCTCAATGCGCACGCGCGGGGGTTGGGCACCTTGCGGGGCCTGCTGGAGTTCAAGCGCGCGCCCATCCCCCTGGCGGAGGTGGAGCCCGCGGAGCGCATCCTGCGGCGCTTCGCCACCGGCGCGATGTCGCTGGGCTCCATCAGCCGGGAGGCGCACGAGACCATCGCCATCGCCATGAACCGCATCGGCGGGCGCAGCAACACCGGCGAGGGCGGCGAGGACCCGGCCCGGTTCACGCCCGACGCCAACGGCGACAACCGCAACAGCGCCATCAAGCAGGTGGCCTCCGGGCGCTTTGGCGTCAACAGCCACTACCTGGTGAACGCGCGCGAGATCCAGATCAAGATCGCCCAGGGCGCCAAGCCGGGCGAGGGCGGGCAATTGCCGGGCCACAAGGTGGACGCCTACATCGGCGGCATCCGCTTCACCACGCCCGGCGTCGCGCTGATCTCCCCGCCGCCGCACCACGACATCTACTCGATCGAGGACCTGAAGCAGTTGATCTTCGACCTGAAGAACGCCAACCCCGAGGCGGACGTCTCGGTGAAGCTGGTGTCGGAGGTCGGCGTGGGGACGGTGGCCGCGGGCGTGGCCAAGGCCAAGGCCGACATGGTGCTCATCTCCGGCCATGACGGCGGCACCGGGGCCTCCCCGCTCAGCTCGATCCAGCACGCGGGCACGCCTTGGGAGATCGGCCTGGCCGAGACCCAGCAAACCCTGGTGCTCAACAACCTGCGCGGGCGCATCCGCGTGCAGACCGACGGCCAGCTCAAGACCGGCCGCGACGTCGTCGTGGCGGCCCTGCTGGGCGCGGAGGAGTTCGGCTTCTCCACCGCTCCGCTGATCGGCCTGGGCTGCGTCATGATGCGGGTCTGCCACCTCAACACCTGCCCGGTGGGCATCGCCACGCAGGACCCGCGCCTGCGGGCGAAGTTCGAGGGCAAGCCGGAGCACCTGGAGCGCTACTTCCGCTTCGTGGCCGAGGACGTGCGCCTGCACATGGCCGGGCTGGGCTTCCGCACCCTGGACGAGATGGTGGGCCGGGTGGACCGCCTGGAGCCCAGGGCGGCCGTGGAGCATTGGAAGGCCCGCGGGCTGGACTTCACCGCCGTGCTCTACCAGGCCTGGACCGATCCCGCCCTGCCGCGGCGCTGCGTGGAGCGCCAGCACCACGCGCTGGAGGACGTGCTCGACCGCCAACTGATCGAGCTCTGCCGCCCGGCGCTGGAGCAGCGCACCCCGGTCTCGCTGGAGCTGCCGATCCGCAACGCCAACCTGACCACCGGCACGATGCTGGGCAGCGAGATCTCCAAGCGCTACGGCGCGGAGGGCCTGCCGGACAACACCATCCGCATCCGCTTCACCGGATCGGCCGGGCAGAGCTTTGGCGCCTTCCTGCCGCGCGGGGTCACCCTCACGCTGGCCGGGGACGCCAATGACTACATCGGCAAGGGCCTCTGCGGCGGGCGCCTGGTGGCCGCGCCCCCGCCCGGCTCGGTCTTCCCGGCGCGGGACAACATCATCGTCGGCAACGTCGCGCTCTACGGCGCCACCGGGGGCGAGGCGTTCTTCAGCGGCATGGCCGGCGAGCGCTTCGCCGTGCGCAACAGCGGTGCCCGCGCCGTTGTGGAGGGCGTGGGCGATCACGGCTGCGAGTACATGACCGGCGGCGCCGTCGTCGTGCTGGGCGCCACCGGCCGCAACTTCGCCGCCGGCATGTCCGGCGGCGCGGCCTACGTGCTCGACGAGCAGGGCGACTTCTCCGCCCGCTGCAACATGGCCATGGTGGCCCTGGAGGCGCTGGAGGCCGAGGACGCGGACCTGGTGCAGCGCCTGGTGACCCGCCATGTCGAGCTCACCGCCAGCCCCGCGGGGCGGCGCGTCCTGGAGCGCTGGAAGGACCTGTTGCCCAAGTTCGTCAAGGTCATGCCCGTTGACTACAAACGCATCCTGATGGCCCAGAAGCGGGAAAGGCGCGAAATTGCCTGATGGGAAAGCCCACCGGATTTTTGGAGTTTGACCGCGCCAAGCCGCAGCGGCGGCCCGTGGGGGAGCGCCTCAAGGACTACCGGGAGTATGATCTCCCCTGGCCGGCGGACCTGCTGGCCCAGCAGGGCGCGCGCTGCATGGACTGCGGCGTACCCACCTGCCACGGCGAGACGGGCTGCCCGCTGGGCAACCTGATCCCGGACTGGAATGACCTGGTCTACCGCGGCAACTGGGAGCGGGCGATCGAGGAGTTGCACCGCACCAACAACTTTCCCGACGTGACCGGGCGGGTCTGCCCCGCGCCCTGCGAGGATGCGTGCATCCTGGGGATCAACGCGGACCCCGTCACCATCAAGGCCATCGAGAAGGCCATCGTCAACCGCGCCTGGGAGGAGGGGTGGGTCAAGCCCCGCCCGGCCCACACCCAGACCTGGAAGCGGGTGGCGGTGGTGGGCTCCGGACCGGCCGGGCTGGCCGGCGCGCAGCAACTGGCGCGCCTGGGCCACCAAGTCACCGTGTTCGAGAAGAGCGACCGCCCCGGCGGGCTGCTCACCTATGGCATCCCCGGCTTCAAGATGGAGCGCTACATCGTCACCCGGCGCGTGGAGCAGATGCGGGCGGAGGGCGTGGTGTTCGTGCTGGGCACCGAGGTGGGGCGCGATCTGTCGGTGAAGGAATTGCGCGGCTCCTTCGACGCGGTGCTGCTGGCCGGAGGCGCCCAACAGGCGCGCGGGCTGGAGCCCGACGTGGAGGGGCGCGACCTCAAGGGCATCCACCCGGCGATGGACTTCCTGCCCCAGCAGAACCGGCGCGACCTGGGCGAGGCCGTCCCGGCAGGCGAAGCCATTCTGGCCGCCGGCAAGCGCGTGCTGATCCTGGGCGGGGGCGACACCGGCGCGGACTGCCTGGGCACCTCCCATCGCCAGGGCGCCCGGGAAGTGCATCAGTTCGAGATCCTGCCCCAGCCAGCCAAGCTCCGCTACTCCTCCTCCCACGAGGAGGGCGGCGTGCGCCGCTGGAGCGTGCTCGCCAAGGGCTTCCAGGCCGATTCCACCGGACACGTGAAGGCCCTGCAGGGCGTCGAGTTGGAATGGTTGCCGCCGGAGGCGCCCGGCGGACGCCCCCGCATGCGCGAAGTGCCCGGCACTGCCTTCAGCCAGCCGGTGGACCTGGTGCTGCTGGCGATGGGCTTCCTGGGGCCGCGCAAGGAGGGCCTGCTCGCCGATCTGGGCGTGACGTTCAACGCGCGGGGCGCCGTCGCCCGGGACGAGAGCTACCTGACCTCCGCTCCCGGCGTGTTCGTCGCCGGGGACATGACGCGCGGGGCCTCGCTGGTGGTGTGGGCGATCTGGGAGGGCCGCGAGGCCGCCCGGAACATTCACCGCTACCTGGTCCGCAATGGGGCCTAGTGAATGGGGAAAGACAACGGGGTGCGCAGGCGCGCAGCCCCCACCCCAGGCCCCTCTGGCGGCCGCTCCCCCCGTCCCCAACCCGATTCCAACTTGGATTCCATCATGAGCAGCCATGCCGGGGCACACGCCCCCGCTCGCGCTTCCCTGAGGTCTTCTCCGGCCGCGCCCCTTGCCGGCGGCTCCGCATGAAGCATCTCGTTTCCATCGTGCTCAGCATCGCCGTCACGGCCGCCGCGCTCGCCTACGCCGTCGCCAAGGTGAACCTGGGAGAGATGGTGCGCCGGCTGGCGGGGGTGAATCTGACGCTGTTGCCGGCCTTGTTGGCGCTGCTGGTGGTGTACTATTACCTTACGGCGCTCAATTGGACCTTCCTGCTGCGGCCGCTGGGGCGCTACACCGTCCGCCAGGCGGTGCCGCCGATGATGATCGGCTTCGCCGGAAACAACGTGCTGCCGGCCCGCATGGGCGAACTGGTGCGGACCGTCGTCTTCGCCCGCCGCTACGGCGCGTCCACCGGCGGCGTGCTGGCCAGCCTGCTGCTGGAGCGCGTGCTGGACGTGCTGAGCATTCTGGTGCTCTACTTCCTGGCCCTGCCCTTCGTGCGCGCGTTGCCAGCCGCCATCGGCTCCGCGGTGGACGTGGCCGCCCTGGTGATCCTGCCGGTTTGCGTGGGGATCGTCCTGTTCCTGGGCTTTCCCGGGTTCTTCATGCGGCTGTGGGCCTGGCCGGCGGCCCGGCTGCCCCAGGCCTGGGCGCACCGCGGCACCTCCCTGTTGAATGGCATCGTCCATGGCCTCTCCGCCATCCGTTCCCCGCGCCGCATGGCGGCCGTGCTGGCCGTTGCCCTGCTCAAGTGGTGCGTGGCCTCGCTGATGCTTTGGGCCGTGCTGGCCTCGTTCGGGGTCTTCACCTCCCCGGGCGCCGCCGTGATCGTGCTGGCGGTCACCGCCCTCGCCGTCGCCTTGCCCAGCGCGCCGGGATTCGTGGGCACCTTGCAGGCGGCCTTCGTCTTCGCCCTGACGCCCTTCGGCGTCTCCCCGGAGGCCGCCTTCGCCGCCAGCGTCTACTACATGCTGGTGCTCTGGGTGGCCGTCACCGCCACGGGCGCGCTCTGCTTCCTGGCCATCGGCATCCGCGCCCGGGACCTGCGCCGCGAGGTCGAGCAAGTGGAGACCGGGGCGGACGAGGCGTAATTCCAAGTCCTATTCGAATATGGATGAATCGAAAAACAGCATTGTGGGGGAACAAGTCCCCCCACGCCCCTCTTTTAGGTTTTCTTGGCGATACTTCCGCCACGAAAACTAAACCATTCAATGGGGTGCAGGGGGCTTGCTCCCTGCCGGGGGCTTGGGGGCAGCGCCCCCATTTACGCGGGCACGGGAACCTCTCACTTCCACTTCTTTAACTTCTGACTGCCAAATCGAATAAGCCCAATCGGGACCGCGCATGACCGAGCACCTGCGAGACCAGGCCGTCGCCCTCTACCGCCAGGGACTCCAGCGCATCGCGCCGGAGCGGCTGCTGCGGCAGGCGCTGGAGGTGACGCCGGAGGCCCTGCGGCTGCGCTTCCTGGAGCGCGCGGAGGCGTTGCCCATCGGCCCCGCCACGCGCTTCACGGTGCTGGCCGTGGGCAAGGCCGCCGCACCGATGGCGCTGGAGGCGCACCGCCTGCTGGGCGGCCGCGTGCGCCAGGGGCTGGTGGTCACCAAGCGCGGCTTCGGGCTGCCGCACCTGCCCTTCCCCCTGCTGGAATGCGGACACCCCGTTCCCGACCGGGCCGGCATCCGGGCCGCGGAGCGGGTGGAAGCGCTGGCCGGCCACCTCTCCCGCGACGACGTGCTGCTGGCGCTGGTCTCCGGCGGGGCCTCCGCCCTGCTGCCCGCGCCGTTGGACGGCATCGCGCTGGCGGAGAAGCAGGCGCTGGCGCGGCTGATGCTGCGCGCCGACATGGACATTCACCAGATCAACCGCGTCCGCAAGGCGGTCTCCCGCCTGAAGGGCGGCGGGCTGGCCGTGCTGGCCCACCCGGCGCGGGTGGTGGGCCTGCTGCTCTCCGACGTCCCCGGGGACGATCCCGGCAGCATCGGCTCTGGCCTGACGGTGCCGGAGCCCGTGCGGTTCGCGGAGGTGATCGCCCTGCTGCGCGACAAGGGGCTCTGGGATGCCGCGCCCGCCGCCGTGCGGGAGGTGCTGCTGGCCGGGCGGCACGCGCCCAAGCAGCCCCCGCGCCCGCCCGTCAACGGGCTGGTGGGCGCCAACCGCCACCTGCTGCGGGCCGTCGCGGAGGCGGCCACGGCGCTGGGCTTCACCACGCGGGTGGAGGAGCGGCCCACCACGGGGCTCAACGCTCGCGCGCTGCCGCTGTTGGAAGCGCGCTGGCGCGCCTTCCGCGGTGAGCCGGGCAACGCCCGCCGGCCGCTCTGCCTGGTCTCCGGCGGGGAGACCACCGTGGAGGTCAAGGGCCGAGGCCGGGGCGGGCGCTGCCAGGAGTTGGCCGCGTTGATGCTGCCCCGCCTGGACGCGCGCACCGTTTTCCTGGCGGCCGGCTCCGACGGCAACGACGGACCCACCGACGCCGCGGGCGGGGTGGTGGACCGCGCGGCTTGGCTGCGCCTTCAGGCCGCGGGGGCGCCCTATGACGCCCTGCTGGCGGACAACGACGCCTACGCCCTGCTGGGGAGCTGCGACAGCCTGATCCGCGTGCCGCCCACCCGCAACAACGTGATGGACGTACATCTGTTCCTGCAAGCGGGGTGAGCGGCCTGGGGCGGGCTCCCCCCGCCTCAACCGGACCGCGCCGGCGTAAAGACGTGCTAAGATGAATGAGAGGCGTCCGGCGGCATGGGGCTGGCCGGATGCGTCGCGCAATCCAACCGCCGCAGGGAATGATGAGCCCGCATCGCGCCGCCGCCGCCCTGCCGTCCCGCGCGGCGCTGATTCCGGCGCTGCTGTTGGGCCTGGGCCTGTTGGCGGCCGGCGCGGCGGGGCAGGCCTTCGGGCAGGCGGGCTTCTCCCGCGATGTGGAGGTGCCCACGGCCCTGGCGAGCCTGGACGCCCGGCTGGAGCCCGCCACCGCGCGCCGCGGGGAGCATGTCCGCCTGCTGGTCACGGCCCAGGTGTCGCCCGGCTGGCACATCTACTCGCTGGTGCCCCAGGGCGGGGAGTTCGGGCCGCCGCCCACCGTCCTGACGGTGGAGGCCCGCGGGTTGGAGGCGGTGGCGCCCCCGTACGAGACCAACCCCGTCATCCAGCGGGACCGCGTCTTCGACCAGGACCTCGCCTACCACGAGAAGGCGGCCCGCTTCTACCAAAACCTCCAGGTGCCCGCCGGCTTCGCCCTGGGGCAGACGACCGTGCAGGCCGAGCTGCGCTACCAGGTGTGCAACGACAAGTTCTGCACGCCGCCGCGCACGGAGCGGCTGACGGCGGGCCTGACGGTGGAGGGCGGGCCCGTGCGGCCGCCTTACGCCTTCATGCTGCGCACGATTGACTACCTGGACGGCAACGGGACGTTCTGGGCGGATCCGGAGTCCCTGGAGAGCGCCCTGGCGCGGGGCATCGGGAGCTTCCTGCTGCTGGCGGCGGGCTTCGGGCTGCTTGCGCTGCTGACCCCCTGCGTGTTCCCGATGCTGCCGGTGACGGTGTCCTTCTTCACCGCCTCGGGCCGGCGGGGCATGGCGGCGCTGCGACTGGCGCTGCTCTTCGCCGCCGGCATCGTCGTCACGTCCACGGGCATCGGATTGGCCCTGACGGCCCTGCTGGGCGCGGGGGGCGTCACGCGCTTCGCCTCCAGCCCGTGGCTCAACCTGGTGGTGGCCGCGTTCTTCGTCCTGTTCGCGCTGAGCCTGATGGACCTGCTGCGGGTGCCGCTGCCCTCCGCGCTGGTGCAGCGGCTGGACGGCGCCAGCCGGCACACCAAGGGCCCGCTGGGGGTGCTGCTGATGGGCGTGGCGTTCACGGCCACGTCGTTCACCTGCACGATGCCCTTCGTGGGCACGCTGCTGCTGGCGGCGACCCAGGGCCAGTTCTTCTGGCCGCTGGTGGGGATGCTCGTGTTCTCCGGCGTGTTCTCCCTGCCCTTCTTTCTGCTGGCGCTGTTCCCCCAGTGGCTGCTGCGGCTGCGGGGGGCGTCGGGCAACTGGCTGGTGCAGGTGAAGGTGGTGCTGGGGCTGGTGGAGGTGATGGCGGCCCTGAAGTTCCTCGGCAACGCGGACGTGGTGTGGCGCTGGGGCGTGTTCGACCGCGGGGTGGTGCTCGCGCTCTGGGCCGCGCTGGCCGCGGCCACGGCGCTGGTGCTGCTGGGCCTGCTGCCCTGGCCGGGGGTGCGGGTGCGGGGCAGTCATCCGCTGCGGCTGGGCGTCGCGGCCGGGTTCCTGGCGCTGGCGGTGTACCTGGGGCTGGGCGCTGGCGGGCGGGAGCTGGACGCGTACACGGAAGCCTACCTGCCGCCGCCCGTGGAGGCCAGCACGGCCCGGGCGGCCGTGGGCGATCTGCTGCCCGGCGACGCCGTGGCGCAATTGCCCTGGCGCTCCAGCCTGGCCGAGGGCCTGCGCGAGGCCCAGCGGGCCGGCAAGCCGGTGTTCATCGATTTCACCGGATACACCTGCGTCAATTGCCGCTGGATGGAGAAGCGCATCTTCGCGGAACGCTCCGTCTACGAGGTGCTGCGGGACCGCTTCGTGCTCGTGCGGCTGTACACGGACGGCGGACCCGACGGGGAGGCGAACCAGAACCTGGAGATCCAGCGCTTCGGCACCGTGGCCCTGCCCTATTACGTGATCCTGGCGCCGGACAACACCGCGCTTGCCAAACACGCCGGGATCGTCCCCACCGCCCCGGAATTCCTCAAGTTCCTCTCGCAGGGCTGGTACCCGGAGCGCTGCTGCATCCGCGCCAAGACGGGGTAGGCGGCGCCCCACGCCTGCCCCTCCCCAGCCCCAACTTCGGGGATGGAGGGGGAGCTTGGCACGATTTGTTTCGAATCTGGTGGAGGTGACATGGGCGGTTCTAAGCGACTTCGGTTCCATCGCCATTGATCCGATTCTGAAGGGCCTCCTTGAGCATCCAGAGGTCCTTGTGGCAATGGATGCGGCGGAAGTTCTTTCCGGTGGCGGCAAACGCGCTCGACGTCTGAACTGGCAGCGGAACGCAGTTGTTTGTTTTGAGGATTTCGATGAACATCTTTATTGCGGGTGGTACGGGCGCGATCGGACGTTTGCTTGTGCCCATGCTCGTAGGCGCAGGCCACAAGGTTGTTGGGATGACGCGCTCGGCGGACCGGGCGTCAGGGCTTGAGCAGATGGGCGCCGTGGCGGTGATTGGAGATGTGTTCGACCAGGGGCGGCTGGCTGAACAGGTGGCGCAAGCGGAGCCTGAAGTCGTGATTCACCAGCTCACTGCGTTCGGCGCAAAGGATGGCGATCCCTTGGCAGAGACCATCAGGGTGCGCATAGAAGGAACACGCAATCTCGTCGCCGCGGCGCGCGCCGCCGGCGCGCGGCGATTCGTCGCGCAAAGTATCTCGTTTATCTGCTCGCCTGCCGGCGATGGTCTCACCGACGAGAACACCCCGTTGTATCTCGATGCGCCACCAGCGATACGCCCTTTGGCCCAGGCGGTAGCCGCGCTCGAACACCAAACCCTTAACGCGAACGGCATGGTGGGTACGGTCCTTCGGTACGGATGGTTCTACGGCCCAGGGACAAACTACGACCCCAAGGATTCTATCCCGCGTGCGATTCGCAAAGGGAAAATGCCGCTTGTCGGCAGCGGCGCCGGCGTCTACTCCTTTATCAACCTCCGCGATGCTGCGGCGGCGACGATACTGGCGCTGCACCCGGACAAGCCCGGAATCTATAATATTGTTGACGATTCGCCGGCCCCATTGAGCGAATGGTTGCCGGTGGCCGCGAGACTCCTTAAGGCCCCTGACCCCAGCCGCATGGACGAGTCCCTAGCCCGGGAAAAGCTCGGCGACATGCTGGTATACATCATGAACGAGCAGCGTGGCGCATCGAATGCCAAAGCGAAAAGGGAACTCAATTGGGAGCCTCTCGTTCCGTCGTGGCGAACCGGATTTGAAGCGCTCTACTCGACGGCCGAAGCCAACGGCGGTATCGCCTTCGGCTCGAAGCTTGCCTCCGAATAGTCCGAATAGAAGACCTCGTAATCCAGCTCGAAGCAGGCCTTGACGCGCTGAATGGAACTGGCCGCCAGCGGCGCGCTCGTGTCTCACCTCTCCAGCCCGCGCAGAGCGCGGGGTTGGAGCGGGGCCGGGGGTCTGCCGCGCAGCCCCCCCGGCCCGGGCGTTCCGCAACGCGTTAGCGCGCGGAGACGGCCGTGACGGCCCGCGACTTGAGGGGCTGCACGGGGCGCGCGTTCATGGGGAAGAGCTGCTTGAACGCGGCCACTTGGCCCGCCGAGACCTCGATGGGGTCCTGGAAGACCTGCCAGCGCACTTCCTCCGAGCAGGGCGGCGTCGTGAGGGAGCCGGAATACAGGAAGTAGGTGCGCCGCTCGGGCAGCAGCACCTGGGCGTCAATGGTCACCCCGTCCACCACCTTCTCCGGCCCCGCCGCCTTGGGCATATTGGCCCAGAGCGTGTTGACGAAGCCGTTGTCGGCGCCGGCCTTCAGCATCACCCCCACCACCGCCAGCTTGCCTTCGGCATTGCGGTGGACGAAGTGCGCCTCCATGTCATAGGCCTTGCCCTGAAGCATGTGCTCGCTGGGCGTGTGGAAGTGGAACTGCAAGAGTTGGTAGACTTGGCTGTCAATCACCAGTGTGCTGCCGGGATCGTAGTTTACCTGGATCGTATGGCCGTTGTTGACGATCCTCAGGCTGGACGGCTGATAGCGGAAGTCCAGCCGCGGCTGGGTGGCGGTCGCGGAGGAGATGATGTTGATGGGGGACTGCTTGGCGCCGGTGCGGCAGGTGGCGAACTCCTCCGCCAGCTTGCCCCAGTTCTCCGCTCCGGCCTCGCCCTTGTACTCCCAGTGCGGCGCATGGCCGGCGGCCGGGGCGCCGTGGGCCTCGGCCTTGGGCTTGTCGGCGGCCCGGGACGCGCCCGGAAAGAAGGCCAGCGAGGCTGCAGCCGCGACAGCGGCCATCGGGTAAAGCAACAATCTTGACACGCGCATGGTGATCTCCGGAAACGGTTTGCGTAACGTTAGGTAGCTCCTCCTCCCTAGGATATACGTGCGGGGCCGGGCAAGGTTTCATCCGCCACTGCAACTTACCCCGGGCCGGGCGGCGGGGCAAAGGCGGGGGCCTCCCCCCGTCCCCCTGCGAATGGATTGCGTCCTCGCCGCCCCAGGGGCCGTCCCCATTTTCGGCGCCGGCTTCCTCCCCGGAGCCCCCCGGGCCGGCCTGTGGGGGCGCGGATTGAGACCCCGCCCTCGCCCTGCGGGCACCCTTCCCAGGGACCTCTCCCCCGCCCTTCGGGCAACCCCCTCCCCCCGAGGGGAGGGGATCAGGGGGTGGGGCTTCCGCGTACTCACACCGGCCAAGTGCGAACCTGTTAGGCTTGGGGGCCCGGCCGCCCACGGGAGGGGCGAGGCGTTGACCGAGGTTGCCGCACGGTGTTGAGACTGGGGTGCTCCGATGATTGACTGCCACACCCATCTGACCGCCGCGGACTTCGACGCGGACCGCGAGGCGGTGCTGGGCCGGGCGGCGGCGGCCGGCGTGCGGTCCATCGCCATCGTGGGTCAGGACGAGGCGGAGAACGCGGCGGTGTTGCGGGCCGCCGGCGGGCGCCCGGCCAGGGAGCGGCCCGGCCTGCTGGCCTTCCTGGGCCTGCATCCGGACCGCTTCGCGGAGCGCGGCCCGGCCCTGGCGGACGACGAGCTGGAGCGCATCTGCGCCGTGATCCGCGGGCAGCGCGCGCGCCTGACCGGCATCGGGGAGGTGGGGCTGGATTACTGGGTGTGCCTGGGCGAGGAGCGGCGCGAGTTGCAGCGCCGCGCCTTCTCGCGCATGATCGCCCTGGCGCTGGAGGTGGACTTGCCGCTGAACGTGCATTCCCGCTCCGCGGGGCGGCCCACGTTGGAGGCGTTGCAAGCCGCCGGGGCGCGCCGGGTGCTGATGCACGCCTTCGATGGCAGGGCTTCCACCGCGCTGCCGGCGGCGGAGGCAGGGTACGTGTTCTCCATCCCGCCCTCCATCGTCCGCTCGCGGCAGAAGCAGAAGCTGGTGCGCGCCCTGCCGCTGGCGGCGCTGGCGCTGGAGACCGACAGCCCCGTGCTGGGGCCGGAGCCCGGCGTCCGCAACGAGCCGGCCAACGTGGCGGTCAGCGTGCGCTGCATCGCGGAGATCAAGGGCGTCACGGAGGCGGAGGTGCGCGCCGTGACCTCCGCCACGGCGGCCCGGCTTTTTGGCCTGGCCGGGCCAGGGTGACCCGCCGCGCCGGCCAGGGTGATGGGCAAGGGTAAGATCATGCTTTCCGCTCGCAATCGGACTGAGGCCGTGGAAGAAGTGGTGTTCCGTGGGTTCCGGCCGGACGACCTGGACGGTTTGTTCATGCTGGACCAGCGCAGCTACCCGCCCGCCTGCCGCCTGCGGTACCCACAGTTGCGCGCCCTGCTGCTGGACGCGGACACCGCGACGCTGGTGGCGGAGGGCCGCGACGCGGAAGGGCCCCTGGTGATCGGCGCGCTGATGGTGCGGACGGAGGCGGCCGCCTCGCGCCTGGTCGTCCTCTCCCTGATGGTGGACGAGGACTTCCAGCGCTTGGGCCTGGGGCGGCGGCTGATGGGCTGGGCGCAGGCGGCCTGCCGGGGGCGCGGCCTGCGCCAGGTGATCGTCCCGCTGGAGCGCGAGATCGCCGCCGGCGAGCCCTTCCTGCGCGCGCTGGGGTTCCAGCCGGCGGAGGACGGCGCGCCCTTCTTCGACGACCCCCAGGCCGGGCGCCTCTGGACGCTGGCCGTGGACTCCGGGGAGACCCCATGATCGCCCCCTCCGCCATCGTCACCCTGACGACCGACTACGGCACCGCGGACGGCTACGCGGGCGCCCTGAAGGGCCGCATTCTGACCATCGCCCCGCGCGCCCAGATCCACGACGTGACCCACGAGATCGCCCCCCACGACGTGCTCCAGGGCGCCTGGTGCCTGCGCCGGGCGGCGCCGCGCTTCCCCCCCGGCACCATTCATCTGGCGGTGGTGGACCCCGGGGTGGGGAGCTGGCGCTCCGGGATCGTCGTGGAGACGGAACATTTCTTGCTTGTGGGACCGGATAACGGCGTATTGAGTCTGGCCGCCCACGAGGATGGCGTGCGCAGGGTGATCGAGATCCATGAGCAGACCCGCCACTGGCGGAAGAGCGCGAGCTTCGACGGCTTGACCGTGTTTGCCCCCGTCGCGGCGCACCTGGCCGCCGGCATGGCGCTGGATGCGGTGGGCCAGGACGCGGACGATCTGGTGAGCCTGCCCGAGCCGCGCGCCCGGCGGGCCGGCCAGGTGCTGGAGGCGCTGGTGGTGCTGAGCGACCGCTTCGGCAACGCCATCACCAACGTGGAGCGCAATCAACTGGAGCCGGGTGCGATCGAGCGCGTGCTGCTGCCAAGGGGCGTGGAAGCGCGGCCCTGCGACCACTACGCGCAACTGGCCGGCAGCGGCCGGGTCGGGGCGTTCTGGAACGGCGACGGCCTGTTGGAACTGGCTCTGTTCCAGGAATCCATCGCCCTCAAGCTGGGCCTGAAGCCGGGCGACCCCGTGCGCGTGATCCTGAAGGCCCTCTAACAGGTTGCGGAAAGACGAATGGACGCGGATTTGTGGGGGCTTTGCCCCGCCCTTTCGTCTGGCTCGGCGCTGACGCGCCGGGCGCCCCAGCAGGAAGCAGGGCTCCCTGCACCCGGTATAGGGGTATTGGGATGGGACGATCATGATCGGCCATACGGTGCGCAAATCGGCTCCAGGAGCGGAGCCGGGAATCACCGGCAAAGCCCTGTGCTTACTTGA
>Ga0315281_10005693_pt1 | contig 17817 bp, 13 predicted proteins | sample YL17G07_0_MG_FD_204540 | JGI IMG/M metagenome (GOLD analysis project Ga0315281, IMG submission 204540) | Sediment microbial communities from Yellowstone Lake, YNP, Wyoming, USA - YL17G07_0 | ecosystem: Environmental > Aquatic > Freshwater > Lake > Sediment | place: USA: Wyoming | collected...
TTCCGCGCGGCGAAGGGAATAAACCGGGGCGTCTGGCTGTAAACCCCGGGAACGCCCCCGTGTCCCGGCGACACACCGCTGCGTCCGGGGTGGACGTTCAGCGTCGTTGCCGCAATCACGGAACGCCGTGTTGTCCCGGATCGATCAAGGAAATTTGGAGGCGACCATGATCAACAGGCTATTTGCCCGAAGCGCCATTCTTCTCGCGGGCATCGTCTTTGCGGGCAACGTCCTTGCGACGTTTCATCTATACCGGATCAACGAGCTGTATTCCAATGCCGACGGCTCGGTTCAGTTTATCGAGTTGGCAGAGGGCCCCAGCCTGGACGGTCAGAACCTGTGGAATGGCGTATCGATCAGCGTTAGCCGTGCCGGCGCGACCACCCAGACCTTTACGTTTTCCAAGGACTTGCCCAGCTTTATCACCCACAATACGTCGGTGCTCATAGCGACCCAGGGTTTTGCCGACCTTGGCATCGTCACGCCCGATTTCATCGTTCCGGCCGGATTTCTGTTTACCAACGGCGGCACCGTCAACTTCGGAAATGTGGACTTCATGCCTTATACCTCGCTCCCGACCGACGGCGTGCTGTCGCTGAATCGCGACCTAACCACCGGAGTCAACTCCCCGAAAAATTTCGCCGGGATCGCGGGGACGGTTGCCGCGCCTGCGACGACGGCATTGAACTTCGTTTCCGGCTGGAACCTGGCCGGAAACAGTTCCAGCGGCCCGCTCGTTGTCGCCGCGCTCTTTGGCGACGCCACCAAGGTAAGCACCGTGTGGAAATGGATTGCCAGCACCGCGAAGTGGGCGTTCTATGCACCATCCTTGATCGGATCAGCGCTGACCGACTACGCCAGCAGCAAAGGCTACGATGTCGTCAGCACGATCAATGGGGGCGAGGGGTTCTGGGTCAATGCCACGATCGCGTTCACCGCGAACTTGCCTGCGGGGACGGCGATTACGTCCACCTCGTTCCAGACAATGGCGCCGGGTTGGAACCTGATCGCCATTGGGGATGGCAAGACGCCAGGCCAGTTCAGTACCGTCGCGGCGCTGACGTCACTTTGGGCGTGGGACGCTTCGCTCGGCAATTGGTATTTCTACGCTTCTTCCCTTGACAATGCGGGAACGCTGTCCTCCTACATTACCTCGAAAGGGTATCTCGGCTTCGGCACGAAAGCGCTCGATCCGTCAACGGGATTCTGGGTCAACGTGTCCACCACTGCGGCTTCGCTGACGGCGACGACGACAACGACCACTACGACCATCGCATCGACGACCACTACCACAATTTATGCACAGGATCCCGTCGATGCATGCAACTACTACTGTTAGCGACGACGAAAGTATCACGCGCGTCCCTGCAATGGCGGGTTCGTCGATTACGGTGACGCGGAGGGTTATCGCCGCGAGCTGCAGGCTTTGCGCGCGTAGCTCGCTCAACTCACCGCGGCGGAATAGGGGTGCGGGCGAAGCGATACTGCGCTAGCAGCTCCCCGACCCGCTCGAATCGCAAGCAGGCGGATGATGCTAAGCCAGCGTGCTGCAGCGCGCCCCTTCCTGCGCGTAAACATCCCGGCATTCCAGCTCGCGCCCGCGAACCACGCGCCGCCCGGTGAGCGGCCCGCGCGTTTCGGTGACGACCGTGTGCTGCCCTTCGACGTGCTCGTCGTCGTAAAAGTACACCACGACCCAGTCGTGCGTGCGCTTGAACTTGTGCGCCGTGGCGGTGTTGGAGTACAGGGCGGTGAAATGCCAGTCGCCGCGGCGCGTATGCAGCACCGGCAGCCGAGCGTTGCCGTCGGGATTGAAGCGCTTGGGCGCAATCGCGGGCAGGCTGCCCTCCACGGCCTTGCGCCGATACTCGCGATCCACGTCGAGCAGCGCCGCCGCCGGGGGCTGCTTGGCCGGCGCGCGCAATGGGACATGATTCCTCGGGCGTACGCGCTTGAGCATATTGTCGAGTGCCGCGCGCCATGCCGCCGCGCGCCGTCCACCTACACCCGCTACGCTTTCGAGACGCCCGTCGTGTGCCGCTGCTTCGAGCGCCTCCAGCGTGTCCACGTGCAATGCTTCATGCACGCGCCGGGCAAGCTGCGGCCCGACGCCTGGAACGACCTGAAACAGAGTCACCGGGTCCAGCGTCCCGCGCAGCCGTTCGAGCTGGTTCCAGCGGCCGGTGATGAGGATTTCGGCGATTGCCGCGGCGATGCCTTTGCCGATATGGGGCAGCGCGTCTAGCCCCGTAACGCCCTCGGCGTCGAATTCCTCGCGCACTGGCCGCGCCAGATGGGCGATCGTATCCGCCGCTTTGCGGTACGCGCCGGCTCGAAATGGGTTCGCGCCCTGAGCTTCGAGCAGGGTGGCCGCTTCGCGCAGCTTGTCGGCGACCTGTTGATTTTCCGCCGCCTCGATCGCAGGCAGGGCCGAGGTGGCGGTGTCCAGCGCCATGACGACGCGGCGGACCTTGGCGACCTCAGTGGGCATCGCGTTTCCCGCGCACGCGCGCAATCCTTCTTACCTGCCCGGGGCGCGGTTGTTCGCGATGCAGCGCCGCCAGTTCGCGCAGGCGCGCCGCCACGCGTCCGTTCAGACTCGACTGCGCACCGCTGCCGGCGTCCTGCGGCTGGCCCGCGGGCATGCCGGTGAGCAATTCGATGGCTTCGTCCACCGTGCGCACCGCAAACACGCGGAATTTTCCTTCAGCCGCGGCGGCCACCACTTCGTCGCGCAGCATCAAATGATCGATGTTGGTGGCGGGAATCAATACGCCGTGCTCGCCGCTCAATCCGCGCGCCTGGCAGATGTCGAAGAATCCTTCTATCTTTTCGTTTACGGCGCCGATCGGCTGCACCTCTCCCAGCTGGTTGATCGAGCCGGTGACGGCGAAACCCTGCCGGATCGGCACTTCCGCGAGCGAGGAGAGCAGCGCGCACAATTCGGCAAGGGATGCGCTATCGCCTTCCACGTGGCCGTAGGTCTGCTCGAACACCAGGCTTGCCGAGAGCGCGTGGGGCAGGTTGCTGGAAAAGCGCGCCGCCAGGAACGCCGACAGGATCATCACGCCCTTGGAATGGATCGCACCGCCGAGCTCGACTTCGCGCTGGATGTCGATCACCTTGCCTTCGCCGAGGCGGGTGGTGGCGGTGATGCGCACCGGTTCGGCGAAGGCGAAGTCGCCGAGATCGAATACCGACAAGCCGTTCACCTGCCCGATGGCCGCGCCGGCGGTGTCGATCAGCACCTTGCCGCGCAGGATCGCTTCCTGGACCTGGGCACGCAGGCGGCCGGCGCGATGACGCTGCGCGTCGATCGCGCCTTGAATGGTGGCCGCGCCGATGGCGGTGCTGCCCGCGAGGCGCGCCCGGTGGTCGGCTTCGTGCAACAACTCGACCATGCGCTCGACGTTGGCGGTGATCTTGCGCGTGTCGCCTGCGGCGCGCGAGCCGAAATCGAGCACGCGCGCGACCGCGTCGCGATCCAGTGGCAGCAGCTTGTCGCCGCGCGCCCGGGTGGCGATGAAACGGGCAAACAGCAGGTTGGTTTCCGGGGTGCGCTCCAGGTGCTCCTCGAAGTCCGCGGCCACGCGGAACAATCTTCCGAAATCCGGGTCGTAGGCTTGCAGCAGGTAATACAGCAGCCGCTCGCCGACGAGAACGACTTTCAGTTTGAGTGGAATCGGCTCCGGTTCCAGCGACAGTGTGCTCACCAGGCCGTACACGTCGCCCAGGGATTCGACGCGGACCTGATGGCGCAGGAGCGCGCGCTTCAATCCTTCCCAGGCGAACGGCTGGGTCAGCAGCCGGATCGCGTCCAGCAGCAGGTACCCGCCGTTGGCGCGGTGCAGCGCGCCGGGTTTGATCATGGCGAAGTCGGTGACCAGCGTTCCCATACGCGACAGATGATCGATGCGGCCGACCAGGCTCGGCAGGGTCGGATGGTCCGCGTACACCACCGGCGAGCCGTCGGGCGCGCTGTTGTCCACCAGCACGTTGACCTGGTAGCGCCGCAGCGAGGGCTCGCCCTGCTGCATCAGCTGCGCGATCGACGAGGACTCCTCTTCCGATTTGCGGAAATCGTCGTCGTGCTCGAGCACGTCGCGCTGTACCGCCTCCAGGTATTCCACCACCCGCGGCCATTCGGCGTAGCGCTGCTTCAATTCATCCATCAGGTGCCCGACCGCGAACAAAGTCATCTCGCGGTTCAGCTCGCGCACGCGCTCGATGCGTTCCTTGCGCCAGCGCATGGTGTCGCGGATCAGCCGCTCGAGTTTCGTCTGCAGCGCCTCGATGGCGTCCTTGATGCGTTGCTGCTCCGCGTCGGGCAGTTTCGCGAACTCGTCCGCGCCCATTACCTCGCCGTTTCTTGCCGGCGCGAAAGAAAACCCGGCCGGCGTGCGCAGCAGGGCGACACCCTGGGCGATCGCTTCGTCGCCGAGTGCCGAAAACGCCTTTTCATGGCGTTCCTTGAACTCGGCGTCGATGCTGTCGACCTTGGAACGGTACTCGTCACCCTCGAACACCGCCGGGATGTTGCCGCGCAATTCCTCCACCAGCCGCGCCATGTCCGTGCGCAGCGCCACGCCGCGGCCCGGCGGCAGTTCGATGCCGATGGGGCGATGCGAATGGACGAAGTTGTTGACGTAGACCCAGTCGGACGGCCGCGGCGCGCGCCTGGCCCGCGCCTCGATCCGCTGGCGCACCAGCGTGTGCCGGCCGCAACCCGCGGGGCCCATGACGAACAGATTGTAGCCGTCGCGTTCGATGCCGACCGCGAGTTCGATCGCGTCGATGGCGCGGTCCTGCCCGGGTATGACGTCGATGTTCTCGAGTTCGTCGGTGGTGGCAAAGGTGAATTGGCCGGCATCGCAACGGTGCGCAAGTTCCCCGACCGGCACGGGGGCGTGGGCGCTCATGTGCTCGCGCTCTTGTCGCTAGCGGTACACCAGCACCGGCGTCGTGCAGTGCGTGAGCACCTTGGCGGTTTCACTGCCTATCAGCAGTCCGGCGATTCCCCGGCGGCCATGGGAAGCCATGAAGATCAAGTCGCATTTGCCCGCCTTCGCGGCTTTGATGATCGCCTGATACGGTGAATCGTTGCTGGCGTACACGCCAGTGCAGGCAACTTGCGCCACCGCCGCCAATTTCTTTACCTGACCGAGATATTTCTCTGCTGTCTTCTGCATCTGCTTCTCGAACACGGCGGGTGGCACGAAATTCGCGGGCACGTAGTCGCCGGCAATTTTTGCGTGATATTCGGGCGCGGCGTAGAACGCGGTAATGCGCGCGCCGAGTATCTGCGCCAGCCGGACTGCGTGTTTTGCCGCGCGCAAGGACAAAACCGAGCCGTCGGTCGGGACCAGAATGTGCTTGAACATGTGTGCCCTCTTTTCCAGTGAAACGCGCGACCGTGGCGGCGGTTGCGGTGACTCAGCGAACTTGCCCCGGACGGCAAGAGGATGTTACGCCGCGGCCAGTTGCTGCCAGGCAAGCCCCGGCTCGAACCGCGGCCGCGGTTTCCTGCCCCGCTTGCCGTTGCCGGCGCTGCTTTGAGGCGAAACCGCTGCGTGGCGGTTCGCGATGCGGGCCGCGACGCTCGCCGCCGGGTCGATCACGGCGCGCAACGCGTCCGCGTCGACGATGTCGACGCTTCTCTGATGCACCTGAATGACGCCGGAGGAATTCAGCGCCGAAAGCGCCCGGCTTACCGTTTCGAGCTGCAGTCCGAGGTAGCTGCCAATTTCCTGGCGCGTCATGCGCAGATTGAAGGAGTAACGCGAATATCCCAACGCGCCGAGGCGCGCCGACTGCGCGAGCAGGAATGCCGCCACCCGGCCTTCCGCGCCGAGCGTGCCCAGGGCCCAGGCCATGTTCTGCACGCGCACCAGTTCGCGGCTCAGCACGCGGTAGAGCAGGGCTTCCAGCCTCGGGCATTCGTAAGCCAGCCGCACCAGGCTGGCGAGGGGCACGATCACGACTTCGCTGGTGTCCAGAGAAACCGCGGTGGAGCTGTAGTGGCCGCTGTCGATGCCGTCGGCCCCCATCAGGTCTCCGCACATGGGAAATCCCAGCACCTGTTCGCTGCCCGAAAAGTCGGTGTAGACGGTCTTGAAGCAGCCCGAGCGGACGACGTAGAGGGAATGGAATTTGTCGCCGGCCCGCAGCAGCGCCTCGCCTTCATGCACGCGGCGCAAGGCGAATACGGTCCGGGCGAGCCAGGCATCGTCCGGGCAGTCGATGTGCAGCAGGCGGGTAAGGTCGCGCACCGAGATATTGGCGCTTTCGTGCTCCTGCGCCGGTGACCCTCCCGTGTCCGGATTGGCAAAGCCGAATGCATCACAGTGCGACATCGAGGTGCTCATGTTGTGCTCCGTTGTTATTAAGCGTGAGTAGCGAATACCTTTAGTGGCCCGGGGCGCCGGGGAGGACGGTCCAGGCGCTGACGATTTCCCGGATGCGCCCGAACTCCGACGACTTGTCGAGGAAAAACTCCGCTCCCGCGCTCATGCAGGCGCGGCGGTGCTGATCGGTTGCGTAGTTGGTGAATACCGCGACGTGGAGCGCGGGCGAACCGGGACGCACGGCCTTGAGCACTTCGAGACCGCTTCCATCCTCGAGCTGCAGATCCAGGATCACTGCGTCGGGATGAGTGGAGCGGATGCCCTCGATCGCTGCCCCGACCGTGCCCGCCTCGCCCACAAGTTGCGCACCTTCGATTTCCCGTATGGTCCGCGCCAGGTGCGCGCGAATCGTGGGCGAATCTTCGACCAGGAATACCGTCAGGGGTGCTGCCTGCTGCTTCGCGTTCATCTATGTCGGCCGCCGAAAAATGGTGAGGTCTTGTGTTCCTGCCGCGCGGCCCGCGCCGCGCGGCAATTGCGAATCGGGTTTGCTTGTTTTTTGTTGAAGCAAGTATGGAACACGGCCGCCGCCGGCCGCCATAGGCGCAGGCTGAAATCGGGACCTGGGAATGTCGGTAGCGGTGTAGGGCGATTCCTACACGCGGGGGAACTCGGCGGCTAGGCGTCGCCGGCGTCGATAAGCTGGTGCGCCACGGCGTAGCGCACCAGATCGGCCACGCTGTTCATGCCCATTTTTTCGAGGACGCGCGCCTTGTGCGTGCTCACTGTCTTGCCGCTCAGATGCAGGCGCGCGGCAATGTCGGAGACGGTGCCGCCGGTGACGAGCAGGTTGAATACCTCGTATTCCCGGTCGGACAGCGTTTGATGGGGCAGATCGGCCGCCTGCGGCCGGAGCGTGAACGCGAGCTGCTCCGCCACACCGGGACTGATGTAAAGCCCGCCGTCGGCGACCTTGCGGATCGCCGCGACCAGCAGGTCCGAGGCGCTGTCCTTGGTCACATAGCCGGAGGCGCCGGCGCGAATCGCGCGCACCGCGTATTGCTCCTCCTGGTGCATCGACAGCACCAGGACGGCAAGTTCCGGCCGCGCGAGCTTCGTCCACTTGATCAGTTCGATGCCGCTTTTCCCGGGCATCGACATGTCGAGGAGCAGCAGGTCGAAACCGCCTTCGCGCACCCGCGCCATGACTTCGTTCCCGTCCACCGCCTCGCCCGCCACTTCGAGTCCCGGCGCGCCCTGGAGTATGCGGCGCAGGCCGTCGCGGACAATGGCATGATCGTCGGCGATGAGAATGCGCGTCATGCTGCTGTCTCCTGTGGCTGCGCCGCGGCGAGCGGAATGCGCGCGCGCACCTCGCTGCCGCGACCGGGCTCGCCCGTGACCGCAATTTCGCCGGAGAGCAGCATCACGCGCTCGCGGATGCCGAGCAATCCGAACGTCCCGCGCTTCTTCAGATCCGCCTCCTCGATGCCGCGGCCGTTGTCGCGAATCGTGAGCTGAACCCAGTCGCCGTCCCGCTCCAGCCGGATTTCCGTCGCGCTGGCCTGCGCGTATTTGGTCACGTTGGTGAGCGACTCCTGGGTGATCCGGTACAGGGCGGAGGCGATCGGCTCCGGCACCTGTGCCACCGTGTCGTCGATGATCAGGTCGGTGGCGATTCCCGTCTGTCTGGAGAAATTGTGCGTCAGCCAGTCGAGCGCCGCGGCAAGACCCAGGTCGTCGAGCATCAATGGGCGCAAATCGGCCGCGATGCGGCGCGTGGCCGCGATCGTGGTATCGAGCATGGCGTGCATCGCATTGGTGCGTTCGCCCAGATCCGGCAGCGCCGCCGGCAGCGCGGAGCGCAGGGACTCCAGGTCCATCTTCAGCGCCGTGAGCATTTGACCGAGTTCGTCATGCAATTCGCGTGCCGTGCGACGGCGCTCGGCCTCCAACGCCTCGTTGGCCGCCTTTGACAATCCGCGCAACTCCTGCTGCGCGCGCCTGCGTTCGCTGATATCGCGATGAAATGCAAGCACGTACTGTTTTCCATCGATGTCGATGGCGGATGCCACGACATCCATCGGCACCACATGGCCGTTCTTATGGTGGTGCTCCACCTCGAACCCTATCGACTCCCCCGCCAGAATCCGCGCGTATCTCGCGGCCGCGAGAGCCGGGGATTGCGCGGTATCGAGGTCGCGCAAATTGGTCTCGAGCAGTTCGTCGATGGCGTAGCCGTGCAGGCGCGCAAATGAGTCATTGGCATCGATGACATGGCCCTGCGGATCCAGCAATAGAATTCCATCCGTTGCCTTGCTGAACAAGGTTCGGTAGCGTTGCTCGTTTGCGCGCAGCGCGGCCTCTATCTGCTTGCGCTCGGTGACGTCGCGCAGGATCACGATGTACAGATCCGCGCCCTGCAGCTGCACCTGCGATACCGAAGCGTCGGCCGGGAATTCGCCGCCATCCGCGCGCACCCCGGCGAGCGCGAGGTGCTGTCCCAGTTTGCGCATGGGCGCGCCGGCCACATCGAACTCGGCGCCGTACCCGGCCTGCTGCAGCGGCAGCCCGCGAATGAAACGGCTGACGTCGGCCCCGGCCGCTTCGGCGGCCGTACAGTGGAAGATCTGCTCCGCCGCGGCGTTGAACTGCACGATGCGCTGCTGCGCGTCCACGGTGAGGATGGCGTCCATGGCCGACTGAATGATTGCCTGCAGGCGTTCTTCCGACGCGGCAACGGCGGATTTCAGTTCCGCGTCGATGCGCAACTGATGCGCGAGCGACAAAGTAATCAGGGCGAGAAAGCCGGCGGTGACCGCGGCGAGTGCTCCGAACAGCAGTGCGCTCCGGTACCAGGTCCGCAGGATGAATTCCGAGGACGAAGTTACGCTTACCACCAGCGGGTAGTCGTCGATCACGCGAATTGCGCTGATCCAATCGACGCCGTCGGTCCCGGCATGATGGATCAGTTCGTGCCCGGCCCCGGCGCCCCGCGTAAGCAGCGCGGAGTCGCGGAAGTTTCCGGTCGAGGCCGCGATCGCAATGGGGTAACCGGTCAGCAGCACGCCGTCGCGGCGCAGCAGCCGCACCGAGCCCTCCGGCCCGATCTCATGCAGGCCCTGCGGCCCGAGAAAATAGGCCGGATCGACTACCGCGGTTATGACGCCGAGCAGGTGTCCGTCCGGGTCACGCAGTCCGCGGCTCACCGTGACGCCGCGTTCGCCCTCCATCCTGCCGACAACCGGCAGCGACGGCTTCGATTGCGGCTCCCGTCGGTCGCGGTGCGAGCGGAATGGTTCGCTGTCGCTGTACTTGACCGGCCGCGGTGGAAACCCCGCCGTATCGGCTACCAGCGCGCCGCTCGCGTCCAATAACAGGAGTGAGCTCACGTATGGAGTCTGACGGATGATCTCGCGCAGATGCAAATGCAATTCCCTGGACGGAGCGAGGCGGCCTCGGCGTTGCGCTAGTTGCGCCGCATTCGCGGCGGCAAGCAAAACGCCGTTGACGGCGTGCGTCGATCGCAGGGTTTCCTCGGCCAGGATCCGGGACATGCCGAGCAAATGCTGCTCGGCCAGGCGAATGACCTCATCATGCATGCGCCACAGGCTGAATGCCGTGCCGGCGAGGATCGATATCACCGCCAGGGCGCCCAAGCCGAAGACCAGCCGGCGCAGGCGCCGTGCGCCCTTCTGCGGCGGCGCGGCACTTAAGTGTGACTCAGGCTGGGCCGGCTGCTGCTGCAAATGGAACCCCTGTCGTTGCCGCAACAGTATAAGAGAGATTGCCGTGCGGCAAACCGGATTATAGGGAAATCGCGCGTATCGGGCCGGCTGCCGGCAGAGGCATGAACTGTCGGCGCTTGCGCAGACGATCAGGGTGGAGCAGCGGCGCGAGACACAGAGGCGCCCTTAGGCGGGACGCGCGGCGCGCGGCGCGGGGCGTTCGTGCGCTGCGCGGCGTCTCGGCCGTGATGAAGTAATAAGCCATGGGTTTATTGACCAATATCAACAGGGCTGCGGTGTTTGTGGTTAGGATGAAATCCGATCCCTTGCAGGAGGACGCGATGAATCCAAAATCGAGGTCCGCGACAGTTCGCAGCGCGGCGCGCACGCGAGCCGCCAGACCACCGGTCATCAGGGCGCGCAGCGCGGCGACGGCGCCTGATTTCTGGGAGCAAAGCGCACAGGTTCCCGACGAGCGCGATGACGAGATCGATTGCCAGCGCATCGTCCAGGGAGACGGCAGCCGCAGCCCGCCTCTGTATTACGACGATTACGACGACCACCACTGAGCCCTGACGGGCTGCAATCGGCGGGAACAATGCAGAATCCCGTAGAGATCGTCCTGCGCGGCGTTCCCCAATCCAGCGCCCTCGAACATTACATCCGCGAGCAGGCGCGCAAGCTGGATCGGGACTGCAATGCCGTCCGTGACTGTCACGTCGTCGCAGAGGCGCTGCATCGGCAAAAGCAGCAGCAGGGCCCGCAGTTCTCGGTGCGCCTCAACATCACGCTGCCGGGGACCGAGGTCATGGTCAACCGCGAACACGGCGAGGACGTCTATATTGCGCTGCGCGACGCGTTCGAGGCGGCCAGCCTGCAGCTCAGGGAGCGTATGCGCCGCCAGGGCGAGGTCCAGCCCCATTCCCGCGACGGGACGCCCCATCCGCGCAGCTAACTGCGGCGCCGGCACCAGGGAGACACGCAGATGACAGCGAAACAGGTGATTTTCCACGAGGACGCGCACACGAGGATCGCGCGCGGCGTGGCGGTGCTGGCCAATGCGGTCAGGGTCACCCTCGGACCAAAAGCGCGCACGGTGATGCTCGAGCGCGCCTACGGCGCGCCCACCATCGTCAACTCCGGCGTGATCGTGGCCAGGGAGATCGAACTCAAGGACCGGTTCGAGAACATGGGTGTGCAAATGGTGCGCGAGGTCGCCGCCAAGACCGCGGAAGTCGCTGGCGACGGCACCACCACGGCCATGGTATTGGCGCAGGCGATCGTGCTGGAGGGCATGAAGTACGTGGCCGCCGGAATGAATCCGATGGACTTGAAGCGCGGCATCGACAAGGCCAGCGAGGCGGTGGTGGCGGAGCTGAAGCGCCTGTCCCAGCCGTGCGGCGGGCGCAACGAGATTGCGCAGGTCGCGACCATCTCGGCCAATGCCGACGCCAGCATCGGCGAAATCATCGCCAATGCGATGGAAAAAGTGGGCAAGGATGGCGTGATTACGGTGGAGGACGGCCGCGGCCTCGCGAGCGAGCTGGAACTGGTGGAGGGGATGCAGTTCGACCGCGGATTTCTGTCGCCGTACTTCATCAATGTCGCGGACAAGCAACGTTGCGTGCTGGAGGACGTCTACGTGCTGCTCTGCGACAAGAAGATTTCCGCGATTCACGATCTGCTGCCGCTGCTGGAGAAAGTGGCCAGGGCGGCGAAGCCGCTGCTGGTCGTCGCCGAAGACGTGGAGGGGGAGTCGCTGGCGTTGCTGGTAGTCAACAGCCTGCGCGGCGTGCTCAAGGCCTGCGCGGTCAAGGCGCCCGGGTTCGGCGACCGGCGCAAGGCCATACTCGAAGACATCGCGGTGCTCACCGGCGCGCACGTGGTGGCGGAGGAACTCGGGCTCAGGCTCGAGCGGGCGGACCTCGAGCACCTCGGCCGGACACGCCGCATCGAGGTGGACAAGGACAACACCACCATCATCGGCGGCATGGGCGAGACGGGCGCGATCGAAGCGCGCATCGCCGCGATCCGGCGCGAAATGGACAAGACCACCAGCGACTACGACCGCGAGAAATTGCAGGAGCGCGTGGCCAAGCTCACCGGCGGTGTCGCCCTGGTCAAGGTCGGCGCCGCGACCGAGACCGAGATGAAGGAGCGCAAATCGCGCGTCGAGGATGCGCTGCATGCGACTCACGCCGCGGTGGAGGAGGGCGTGCTCCCCGGAGGGGGCGTCGCCCTGCTGCGCGCGCGGCAGGCCATCAGCGCGCTGCGCGGCGACAACCCGGACCAGGACGCAGGCATAAAGATCGTGCTGCGAGCGCTGGAGGAGCCGCTGCGGCAGATTGTCGCCAACGCCGGCGACGAGCCGTCGGTCATCGTCAACCGCGTACTCGAAGGCTCGGGCGGCTTCGGCTACAATGCGGCAACCGGCGTGTTCGGCGACATGGTTGCGATGGGGGTGCTCGATCCGTGCAAAGTGACGCGCTCGGCACTGCAAAATGCCGCTTCGATCGCGGGGCTGATCCTGACCACCGATTGCATGGTGGGGGAACTGCGCGAGGAGTCGCCGCCGGCGCACACTCCGGCTCCAGACACGGAGATGTGACGCGGTCCTCTGGGCGGCTTCCCAATTATTCGCCCGTGGTGAAGGCGCAGCCGGTGTTCCTGCGCGGCTGGCTGGAGATGACCGCCGCTCTCGACACGCCCGCGCCGGCCGAACTGCAGCGGCTGCCGCGCCGGGCAAGGGTACCCGCATTGGCGTTGAGGTCATTCTGGCGTTTTGAGCGGTGTCCCAGACGAAAAAGACGCTTTTCACACCGCTACACCAGGGGTAAAATAATGACCTCTTATGCGACCCCAAGCCGATTCAATTCTTGCCGGCTCGGCAGGCGCCCGGAAGGAGCAGATTGATTGAAGCCGACAGATATTGGCGCGCCAGATTACTTCCACAAAGTCGTAGATTGCCAATGGGCCTGCCCCGCCCATACCCCGGTTCCCGAATACATCCGCTTGATCGCCGCAGGCCGCTACGATGACGCCTACATGGTCAACTGGCAGTCCAACGTTTTCCCCGGCATCCTCGGCCGCACTTGCGACCGCCCGTGCGAGCCCGCCTGCCGCCGCAGCCGCGTCGAGGACGCGCCCGCGGAGCAGGGGAAGGACCTGGCAGCTGGCGCGGCCAGGGAACCGGTCGCGATCTGCCGCCTGAAGCGGGTCGCCGCCGACAACAAGGTCGACATCCGCGCGCGCCTGCCGGCGGTGCCGAAAAAGAAGAACGGCAAGCGTGTCGCCTGTGTCGGCGCCGGCCCGGCGTCGCTCACGGTGGCGCGCGACCTGGCTCCGCATGGCTATCATGTCGTCGTGTACGATGGCGATCCCAAAGCGGGCGGCATGATCCGCAGCCAGATCCCGCGGTTTCGCCTGCCGGAGGAAGTGATCGACGAGGAAGTCGGCTATATCCTCGGTCTCGGCGTCGAGTTTCGCGCCGGCAAGCGCGTGGATAGCATGAAGGCCCTGCTGGCCGAGGGCTACGATGCGATTTTTGTCGGTTCCGGTGCGCCGCGCGGCCGCGACATCGACATTCCCGGGCGCAAGGAAGCCGCCAAGCACATTCACATCGGCATCGACTGGCTCTCCAGCGTCTCCTTCGGGCATGTCGACAAGGTCGCCAAACGCGTGATCGTGCTCGGCGGCGGCAACACCGCCATGGACTGCTGCCGCACGAGCAAGCGCCTGGGCGGCGAGGATGTGAAAGTGATCGTGCGCTCAGGATTCGCGGAGATGAAGGCCTCCCCCTGGGAGAAGGAAGACACCATGCACGAGGGGATCCCCATCCTCAACTACCTCGTGCCCAAGGAATTCACGCAGGCGAAGGGCAGGCTCACTGGTGTCACGTTTGAAAAAGTCGCGGCGCAGTACGACGCCAGGGGGCGGCGCAGCCTCAAGCCGACCGGAGAGCCGGACCAGCATTTCGAGTGCGACGAGGTGCTCGTCGCGGTGGGCCAGGAGAACGCCTTTCCCTGGATCGAGAAGGACTGCGGCATAGCGTTCGACGAGTGGGGCATGCCGGTGGTCGACAAAGTCACCCTGCAGTCCTCCTTGCCGCGGGTGTTTTTCGGAGGCGACGCCGCCTTCGGGCCGAAGAACATCATCTGGGCCGTCGCTCACGGTCACGAGGCTGCGGTCTCCATCGACAAGCACTGCCAGGGCGAGGACGTGTCGCAGCGACCGCCGCCGATGGTGCATCTGATGTCGCAGAAGATGGGCATCCACGAGTGGAGCTACGACAACGAGATCGCGCTCGACCGCCGCTATAAGGTGCCCTGGCGCGACGCCAGTCAGACGCTGAAGAACATCAAGATCGAAGTCGAGATCGGCTTTGACCGGGCCACCGCGCTGAAAGAGGCACAGCGCTGCCTCAACTGCGACGTGCAGACGGTGTTCAGCAACACCAAGTGCATCGAGTGCGACGCCTGCGTCGACATCTGCCCGATGGATTGCATCACTTTCACCGTCAACGGCGAGGAGGCCGGCCTGCGCGCGCGCCTGAATGCGCCGGCGAACAACCTCACGCAGGATCTCTACATCTCCAGCACGCTCAAGACCGGGCGCATCATGGCCAAGGACGAGGACATGTGCCTGCACTGCGGCCTGTGCGCCGAACGCTGCCCCACCGGGGCCTGGGACATGCAGAAGTTCCTGCTCGAAATGACGCCGGCCGGCCCCGGATGCCGCAGCCGCGCGCCGAAAAGGGAAACTGTGCCAGCATGAAAGTAAAACATCTGGAAGCCGTCAACGACTTCGTCATCAAGTTCGCGAACGTCAATGGCTCGGGCTCGGCCTCGGCCAACGAACTGTTCGCGCGCTCCATCCTCAGGATGGGTGTGCCGGTGAGTCCGCGCAATATCTTCCCCTCCAACATCCAGGGCCTGCCCACGTGGTATGAGGTGCGGGTGACGGAGAAAGGCTGGCTCGGCCGCCGCGGCGGGGTGGACCTGATGGTGGCGATGAATCCGCAGACCTGGAACCAGGATCTGGCCGAGATCGAACCCGGCGGCTACCTTTTCTACGACAATACCAGGCCACTGCCGCAGTCGAAATTCCGCGACGACATCAACGTCATCGGCATGCCGCTTACCGACATCTGCAACGCCACCTACGACGATTCGCGCCAGCGGCAGCTGTTCAAGAACATCATTTACGTCGGCGCGCTCGCCGCGCTGCTCGACATGGATGCCGGCGCCATCGCCGAGCTGATCGGCGAACAGTACAAGGGCAAGGAAAAACTGCTCAAACCCAACCTGAACGCGATGCAGATGGGGCGGGACTACGCGCTGGCGCATCTGAAGTGTCCGATCGGCCTGCGGGTAAAGAAGGCCGACGCGGTCGGCGACAAGATCTTCATGGAAGGCAACAGCGCCGCGGCGCTGGGCGCGGTGTACGGCGGCGCGACCGTGTGCGCCTGGTACCCGATCACCCCGTCCTCCTCGGTCGCCGAGGCGTTCGAGCGCTATTGCAAGCGGCTGCGCGTGGATCGGGACACCGGCAAGAACAGGTTCGCCATCGTGCAGGCCGAGGACGAACTGGCCTCGATCGGCATTGTCACCGGCGCCGGCTGGAACGGGGCGCGCGCGTTCACCGCCACCTCCGGCCCGGGCATCTCGCTCATGACCGAGTTCATCGGCCTCGCCTACTTCGCGGAGATTCCGGTGACCATCATCGACGTGCAGCGCGGCGGCCCCTCGACCGGCATGCCCACGCGCACCCAGCAGGCGGACATCCTGTCCACTGCCTACGCCTCCCATGGCGACACCAAGCACGTGCTGCTGTTCCCCGAAGACCCGAAAGAGTGCTTCGAGTTCACCGCGCAGGCGCTGGATCTCGCCGACCGGCTGCAGACGCCCGTGTTCGTGATGACCGATCTCGACATCGGCATGAACACGCGCTTGTGCGATCCGCTCGCGTGGGACGACGCCAAGGTCTACGACCGCGGCAAGGTGATGAGCGCCGAGGAGTTGCAGGCCGGCAAGGACTTCGGCCGCTATCTGGACGTTGACGGCGACGGCATTCCCTACCGCACCTACCCCGGCACGCACCCCACGCGGGGCGCCTATTTCACCCGCGGCACGACCAAGGACCGCTACGCGCGCTATTCCGAGGCCGGTCCGGACTATGTCGACAACATGCAGCGGCTGCTGAAGAAATTCGAGACCGCGAAGACGCTCGTGCCCAAGCCGCTGCTCACGCCGGCGCAGTATCCGGCGCGCTTCGGCGCGATCCATTACGGTTCCACCAGCCCGGCGATGGCCGAAGCGCTGGACGCGCTCGCCGCGATGGGCATCTACGTCAACGCCCTGCGCGTGCGCGCATTTCCGTTCCAGGACGAGATCGCGGACTTCGCCGCCGCGCACTCGAAGGTGTTCGTGGTCGAGCAGAATCGGGATGCGCAACTGAAAAACCTGCTGGTGAACGAAGCCCACATCAACCCCGCCAGCCTGATCTCCGTACTGCATTACGACGGCACCCCGATCACCGCGCGCTTTATCGTCAAGGAGATCGCCGCGGTCACTGCGGCGCTGAACGTGCGCCCGCTGAAGAAAAACAAGGCAGCCTGAGCATGATGAATTCGAAACATTGTATTCCTGGGTCTGACCAGCGCCGCCGCTTTCCGGGTACATCGGTTGCCAATTTTGACAACATATCGTGCCGGGGACGGCGATGACCTATCTGACTAAACCCACGCTGCATCATCCGACACTGCAGAAGAACAAGGTCGGCTACACGCGTCGCGACTACGAGGGCAAGATTTCCACGCTCTGCGCCGGCTGCGGCCACGATTCGATTTCGGCGGCTATCATCCAGGCCTGTTGGGAGCTCGACATCCAGCCGCACCGCGTGGCCAAGCTCTCCGGCATCGGCTGCAGCTCGAAAACGCCCGACTATTTCCTCGGCAGTTCGCACGGCTTCAACAGCGTGCATGGAAGGATGCCGTCGGTGCTGACCGGCGCCAATCTCGCCAACCGCGAGCTGATCTACCTCGGCGTTTCCGGCGACGGCGACTCGGCCTCGATCGGCATCGGCCAGTTTGCGCACATCATGCGCCGCGGCGTGAACCTGACCTACATCCTCGAGAACAACGGCGTCTACGGTCTGACCAAAGGCCAGTTTTCCGCCACCGCCGACGCGGGCTCCAAATCCAAGCGCGGCGTGATCAATCGCGATGCGCCGGTGGACACGGTGTCGCTCGCGCTGCAGCTCGGCGCAAGCTACGTCGCGCGCAGCTTCTCCGGCGACAAGAAACAGCTCGTGCCGCTGATCAAGGGCGCGATCGCCCACCAGGGCGCGGCTTTCATCGACATCGTCAGCCCCTGCGTCGCGTTCAACAACCACGAGGGCAGCACCAAGAGCTACGACTACGTGCGCGAGCACAACGACACCGTGAACCGGCTCGACTTCTGGCCGACGCGCGAGGCGATTCAAGTCGATTACCAGGAAGGTGCGGTGATCGACGTGCCGCAGCACGACGGCTCCATCCTGCGCCTGCGCAAGACCCATCCCGAGTACGACCCGCTCGACCGCGTCAAGGCACTCAATTACATCGCCGAGCATCAGGCCAGAGGCGAACTCGTCACCGGGCTGCTCTATATCCAGCCCGACGCGGATGACCTTCACGCCCACCTCAACACCGTGGACACGCCGTTCAACCAGCTTGGTGCAAAGGAACTTTGTCCTGGCGCCGGGGT
>Ga0315281_10005694_pt1 | contig 17816 bp, 18 predicted proteins | sample YL17G07_0_MG_FD_204540 | JGI IMG/M metagenome (GOLD analysis project Ga0315281, IMG submission 204540) | Sediment microbial communities from Yellowstone Lake, YNP, Wyoming, USA - YL17G07_0 | ecosystem: Environmental > Aquatic > Freshwater > Lake > Sediment | place: USA: Wyoming | collected...
CAGAGTTCGGCGCTCGCACGCGGGCGCTCGTTGTCGTTTCTCGCGACTACCATTAGCTGACGCGTGAGCGCCTAAAGGATGAGCGACAGGACCTACCTCGACTGGCCGTTCTTCGACCCGCCGCAGCGCAGGCTCGCGGCCGATCTCGATACCTGGGCTGCGGCGAACGTCGCGCATCTGGACCACGGGACAGACGTGGACGCGCTCTGCCGCGATCTGGTCACGCGCCTCGGGGGAGGCGGCTGGCTCAGGCACTGCGTGCCCGCCGCCTACGGCGGGGCCTCCGAGGCGATAGATTCGCGTTCGCTTTGCATCGCCCGCGAAACCCTGGCGCGCCACGAGGGCCTGGCCGATTTCGCCTTCGCCATGCAGGGTCTGGGTTCCGGCGCCATTTCCATCGCCGGCAGCGAGGAACTCAAGCGCCGCTACCTGCCGCGCGTGGCGAGGGGCGAGGAGATCGCCGCTTTCGCGCTGTCCGAACCCGATGCCGGATCGGACGTAGGCGCCATGACGACCAGCGCGCGCCGCGAAGGCGAGCACTATGTGCTCGACGGCGAGAAAACCTGGATTTCCAATGGTGGCATCGCCGATTTCTACTGCGTCTTCGCCCGCACCGGCGAGGCCGCGGGAGCGCGGGGCCTCAGCGCCTTCGTCGTCGATGCCGATACGCCCGGCCTTGAGGTCGCGGCGCGTATTGAACTCATCGCCCCGCATCCCTTGGCAAGCCTGCGCTTTAGCGGTTGCCGCGTGAGCGCGGCGCAGCGATTGGGCGAACCCGGCCAGGGATTCAAGGTGGCGATGCAGACGCTGGACATTTTTCGCGCCTCGGTTGCCGCCGCCGCGCTGGGATTCGCGCGGCGCGCCTTGGACGAGGCGATCTCGCGGGCCAAACAACGCAAGATGTTCGGCCAGACGCTGGCCGACTTTCAGCTCACGCAGGCCGCGATTGCCGACATGGCAACGGCTATAGACAGCGCGGCGCTGCTCACCTACCGCGCGGCCTGGCTGCGCGATGTGCAGGGAGCGCGCACCACGCGCGAGGCGGCGATGGCCAAGATGGTGGCGACCGAATCGGCGCAGCAGGTCATCGACCGCGCGCTGCAGATGTTCGGCGGCCTGGGAGTGGTGAGCGGTCACCCCGTGGAAAAGCTCTACCGCGAGATCCGCGCGCTGCGCATCTACGAAGGCGCGACCGAGGTGCAAAAATTGATTATTGCCCGCGAAACATTGAAAGGCATTTGATTTGTCGCGTTGGACGCAGAGGGCGCGGACCTAAAGAACGAGTTTCGCGAACGTCCTCTCCGCCCTTTGCGGCTAATTGTGAGGTCCAGCCATGACCTACACTGCGCATGTGGATACATTTGCCAGAGACAACCTGCCGCCAAAAAGCCAGTGGCCGGAACTGCTGTTCGAGTTGCCGCAATTGCAGTATCCCAAGCGCCTCAATTGCGCCGTTGCGCTGCTCGACGAAATGGTCGCGGGCGGTCATGGGGCGCGCACCGTAATCCATACCCTGATCGACGGCAAGGCCTACTCCTGCACTTATCGCCAGCTGCTGCATCGAGCCAACCAGGTCGCGCGCGTGCTCACCGAGGACCTGGGGCTGAAGCCGGGGAATCGCGTGCTGTTGCGCGCACCCAACAACCCCATGATGGCCGCCTGCTGGTTCGCGGTGATGAAGGCCGGACTGGTCGCCGTGCCCACCATGCCGCTGCTGCGCGCGACGGAGCTGCGGCAAATCATCGACAAGGCCAAAATCGGCGCCGCGCTGTGCGACCTGAGATTAAAGGAGGAGATGGAATTGGCTGCGACCGGTTGCCAAAGCATGAAGCAGGTGCTCTACTTCAACGACGACGGCGCGGACTCGCTGGAAAGAAAACTGGAAAGCAAGTCCGCTGCGTTGCGCAACGTGGATACCGCGGCCGACGACGTATGCCTGATCGCTTTCACCTCGGGCACCACCGGGCAGCCCAAAGGCACGGTGCACTTTCACCGCGACGTCCTCGCCATGTGCGACTGCTTCCCGCGCTCCTGTCTGAATCCGATTCAAGACGACATATTCTGCGGTACGCCGCCGCTGGCTTTCACCTTCGGTCTGGGCGGCCTGCTGTGCTTCCCCATGCGCTTCGGCGCGTCCACCGTGCTGATGGAAAGACTCACTCCCGACACACTGCTTGGGACGATCGAGAATTTCAAGGCGACGATCTGTTTCACTGCCCCGACGTATTACCGCCAGATGGCCAGCCTGGTCAGGAACCACAACCTGAAGAGCCTGAAAAAATGCGTATCGGCGGGCGAGGCGTTGCCCAATGCGACCCGGCACCTGTTCAAGGAGGCGAGCGGCATCGAGATCATCGACGGCATAGGCGCGACCGAGATGATCCACATTTTCATCTCGCACACACCGGAGCGCGTGCGTCGCGGCGCCACTGGCTACGCCATCCCCGGCTACCAGGCGCGGGTAGTCGATGATGCCGGCAGGCTTTGCGCGCCCGGCGTGGTCGGACGGCTGGCGGTCAAGGGCCCGACCGGATGCCGTTACCTCGCCGATGAACGGCAGAAGGATTATGTGATTCAAAAAGGAGAAATGCGGGGCTGGAACCTGACCGGCGACGCCTACAAGACGGATGCCGAGGGCTATTTCTACTATCAGGCGCGCACCGACGACATGATCATCTCCGCCGGCTATAACATCGCCGGGCCGGAAGTGGAGTCCGCGCTGCTACAGCATCCCGCCGTGGCCGAGTGCGGGGTGGTCGGCGTGCCCGACGCGGAGCGCGGCCAGATCGTGAAGGCCTGCGTGGTGCTGAAGTCCGGTTATACCGGCAATGCGCCGATGGTGAAGGAGTTGCAGGAATTCGTGAAGAAGACCATCGCGCCCTACAAGTATCCGCGCTCGGTCCAGTTCGTGGCCTCGCTGCCGCGGACCGAAACCGGCAAGCTGCAGCGATTCAAGCTACGGCAGGCGAACTGACAGGCTGTCATGAGCCGTGACTTAAATCGCGCTCCCATTCTTGCGGCGTTGAGCTGTTGCGCGGACGAGAACCTGTCCGCGCGGATCGTCGATTGCACACGGATGAAAAGCACATCCGTGTGCAATCGACGATCTTGTATGAAAGCAAACCCAAGCCGTTCTTGCTTTTATCCATAACCCTGTTTTCCGTACGGATGAAAAGCACATCCGTACGGAAAACAGGGTTGGCGCGCGCAGCGCGCAAGTCCACCAGTCGCATGCGACGATATTTGCAACGCCGTATATAGCCAGTCCTGCTTATCGGATTTGGCGGTGCCGGATCATCACTTGGTTGTCGGCACTGAAGGCAGCGCCCAGGCGTTCGGCGAAATACACCGAACGGTGCTGGCCGCCGGTGCAGCCGATGGCAACGGTGAGGTAGCTGCGGTTTTCGCGCACGAAAGCGGGCAGCCAGGTGGCGATGAAGGCGTGGATATCGCGGTACATGTTCTGCGTCGATTCGTTCGCTTCCAGATAGACGACGACCGCCGCATCCAGCCCGGTCAGTTCGCGCAGCGCCGGCTCGTAATAGGGGTTGGGCAGACAGCGCACATCGAACACGAAGTCCGCGTCCAGCGGTATTCCCTGCTTGAAACCGAAAGATTCGAACAACAGCGTCAGGCGTGAGCGGTCGGCTTCGACCAGGTTCTTGATCCAACTGCGCAAGGTGTTGGGTGAGATCTCGCTGGTGTCGATGTGATGACCCGATTCGCCGATGTCGCCGAGCAGTTCGCGCTCGCGCGCGATGCTCTCGGCCACGGTAAGCCCGCCCTTGCTCAGGGGATGGCGCCGTCGCGTTTCCGAGAAGCGCTTGATCAGGGTTTCGTCCTTGGCCTCGAGGAACAGCAGCCTCACGTCCACGCCCTCTTGCTTGAGTGCCGCGACGGTCTGCGGCAACTGGCGCACCGAGGCGCCGCTGCGCGCGTCCATGCTCAGGGCGACGCGCTCATGGCCGGAGCCGGCAAGCGACTCGAGCAGCGGCATCACCAAGGCGACCGGGAGATTGTCGACGCAGTAATAGCCGCTGTCCTCCAGGACATTGAGTGCGACGCTCTTGCCGGAACCGGACAGTCCGCTGATCAGTACCAGTTGCATGGCGGCAGGATATCACCCGGACGCGGAAAATAAAAAGGGCGCAAGCAACGCCCGCGCCCTGTTGCCGGACCCTGGAGCGGGACCCCGTGAATCAGTCGACGTCGCGTGTCATCTCGCCCTGCTGCCGGTCGATGAATTCCTGGGTACTGTCGATGCCGCGCAGTTGCAGGATATAGTTGCGTACCGCGGCCTCGAGCAGCACCGCCAGGTTGCGGCCGGCAGCCACCGGAATGATGATCTTGCGGATGGACATGCCGAGGATGTCTTCGCTCAGTTCGTGCAGCGGCAGCCGCTCGGTCGGCGCGGCTCCGGTCTGGCCCGGTTTTTCCAGGTGCGCGATCAGCTTGAGGTTCATTTTCGGACGCACTGCGGTCTGGCCGAAAATGGTGCGGATATTGAGCACGCCCAGACCGCGCACCTCGAGAAAATCCCTGAGCAGGGGCGGACAGCGCCCTTCCAGCGTCTTCGCGGCGATGCGCGCGATCTCGACTACGTCGTCGGCCACCAGACCGTGTCCGCGGCTGATCAGCTCCAGCGCCAGTTCGCTCTTGCCTACACCCGATTCGCCGGTGATCAGCACGCCCAGGCCGAGCACATCCATGAACACGCCGTGCATGGAGGTCGAATCCGCCAGGATTTTGGCCAGATAACGGCGCAGGGCGTCGATGACGGCGTCGGCCGCGGAGGCGGTCGCGAGCACCGGCACGCTTTTCGCCTCCGCCGCTCGCAACAGCGCCGCCGGCCCGATAACGCTGTCGGTAAGGATGATGGCGGCCGGTTTGGCGGCAAACAGATTGGCGATGACCTGGTTCGCGCCGTCGCCGCTGTAGCCGTCAATGTAGGCGAGCTCGCGCTGGCCGAGCACCTGGATGCGGTTGGGATGGATCAGGTTAAGATGGCCTACCAGCGCTGCGGTATCCGCGCTGTCGCGGCGCACGGGCACCGCGTCGCCGCCGCGGCCGCTGACCCAGTCTAGGCCGAGTCTCGCGGCATTGTCTTCATACAGCCGCGCTATGCTGGTTTGTAACATCGGGTTCCCAGGAACTGATGAGCTGGTGCAGGCCGCCTGCGTCTTGCGTCTGGGTCAGCTGCTCGCGCAGTTCTCCGTCGGAGAACATCTGGGCCAACTCGGACAGGATTTGCAGGTGCTGTTCGGTAGCTTGCTCCGGTACCAGCAGGATGAACAGCAGATTGACCGGTTTGCCGTCGGGAGCGTCAAAGGGCACCGGGGTGCTAAGGCGCACGAAAGCCGCTACCGCTTCGCGCAAACCCTTGATGCGGCCGTGCGGAATGGCCACCCCCTGACCCAGGCCGGTCGAGCCCAGGCGCTCGCGCGCAAACAGGCTGTCGAACACCAGGCTGCGCGCAACCCCCTGGTTATTCTCAAAAATCAGACCGGCCTGTTCGAACATGCGCTTCTTGCTGCTGATCTCAAGATCGAGGACGATGTTAGAGGGGGGCAAGAGTTTGGAAATGAGATTCATGGGGGAAAGGGAAATGAGAGGGAGCGAGAGTTCCGGCACTCCGGGACTGGGCGGGGGGTGCCGGAAAAATGGGGGCATTTTACCTCAAATAGGATGCCCGGGTTATTCCTCCGCCGGCTGGCGTTTGAGGGCATCGTGGGGGTGGGCGAAGACCTTGTCCTTGTGCTTGATGATCTGGCGATCCAGCTTGTCCATCATCAGGTCGATCGCCGCGTACATGTCCTCATCGTCGCTCTCGACGTGTATGTCTTTGCCGCGCATGTGCACGCCGATCTCCGCTTTGTGTCTCAGCTTTTGCACCGACAGGATGACGTTGATGTCGATAACTTGGTCGAAATGGCGCTGGATCCGCTCCAGCTTGGACATGACGTAATCGCGGATGGCCTGGGTGACTTCGACATGATGACCACTGACCTGGACGTTCATCTTCGGCTCCTTTCAAGGTTACAACGACTTGCGCAGGCTGACCTGTGGGATATGCAGCGATTCCCTGTACTTGGCGATGGTGCGGCGCGCCACGACGATGCCTTGCTCACTGAGCATGTGCGCTATCTTGCTGTCGGAAAGCGGCTTTTTGCAGTCCTCTGCGCTGACCAGTTGCTTCAGCAGAGCGCGAATCGCCGTGGCCGAACAGGCGCCGCCCGTTTCAGTCGCCACGTGGCTGCCGAAAAAGTATTTCAACTCCAGGATCCCCCGCGGCGTGGCCATGAATTTCTGGGTGGTGACCCGCGACACCGTGGACTCGTGCAGGCCCAGGGTTTCGGCGATTTCGCGCAGCACCAGTGGCCGCATCGCCACCTCGCCGTGATCGAAGAACTGACGTTGCCGATCCACGATCGCCTGCGCTACGCGTAGTATGGTGTCGAAGCGCTGCTGCACGTTCTTGATCAGCCAGCGTGCTTCCTGCAGCTGACCGGACAGCCTACCGCCGGCCGAATGCAGTTTGTTTTGCAGAATCTCGGCGTACATGCGGTTGATGCGCAGTTTGGGCATCGCATCGGGGTTGAGAACGGAGACCCAAGTGTCTTTGACCTTCTTCACGATCACGTCGGGCACAATATAGCGCGTTTCGGTCGCCGAATAAGCGGCGCCGGGGTGGGGGTTTAGGCTCTGGATCAGGTGCTGCGCCGAGCGCAAGCTGTCATCATCGCAGTGCAACTGCCGCTTCAGCAGCGCGAAGTCGTGCGCGGCGAGGGCCTGCAGATGGTCGCGCACGATGCCGAGGGCGAGTTCGCGCGCCGGGGTGTCCGGCGGCAAGGCCTTCAATTGCAGCTCCAGGCATTCGGCGGGCGTGCGCGCGCCGACGCCAGTGGGGTCGAAACTCTGCAGATGATGCAGGGCGATGTGCAGTTCATCCATCCAATCTACCCGCTCGAATATCTTATCGTCACGAAGCAGATAGTGCACGCCGATCTGCAGTTCATCCATCCCGACTTCCAATTCGGGCGGCAGCAGTTCGGCGATTTCCTCCAGGCTCTGCGACAGATACCCGCCCTCGTCCAGCGCCCCAATCAAGGTACTGACGACGCTCTTGTCGCGCGCCGGCAGCTGGGTCAGCGCGAGTTGCTCTATCAGGTGTTCCCCTAGGGTAGGGGTGCAAGCCGCGAGTTGCGGGTAGTCCGATTCTTCACCGTCGTCGCGCCGGGCGGCCGCAGACGGTGCGTCGGTAAACCAGTCGATGTCGGCGGTGTCCGCAGCGGGCGCATCGTTGGCCGGCGCCTCGCCGACGTTCGCGACGTATTCCTCGCGCCCAGCGCCATTGGGCGGGGGAGGCAAGGACTCCGGCTCCGCGTCGTCGCGCTCCAGCAGCGGGTTTTCCATCAGAAAACCCTCCAACTCCTGGTTCAGCTCCAGCGTGGACAACTGCAGCAGCCGGATGGATTGCTGCAACTGCGGCGTCAGAGTCAGGTGTTGCGACAGCTTGAGTTGCAGGGTTTGTTTCATCTTGAGCGGGAGTGTAGCCTGCGCGCTACATGCGGAAATGCTCTCCCAGATACACTCGTCTCACGCTCTCATTATAGACGATTTCATCGGGCTTGCCCTGCGCCAGCACGGATCCCTCGTTGATGATGTAGGCGTGGTCGCAGATGCCCAGGGTCTCGCGCACGTTGTGATCGGTGATCAGCACGCCGATCCCGCGCTCCCTCAGGAAACCGATGATTTTCTGGATATCGAGCACCGCGATCGGATCGACGCCGGCGAACGGCTCGTCGAGCAGGATGAAGCTGGGGCGGGTGGCGAGCGCGCGCGCGATCTCTACGCGTCGGCGCTCGCCGCCGGAGAGCGACAGCGCCGGGTTGTGGCGCAAATGCGTGATATGCAGCTCGCGCAGCAGGTTTTCCAGACGGTCTTCGATTTCCGTCTCGGACAGGTCCTGCAGTTCGAGGACCGCCTGCACGTTCTCCTGCACCGTCAGCTTCGCGAACACCGAGGTTTCCTGCGGCAGATACGACAAGCCCAGCCGCGCGCGGCGGTGGATGGGGAATTTGCTGATCTCCTTGCCATCCAGACTGATGCTTCCGCCGTCAAGGTTCACCAATCCGACTATCATGTAGAAGCAGGTGGTCTTGCCGGCGCCGTTCGGTCCGAGCAAGCCGACCACTTCGCCGCTTTGCACTTCGAGTGATACGTCCTGCACCACGGTGCGCGACTTGTAGCGTTTCCTAAGATTGCTGGCTTTGAGTTGACTCATTCGCGCCTATCGGGGTTTATTGACCATGAATCTTTCCGCACGTATCGGGCGCCCAGGAAAACCGAACCCTCGCTCCGGCCCTATTCGCGCTGGCTAACGTTTGGGGGTGCCGGCTGCAGGTACTTTTTCGGCGCCTTCGCCGGTATTGCGCGGTTGGATCACGGCGTGCACCCTGGCGTCGGGGCTGTCGCTCGCAGCCGGTCCGGCGCCACCGGTCACAGTGAAGTATTCGGTGCGGGATTCGTAGGAGATATAGTTGCCGCGCACTTCGTCCGCGGGTTCGCGCTTGAGCCGTGCACGATTGAAGAACTCAACCTTATCGAGCTTGCCGTTGTATTCGATGCGCTCCGCCTCGCCTTCGATGTACTCGTGGCTGCCGTCGCGCTTCTGGCGAAAGCTGGCCGGGTTGCCGCTGGCGCTGCCGTATTGGTAGCCCTCCTGGTCCTGGCGTACCGTAACTTTGTCGGCGCGTATGGTGAGCGTCCCCTGCGTCATCACCACTTTGCCCTCGAACACGCTGATTTTCTGCACGTCGTCGACGCGCATGCGGTCGGACTCGAGATTGATCGGTTTGCTCCGATCGGCCCGTTCCGCCTGCGCCTGCGCGGCCAATCCGAGGCAGCAGGCGCAGAAAACAAGAATACCCAGTTTATTTATGCGCATCGAACGTGCCCCTGACTTGCGACTGCAGCGCGAACTGCCGCGTCTTGTTGTTGAATTCCATGCCGCCTCCGGAAAGCCTGGATCGGCCCTCGGTAATGATAACCGGCTTGTCGGTGCGGGCGAGATCGCGGTCGGGAACGACCTGCAGGTATTCAGTCTGCACGCGTAGTTCGCTTTGTCCCCGACCGGCTTCGCGCACCACCACAACGCTGCCGTAGAAGTTGGCTTCCTCGCCGTTCTTCGTGATCAGGCCGCGCTCGGCGCGGATGACGACGGGATTGGCGTTGTCGTGACGCTGCACCAGGCGCGGCGCCACGACGCTGGTGCTCTCGTCGTCCGGATAATGCTGCATGCGTTCGGCGGAGAGGATGTATTCGGGTTTGCCGGTAACGCCCATCTTGGTAATGCCGAAGTCCTCCGCGATGAAATCCGGGTCGTGCCGCATCTTGCCCGACTTGTCGCGTTCGGGCGCCTGTACCGCGCGCTCGAGCCAGAGGCTGGCCGCTGCCAGCGCCAGCATCAGCAGCAGCGGAAACAGGTTGGATACCCGGTCCCGTCTCATTGGAGATGCGCCCGAATGGCGCGTTCGAGCATCCCTTGGGCGCGCAGAATGAATTCGCACACCTCGCGCACGGCGCCATGGCCGCCGCCCGAACGCGCGACGTAATGGGAGCGCTTGCGCACCGCTTCGGGCGCCGCTGCCACGGTGGCGGCGAAACCGCAGCGGGTGATGAGTGGCAGGTCGAGCAGGTCATCGCCCATGTAGCCGGACTGCTCGGCGGCGAGACCCAGTTGCCCTAGCAGCGCGGTGTAGGCGCCGCGTTTGTCTTCCACGCCCTGATAGAGGTGCGTGATGCCGAGGTTGGCCGCGCGCAGTTCGACCGCGCGCGAGCGCCTGGCTGTGATCAGCCCCACCTCCACCCCGCATTGTTTGAGCATCTTGATACCGTGGCCGTCGTGGACGTTGAACGCCTTCAACTCCTCGCCGCGCGCGGAGTAATAGAGCGTGCCGTCGGTCATGATGCCATCGACGTCGAAGATCATCAGCTTCAGGTCCCTGGCGCGCTTCAGCGCGCCATCCAGGCCCGCGCGCTCCTGCGCACCGTCCAGCCCGCCGTGTTCCAGCGCGTCCTCCATCTTGGCTCAGATCACCTTGGCACGGAACAGGTCGTGCATGTTCAGCGCGCCGACGAGCGTGCCTTCGCCGGTCACCACCAGCAGCTGGTTGACTTTGCGCTCCTCCATGATCTGCACCGCTTCGACCGCCAGCTTGTCGGCGCCGATGGTGCGCGGATTGCGGGTCATGATGTCGGCAATGCGCGCGGCCTTGATATCGTCGACCTGCGCCAGCGTGCGGCGCAGGTCGCCGTCGGTGAAAACACCGCTCACGCGCCCGGCGGCATCGAGCACCGCGGTCATGCCCATGCCTTTTTTGGACATCTCCACCATCGCTTCGGAAAAGCCGGCGGAATCTGGCACCGACGGAATGTCGTCGCCGATGCGCATCACGTCGCGTACGTGGGTGAGCAGGCGCCGCCCCAGCGCGCCGCCCGGATGCGAGCGCGCGAAGTCCTCGGCGCCGAAGCCCTTGGCGTCGAGCAGCGCCACCGCCAGGGCATCGCCCAGCGCCAGCGCCGCGGTGGTGCTCGCGGTGGGAGCGAGATTTAGCGGACAGGCCTCTTTCTCGACGCGCGCATCCAGGTGCACGTCGGCTTCGCGCGCGAGGGACGAGTTGGCATTGCCGGTGATGGCGATGAGGCGCGCGCCCTGGCGCTTCAGCAACGGCACGATGGTGAGCAGTTCCGCGCTTTCGCCGGAGTTCGACAGCGCGATCAGCACGTCGTCGCGCGCGATCATGCCGATATCGCCGTGGCTCGCTTCGGCCGGATGCACGAAATAGGCCGGCGTGCCGGTGCTCGCCATGGTTGAGGCGATCTTGCGCGCGATATGGCCGGATTTGCCGATCCCGCTCACCACCACGCGGCCCTTGCAGTTGAGCAACAGCGCCACGGCGTCGAGAAAGGTCGCGCCCAAGCGCGCCGAGAGACCCTGGATCGCTTCGGCTTCGATGGCGAGCACCTGCTTTGCCAGATCCAGCGCGGTCTCGGACGGTAAGATTTTGTCCATGCGGGATGCTGCAGGTATCATAGCTCAAAGTATATCAGAACCCCAATCCCTCCCTTCCGACGCCAGGCATCCGATGAGCAATCCCCTTGAGCTGGTGCTGGTGTTGCTGGCGAGCGCCGTGCTGGTGGTGGTGTTGGCGCGCAGCCTGCATCTGCCGCCGGTGCTGGGATACCTGCTGGTCGGCGTCGCGATTGGGCCGCACTCGCTGCACTGGATCACGGCGAGCGAGGAATCGACCTATGTCTATCTGGCCGAGTTCGGCGTGGTCTTCCTGATGTTCTCCATCGGCCTGGAATTCAGCCTGCCCAAGCTGTTCAATATGCGCCGCGTGGTGTTCGGCCTGGGGATGGGGCAGGTGCTGCTCACCGTGTTCGCGCCGACCGCGGCCGCCTGGCTGCTGGGTTTTCCCTGGCAGCCAGGCTTTGCGCTCGGTGGGGCGCTCGCCATGTCCTCGACCGCGATCGTGAGCAAGCTCCTGGCCGAACGCATGCAGCTCGAATCCGCGCACGGGCGCGAGATCATCGGCGTTCTTTTGTTCCAGGATCTGGCCGTGGTGCCGCTGCTGATCGTGATCCCGGCGCTGGCGCAGCCGGCGGAGCAACTTGCGCTGGGGCTGGCGCTGGCGAAGGCTGCGGTGGTGCTGTTCGTGATCCTGTTCGCCGGACAGAAGCTGATGCGCGGCTGGTTCCATATCGTGGCACGGCGGCGCTCGCACGAGTTGTTCGTGCTGAACGTGCTTTTGATCACCCTCGGCCTCGCCTGGGCCACCGAGCTTGCGGGCTTGTCGCTTGCGCTGGGCGCGTTTCTGGCCGGCATGCTGATCTCGGAAACGGAATATCGGCACCAGGTAGAGGAGGATATCAATCCGTTCCGCGAATTGCTGCTCGGACTGTTCTTCGTCACCATGGGCATGCAGCTGGATGTGTCCGTGGTGGCCGACAGGTTCGGGCTGGTACTGTTGCTCTTCGCTTTGCCGCTGCTGTTCAAATTCGCCCTGATCGCCGTGCTGTCGCGCCTGCATTCGGTCACGCTGACTCAAGGCGTCTACGCCGTGGGGCGGACCCTGGCTGAACTCGATCTGCCGGCCCTGGGTGTGAGCGTCACGCGGGTGCGCCGGCGCGGCATCCGCGTGGGCGAGCCCGGGCCGGAAACCCGCTTCGAGGCAGCTGACGTGGTGGTGGTGCTGGGCGAACCTGACAGTCTTGCCGCCGCAGAAATACGCTTGCTGCAGGGGACGAAATAAAAAGCCCGCCCTCTGAAGGGCGGGCTTGGGATGAAAACCGCTTAGCCTTACATGTTCTTGCAGAGCAGATACTGGTTGGTGCCGGTCTCGGCGTAGCTAGCCGTCGCAGTTGCAGCGGTATTGGGGTTGGGTGCGGTTTGCAATTGTCCGCGCAATTGACCGGTGTTGGAGGCGCTGTCGTCCATCTGGGCATCCACCGCAATGGCGATCTTGTCGGGCAGGTTACTCGAGCAAATGATGGCCGAGGTGAAGCCCAAGCCGCTGACGGTCGCGACGCCGGTCTCAACGCCCATGATGCCGGAGACGGCGTTGTTGGGCTGCTGGCCCGCGGCTTGTCCGGTCGTGGCACCGCCGACAAAGCCCGCCAAGCGCAAATGCCACCAGAACAAATTGCTCTCGTCGGTTGCCGTGTATGTGGCTTTGGACGCGGCATTATACAGGCCGGCAATCTGGCCGTTTCCGTTGCCGGATATTACGGCGCCGGTAGTCCAGCGCGCGGTGGCGCCGAGATCATCTCCGGGCATGGCGCGGTAGCGGTCCTGGTAAGAGTTTACGGCCGCGGTAATGCCGTTGAAATCGTTGACGACGTTCTTGATCTTGGCTTGGGTGATCATTTCCTGGCCTTTCAGGATGCCGCCCAAGAGCAGGCCAATGATCACCAGCACGATGGCGATCTCGACCAGGGTAAAGCCGGCTTGCTTGGTTTTCATATTGTCCCTCCAAAGGAAAGCTGGTAGCTTCTAGATAGGCCAGCAACATCCGTGCCTAAGCTGAAACAGGGTATTTTACACTTATCGGGAGCAAAATGCCCCTGACTTTCGTTAGAATTCCGTCACATATGTCAATATTCCAACAATTTACCTTAGGGTCCGCTTCAGCCTGAAAGGCCTACTGACTTGGGCAAGCTGCGACAGCCCCGGAAGCGGCGGGATCTTTGTTTTTTCTCGCTGGTCCCCTTATTTTTCAATTTTGTAACAGATGCTTAGCGTTCCTTGGAAGCGCTGTGTCTCAGTCTCTCCTCAATTTCGCGCAGCCGGCCGTCGAGGAAGCCCAGCTCCCTACGGTCGGTGATTCTGCCGCTGGCGAGCAAGCCGCCGATCATCACTCGCGCTGTCTCAAGTTCGTTCATGTCCTCGCGGATGAAGATTTCCATAGTCGTTGCCCAGGCTGGTACGTCCCCGGCCGTGGTGTATTTTTGCAGCGCGGCGGCATACTTGAGCGCCAAGTCCATGTCGTGCAGCCGGTGCTTGGCGAGAAAGGTGGCATGCGCGAGCCAGGGCCAGCGCCGGTTGGGGTCTTGCAGGTACCGCCGGTAAATGAAATCGAGCATGCTGCGCTGCCGCGTTTCATCCGGAACCTCGGCGTACAGGCGGCTGGCCGCGAGCAACGGATATTGCCCTTCCGGATCTAGCTCGAGTATGCGCGAGAGCCACGTGTCCAGGTGGGCATAGTCGAGTTCCCTGTAAGGCACCTTGCTGCCGGATTGGTAATCGAAGGCCTGCAGCCGCAGCATCAGGATTTTGGCCAGGGCGATCGGCTCACCCAGACTCGCAAGCCGCAGCACTGAAGCCGCGGGCGGTTGCGGCAGATCCTGGACCTTTGCCCGAGGTTCCGGCGTGACGGCATGCAGGCCTATCTGCAACACCAGGCCGACCGCAAGCAATGCCCGCGCCGGCGCGGAAACATGGCTCGGCGGGCGCTCGTGGCGCATCAGAAATTCTTGCGCTGCAGATCAAACAGCGTGGCGCCGCACAACAGCAGGACATACACGGCGGTTTGCGCCAGCAGCCCCGTGATTTCGGCGGGGAGCGGTGCGCTGTAGATCAACCAGCCCGTCTGGGTCATGCGGTCTAGGCCGGGCAAGAGGAAGGCGATTGCGTCGATGACGAAATTGACCACCTGCTGGCCCTGGCTGAGGACGTCCGACAACGGGCTCGCGGCCATGATCTGCAGTGCGCTGATCGAGCGCGAGAGCAGATAGAAGCCGGCGACAGCCGCAAGCGCCGAAATCACCTGCGTCAGCGAGAGCACGCAGAACAGGGCGAACGCGGTGACGATCAGCAATTCGCAGGCGAGCGACAAACCCCACAGCGCAACTTGCGGCGCCGGCGCGAACAGTGCGAGCGGCACGCTGGATATCAGCGCGAGCGCGAGCGCGACTGCGGCGTAGCCCGCGAGCTTGCCAAAAAAGTAACTGCTGCGCCGCAGCGGCCGCGAAAGAATCAGCTCCATCACCTTGTCGTTGAATTCGCGCACCATGCTGGTGACGACGAAGCTCGCCAGCATGAATACGACACCGATCCGCACCAAGGCGGCGAGCAGCGCCGCCTGGATCTGAATTGATTCGGTGATCGCGACCTGCTGCAGAAACTGGGTGAACGCGAGCCCGGCAGCCACCAGGATCAGCGCCAGCCACAGCAAGCGGTTGCGCAGCGCCTCGATCAGGGTATAGCGGGCGATAGGCAGGATGTGGCGCAGCATGACTCTTTCGACGAATGGTGCGGATGCGGCAAATACCCGGCACCGAGCGGGTACCGAACACGCCTTTGTCAGGTTAAACTGCAAGCATAACAAGTGCAAGCACCATGGCCATCGCTACCCTGAACCGCGCTTACCTCATTCTCGTAAGACGCTATTGGCGGTTGCTGTTCGTCGCCATGCTGGTGTTGCTGCACCTCACGGCGATGCGCGGCGTGGAAGATACCTGGGCGCGTGCGCTGATGCTCGCCCATTTCGGCCTGTTCATCCTGTGGCAGCCATTCATGCGCGGCGAGCAGAGCCTCACGGCAATGCAGTTGTTCGGGGTCGCCTTGATCTGCGTGCTCGCGCTGTTGTTCTGGAACTGGTGGCTGATGCTGCTGTGGCTGTGCATGTTTGTCGGCGTGGTCGGCGGCAAGGTGTTCCTGTTCCAACTGCGCTGGCAACGCTACTTCTACTTGACGGTGCTGCTGTATCTGGTATCGCTGCTGCTGATCTGGGTGTTCCCGCAACTGTTGCCCGGGTACTCGCAGACGCGGGAGCAGATGCGGCTAGCCCAATACGGGCTGCCGCTGTTCTTCCTGGTCATGCTGGCCCTGCCGGCGGAGACCGATGACGGGGACGCGCCGCAGGTGGTGGATTTTTTCTACGGCGCGTTCCTGTTCATGATCATCGCACTGCTGGTGCTGGGGAGCTTCGCTTTCATGACCCTCGGCAGGGTAAATTACCCGGTCGCGCTCACTTACAGCCTGCTCCTGATCGCCGGGCTATTGCTGCTGCTCGGCCTTGCCTGGAATCCGCGCGCGGGCTTCGGCGGCCTGGGCATGCTGTTCTCGAGATATCTGCTGTCGGTCGGCCTGCCGTTCGAGAAATGGCTGTCTTTTTTGGCCGAACTGTCGCAATGGGAACGGCAGCCGGAAAACTTTCTGCAGCAGGCCTGCGCCGGTTTGGGCAAACTGCCCTGGGTCAGCGGCGGCGCATGGCGCACCACCGCGTATAGCGGTGAATTCGGCGGACCGAGCAAGAACACCGTGGAATACGCCGGTCAGGAACTGCAATTGCGCGTCTATACCAAATATAACCTCAGCCCGGCGCTGATCTGGCATTTTCATTTGCTCGGCCAGATGCTGGGCGAGTTCTATTCGGGCAAGTTGCGCGAGCAGCAGCTGCAACAGCAGTCTTATTTACAGGCGGTGTACGAGACCGGCGCCCGCGTGACCCATGACGTGAAAAACCTCCTGCAGTCGCTCACGGCGCTGTGCGCGGCGGCAGAGCAGGAAGCGGGTGGCTCGGACGAACTGCAGGCTCTGATGCGGCGCCAGTTGCCGCTGATTACCCAGCGCCTGCAGCAGACTTTGGACAAGCTGCGGGCGCCGGCGAGCGACAACGCGGGCGTGGTGCAGGCGCAAAGCTGGTGGCGTAATCTGCGGCACAGCTATGCCGGCCAGGATATCGAGTTCCGCGAAGGCGAGATCGGCGACGAGGTATTGCTGCCGCGGCAACTGTTCGACAGCGCCGCCGACAACCTGATACAGAATGCGCTTGGCAAGCGTAAGCTGCAGGGAAATTTCGCCATCGGCGTCAGCTTCTCCTGCGGCGAAAATCTGAGGCTGGAGGTGTGCGATGGCGGACACGCGATTGCGGCGGCAATCGCGCGCGAGCTGCTGCGCGGGCCGGTTCCCTCCGACAGCGGCCTGGGTATCGGGCTGTATCAAGTGGCGCGTCATGCCGAGGCCTCCGGCTTCACCCTTGCGCTGGCGCACAACGCGGACGGCAAGGTGGCGTTCGTTCTTTCCGGCGGGATCGAGCCGGCGGCGGAGCCGGCTGCCGCCTAGGGAAGCAGGCCGGCCGCGATAAGCTTCGCGTACAGCGTGCCAACCGATATCCACAGGACCTGATCGTCGAACTCGCCGCCGGTCGCGCCGGCCGGCGCGGGCGGATGGCTGATGAAAACCGCATCGTTCGCGCCGGTCCGGTTTTCATTGGCGGCCTCGTCTGCTCCTAGCGTGATGGGATCCCGCCCGTTTTTCCCCGGTGAGTACAGAATGACGACCGCGGTGGTCTGGCCGGTGACCGATGCCGCCGTATTGCAACTCGGGGGAGAGGCGGCGGGCGCGATTCCTGTCGCAGAAGCGCACACCACCAGGTCGTTGGGCAGCACCGAGACTCCGCTTGCTTTCAGGTTGGTCGCGTTGGTGAAGTTGGCGGAGGATGTTACTGGTGTCGTAACTCGAGAAATCGCGTAGCGGATGCGATTGCCCCATGCGTCCAGGGCGAATCCCTGCGAGTCTACCGGCTGGTAGCCCACGGTGACGGCCGGCATCAGGCCGTAGGTGACGCCCGCGACGACGCCGCCGTAATAATCTTGTGTATTGCCCGATGCCCCACAGACGCCGCTTCCCTGACGCGCCTCGGCGCCCGCCGAGTTGCTGTTAGCCGGACAGGGGAGACGTCCATTCGCAATCGCGTAGCCGAGAATTGCATCGCGCGCGGCTTCAAGCCGGCTCTGCGTATCGTTCCAGTTGCGTTGCTCCGTTTGCGCCGAAACCATCGCCATCATGCCGCCCAGCAGCAGAGAGACGATAAGCAGAACGACGGCGAGCTCGACCAAGGTGAATCCCGGCTGCAGCCAGGGCGGGTGATTTCCCGGCGTACGCACTTGCTTCACGGGCAGGCGCCGTAAAGCTTGAGGTCACCGGGCGGCGCTACGGCCGCAGCCGGGAAGGACACCGACACCATCGCGGCGCCGTTGAAACACTTGATCGCAAGACTGGTATCGATGGCGTATACAATGTCGTTGAAGCTGCTGGTCGTAGCCGCGGCCTGATAGTTGCCGCCGCCGGTATCGGCGAGAATATTAGTGGAATTTGGCGCTTCGACATAGTTTGCGATCGCGCCTTTGTCGTTGGCTGTGTTCCGGCTCTGGCCGGCAAGCTTTTCGCCGGCGAAAATCACGACCGCAGCGTAGCTGCCAGCACCGTTGATCTTCAGGCAGGTCGAACTCGTGCAAGCGTCCATCGG
>Ga0315281_10005696_pt1 | contig 17815 bp, 17 predicted proteins | sample YL17G07_0_MG_FD_204540 | JGI IMG/M metagenome (GOLD analysis project Ga0315281, IMG submission 204540) | Sediment microbial communities from Yellowstone Lake, YNP, Wyoming, USA - YL17G07_0 | ecosystem: Environmental > Aquatic > Freshwater > Lake > Sediment | place: USA: Wyoming | collected...
CGCCTTGGCCACGGCGTAGTAGTTGATGTCGATGACGTTGTCCAGCATGCGCATGGCGGTGGACACGGTGCGCTTGAGCTTCTCCGCGTCGAGGCGGCCGTCCTTCAGGTGCGCCACGAGGTTGACCGAGCCCAGGTTGCACACGGCGATTTCGTGGTCGTTGGTGTTGAGCGTGATCTCGGTGCACAGGTTGGAGCTGTGCACCACGCCGACGTGGTTCTGCGGGCTGCGGATGTTGCACGGATCCTTGAAGGTGATCCAGGGGTGGCCGGTTTCGAACAGCATGGAGAGCATCTTGCGCCACAATTGTTGCGCCGGGATGGTGCGGAACAGCTTGAGCTCGCCGCGCGCGGCTTTTTCTTCGTAGGCCACATAGGCTTCCTCGAAGGCGCGGCCCCATTTGTCGTGCAGGTCGGGCGTGTCGGCCGGGCTGAACAGGGTCCAGTCGGCGCCTTGCATGACGCGCTTCATGAACAGGTCGGGGATCCAGTTGGCGGTGTTCATGTCGTGGGTGCGGCGGCGGTCGTCGCCGGTGTTCTTGCGCAGCTCCATGAATTCTTCGATGTCCAGGTGCCAGGTCTCAAGGTAGGCGCACACTGCGCCCTTGCGCTTGCCGCCCTGGTTGACCGCCACTGCGGTGTCGTTGACCACCTTGAGGAAAGGCACGACGCCTTGCGACTTGCCGTTGGTGCCCTTGATGCGCGAACCGAGCGCGCGCACGTTGGTCCAGTCGTTGCCCAGGCCCCCGGCGAACTTGGACAGCAGGGCGTTTTCCTTGATGGCTTCGTAGATGCCGTCGAGGTCGTCGGCCACCGTGGTGAGGTAGCACGAGGAAAGCTGCGAGCGGCGTGTGCCGGCGTTGAACAGCGTGGGCGTGGAGCTCATGAAGTCGAAGCTGGAGAGCACGTTGTAGAACTCGATGGCGCGCGCTTCGCGGTCGATTTCGTTGAGCGAGAGGCCCATCGCCACGCGCATGAAGAACGCCTGCGGCAGCTCGATGCGGCTGTCTTCGATGTGCAGGAAATAGCGGTCGTACAGGGTTTGCAGGCCGAGATAGCCGAACTTGAAGTCGCGCCCGGAGTCGAGCGCATCGCCCAGGCGCTTGAGGTCGAACTGCGCCATGCGCTCGTCCAGCAGCTCGGCCTGTATGCCCTTCTTGATGTAGGAAGGGAAATACTCGGCGTAGCGCGTCGCCATGTCGGCGTGGCTGACTTCCTCGCCCAGCACTTCGTAGCGCATGGTGTTGAGCAAGAGGCGCGCGGACACGAAGCTGTAGGCCGGGTCTTTCTCGATCAGGGCGCGCGCCGAGAGCACGGCGGACTTGCGCACCTCGGAGGTGGGCACGCCGTCGTACAGGTCTTTCAGCGTGGCGTCGAGGATCAGCTTGGGCTCGACCGCCTCGCCCAGGCCTTCGCAGGCGGAGGTCACGAGGGCGTTGAGGCGGGCCATGTCGAGCGGGCGGGTGACGCCGTTTTCGGTGACGTTGAGCACGTGCTCGGCAACCTGGCCGACGGCCTTCTGGGCGGCGCGCTCCTGGGTGCGCTTCTCGCGGTAGAGCACGTAGGAGCGGGCGACGTCGTGCTCGCCGGAACGCATCAGCACCAGTTCGACCTGGTCCTGGATGTCTTCGATGTGGAAGGTGGCGCCGTTGGGCTGGCGGCGCATCAGCGCGCCGACCACTGATTCGGTGAGGCCCGCGACGATCTCGCGGATGCGCGCGGAGGCGGCGCCCTGGCCGCCGTTGACGGCGATGAACGCCTTGGTCACGGCGACGGAAATTTTGCCCGGCTCGAAGTTGACCACGCTGCCGTTGCGGCGGATCACTTTGAATTGCGCGTAGCGGGGGTCCTGGACGACGGGGGCTGGTACGAAGCCGGTGGTCTGGATGGGCGCTGCGGAACTGGTGTCGGTGGCTGGATGCATAGGACAATCTCCCGGTTTTGTGAAATTGTTGAGAAAAATTGCGGGCTTGGCCGATTGCCCGACAACCACAAGATGTAGTGTTATTGGTACGTGATGGAAGCTAATTCTAGTTATTCATCACCGCCAGTGCAACAAAAACTTCATGTTTTTTTTGGGCCCCATAATCCCCCTTTTGAATCAGTCGGCTAAGCTTCAAAAAGCGGGCACGCGAGTCCGCAAATGGTCCTTTGGTGTATGATTCGAGCCTCAAGAAAAACCGGAATTGAAAGCCGCCCATGAAGAACACCGCCATCCTGCTCATCAGTTGCCCCGACCAGCGCGGTCTGGTCGCCACCATCGCCGAATTCCTCTACCGCCACAACGCCAACATCCTGCACGCCGACCAGCACCAGGACGCCGAGCTCAAACTGTTCCTGATGCGCGTGGAATGGGATCTGGCGGATTTCCAGCTGGACCTCGACGCCTTCAGCCAGCACTTCGCACCCATCGCCGAACGCTTCGAGATGGACTGGCGGCTGGCGCTGTCGGGCAACCGCCCCAAGCTGGCAATCTTCGTGTCGCGCTACGACCACTGCCTGGCTGACCTGCTGTACCGCCACCAGGCCGGCGAACTGCATTGCGACATCCCGCTCATCGTCAGCAACCACACCGACACGCGCTGGCTCGCGGAAGCCCACAACATCCCGTTCCAGCACATCGCCATCCACAAGGACGCCAAGGCGGAAGCGGAAAAGGACCAGCTCGCGCTGCTGCGCCACGAGCACGTGGATTTCATCGTGCTGGCGCGCTACATGCAGGTGCTGTCGCCCGAGTTCATCCGCCACTACCCCAACCGCATCATCAACATCCACCACTCCTTCCTGCCCGCCTTCCACGGCGCCAAGCCCTACCACCGCGCCTTCGAGCGCGGCGTCAAACTCATCGGCGCCACCAGCCACTACGTCACCGAAGTGCTGGACGACGGCCCCATCATCGAACAGGACGTGGCGCGCATATCGCACCGCGACCAGATCGGGGACCTGATTCAAAAAGGCGCGGACCTGGAGAAAATCGTACTGTCGCGCGCGGTGCGCTGGCATATCGAAAGCAGGATCCTGCTGTATGCCAACAAGACGGTGGTGTTTGACTGATAGCGGTTAGCGGTTAGCGGTTAGCGGTTAGCGGTTAGCGGTTAGCGGTTAGCGGTTAGCGGTCAGAAAAACCGACGCGATTGCGACGACCCACTACCCACTACCCCCTATCCCCTATCCCCTATCCCCTATCCCCTATCCCCTATTCGTTGCCACTCGAAGTACGGCCCCGGGTCGGTCTTGCGCCCCGGCGCGATGTCGGAATGCCCGACGACACCCGCTATCGGATAGGCTTGCTTGAGGGAACCAATCAACTGCGCCAGCGCCGAGTACTGCGCTTCGGAAAACGCCTCGTCGTCGCTCCCCTCCAGCTCGATGCCGACGGAAAAATCGTTGCAGCGCTCGTGCCCATTCCAGCTCGAAACGCCCGCATGCCAGGCACGTTTGCCGCAGGGCACAAACTGGATAATCTCGCCGTCGCGACGGATGAAAAAGTGGGCCGAGACTTTCATGTCCCGGATGGTCTGGTAGTACGGATGCGCGTCCGGGTCGAGGCGGTTGGTGAACAGTTCTATCACGCCGTCGCCGCCGTATTCGCCCGGGGGCAGGCTGATGTTGTGGATCACCAGCAGGCTGACCGGGCACCCGGCAGGCCGCTCGTCGCAGTTGGGCGAGGGGACGTAGCGTGCGCCCTGCAACAGGCCGTCCTGGCTGATTTTCATGTTTTACTCGCTCCCTGGACCTGGTAGCGCAGGCGACTCGCCTGCAATGCCCCATGCTTTTAACCATGCAGGCGAGGTCGCCTGCGCTACCTGTTACAATCGCGCTTTTTGCCGGAACGCACCTTATGATATTCGCCGAACTGCTGTTGATGCTGGTGGTCATTTTAATCGCCGCGGAGGTTTTCACCAATGCGCTGGAGCACCTGGGCGAGAAGCTCAAGATATCCGAAGGCGTGACCGGCTCGCTGTTCGCGGCGGTGGGCACGGCCCTGCCGGAAACCATGGTGCCGCTGCTGGCCATTTTCGCCGGCACGGAAAAAACGCAATTGAACGAGGAAATCGGCGTCGGCGCGATTCTCGGGGCACCGCTCATGCTGTCCACTCTCTCGATCTTCCTCATGGCGGCGGTGGTGCTGAAAAAGCGCGGGGTGCAGGGCCATTTCGCGCCTGAGCGCACCGGCCTCACCCGCGACCTCAATTTCTTCCTCGGGGCGTTCACGCTTTCCGCCGTGGCCCTGTTCATCCCGCACGATGCGAACGTGATCCGCGTGACGCTGGCCATTACCATGGTGCTGATCTACTTCGTCTACATCATGGTCACCCTGCGCGCATCCAGCGCTCTGGTAAAGGACGGCCACGCCACCGAGGCGGAGGGCAGGATGTTCCTGGAGCGCATCGGCCTGCCCGCAAACATGCCGGTCATCCTGCTGCAACTGGCGCTGGGCCTGGCACTGCTGGTGGGAGGCGCGAAAGGCTTCATTCACGGCGTGGAACAGGCGTCCGACATCCTCGGCATTTCCGCCCTGCTGCTGTCGCTGCTCATCATTCCGATCGCGACCGAGCTGCCGGAGAAGGTCAACAGCATCCTGTGGATCCGCCGTCACAAGGACACCCTGGCCTTCGGCAACATCACCGGCGCCATGGTGTTCCAGGGCACGCTGCTGCCCGCCATCGGCATCATGCTCACCCCCTGGGTGCCGCAGCGCGAAGTGCTGTGGGGCATAGTCATCACCCTCGTCGCGGCGCTCTGGCTGAGGCTGATGCTGAGCCGCGGCCAACTCCGGGTGTGGCACCTGTGGATCAACGGGACGCTGTACGTGACTTATCTGGGGATTGTGCTGGCTTAGTCTGGCGGGTTACGGGGCTCTGCCCCTAACCCACCCTACATTTTCTAGTCGATTCCGAGCCGGTCGAGCCGGTAGCGCAGGGCGCGGAAGGTGATGCCGAGCAGCTTGGCGGCGGCGGTCTTGTTGTAGCGGGTTTTTTCCAGCGCTTCCATGATCGCGTCCTTTTCGACGCCGTCCAGGTATTCCTGCAGCGGCCACTTGGCGCCGGGCTCGTGGGGCTCCCCCAGCGTTTCCTGGGGCGGCGTCAGGTATAGATCGGCAGCGTCGATGCGCGCCTCGCCGCACAGCGCCAGCGCGCGCTCCAGGATATTCTCCAGCTCGCGCACGTTGCCGGGAAACTCATAACTCTCCAGCGCCTTGACCGCGGCCGGAGTCAGCTCCGGGACGGGCACGGCCATTTCCCCCGCCAGGCGCTGCAATATGGCCTGCGCGATGGTCGGCACGTCCTCGTGCATTTCGCGCAGGGCGGGCATTTTCAGCTCGATCACGTTGAGCCGGTAGTAGAGGTCCTGGCGGAACTGCCCGCTTTCCACGGCGGCTGCGAGGTTCTTGTGGGTGGCGCTGATGATGCGCACGTCCAGCAACTCCTCCTTCGTTTCGCCGACCTTGCGCACCTTTTTTTCCTGGATGGCGCGCAGCAGCTTGACCTGCATGGTGAGCGGCAGGTCGGCCACCTCGTCGAGGAACAGCGTGCCGCCGTTGGCCGCCTGAAAGAAGCCGTCGCGGTCCTGGTCGGCGCCGGTGAACGAGCCCTTCTTGTAGCCGAAGAACTCGCTCTCCATGAGGTTCTCGGGAATCGCGCCGCAGTTGACCGGGACGAACGGCTGCGCATGGCGCGCGCCGCGTTCGTGGATGAGGCGTGCCGCGAGCTCCTTGCCGCTGCCCGATTCGCCGCTGATGTAGACCGGCGCCTGGCTGCGCGCCAGCTTGTCTATCATGTCGCGCGCCTGCTGCATGGCGGGCGAGTTGCCGAGCAGCCCCTGTCCGGCGGCGGGTGCTGCCTTGCCCGATTGCGGCAGCTCCAGCGCCGATTTCACCACGGCGCGCAACTGCTCCAGTGACAATGGCTTGGCCAGGTAGTCGAAGGCCCCGGCCTTGAGCGCGGCCACCGCGTTCTCGGTGCTGCCGTAGGCGGTGATCACCGCAACCGGCACGTCCGGGCAATTTACGCCGATGTAGCGCACCAGCTCCAGCCCTTCGCCGTCGGGCAAACGCATGTCGGTGAGGCACAGGGAATACTGTTTGGTTTGCAGCAGCCGGAATGCATCCTGGACGCACATGGCCCGGTCCACTTCCAGGCCCATGCGCAGCAGGGTCAGCTCCAGCAGTTCCAGAATGTCGGCCTCGTCGTCCACGATCAGAACTTCGAGCTTGCCGTTTTGCCGCGGTTCCCTGCGCTTTAACATGGTGCCCCTTTGCAACAAATCCTGAACTGCCCGCCCGGCGCGACTTCGATGTAATCGAGGCTGGCGCCGTTGGCTTCGCAGACCTCCTTGGCGATGTACAGCCCGAGGCCGGTGCCCTTGCTGTCGGTGGTGAAGAACGGCTCGAACAGCTGTGGCTGTATGGATGGATCCACGCCCACGCCATCGTCTATGACGTCCAATTGTACCGTATTCTCATAGAGCGCCTGGGCCACGCACAAACGGATGCTGGCGTCGCGCTGCTGGCTGTGGCGCCAGGCGTTGCGGCACAGGTTCCACAACACCTGGTTGAGGTGGAAGCGGTCGAAGCAGAGCGACTGCTCGGTGTCCACCTCCAGGGAAAACGCCGCAACCGGGATCTTTTCCGCCTGGCAGAAGTCGTCGACGAAAGTCCGCAGGAAATTCCTGGGCTTGATCTCCTCGACGTTGGCCCGGTCGCGCCGGTTGAGTTGCAGTACTTCCTGCACCAGCCGGTCCAGCCTGTGGGTATTGTCGTGGATGATTTGCAGCATGCGCGCCTGAGTCTTGTCGAGACCCTCATCCTCCTGCAGCAACTGGGTGGCGTGGCTGATGGCGGAAAGCGGATTGCGGATTTCATGCGCGATGTTGGCGGTCAGCCGGCCCAGCGCCGCCAGCTTCAGCTGCTGCGCCTGCGCCTGCACCCGGCTCAGGTCTTCCAGGTAAATCAGCGCGCCGTGGGCACGCTCGGCATCGACCGGGACAAAGCGCACGCGCACCTGCCTGTTGGTTGCCTGCACCCGCAGCGGATCGGGACTGGCGGCGGGGTCCTCGCGCCAGCGCTTGAGGCGCTGCGCCAGCGCCGGAGAATACCGGTCGAGCGGCAAGTCGCCCTGCTCGAGTGCGGCAGGCGCCGTGCCGAGCAGTTTCTCCACCTGGACGTTGCGCTGCACGATCTGGTCCTGGCCGTCCACCACCATGACCCCGTCCTGCATGTCCTGGATCACCAACTGGTTCACCTGCGCCAGGTTTTTCAGATCGACGCCGCGCTGCTGCGCCAGCCGTTCGCTCGCCAGCGTGTATCCCGCCAGGATGTGAGCCACCCACGCGGTGGCGAAGAAACCCATGCTGAGCAGCCCGGCCTGGAAATAATCCGAAGGGTTGCCGTCCAGGAAGACGACGCGGAAAGCATGCTCGACCAGCACCGCGATGCTCGCCAGCGAGGCGTAGAACAACGCCAGGCGGCCCCGGCTGATCAGGCCCGAAGAGGCGAGCGACACCACCAGCAGCAGGCCGAGGCCGCTCCTGATGCCGCCGCTGATGGACATGCTGGCCACCACGAAGGCAATGTCGGTGACGATCTGAAAGCTGAGTTGCAGCGTAAAGCGCGGCCAGCGCGTGGCGATGGTGAACACCGATAGCGCGCCGAGCAGCACGTACACCAGGCTGTAGAGGAAAAAACGCGCGGGGTCTTCGGTGCCGAAAATGGGCGGGGCGCGGTACAGCAGGAAGGCCAGGACAAAAACGCCGCCTATGGTCAACCGGTACAGATTGAAGTAGTGCAGCGAACGCCAGTAAGAATTCGGATAGTCTGAAGCCCGCGTTTGCAGGAATGCCGGCCACATGATCAGATCCCGTAGCCTTCCGATGGGCTATTTCTGGTGCAGTCTGCGATGCTCATCGCTGCAGAAGAATTCGCCGCGACTGGCGGTGCTATCGCTCTTGGGGAGATTCACGCCGCACTGGGCGCAGCGCACCATGTCCTCGTTGCCTTTGGTTTCCGGCGGCTTCTCCCGCTGCGAAACGCTTTTTTGGTAGGCCTTGAGTATGCGGTAGACAAGAAAGCCGATGATCGCCAGCAGTATGAGTTTGATCAATTGGAAGCTGCCAGGAAGTGTGGAATTTCATTCTGCCAGCCGTGGCAGCAAAGAGCAACAGCGGGCGCGGGCTGGAAGACTATCTCCCGGCAGTGTGCTGCCGAGAGGCCGTGGCCGGAGATGTCGCATGGCCGATGGGGCTGCATTTGGCCGCGCCGGCTCGTATAATCGGATACCAACCACTTCCCGCATCCGCTCCCATGCCCGCTCCCCTTTCCCCAAAAAAACGCTTGTATGAGCATTTCGCCCGCGTCGCCAAGGCCATGGCGAGCTCCGGCCGTCTGGAACTGCTGGAGACGCTGGCCCAGGGGGAACGCAGTGTGGAAGCGCTGGCGCGCGCCAGCGGCATGTCGGTGGCGAACACCTCCCACCATTTGCAGACGCTGCGGGATGCGGGGCTGGTGGTGTCGCGCAAGGAGGGATTGCAGGTCATCTACAACCTGGGCGACGACCAGATTCCCGCGGTGCTGGCGGGCATCCGGCACGTGGCGGAGCGGCGCTCCGCCGAGGTGGAGCGCATCGTGCGGGAAAGCTTCGGCAGCCGGGACGAGGTCACGCCGGTGAAGCGGGACGAGCTGCTGCAACTGGTGCGCTCGGGCGAGGTGACGGTGATCGATGTGCGCCCGGAGGAGGAGTACCGCGCCGGCCACATCGAAGGCGCTCTCAACGTGCCGCTGGATAGCCTGCCCCGCCTGCTGTCCAAACTGCCCAGGCAGCAGGAGATTGTCGCCTACTGCCGCGGGCCATATTGCCTATTCGCCATGGAAGCGGTCGAACAGCTGCGCAAGCAGGGCTACCGCGCCCGCCGTCTGGAGGAAGGGTATCCGGAATGGAAGGCGTCGCACTTGCCGGTGAAGGAAGATTCATAGTCTGATGCCGGCCCCCGGCAAATCGGTCGAAATGCCGCAAGCTCCCGTTCCCGTAGTTCCCGTAGCGTGCGCTGTGCGCACGTTTGCGCGGGATCGTGCGCACAGCGCACGCTACTACCAAGGCCCTTCCCTTACGCATTACGGCTGTCAGCCCGACTGCTTCACCGCCCAATGATTTTCCCGATTCTTCTTGACAAAGGAGAACACCTTTGCCATTATTCAAGCGTTCGTTTGATTACTTGTGTTTACCAAGTGGCTACACGCCACAGAAACCGCGCTTATAAGGAGATAGCCATGTTCTTCAGACAGCTTGCAACCAAAGAGTCTTCCCTTTCCTATTTTTTCGGCTGCGGCACCCTGGGAAAATCGGTGGCGGTCGATGTCGTCGCCGGCGACGAGGAGTGGTTCGTCGAGGAGGCCAAGAAGGCCGGCGTGACCATCTCCCACGTCATCGACACCCATGTCCATGCCGACCATTACTCGGGCGGGCGCAAGCTTGCCGCGATGGTGGGGGCGGAATACTGCCTGCACGAGAGCGACGCCGCCCTGGTGAAATTTCCTTTCCATGCGCTGCACGACGGGGACGTGATCGAAGCCGGCAACGTGGTGGTCAAGGTGCTGCACACGCCGGGCCACACCATGGACAGCATCTGCCTGCTGGTGACCGACCAGCGGCGCGGCGAACAGCCGTGGTTCGTGCTCACCGGCGACACGCTGTTCGTGGGCAGCATCGGCCGCCCCGACTTGGCAGGGCGCGAAAAGGAAATGGCCGGCATGCTGTTCGACAGCCTGCACGCCAAGCTCTTGAACCTGCCGAACGAAACCGAAATTTTCCCCGGACACCAGGCCGGCAGCGTGTGCGGCGCAGGCATTTCCGGCAAGCCTTCTTCCACCATCGGCTTCGAGAAGCGCTTCAGTCCGGGGCTGCACATGGCCGACCGCGACGAGTTCGTGCGCTATCTCACCAGCGAGATACCGCCGCGCCCGGCCGAGATGGCCAAGATGGTCGCGGCGAATATCGCGGCTTGATTTTTCACCGCGAAGGACGCGAAGGTACGCGAAGGAAAACCTTACTTCTTGTTTACTTTGCGCACCTTCGCGTCCTTCGCGGTTAACGCTTTTTTGTATTGGACGCCATCATGAGTGCCACATTCACCCACGCCGAGCACGAATACCTGCACGGCATTCGCGACAACCTGAACCAGTTCCTGCACCAGTTGTTGCAGGTGTTCCTGGTCGGGCTGACGCTGGGCATGATGCGCACCGTGATCCCGGCACTGGCCGAGACCGAGTTCGGCGTGCCCAAGGGTTCGTTCGGTTTGCTGATGGCCTTCGTGGTCGCCTTCGGCTTCGTCAAGGGCGCGCTCAATTTCGTCGCCGGGAGATTGTCCGAGCGCATGGGGCGCAAGACGGTGCTGCTGCTCGGCTGGGCCTCGGCGATCCCGATCCCGTTCATGATCCTGTACGCGCCGAGCTGGAACTGGATCGTCGCCGCCACCGTGCTCCTGGGCATGAACCAGGGCTTTACCTGGTCGATGACGCAGACCTCCAAGCTCGACCTCACCCGCGCCGATCAGCGCGGGCTCACCATCGGCCTCAACGAATTCGCCGGCTACGTCGGCGTGGCCATCGCCGGCATTATCACCGGCTACCTGGCCACGGCATTCGGCCCGCGCATGGGGCTGTTCATCTTCGGCGCCGTGGTCATCACCGGCGCCCTGGTGCTGACCGCGCTGTGGGTGAAGGAAACCCTGCCTTGGGCCAAGGCCGAGGGCGCGCGCCACGCCGCCGGCAAGTCCACCGGCCCCAAGCCGCGCTTCCCGCAAAACATTGCCGATGCGCCTTCGACCTGGGAAGTGTTCACCCTCATGTCCTGGCGCGACAAGCGCATGGCCGCCATCAGCCAGGCCGGCCTGGTGGAGAAGTTCGTCGATGCGCTGATCTGGGTGGTGTATCCGGTGTACCTGTATCAGCGGGGCTTAAGCCTCGCCCATATCGGCTGGGTGGTGGGCGTGTACGGCTTCGTCTGGGGCGGCTCGCAATTTTTCACCGGCAAACTATCCGACCGCATCGGCCGCAAACGCCCCATCGTCTGGGGCATGTGGCTGTGCGGCGCCGGCGTCGGCATGATGCTGCTGGGCGATCAGGTGGCCTGGTGGGTGGCCTCGGCGGCGGTGACCGGCTTCGGCATGGCGCTGCTCTATCCCAATCTCTCGGCGGCCGTGGCCGACATCGCCCACCCCAACTGGCGCGGCTCGGCCATCGGCATCTACCGCTTCTGGCGCGACACCGGCTACGGCATCGGCGCGCTGCTGCTGGGCGGGGTGGCGCACATGACCGACAGCCTGACTTCCGGCTTCTGGTTCGTTGCCATCGCGATGTTTGTTTCCGGATTGATCGTGCAGGTGTTCGGCGAAGAAACGCATCCGCGGCTCAATCCGGCCGCCGATTGATCCTGCTCACAAGGAGCCAGCCATGCAAAAAATCCCGATTGCCCTCTTCGCCAGCTTGTCCCTCCTGGCCGCGCCCGCCTGGTCGGAAGAGAACCCCGTCGTGGTCGATGCCCTTTCCGGGTACCTGGATTTCGCCGAATACACCAGCAGCCTGATCTGGCCGGAGCAGATTCCGGAAGAGGACTGGAAAAAGGTCTTCATCGTGGATGCACGCGACGCTGCCCAGTTTACCAAGGAGCATATCCCCGGCGCGTTGAACATCGACTGGCGGCAGGCGGTGGCACGGCGTGCCGAGTTGCCGAAAGACCGCATGGTGGTGATGTACTGCAACTCCGGATCGCTGTCCGCGCAGGCCGTGTTCGCCCTTCGACTGCTGGGTTACGACAGCGTGAAAGTGCTGCAGGACGGCATCGAAGGCTGGAAAGCCAAGGGCGGCTTCGAAGCCCACGCGCGCGCCAGCAAGCCGGCCGGGCGCTGAACCCGGCCGAATAAAAGGAGCCGCCATGACCGGAGCACGCACCGTTGCCGCCGCTCGGCCCCTGGAAATCGCAACCAGCTCGAACGACCCGGAAGCCGTATGGAACACATTCCGTCCAGGCAATTTCCCGCTCGGGCAGGGCGACGCGGTCAAAGAATTCCTGCTTGGCAAAGGAGTGGAACATGATGGACGGAATAGGAACATTTGGCGCTTGGATGCCCGGGTTCGACTGGCTCTTCATGCTGCTGTTCTGGGGGCTGCTTATCCTGGGGATTTTTGCCCTCATTAAATGGCTGGCGGGTGAAGCAGGCAGTCGAGGCGCGCCAGCGCAGAAGAGTGCATTGCAGATTCTGGAGGAACGCTACGCGCGCGGAGAGATCGAGCGCGAGGAGTTCGAGCAGAAAAAACGCGATCTCAGTCGCTGAGACGCGCCTTCAACAACCTCGCCGCTAAACGGCAAAGGAGATTGCTATGGACATCGCAGATATTCTGATTCATGTGCGTCCGACATTGAGCGCCGAGCAACGTGCAAACATCGAGGAAGCGTTGAGCGAAAGCAAGGGGGTGGTCTCGGCACACTTCAGCCCCGCGCATCCCCATGAGCTGACCGTGGCATACGATCCGGAGGCGGCCCACGCGGGGCAACTGCTCCAGATCGTGCGCGAGTGGGATAAAACGGCCACCATGGTGGGTTTGTAGTCTCGTCGAACTTCGGAGGCAGATCATGGCACAGGGCAAAACGATCCTGATTCTCGGCGGCGGCATCGGCGGCATCGTCGCCGCCAGCCGGCTGCGCCGCGCGCTATCGCGCGAGCACCGCATCGTGCTGGTGGAGCAAGCCTCCACGCATTTATTTCAACCTTCCCTGCTGTGGCTGATGCTCGGGCTGCGCGTACCGGAGCAGATTTCCCGGCCTTATACCGCGCTCGCGCGTCGCGGCATCGAACTGGTACGCGGCAAGGTAGAGTGCATCGACCCACGGCTACGCGCAGTGACCGTGGATGGAAAGGAATTGTCCGCGGATTACCTGATCGTCGCCCTGGGTGCGGAGCTGGCGCCGGATGCGGTGCCAGGCTTGGCCCAGGCCGGACATAATCTTTACAGCCTGGCCGGCGCGGAGGCGATTCGCGACGCGCGACTGGCGCAAACGCAAGGCCGCATCGCGCTGCTGGTGAGCGCGATGCCGTTCAAGTGCCCGGCCGCACCCTACGAGGCGGCCATGTTGCTGGAATGGGACTATCGCCGGCGCGGCTTGCGCGACCGGGTGCAGATCGACCTCTACTCGCCCGAGCCGGGCCCGATGGCGGCGGCGGGAGCCGAGACCTCGGCGGCAGTGCGCGCCATGGTCGAGCAAAAAGGCATCGGCTATCACCCGCAGGAAAAAGTCGCGTCGGTTGACCCCGGCCGCATCCATTTCGAAAGCGGCACCAGCGCCGATTTCGACCTGCTGGTCTATGTGCCGCCGCATCGCGCGCCGGAGGCAGTGCGCGCAGCGGGGCTGTGCGGCGACAGCGGCTGGGTTAAGGTTGATCGCGCCACGCTCGCCACGCCTTTCCCCGGCGTGTACGCCATTGGCGACGTGACCGGCATCCCGCTCGCCATCGGCAAGCCGCTGCCCAAGGCCGGTGTGTTGGCGCACGGGCAAGCCGAGGTGGTCGCGCACAACATCGCCGCCGAAATCACCGGCGCCGGTACGATGGCGCAGTTCCAGGGCGAGGGCGCGTGCTTCATCGAGGCGGGCGACGGCCGGGCCGGCTTCGGCAGCGGCAACTTCTACGCCGAGCCCGCGCCCCGCATGAAGCTGAGACAAGTCGGGCGCCTGCTGCACTGGGGCAAGGTGGCCTACGAAAAATACTGGTTCTACAAATGGTTCTAGGGAAAACATGACCAAGGCACTGCTCATTTTGCACACTGCGCCGGATGCGCCAGACAACCGGGCGCTCACCGCGATTCGTCTGGCGGGCGCGCTGCTGGCGGAGGACAAGACGGTCACGCTGTTTCTCGTGGAAGACGGCGCGCGGCTGGTCGATCCGCAACTGGCCGAGGACAACCCATGCCGCGCGCTGTTTTATGAATTGCTCGATGTCGGCCTGAATGTGCAAGTGTGCGGCGCGACGCTGCGCAAGCTGGGCTGGGATGAGGGATACCTGCTCCCCGGCATCAACAAAAGTTCCATGAAAGCCCTGAGCGCGTTGATGACGGAAGCCGATGAGATCGTGAACCTGTGAGGAAACACATCCGCGGCTGAATCCGGCGGATTAACCGAAAGGAGGCAACTATGAAGCTGGGCATGGTAATTTATTCCGATGACGTCGAAACCGTGTGGAACGCATTCCGGTTGGGCGCATTTGCACTGAAGCAGGGGGACGAAGTGTCGGTGTTCCTGCTGGCCAAGGGCGTTGAATGCCAGGGTTTGAATACCCCGCAATTCAACGTAGCCGCCCTGATGGACGAATTCGCAGCGGCGGGCGGCAGGATACTCGCCTGCGGCACCTGTTTGAAATTGCGGCACACCGGGGACGCGGGCGTGTGCGACATTTCCACCATGGCGGATTTGTATAGCCTGGTGCGCGACAGCGACAAGGTGCTTACCTTTTAGCACCGCGTGCGTTGGGCAACGCTGCGCTTTTGGCCAACCAGCGCAGCCATCCGTTAAACTATGACTTTTTTCCGGCCAACAGCGACGGACCACCATGCAAAACCAGCCCAAAATCATCGAACTGCGCAACTACCTCGACAGCATCGTCGTCGGCCAGAAAAACCTGCTGGACCGGCTGGTGATCGGCCTGTTGACCGGCGGCCACGTGCTGGTGGAGGGTCTGCCCGGCCTTGCAAAGACCACCGCGGTGAAGGCTCTGGCCTCTGGCGTCCACGCGGGTTTCCGGCGCATACAGTTCACCCCGGACCTGCTGCCGGGCGACCTCACCGGGACGGATATCTACAACCCGCAGGAAGGCAGTTTCTGCTTTGCCGAGGGGCCGCTGTTCCACGAAATCATCCTGGCCGACGAGATCAACCGCGCGCCGGCGAAAGTGCAGGCCGCCCTCCTGGAGGCGATGCAGGAACACCAGATCACGGTGGGCGGCGTGACGCGGGCATTGCCGCCGCTGTTCATGGTGATGGCGACGCAGAATCCGCTGGAGCAGGCGGGAACCTATCCCCTGCCGGAAGCGCAACTGGACCGCTTCCTGCTGCACGTGGTGCTGGACTATCCGAGCGCCGACGAGGAACTCCTCATCCTGCAGCGCGACCGCGAGCGTCTGGCGCAGCAGGGCCATGATACGGCGCAAGCACCGGTGGACGTGGCGACCGTGCTCGCCGCGCGCGACGAGGTGAAGCGCATCCATCTCGACACCATGCTGGAGCGCTACATCGTGTCGCTGGTCGCGGCGACGCGGGACGTGGGCCATTGGCTGCCGGAATTCGCCGGCTATATCGAAGTGGGCGCCAGCCCGCGCGGATCGCTGGCCATCGCCCACGCCGCCGCCGCCAGCGCCTACCTGCGCGGCAGGGACTACGTCACCCCGGACGACATCATGGAAATCGCGCCGGACTGCCTGCGCCATCGCATGATCGCCAGCTTCAGCGCGCGCATGGAAAAGGTGTCGCGCGACCAGATCGTCAGGAAGCTGCTGGAAGTCGTGCCCGTCCCGTAAGTCGCTATGAGCATCGCCCTGAAACCCCTGACTGACCTGTTCCACCGCCTGGCCTCCGGCTGGCGCATCGACGCCGCGCCGGACGTGCATGCCCCGTTGCTGAACGACAGCGAACTGGACGACATCGTGCGGCGCATGCAGGCGCTACGCCCGCCCGGCCGCCACGCCTGGGAAGTGCATCAGCGCCACAGCGGCGACCTGCGCTCCGCGCACCTCGGACGCGGGCTCGATTTCGAGGAGTCGCGGGCCTACCAGCGCGGCGACGACATCCGCGACATGGACTGGCGCACCACCGCGCGCACCGGCAAGCCCTACCTCAAGATCTACCGCGAGGAACACCAGCCGACCCTGCATCTCGTCATCGACCGCGGCGCCAGCATGCGCTTCGGCACCCGCACCCAGCTCAAGGCGGCGCAGGCCGCCCGCATCGCCGCGATGTTCGCATTCGGCGCCGCCGCCGGCAACGGCAGCGTCGGCGCCACGCTGTGGCAGCCGGGGGGATTCATGCTCCCCGCAGGCACGGGGCAGGACGCCGCGATCCGCCTGATCCACGCCGCCATCGCGCCCTGTCCGCCGTTGCCGGACACGTCCGCCTCCCCTGCGTTTTCCGAAGTGCTGCGCCAACTGGATTTCGCCCTGCCCAACGGCTCGCGCGCGGTGCTCATCAGCGATTTCCGCCAACTCAATGAGACGGACCTGTCCTGGCTGGCGCGGCTCGCCTCCCACCACGAAGTGCGCGCCATCCAGGTGCTCGACCCGGCGGAAACCGAGTTGCCGCAAGTCGGCCTGATGCGTTTTCGCGACATCGTTTCCGGCACCACCGCGTGGCTGGACACCGGCAGCCGCGCGCTGCGTCGCGCCTTCCACGAAAAGGTTGAGCTCTCCCACGAACGGCAGCGCGCGCTGTTCGGGCGCGTCGGCATCCCGCTGCGGCGCTGCCTGACGAACGAAGACCCGTTTGAGTTGTGGGAGGGGTGGCTAGGATGAGACTGGAGCAAGAGCCGGACATGTAGGTCGGCTCAAGGCGCATCGCGCCGGAGCCGACAGCGCCTGCGCCAAGCCGTAGCTATTGGCGCGAAACAGGGGTGCAAAGGTGCCGCAAATCGACCGCCAGCACCCGCGAAGGCCGGTGGTGCAAATTGGATTTGCACTGAAACCATCTCCACTCCCTATTGGAAGCGGCTTTCGTCTGAATTTAGGGCCGGCACGGTGAAATATCCGGGCCAGCGTCGGCCGGGAATTGTTACGCCTGTGGGGTGGAGTCTTTCACGCTGAACAAAGCTGTCACATAACGTCCACGCCATAAAAAACGGGAGCCGCGCGGGCTCCCGTTCCTGGCTGCATGTTTAACGACTCAGACGCGAGTGTGCATTCTGCGTCGCGCCATCGCACCCACCAGCGCCAGACCCACCAGCATCATGCCGTAGGTTTCGGGTTCGGGAACAGGCGCGGCCAGCACCGACAGACGCACCACGTCGGTGGTGCCGTAGACATCGGTCATGTAATCGATGTGCCAGGACAGCGTTGGATCGAGTAGCGCGGCATAGGACAGCGTGCCGAACGTGCCAAACAGATGCTCCGCACTCAGGATATCGAAGTGGTCGCCTGCGTGCGGTGCAAACACCCCGCTGCCCAGATCATACAGGCTAACATTCAAGGCACCGGCAAGCGTGGCAGTGCCGGTGACACTGAGCGTGTCGTATTGCGTGCCGGCGATGAGGCCGCCGATTTCGGCTTTGAATGTACCTGCCGCATCCTGGGTGAAGTTGCCGGTCACGGTCATGTGGCCGGGTGAATTGCCTACAGCCACTGTACCGCCGCTGTTCAGCAGCGTGCCGACGATGGTGCCGTTACCCTTGAGGAATCCGCCCTGGATGTCTACCACGCCGGTGCTGAAGGTGCCGTTGATGGTGGCGATGCCGGCGGTCTGCGTCAGGTTGCCGGTGTGGCTCACGGTGTTGCTGACAGTTACGTTGCCGGTGTTGCTGATGTTGCCGGTCACGGTGCCGCCAGACAGGTTGAGTACGCCGGCATTGGTGATGCTGCCTGCGGACAAGGCGCCGCCTGCCACGCTTAGATTGCTACCTGTATTCGCGGTCAACGCATTCGTGACGTTGGCCGTCATGCCTGTGTTCAGTGTCAGGGTGTTACCCAACGGCTCCGCACTGCCGATGGCCAGGCCGCCCGCTCCGGTCACGTTCAACGTGCCCGCGGTGAAATTAAAGGCGCTGGTGCCCGGACCCTTCGCGAGTGAACCG
>Ga0315281_10005697_pt1 | contig 17814 bp, 19 predicted proteins | sample YL17G07_0_MG_FD_204540 | JGI IMG/M metagenome (GOLD analysis project Ga0315281, IMG submission 204540) | Sediment microbial communities from Yellowstone Lake, YNP, Wyoming, USA - YL17G07_0 | ecosystem: Environmental > Aquatic > Freshwater > Lake > Sediment | place: USA: Wyoming | collected...
ATCCGTTTGGCGTCGGTATCCATGCAGGTCACGTTGACCCCGAATTCCGAAAAACAGGCTCCTGTTACCAACCCGACATAGCCGGTTCCGATCACACTGATATGCATGGGTTCCTGTCCTCCTCATAATAGCCAAGAACGACTTGGCCGAGTATAGCAACGGTACCGAGGGTGAGCAACGAAGTTATGGAAAGCCAAGTATACAGGGAGGAGTTAGCGGGCCGCTCGTTGACAGGTGCGCGAGGGCTGGGTACTATTTGCTCCCTCCATCGGACGGGTTCTGTCGTATGGCGATTCAAAGTAGACCTCTTCAGCGACCTCTCGCCGTGATGATGCGCCGGACCTTGCGCACGATCAGTCCAGACACAACGCTGTTGGCGGCGGCCAAGCTGATGCGTGACGCGAAGGTCGGTGCATTGTTGGTACAAGAGGCCGGTCGCTACAGTGGTATCGTCAGCGAATCGGACTTGGTTCGCAAGGGGATGGCCGAATCTTGTCCGGCACAAGAGACGTTGGTCAGTGACGTCATGAGCAGCCCACTGCTGTCGATCGATAGTGCGAGCTCCGCCCATGAGGCGAGTGATAAAATGGCGGAACATGGGATTCGGCATCTGGCAATCTCTGAGGAGGGGCAGATCGTCGGGATGATATCCGTCCGCGATCTGCTACGGTATTTCAAAAACTGGGGCGGTCTGTGATCGTGCTGGCTTGCGGTGTAGCATCGGATCGTCTCCCTACCCTGGGTCATGTTTCTGCATGAGTCTTGTGAATCGGCTGGCTCATCCCCCTCAATGGTTTCTTCTCATCACGGCGCTGGCGACCGGTGCGGTGGTGATGGCGCTCGAAATTTTGGGAAGTCGGCTCTTAGCGCCCGTCTTTGGAAACTCACTGTTTGTCTGGGGCGCACTGATCGGAGTGATCCTTGCCGCGATGAGCAGCGGGTATGCCTTCGGAGGCTGGGTCTCCGACCGGTACCCCGGTGCACAGGTGCTGGCCGGCCTGCTGTTGTTCTCCGGGGCCTGGACTTTTCTTATTGCATGGCTTGGCCAGCTGGTGCTCTTTAAGGTGGCGGGAGTCATCGAAGACCCTCGGTGGGGGCCTTGTGTCGCCGCGGCGCTGCTCCTGGGCCCGCCGGCTTTTGGCCTAAGCGGCGTGTTGCCGGCCATGTTACGGTTGGCGGTGTCGGACCTTGAGTATTTCGGCCGGCATACAGGCCGGATGATCGCCCTCTCGACCATGGGGAGCTTGGCGGGAACGTGGGGGACGGCGTTTTTCTTTCTGTCCTGGGTCGGCAGTCAGGCGCTTGTCGGATGGCTCGGCGTTATTCAAGTGGGGCTTGGTCTCTGCTGGTTGATCAGCGGGACGACCGTGCGGCCCTTGGTGATCGGTGTACTCTTTCTATGCATTGGAGGTCTGGGAGCCGGTGCGTTGTCTCCGATCCAAATGTTGAAGGCGCCGGTCTATCAGGAAGACAGTCCTTACCAGCAAGTCAGAATTCGCGATGACGATCTGTTTCGCTACCTTGTCTTGGACAGGACGTTCCACGCGGTCATGTGGAAGGCGGATTCTGTCGCCCTGTTTCTCCCCTATAGTCAACTGATGGTCGCGTCGTTGGCCTTGGTGTCCGAACCGAAACGGGGTCTGATCCTTGGTCATGGAGGCGGATCGCTGGCGAAGTGGCTCGCCAATCGGTGGCCTGAACTCGAGCTGGACGTGGTTGAGTTCGATCCCGTGGTCGTCCGTATGGCCGAGGAATATTTTTCCTATCGGCCGCCTCCCCAGCATCATGTGCACGTTCGGGATGCCCGGGTCTTTCTGAATTCCACGGAGCATACGTACGATCTCATTTGGGTCGATGCATTCGCCCGGCTCATGATCCCGTTTCACCTGACCACGGTGGAGTTTTTCGCAGAGTTGCGCGCCCATCTTGCGCCGAATGGTATCCTGGCGGTGAATCTTGCCTCGTCGGGCGAGGGGGGCGATCTGTTGCGGGCCAATGCGGTTGTGCAGACGATGAGGCGATCGTTTCCCCACGTCGAGTCCTTTGCGGTCAAGGGGCCATGGAAGTCTGCTCAAACGCGATCGGAAAATCTGATTTTTTTTGCCGGTGCGCCGCTCGAACGGCACACGCTCTCTACCATGGTGGCCAATGTGAACAGATTGGTTGAGCAGCAGCGTCTTCCATTCGAGGCCATTGCCTTGCTGGCTGCTCATCGCACGCAGCCTTGGGAGGCAGGTGTCGTGTTGACCGATGACTATGCGCCGTACGATCTCTTGATCGGGGCCACAGTTCAAGAGGGGCGGCCTGAGGCGGATAAGCTATTGAAATAACTCTAACTAGCTTGTTGATGCGAGCGTCTTCATTGAAGGTGGTCCCGGGAAAGATCTGAAATAACGTTCTTGCTTCCGATTTCGTTGCAGTGCTATCTATAAGGACGCTTTCGAAGAGCATACATGCTGTTAGGGTATGATGGGCAGATGCAGGGTAGTCGCGGGACGCAAGGTCAGGGCTGAGCGGGCTTGGCGGAGGTATTCACCAACCTTAATCACATCTCTTCTTCTTTTTATAAGGAGGTAGGTCATGGGCAAGACGATGTTAGGGGTCTTCTTCGGCCTCGTGATGGTCGGAGCGGGGGCATCTGCAGCGTTTGCAAGTCAGGCAGGAGGAGTCGAAATCGGGGATTTGGAGACTGGCTCCGTCGTGGGTCAGGCGTTCAAGGAGTTGGATGTCGATGCTTCGCTATTCGCGGTTGAGATTGGGGACATGAAGACGTGGTATCCGCCTGTCACAATCATCGATTTCAAAGTTCGACCTGGACGTCCCGTCCTGCTCAAGGTTACGAACAAATCCACTGCCGACCATGGATTTGAGATGACCGACGCGGCGAATGCTGGGACTCCGACCGTGATGAAGGCCCAAGTGGTGTTGAAGCCGGGAGAAACCAAGTATATCGGTATTCCAACAAGCGACATGTTCTACGCCACGCAGGGGAATACGCTGACCTATCGCTGTCACTTGCACCCCGGCCATGTCGGCGGCAAGATTCTTATGATTAAGTAATAGTTATTCATCGATGTAAGTGACCACCGCCCTCTCCGCGATACCGCATGGAGGGCGGTGGTTTTTTTACCATCCTGCGAGAAGCAGGAAGGCCCTGCTTCTCATGCGAGAAACAGGGCCTTCCTTGTTTAACCGAGGAGCGATCTTTAATTACGCACACCGCTCCAGACTTTTGCGGCATCGATTGCCTTATCCGGATTGAGCGTTCTTGCCTTCTCAAGCAACACATCCGTCGTTTCTGGATACGCCGGATCGGCAATGCAGCAATTATCGACTGGGCAGACAGCGGCACACTGCGGTTCGTCGAAATGTCCGACGCATTCGGTGCAGCGGTCGTGTGTAATTACATAAATACTATCGCCGACTCCCTGGCCATCGCCCACATGATTGCCCTTCGTTTCCGCATCGCTGCGAGTTTCAAAGATCGCCTCGTTCGGACATTCGGGCAGGCAGGCTCCACAGGAGATACATTCATCGGTAATCAGCAACGCCATGACCCTCGCCTCCTTCTCACTACAAAAATAGAGACACGCACGGTTGACAAGTCCGTCCCGTCACGACCATTATGGATACCGCGACGTGGCCGCCATTCTAGTCTGCCGATCTTTTCCAAGTCAACAGAGCGGCACTTGCCCAGAAGGCCTAGATTCCCTGTAATAATGGGCCTTTGGGCCCAATGATTTGGACGGGGAATGTTTATGGCTACCATACCGGCGAGCGATTGGGGGCAGAAGAAGAAGCGCATCGTCACGCTCGCCCTCATGGCGATTTTCTTGATGAGCGCTTCGTTCTTTCTCATCGATCGAAAAGAGGAGACCATCATTGTCGTTTCCTTTCCGAACGGCCATGAGCTCGAGGCGGAAGTGGCGGATACACCGGAGAAACTGCTCGTCGGTCTTGCTTTTCGAGAGGCGTTGCCGGCAAATGGTGGATTGCTGTATATCTTCGAGTCGACCGGTCAGAACCACCTCTGGACAAAGGAATACCGGTTTCCGGTGGACATGATGTGGGTTGATGAAAGCCATCATATTGTTGGGCTGAAGGAAAATGTCGCTCCCTGCCGGGAAGTTGATTGCCCCAAGTATAGTTCCTCTCCCGAAGCGGTCCGCTATGCGATTCAAACAGAAGCGGGTTTCATCAAGCGGGAAGGGGTTACCATAGGACTGGAGTTGAAATATACGCTTCGGATGTGACACGTGCGGGAGATTTGGTAGAAGGCATGAAGAGAGGGAGTGGCACGGCATGCTAGAGGGGTTTCAATCCGTCGCTCTGGTTAACGAGCTTCCGCCTGGGCGATCAAAAGCTGTCATGGTGAACAATCGGGAGATTGCGCTTTTCAACATTGAGGGGACGTATTATGCGATCCATAATATCTGTCCCCATGAAGGCGGTCCTTTGTGTGAAGGACGTGTGAAGGGCTTTGTCGTCGCCTGTCCATGGCACGATTTGGCATTCGATGTTCGAAACGGGCGAGGGACGGATGGCGGCGGGTATTGTGTGGGGAGTTATGACGTGCAGGTGGAAGGACCTGAGATTTTTATCGGGCCTCGGCGAAAACCATAGCATGATCAGGCAAATAACAAGGAGCGGGTTACCGCGTCAATGACGATGAGTACGACAGGCGGCCATGACCATGATGGCACCACACGCTCGGACGGGGTCAAGATCATTGAGACGACCCTTGATCATCCCATCCAGATTCATCTCTGGGAAGATAGGACCCGAGGGGAACTCTGGGTTCCGACCTACGATTCTACGGGGCTCCAGTTGCTGGCCGACGACTATCTTCGCATCGCCGGGAATAATGCGGTCGATAATGGGCAGCGAACTTTCGAGTTTAAAGCGGTCAAGCCGGGAACTCACCGGGTATTGTTTGAAAAACGCATGGGGTGGAAATTCACAGCCGAAGATCGGCGTGTCTTTGACGTAACGGCCTCTGACTCCTCGTCTCGGAGGAGCGGGTAATCGTGCCGAATGTGGCCTTCATCAATGGAGCGTTCATGCCGCTGGATGAGGCGAAAGTCTCGATTGAAGATCGAGGCTTTCAGTTTGGCGATGGCATCTACGAAGTGGTCCGCACATACAGGGGGCGTCCATTCTCACTCGATGCCCATCTGGCCCGTCTGGATCGTAGTGCCGCGGCGCTTGACCTGACGCAGCCTTATTCCCGCGCCGACTGGACTCACCATGTCCTGGAAGGGATTAAGCGAGCCTCCTACCCTGAAGCTAAAATCTATATTCAGATCACCAGGGGTGCCGCTCCCCGTGATCACGCCTACTCAGATGAAGCGACGCCCACGGTCGTCATGACGGTTCGTGAGTTCCACCCACTCGACAGGTCGATACAAGCAACCGGAGTGGAAGCGATAACGACCGAGGATATTCGATGGGGGCGCTGTGACATCAAGAGCGTGAATCTTTTGGCCAACGTTCTTGCGCGACAACAAGTAAAACAGGCCCGGGTCTTCGAGGCCATCTTAGTCAACGCAGGATTGGTCACTGAAGGCGCAATCAGCAACGTGATGGTGGTCCAGGGGGGAACGGTGGTGACGGCTCCCGAAGGGTCTCGCATTCTGTCCGGGATCACAAGGGCCGTCGTGTTGGGTCTGGCTTTGAGCGAGGGCCTGCCGATTCAGGAACGCTTTGTCTCTCAGACAGACCTCTATGAGGCTGATGAAGTGTTTCTCACAGGGACCACAGTTGAGGTCTTAGCCGTCGTCCGTATAGATGGGAAAGTCATTGGAGATGGACGGCCTGGCCCGATCACTAAACGACTCGCTGCGAGCTTCACGCGTCGGGTCGGCTAGCCCCCTTGCTTTGGCATAGGTGGCGTGCTATGGTCCCCGGACTGGAAGTGGGCTCAGGCCCACTTTTTTGTTTGATCTCTTGAATGGGCCATTTTAAAGATACGGGGCTAGGGGTGTCGGTGAAGGAGTCCCGACCAGTCGTCGATCGCATCAGCGAGGTGGTATCGCCCATCCTCTGGGCATTGGGCTTAGAATTGGTCGACGTCGTGTGTGTGGGGCAAGGTGCGCGGTCAGTCGTTCGCGTGTATGTCGATAAGCCAGGCGGCGTTACGGTAGAAGATTGCGGGCGTGCACACCTCGCAATCGGTCCAGCCTTGGATGTGGCTGATCCGTTCCCCCATGCCTATACACTGGAAGTCTCCTCGCCAGGTCTGGATCGGGTCTTCAAACGGCCTCAGGATTATCGCCGGGCCGTGGGGAAGCAAGTGAGCGTGAAGCTCAGGCAGCCGATCGACGGGCAGTGGCGTGTGGTCGGGCGGTTGACGGAAGTGAATGAACGAGAAGTCACAATCGTGGTGAGCGATCCGCGTCCTGAGCGGACGGTCATCCTTGAATTCAACTCGATAGCTGAGGCGCGGCGCGTCGTCACGTTTTAGGCCGTACCGAAGTGGATCACCGCGGTATGAGCATACCGCTTGTATTTGAAGTGTGGCTGCAGGGACAGTCGCGGAGAGTGAGTTATGAATCGAGAATTGATTTCAGTCATCGACGAACTTGGTCGGCAAAAGGGTATCGAGAAGAGCCGAGTGATCGGGGCGATCGAGGCAGCCCTTCAAATGGCTGCCAAGAAGCGTTTCGGGCAGGCTGAGAATATTCAAGTCGAGATCGACTCCAAGACCGGTGAGATCTCCGTCGTGTCGAAGAAGACCATCGTCGACGCGGTCACCAATCCAAAAACCGAAGTCTCTCTTCTGGAAGCTCGTCAGTTCGACAGCGAGGCAGAGGTCGGTGATGAAATTGGGTCGGTCATCGAGATGAGCGATTTGGGACGGATCGCCGCGCAAACCGCCAAGCAAGTGATCTTCCAGAAGGTTCGTGAGGCCGAATGGGAAGCGGTTCAAAAAGAATACTCTACGAGGCAGGGAGATCTGGTTAACGGCATCATTCTCGGTGTGGAGCGCCGGAACTATCTAGTGGATCTGGGCAAGACGGAGGCGGTACTGCCGATTCAGGAGCAGATTCCGCGGGAAACCTATCGCTGTGGCGATCGGGTGAAGGCCATGCTCTTGGAAGTGCGCCGGACTCCGAAGGATGTCCAGGTCATCTTGACGCGAAGCCATCCGCAGTTTGTGTCGAAACTCTTCGAGTTGGAAGTGCCTGAGGTGCTTGAAAAAATCGTTGAGATCAAGTCCATCGTGCGGGAGCCCGGTGATCGCACCAAGATCGCTGTGACGTCCCGCGAGAAGGCGGTCGATCCGGTCGGGGCCTGTGTGGGGATTAAGGGGTCGCGGGTCCAAGCGGTGGTCCGTGAACTGCGCGGAGAGAAAATCGATATCATCACTTGGACCTCCGACCCACGCGTTTTCATTGCCGAGGCTTTGAATCCCGCGAGCATTGAGAAGGTCGGCGTCGATGAGGAAAAGAAGTCGGCATTGGTCGTCGTTGCCGATTCCCAGCTGTCGTTGGCGATCGGGAAGAATGGCCAGAATGTACGGTTGGCCGCTCGTCTGACCGGCTGGAAGATCGATATCATCAGCGCGACCGAATACGAAAAAGAAAAGGCCGAGCGGGACAAGGAAATCAAGGCGGCATTGGCAGAGGAAACCGAAGCGCTGCATCAGCAAGAAGAAGCCCGAGAACAGGAATTAAAAGCCCGAGCAGAATCGGAGTCGAATGCCGGATAAACAGAATAACGGGGAGCAGGTGTCAAATCCTCATGCGCGTTTATGAATTGGCTAAGCAACTCGGGATGGAAAACCGTGATCTCATTCCGGAATTGAAGCGGATGGGTATCACCGTCGCCTCACACAGTAGCGCGTTGGACGACGATGTGGTGCAGAAGGCCTTGGAGAAGCTCGGTCCGAAACTCAAGGCTCAGGGGAAAGCGACGGGCAAGGCGGCAGAGACCGATGCAGGTCGTGGCGAACGGAGTAAGGTCGGTCTGGCGTCTGACCGTGTAGCGGGAGCCAAGGCTGGGTCGGTCCAGGCAGGCTCGGCAGCGGAGGAGACTTCCAAGTCCGACAAACGCCGCATTCTGATCAAACGCAAGAGAACCGATGAGGCACCGGCGGAAGAGGCAGCGTCCCTGCCCACAGTTGAATCGTCAGGCACAAGCGGGGCGTTCATCGATACCCTCGTGGTGGGCCAACCGGCTGCGGCGCATCCGCATGCTGAAACTCCAGCCGTTACGCATGTTGACCTGCCTGCGACGCCAGACCAGCCCCATGCTATAGGAACCACGATCGCTCCGGCTCCGACGGCTGCCGTCAAACCATCTCTCGTGCCAAGCATCGAAGTGATCGTAGGAAAAAAGAAAGCCCTGTCCCTAGAGGAGCTGCAAGCCGAGGGTCTGAAAGAGAAGGCGAAGAAAGCTCGTAAGCCCGGCCGTACGCGGGAAGAAGAAGAGCTTCGGCTTCGTGAAGATGCGGCTCGCTGGCAGGATCTTCGTGCCATTCCGGTGCAGCAGCGCCGCGATGACCGCAGCAAGCATGTGCATCACGCCACGCCGGGGGAAGTGACCAAGCCACGGAGGAAGAGCTTCAAGCTTATGCCCGGCATGACGGTGAAGGAGTTTGCCGAGTTGATCGGGCAGCGTCCGGCCGACATCATGCGCAAGCTGATGGATATGGGCCAGATGCTCACGTTCAACCAGACGATGAACGTCGATGCGGCCGTGATCATTGCGGAGGAGAACGGGATCAAGATCGACGTGTCGACGGAGAAGGCCGGAGAAGAGTTGCTGGAGTCCGTCGTGCAGACGGAGGAAGGGGTTCAGCTCGAGCCCCGGCCGCCGGTCGTGACGATCATGGGCCATGTCGATCACGGCAAGACGTCGCTGCTCGACGCCATCAGGCAAACGAAAGTGGCGGAAGGCGAGGCTGGCGGAATTACGCAGCATATCGGCGCCTACACGGTTGCGGTGCGAGGGAAGCAGGTGACGTTCCTGGACACGCCGGGCCACGAAGCCTTCACCGCCATGCGGGGCCGCGGCGCCAAGATTACCGATATCGTCATCCTGGTCGTAGCGGCGGACGATGGAGTGATGCCTCAAACGATCGAAGCGATCAATCACGCCAAAGCCGCATCCGTTTCGATTATTGTGGCCATCAACAAGATCGATAAGCCCGGCGCCAATTCCGATCGTGTGAAGAACGCCCTGTCCGAACATGGACTCATTTCCGAGTCTTGGGGCGGCGACACGATCATGGTCGAGGTTTCGGCCAAGGAAAAGACCGGCCTGGATACCCTGCTGGAGATGATTCTTCTGCAATCGGAAGTGCTGGAACTCAAGGCCGATCCTCACCGCATGGCCAAGGGCGTGGTGGTGGAAGCCAAGTTGGAGCGGGGGCGCGGCCCGGTCGCGACGGTGCTGGTTCAGAGCGGGACGCTCCGTGTCGGCGACGTGTTCGTCGTCGGGATTTTCAGCGGGAAGGTTCGCGCGCTGATTACGCATACGGGAGCGAAGGTGCAAGAGGCCGGTCCTTCTATTCCAGTAGAAGTGGCTGGGCTTCCAGGGGTGCCGTCTGCCGGTGATGTATTCCAGGTCGTCAAAGACGAACGGGTCGCGCGCGAGATTGCCGAAGATCGAGCCCGTAAGCAGCGATCGGCTGATTTGTCGGGATCGGCGAAGGTTACGCTGGATGATCTGTTCGCCAAGATCAAAGAAGGATCCGTCAAGGAACTGGCACTGGTGATCAAGTCCGACGTCCAAGGGTCGGCTGAAGCCCTGACGGCGGGCGTCGAAAAGCTTGCAACCGCCGCGGTCAAGCTGCGGGTCATTCATAGCGGCGTCGGTGGGATCACGGAATCCGACGTGCTGCTGGCTGCCGCGTCGAACGCCATTGTCGTCGGGTTCAATGTCAGGCCGGAGCCGAAGGCTGCTGCTCTGGCGGAACAGCAAGGCGTCGACATCCGTCTGTACACCATTATTTACGATGCCTTGGGCGAGATTAAGGCCGCGATGGAAGGGCTGCTCGAACCGACGCTCAAGGAACGGACATTGGGGCGAGCCGAAGTGCGACAGGTCTTTACGGTATCCAAGGCCGGCGTCATTGCAGGGGCCTATGTGGTGGATGGCACGATCACCCGTGCAGCAATCGGAGTACGAGTGCTTCGCGACAATGTGGTGGTCTATGAAGGGAAGCTCGGGTCGTTGCGTCGCTTCAAGGACGATGTCCGTGAAGTGCAGCAAGGCTACGAATGCGGAATCAGCGTCGAAAACTTCAACGATATCAAGGCTGGGGACATCATCGAAGCCTATGCGGTCGACAAAATTGCCGCAAAGCTCTAAGGCGTGAGTCTGTCCTGTGGGTATCATCGTCGGACTCTGTACGGTCGAGCTGTTCATTCCAGAGAGTCAATCGTTGAAGGACAAGCGGCAGGTGCTCTTGAGTCTCAAGGATCGGCTACGGGAAAAGTTCAATCTTTCCGTCGCCGAGGTCGATGGACAGGATTTGTGGCAGAAGGCCGTCTTGGGGATGGCCTGTGTGGCCAACGAAGGACGATATGTCAACCAGGTCTGTGACCAGGCGCTGAACCTGATTCGGAGTGTCCCTGCAGTGGAAATCGTCCAATCTCGAGTGGAATTGTTGTGACGGCGGCATATTCAGCAGGATGCTCAAAATGGCCGTCCAGCAAGGCCGCAACAAGCGAAGGGGCGAGGCGTACGCTTCGGTACGGTGAGCCTCTGAGTGAAGCGAGAACGAAGCTGGCGGACTTTTTCAACATCCTGCTAGGTGGAGAGCGCGGTGGCCAAAACGGGATATCATCGGGCCGATCGTGTGGCCGATCAAATCCGCATGGAAGTGGCCGATATCCTCATGCGGAAGATCAAAGATCCGCGCGTGCAGGCTGTGACCGTGACCGATGTCAAGTTGACCAGCGATCTGCGGATCGCCCGCGTGTTTGTGACGACTATGGGCACGGAAGAAGAAGAGCGGAACGTCTTCGTCGGGTTGGAGCAAGCCAGTGGGTTTGTGCGCGGTGAACTAGGCCGTCGGCTTTCGCTCCGGTATTTGCCTGAGATCGTTTTTACTAAGGATGTCAGCGGGCCGAGAGGCGATCGCGTGTTGAAGTTGTTGGACGAGCTCCACGTCACAACGGAGGCCGAGGGCGGGTCGTCCGAAGAGAAGACGAGTTCGTAGCATCGGGGGCGTGATGATGGATCTCGCACAGAGCTGTGCCGTTGTTGACGGCGTGCTGATTATCAAGAAGGAAGCAGGCTGGACATCCCACGATGTCGTGGCGAAGGTGCGGCATCTTCTTGGCGGAGTCAAGGTCGGTCATGCTGGTACTCTCGATCCCGCCGCAACGGGAGTCTTGCCCGTGCTCATCGGGCGGGGAACCCGCATTGCTGAATACCTTGTTGAATGGGATAAAGAATATCGTGCCGTGCTTCGCCTCGGCGAAACAACCGATACGCAAGATGCGACGGGAACGGTCCTGGCGAGTCAGGCGACAGATCAGGTGACACCAGAGGCAATTCATGAAGTGGTCGGTCGATTCCGCGGGCCGATGGATCAAGTTCCTCCGATGTATTCAGCGGTGAAAGTCGCGGGGGTTCCCCTCTATAAGTCCGCTCGCGCGGGGAAAACCATTGCACGGGCCGCTCGAACTATCGTCATCCATACCCTTGAGGTGCTGTCGATTCAGGGGCGGGATGTGACGTTGCGCGTCGTCTGTTCGAAGGGGACCTATGTACGGACGCTTTGTGCCGACATCGGAGAAGCCTTAGGAGTCGGCGGCCACATGTTGGCGTTGGAGCGAAGTCGGGTGGGTCCCTTGACGATCGATCAGGCCTTGACAGTCGATGAGGCGGCTACCCGTCATGCCCTCGGTCGGTTGGGAGACGATCTGTTGTCGCTGGATTTGGCGTTGGATCGATTTGCGATTGCGGTGGTGGACGAACAGACCGCCGACCGCGTGCGACATGGAGCTCCGGTGCCTGCGGCCAAGATTCTTCGTTGGGAGGGAGCGGCCGATGGCGAGCGCCGGACGAACGCGCCGGTCCGTATCCACGATACCGACGGACGCCTGGTGGCGATCGGGAAATGTCCGGAGACTTCGGGAGATGCGCTCAAGGTTGAAAAGGTGTTGATCGATCAGGACGTATGATCCTCCATTGCGGATGAAGGAAGGGAAGAGGAAGGAAGGAACCAATGGCATTACTCAAAGAAGCAAAGACTGAGTTGATCAAGCAGTATCGGCAGCATGAGACGGATTCCGGTTCACCGGAAGTTCAGGTCGCGGTGTTGACCAACCGGATCACGTACTTGACGGAACATTTCAAGCTCCACAAGAAAGATCATCACTCACGGCGCGGCCTGCTTCTCTTGGTCGGGCGTCGGCGGCGTTTACTCGATTATCTTCGTGGCGTCAGTGATGCGCGCTATCGCGCAGTGATCGAACGATTGGGCATCAGAAAGTAGCATCCCGTCTCGTTGTCGCGCCAGGGGGCGCTACGGTAGGCAGTAGTCAGTCGCACAGGTGAACACTGAGATGGGCTCGCGCCAAGTACCAAGTCGAAAGTTAAAGGTGAAAGGGGATGGCCCCATATTCGTTTTTAATTTTGCCTTTTGACTTTGTACTTGGCGTGAGCCCATCTCTGTGGGCATCTGTGGGGCGTAACCAGAGGAGACCCAGATGGTACACACAGTTGAAATAGAGGTTGCAGGGCGTATCCTGCGACTCGAGACCGGTCGTGTCGCACGACAAGCAGACGGCTCGATTTGGGCTTCGTACGGCGACACCGTCGTGTTGGCGACAGCCGTCGCGTCGCAGGTCGCCAAGGCGGGCATTGATTTTCTTCCCCTCACGGTCGATTATCAGGAGAAATCTTTCGCCGCCGGGAAGATTCCCGGCGGGTATTTCAAGCGGGAAGCTCGTCCATCTGAAAAAGCTGTGCTGACCAGCCGGCAGATCGATCGGGGGCTCCGTCCGCTCTTTCCTGAGGGTTATTACTTCGAGACCCAAGTCATCGCCTCAGTCCTCTCGGCCGATCAGACCGGCTCGTCCGACATTCTTGCCATTATCGCCTCTTCTGCAGCCCTGACGATCTCGAACATTCCGTTCGACAACCCGATCGCAGGAGTACGGATCGGTCGGCTGGACGGTAAGTTCGTCGTCAATCCGGACCTTGAGACGGTGGCGAAGAGCGAACTGCACCTCGTTGTGGCGGGGACGGCTGATGCGGTCATGATGGTTGAAGCAGGGGCGAACGAACTGTCCGAAGCCGTCATGCTTGAGGCGATCGAACTCGCCCATGCAGAGATCAAAAAGATTGTGGCTAAGATTCGTGAGCTGCAAGCCGTTGCCGGCAAGCCCAAGCGGAAGGTGTCGAAGGAGCAGATCGACTCCGTGCTCGCCGCTCAAGTGAAGGGCTTGGTGGCGCAAGGGATCCGCGAGGCCATCATGATTCCGAATAAAGCGGCCAGGCAGGAGCGGTTGGATGAGGTCAAGAACGACGCCGTCCAAAAACTCAAGAGCGCGGACGATCCGAATCGGGAGCGGCACGTCAAGTTGGTGTTCCATGAGCTGGAATATACAGAAGTCAGGAACATGATTCTGGAGAAAGGCTCGCGGGCGGATGGACGTGGCCCCGCTGATATTCGTCCGATCACATGCGAAGTCAGCGCGCTGCCACGAACACACGGCTCCGCGATCTTCACCAGGGGCGAGACCCAAAGTTTGGCCGTGGTCACCTTGGGTACCACGGACGACGAGCAGCGGATTGATGCGTTGGAAGGGGAGTACATGAGGACGTTCATGCTCCATTACAACTTTCCACCGTTCAGTGTCGGCGAGGCGCGGCCGCTTCGCTCACCGGGACGCCGTGAAGTGGGTCATGGCGCATTGGCGGAACGGGCGTTGGCCCCGGTGATTCCGAGCAAGGAAGCCTTCCCCTACACGCTTCGCATCGTGTCCGACATCCTCGAATCCAACGGATCCTCTTCGATGGCGACCGTCTGCGGCGGGAGCCTCGCATTGATGGATGCCGGCGTGCCGATCAGGGAAGCCGTTGCCGGGATCGCGATGGGACTGATCAAGGAAGGCGAGCGGGTCATGATCCTTTCCGATATTCTTGGGCTGGAGGATCATCTGGGGGATATGGACTTCAAGGTCTGCGGTACCAAGCTGGGCGTGACGGCGTTGCAGATGGATATCAAGATCGGCGGTATTACGTCGGCCTTGATGCAGAAGGCTTTGGAGCAGGCCAAAACCGGCCGTTTGCACATTTTGAGTTGTATGGAGAAGTCACTTCAAGCTCCAAGAACCACTCTGTCGGCCTACGCGCCACGGATCTTCACGATGAAGGTGAAGCAGGACAAGATTCGAGAGATCATCGGTCCTGGCGGCAAAACGATCCGCGGCATCATTGCGGATTGCGGGGTCAAGATCAATGTCGACGACAGCGGAACCGTGACGATCGCGTCGGTCGATGGAGCCTCGGCCGAGAAGGCCAAAGAAATGATCAGTCGGATTACCGAAGAAGTTGAGATCGGAAAGATCTATATGGGCACGGTTCGGAAGATCATGGACTTCGGCGCATTCGTCGAGGTTCTTCCTGGAACCGACGGACTGGTGCACATCTCACAGTTGGCGCACCATCGAGTCCAGGCGGTGTCCGACGAGGTGAAGGAAGGCGATCAAATCCTGGTGAAGGTTCTGGAAGTGGATCGGCAAGGAAAGATCCGCCTCAGTCGCAAGGACGCCATGCCTGCTCCGACCGGGGCCGGTGCGCCGGATCCGTCCGCCAGGTAGCTGTCTTGTATCGCAAGCTCGTCCTAGACAACGGGGTGCGGGTGGTGACCGAACGGATGCCGACACTCAAGTCGGTCACCGTCGGCGTATGGGTCAACACCGGGTCACGGGACGAGCAGCCTTCTCAGGCAGGCTATTCTCATTTCATTGAACACATGCTCTTCAAGGGAACGCGTAAGCGTTCTTCTGCAGAAATTTCTCGTGAAATCGACGCGCTTGGCGGAGAGATGAATGCCTTCACCTCGCGTGAGACGACGACCTATTACGTGAAGGTGTTGGATCAGCAACTGGAGCGAGCGCTTGAACTCCTCTCGGACCTGTTCCATCATTCTTGCTTCGCACCCAAAGAAATCGAAAAAGAAAAACAGGTCGTTCTGGAAGAAATTCGTATGGTCCAGGACGATCCGGAAGATCTCGTGCAAGAGCTTCACATGGGACAAGTGCTGGGGCGTCATCCGCTCGGTCGATCTATTCTAGGCCGAGAGAAGACGATCAGAGGGCTGCGACGCCAGGATCTGCTGAACTATATAGAGACCTCCTACGATCCGGGACAGACTGTGGTTTCGATCGCCGGGAACTTCGATCAGGCCAAGCTTGATCTGCTGGTCGCGCGGTATTTCGGCAAGGGACGGGCTGCAAAGACGAACCAGGCCAATGGGCGTCGTCCTCCTGAGGTGCATGGCGGTGTCTTGCTGAAGAAGAAACGGTTGGAGCAGGTGCATCTCTGTCTTGGGCTCAAAGGTGTGGCAGCTGGGCACCAGGATCGGTATGCGTTATATGCCCTCAACAGCGTGTTGGGTGGCAGTGTGAGCTCGCGATTATTCCAGGAAGTCCGGGAGAAGCGGGGGCTCGTCTACTCGATCTACTCCTTCTTGTCAGGTTATTCAGATGGCGGCATGATCACTGTGTATGCGGCGACGAGACCGAAAGAAGTGGATCGGGTCGTGGATCTGGTCTGCCGAGAGATTCGGAAGATCGTTATCAAAGGCGTCGAACGGAAAGAGCTTGAGCGGGCGAAGATTCAGATGAAGGGCAGCTTGATGCTGAGCCTGGAGAGTTCACACAGTCGTATGAACAAGTTGGCGAAGGATGAGCTTACGCATGGCCGGCATGTGTCATTGGGAGATATGCTGGGCCAAATCGATCGTGTAAACGAGGAACAGGTTTTCAGCATGGGTCGAAAATTTTTTGAGCTGGATTCCCTCGCGATCACCGGCCTCGGGCCTCTCTCCCCGCGCAGTCTGCAGCATATAAGATGAGAGTTTTTAATTAAAAACTCATCGAGCGCTAAAGAATGGATAATGAAACATTGATGCGACTGTCTCCAGTTTATTGATTATTAAATGAATTTTGCGTCATAACTTGATGCTATCCACAGGGCAAACAATTTCTTGACACAGTTTCTCGGTTTCAGTACCATGTGAAAAATTCTTGAAAATAATTCTCAGTCGAGGGGACTAGCACCGGAAGAAAAGCAAAGAGATGTGGCAGCAACCCATCGCTTGTGGCTGTGTGATCTCTGAGATTGTGTTGTAGCTTTCGTCGTCGAAGTAAGTATCCATAGGTTATTGTGGATGTTATTTTTATAAAGGAGGGACTAGGTATGCCAAAGGTCATACTTATCGCCGCCGTGGCAGTGTTTTCCGTGCTCGGCTTAATGACGGTCGGGTTGGCCGTTGCTGCCGATGTGCCTGGTGTGGCTGGCCCAACTGACAACGTTGTCGGTGGAAAGCCCATGAAGGGTGAAATCACCAAGACTCTCAAGGGTCGGGTATGGTCACAATGGGCCGACAATCCAGATGGAGAGTTGCTCTTCGGAATTCAATATTGGAATGCCGGAGAGCCTGGCTCAGGGACTCCAAATGGCCGTTCGTCTTCCGATCTCGACGTGAAACCGCCGGATCCATTGTTTACCTGCTGCGGGTGGGGTTTTGTGGGTGGAACGGATAAGAATAGCCCCTATTCTGGGTGGTACCATGCCGCCACGACCGTCCGGTTGGCGGTAAAGGACAAGGCTCTCATGGACCAGATCATCAAGGCCTCCCAGGAACTCATCGCTATGGAAGTGAGTTTGGATGGTCGGACGATCACTGGTTTTAAGGTTATTAAAGAATAAACCTTAACAAGTTTTAATTCTTTCATGTCCTGTTAAGGAGGACGCGATTATGAAGTTTCATACAAAAGACTGGGCAGTGATGGCTGCCGTTTCGCTGGTGGTTTCTGCAGCCTCCACCGCATTGGCGATCGAATCTTTCCAAGAGCGGTTTGAGTGGGGCGATATGAGCAAGCCGACGACATTGCAGGGTCGTGTTATCGTGCTTGACCCCTATGATGAAGCGGTCTGGATTAACATCTCTGTATTCGGCGGGGCTGCTGAGAGTGGCCTTTTTTGGCAGAAGATTCACCCGGGTAAGAACCTGAAGTTTTACGCAGACAAGGGTGCTTGGGAAGAACTCAAGAAGATGGGCCGTCCCCATGCGGGACCGGCTGCAGCAAAGGAAGTGCCGCCATCCAGCACGACAGACCTAATTGAATTTGTCGCGACCGAGCCAGAGCAGAATCATCGTGTCATATCTTCGGTCAAGAAGCTTCCTGAAGTGGCCGGCTCCATGGGGAAGCCTCTGAGTATCTCAGGTCTGCGCTTGAAGGAGTGCGCGGGGAAGAGCGAAATTGAGGCAGGCTGTGCAGCAGCGAAACAAGGCCTCAATACGTCACCGAAGTCTCCCGATGGGGGCGCTGTTGCCATGCAGTATGATGTGTTGATCCCGGGTGGTAAGCCCGTTGCAGGGCTAATCCCCTGGACCGCGGAGTACAACACGGGCGCTAAGAGCGCTGCTCACTGAACAGAGTCACAGTCTATGTTTGTAGAGGCGGCATTTCCGAAAGGAGATGCCGCTTTTTTATTTGTGCGCCCAGCATGGGCGCGATCTTGGAGGTGTAAGTCCTCCCGTGAGCTGACCACAGCGAGCGAAGTGAAGCGCAACTGCGTGAGGGTGACCGAGCGTGGGGAGGAAGCGTGGAGCAAACA
>Ga0315281_10005698_pt1 | contig 17814 bp, 15 predicted proteins | sample YL17G07_0_MG_FD_204540 | JGI IMG/M metagenome (GOLD analysis project Ga0315281, IMG submission 204540) | Sediment microbial communities from Yellowstone Lake, YNP, Wyoming, USA - YL17G07_0 | ecosystem: Environmental > Aquatic > Freshwater > Lake > Sediment | place: USA: Wyoming | collected...
GTCCAATACGAACTATGAAAAAGTAAATTCGCGGGCGGCGCCCAGGGGTCGCGGACCCCTGCCCCCTCCCTCAAACTCCCTCCCCCAACCCCTAAAAGGGAAGAGATATGGCTGGCAAGTCGGGGCCATAGGCCCTGCCTTGCCCGCCCCTTCCGCGGGTTGGGAGGGGGGCTTGGGGGGAGGGCCAGTAGCACAGGCGTCCCCGCCTGTGCTCAGGTCCCTGCCCTCCCCCCAAAATGACATCTTGCAAAGTCCTCTTTTATTAAATGACCCTGGGGACGACGAAGGCCCCCTCTTCCCGGGCCGGGGCATTGTCCAGGGCGTCGTCCCTGGCCAGGCCCGGCTTTACCTCATCTTCCCGGAAGGCATTGACCACCGGAATGACGTGGGCCAACGGCGGCACCCCGGTGGTATCCACCTGGCGCAATTTTTCCACATAAGTCAGGATATCATTGAGCTGCCGGGTGAAGAGCTCCACTTCCTCGGGGCCCAACCGCAGCCGCGCCAACTGGGCCACATGCAGTACTTCTTCCCTGGTTAAAGGCATTGTATCGCCGTCCCGAAACGTTTTCTGAGGGTGCCTTTGACGCACCGATGGATCAAGGTGTGGCGGGCAAGGCGGCCCGCCCCGCCGCCCCCTTGCCAGTGAGGTTTCGACTCCAGGGGCACAGCCTGCTGTGCCCTTGTGAAAGCCTTGGCGTCTCGCCTCTGCCGCGCTAGTCGCCTATTATATACTCCGGGGGGAGGAGGACCAAGCATAAATCCATTTTCCCCTGAGCCCCCGAATTTCTGAGCACAATAAAATGATCCCCCTGATCTTGCAGGATTCTTTGGGTTATGGTAGCAAATAAAAGGATTAGGGTTTATATTTATTGCTAACGTCTGCCAAGCAGAGGAGATGGGAAACATTACCGACGTCGGCCAGCTAAAGGAGGTTGCCCGGCAGGTGCGCCTGGACGTGGTAGAGATGCTGTTCCGGGCCCGCTCCGGGCATCTCGGTGGGTCCCTGTCGGCCACCGATATCCTGGTGGCCTTATTTTTTGGGAAGATGCGCCGGCAACTCGGGGACCCGGGCTGGCCCGAGCGGGACTTTTTTATCCTGTCCAAGGGCCACGCCGCCCCGGCCTATTACGCCTGCCTGACCCGTTTGGGCTATTTTCCCCGGGAAACCCTTTTCAGCCTGCGGCAATTCGGCAGCATGCTGCAAGGCCATCCCGACGCCGGCTGCACCCCGGGGGTGGAAGTCTGCACGGGCTCCTTGGGCCAGGGGCTGTCCGTGGCCAACGGCGTCGCCCTGGCGGCCCGACTGAACGGCGCCGACCGGCGGGTTTACGTGCTGTTGGGGGACGGCGAAATCCAGGAGGGCCAGGTTTGGGAGGCGGCCATGACCGCCGCCCACTACCGCCTGGACCACCTGGTGGCCATCCTGGACCGCAACCGCCTGCAGATTGACGGGAGCACCAGCGAGGTCATGAGTATCGAGCCGGTGGCGCAGAAATGGGAAGCCTTTGGCTGGCATACCCGGGAGGTGGACGGGCACAGCTTCCCGGAGCTTTTGGAAGCCTTGAACGCTTGCGACCGGCCCCAGGGGCAGCCCCACATGATCATTGCCCACACCGTGAAAGGCAAGGGAGTCTCCATTTTCGAGCACCAGGTAAAGTTCCACGGGGTGGCGCCCACGGAGGAGGAATACCGCCAGGCCGTGCAGGAATTGGAGGCCGCCTGATGAGTACCGGCGCCAGCCCCATGCCAACCGCCGCCAAACAGAGCACCCGGGTGGAATACGGCAAGGCCCTGGTGCAGTTGGGCCATGAAAATCCCGACATCGTGGTTCTGGATGCGGACCTGTCCGGCTCCACCCATACCCATCTCTTCGCCCGAGCCTTCAAGGAACGCTTCTTCAATATGGGGATTGCCGAGCAGGACCTGATGGGCACCGCCGCCGGCCTGGCCCTGGGCGGCAAGATTCCCTTTGCCAGCACTTTCGCCATTTTTGCCGCCGGCCGGGCCTGGGAGCAAGTGCGCCAGACCATCGCTTACGGCAATCTCAACGTCAAGATCGTCGCCAGCCATGGCGGCGTGACCGTGGGAGAAGACGGCGGCTCCCACCAGGCCGTGGAAGACCTGGCCCTGATGCGGGTGCTGCCCAATATGGTGGTGCTGGTGCCCGCGGACGGCCCTGAAACCAGGGCCATGATCAGGTGGGCCGCGGAGTATGTCGGGCCGGTCTATATCCGTACCGGCCGTATGCCTTTCCCGGTGCTCTACGAGGAGGACCACCGCTTTGTGCTGGGGCAGGGCTCGATTTTGCAGGAGGGCGAGGACGTCACCCTGGCGGGCATCGGCCTGCTGCTGCACCACTGCCTGGAGGCCGCGGGCCAGCTCAAGGCGGAGGGCATCTCGGCCCGGGTGCTGAATCTCTCCTCCCTCAAGCCCCTGGACTGGGAACTGGTGGTGGACTCGGCCCGGCGCACCGGGGCCCTGGTTTCGGCCGAAGAACACCTGAGCACCGGGGCCCTGGGCAGCGCCATCAGTGAGGTGCTCACGGGCCACTACCCGGTTCCCCTGGAGCGCATCGGTCTCCGGGACGTCTTCGGGACCTCCGGGAAACCAGCCGACCTCCTGAAGCATTTCGGCCTGACCCCGGAAGATATCAAGAAGGCGGCTCTGCGGGCGATCGCTCGGAAAACCCGGCGCTGAGGAGGGAATCCGGCGGGGCGCCCGGCCGGAAATTGGCTAACCGCCTTAGTTTGCCCAAGAATAATGTCTTATAATTCATAAAACTTCGGTAAAAACCTAAAGGAAGAGCGAATTAAGTGAAGCAGATGGCCTGGCAACAAAACGTGACCGGCTGGGGCCGGCTGCGCCGCAGGATATTGGTGGCGTTGCTGGTTCTGGCTCTGGCAGGAGTTCTGGCGCCGGCGGCCTCTCTGGCCGTCCCCCAGGACTATGAATATTTACGGCTCCTTGCCGAAGCCCTGCACGAAATCTCCACCAAATACGTGTGGCAGAAAAGTGAAAGTGGGATGCTGGAGGGGGCCCTCAGGGGTATGGTGAACTCCCTGGACCCCGATTCCTCCTATCTATCCCCCCAGGAGTACAAGGAATTCCAGGCCGGGCAAAAAGGCCCGAGGGCCGAAGCCGGGTTGGAATTGGTGATGAAGGACAACCTCCTCACGGTGGTTTCCGTCCTGGACGGGGGGCCGGCCGACCGGGCCGGGCTCAAGCCCGGAGACCATATCCTCAAGATCGACGGCAAATTGATGCGCAATCTCACCACTCAGGAAGGGGTGCGCCGGTTTCAGGGCAATGCCGGAACCACGCTCAAGCTTCAGGTGCTCCGCAACAACCTGGTTAAGCCTCTGGACCTGACCGTGATCCTGGAACCCATGGGCCCGGGAAAAGTTAGTTCCCAAATTATTCAGGACCACTATGAATATATCCGGGTACCCTTCTTCACCGATAACACCCCCCGGGAATTGGCCGATGCTCTGAAGCAGGCGCGCCGCCGGCAACCGCCCGTCAAGGGAGTGATTTTGGACCTGCGCAACAATGCCCGGGGCACCTTGGAGCAGGCGGTGCGCACCGGCGGCGTCTTGCTCGGGGAAAAAGAGATCGTCGCCTCCAAGGGTCGCACCGGAGACGAAGAGCTCTTCGTGGGCAAGGGCCGGGAGCAGGCCGTGCGGCAACCGTTCCCCACCGTGATCCTGGTGGATCAGGGAACGGCCCGGGCGGCGGAGATCGTCGCGGCCGCCCTGCACGACCATAGCGCCGGTTGGCTCCTGGGGACCAAGACCTTCGGGCTTTGCGGGCTGACCAAGGTCTTCCCCCTGGAAGACGGCGCGGCCCTGGTGATGACCGTGGCCCAGTGTTACACGCCCAAGGGGGCGAAAATCACGGGCAAAGGGTTGGACCCGGACGTGGCCGCTAAGACGCCGGAGGGCCCTGAGGCCGCAGCCGCCCAACCCCCCAAGACCTTGCCTCCGGATCAGGACCCCTGGGTGTTCCAGGCAGTAGAAATCTTAAAGGCCGGGAAGCCGACCCAGGTGGCGCAAAGTAACGACTAAAGACCGGTTTTGCTAATCGGATAACTCTTGCAGTTCAGGGAGCAATGATTGAGATGATGCCACGGAAATTATGGCGGCGGGCTCTAGCCTGCGGGCTGGTAGGCCTGATGTTGGGGCTGATCCTGGTGGGTCTGGCCAACTCCCAGAAGGTTTTTCCCGGAAAGCCCCTGGCCCAAGGGGTGGCGCCCCTGCTTTCCCCTTCCCAGCCCCCCGATGCAGCCCTTAAAACCTTTGCCCAGGCCCTGGCGCTAATCGAAGAGCAATATGCGGAGTCCAAATCCGCCAAGGACCTGATTTACGGCGCCATCCAGGGGGCGGTGGGCACGCTGGACGCCCATTCGTCCTTCATGACCCCGGATGACTTCCGGGAGCTGCAGATCGAAACCAAGGGAAAATTCAGCGGCATCGGCATCGAAATCACCTTAAAGAATCAGGTTCTCACCGTGGTTTCTCCCATTGAAGGCACTCCTGCCTACCGGGCGGGCATCCAGGCCGGCGACCAGATCCTCAAGATCAACGGCGCCAGCACTAAGAAAATGGGGCTGACGGAGGCGGTCAAGCTGATCCGGGGAGTCAAGGGGAGCAAGGTAACCCTGACCATTAACCGCCAGGGTTTCCAGCAGCCCAAGGATTTCCTCATCGTTCGGGAAATCATCCCCATCCGCAGCGTCAAGGCCCGGGTCCTGCCCGGGGGCATCGGCTATATCCGGGTGGCGAACTTTCAGGACCAAACGGACAATGATTTGCGGTCCTACCTGAAGAAAATGCACCAGAAGCTGGCGCCTTTCAAGGGTCTGATCCTGGACCTGCGCAACGATCCCGGGGGGTTGCTGGAGCAGGCGGTCCAGGTGTCTGATGAATTCCTGAGTTCCGGCCTGATCGTCTATACCGAAGGCCGCAGCCCCCGGCAAAATATGCGCTTTTACGCCCATCCAGGGAGCCAGCCCGGTGAGAAGACCACTTTTCCCCTCATCGTCCTGATCAACGAAGGCAGCGCCTCGGCCTCGGAGATCGTCGCCGGGGCCCTCAAGGACCAGAAAAGAGCCCTGATCGTGGGGACCAAGAGCTTTGGCAAGGGCTCCGTCCAGACCATCATTCCCCTGGAGGACGGCAGCGCCTTACGCCTGACTACGGCCCTGTATTACACCCCCAGCGGCGTGACCATCAATGAGAAAGGCATCATCCCGGATGTGGTGGTGGATGAGCCGGCCATTCCCGCGGACAAGTCCCTGCAGAAACTGCGGGATGAGGCCCTGGACCGGCATATGCGCCGGGAAGGCCTGACGGACAAGCCCTGGAGCCAGCCCGTCAGCCAGGCGGAGTTGGATCACGACCCCATACTGAAGAAGGCCGTGGAGTTGATGAATCACTGGCCTGTCAAGAAGTTGGCTGAGAAGGGCCCGGCCTCGGGGAGTCAGCCGGCCGCCGCCGCAAAATAAGGGGTTTTCTGTTTTCTGTTTTCTGTTTTCTGTTTTCTGTAAGGGACAACCCGGGGCCAATCAACCTTTTCAAAAGTTGGTATGGCCCCAGTCGCCCCTATCTTAGCTTCCCCACTTTCTTAAGTTTTCCAGAAATTTAATCAGGAGAAATTCTCAGGCGCGCCGACAAAATTCCCTTAACACCAGCGACAGGAAATGGCTATGGTTTCTGCAATCATACAGAAAACAGAAAACAGAAAACAGAAAACCCCTTCTGCCTGCCTGCTGCCATGACCGCCGAAGCCCTCCATCCCGCGGACCCCCTGCCCCTGGTGGCCATCATCGGCCGTGCCAACGTGGGCAAATCCACCCTGTTCAACCGCCTGACCCGCTCTTCCAAGGCCCTGGTGGCCGACGTCGCCGGCGTCACCCGGGATCGCCTGTTCGGCCAAGTCCGCGTCGATGACCATACTTTCCTGGTGGTGGACACCGGGGGCCTGACCGGGGGGGAAGGCGAGTTGGGGGGCCTGGTGCGCCGCCAGGCCGAGGTCGCCGTGGCCGAGGCCGATGTCCTGCTTTGGGTGGTGGACGGCCGGACCGGCCCCCAGGTCGACGATGAGGAGGTCCTGGATTATCTCCGGGGCGCCGGCAAGCCGTTGTTCCTGGTGGTCAACAAGATGGACCACGCCGGCCTGGCAGGGCATCTGGCAGATTTTTACCGCTTCGGCCTGGCCCCCCTCTACCCGGTCTCGGCCGAGCACGGGTTGGGCATAGCCGGCCTCCTGGAAGCCCTGGCGGAAAGCCTGCCACTCCCACAAGCGGCCCCGGCTCCGGTCCCGGGAACCCGGGTGGCCGTCCTGGGCAGGCCCAACGTCGGGAAATCCTCCTTTATCAACCGGGTCCTGGGGGAGGAGCGTCTCATCGTCAGCGACCGGCCCGGCACCACCCGGGACGTCCTGGACACCCCGCTAACATGGCAGGGGAAAGACTTTGTCCTCATCGACACTGCCGGTATCCGGCGCCCCAGCCACGTGGCCCGGGGCCTGGAACAATATATGGTGCTCAAGGCCTTGAAGGCCCTGGCCCGGGCCCAGGTGGTTCTGCTCCTGTTGGACGCCCGGGAGGGGATCACGGCCCAGGACTTGCGCCTGCTCCGACTCATTGGGGATCACGGCAAAGGCTGCCTGGTGGGCATCAATAAGTGGGATCTGCTGAAAGGGGATGCAGAACGGAGCCGGGGCATCCTGGCCCAGGTGACCGGCGCCCTGGAGTTCATGGCCTATCTGCCCATCTTGCCCCTTTCGGTAAAAACCGGCTACCACCTGAACCGGGTCTTTCCCCTCATTGAGGCAATCCAGGCTCAAAGCGCTCTCAGGGCCTCCACCGGCCAACTTAACCGGCTGCTCCAGGACATCACCCGACAGACGCCGCCCCCCCGGTACCGGGACCGGCCGGTGAAGATTTATTATCTGACGCAGGCGGAGACCGAGCCACCCACTTTCATCGCCTTTGTCAACTACCCCCAGGGGTTGCCGGATTCCTATCGCCGCTACCTGGTCAAGCAGCTTCGGGCCGGCCTGGGCATCCCTTTGGCCCCGGTGCGATTATTTTTAAAGAGCCGGCAGCGTCGTGGAGGTAGTTAACTGCGGGAATAGATAGTAAATTTGCCGAAACCAAAAGGGGGCGAAAAAAAACAAAAGCCCATCCCTTCCCCGGGATGGGCTGGAAAATTCGAAGGGGCGCTGCATGGAGAACCGCTCAGGTTGCGGCGGCCCCCCGGCTCAGCGTCAGGGGACTAAGAAAACCGAAGGTCAGGCTTTCACCAGGCGCAGCGACGGATACTGGCCCTGGGGTTGCCTCTGTCTCAGCATCCTTCCTTGCTTCAAAGCATTCTTAACCCGAACACCATTGATCAAGAAATAGGCGATTACGGCCCGTTCCCAGGCTGGATTGATTTCTCCCTGCTCCATGCGGGTCTTGAAATGATTGAGAAGGGTGTTAAGGTCGGTTTCTTCTAAGTCCAATACCCTGTCGGCGATCCTTTCGATGGCTTCGAATATCATAAAGCGAATCTCTTCCCTTCGTATCCATTTACCTGACAATTCATATTTGCCTAAAAAACCCGCGGATGTCAAGAAAAGAAAATGGGCTTGTGAAAAGTTTTTTGTCGATTTTTGCAACCCGCGTTCCTCGGGGCTTTCCAGAGCTTCTGTTGCAATTACGCAACAGCCCTAATTTGGGCTCGGGAGGCGGAGGGTCCTACTTTCCGGGCCATTTTCCAGGGGATACCCTCGTCCCGGCAGGTTGCGGATTCGGGCTTTTCCGGGTCAATCGGACGGAAGGCTGGCGTCCTTAACAAAGCCTGATAAATCAATTCCTTAAACCTCGTTCCCAAGCTCTTACTTGGGAACGAAGATGTAAACCCGGTAGTGCCTGTCGCGCGGCGCACCGCGCCAGAAAAAATGCGGGGCAAGAAGGCCGGCCCGGCCAAAATTGTCGGGTGGGCGCCGCCCCGCCAGTAAAAAGCTCCGTAGGGCGGGCGTCCTCGCCCGCCGCCGGCCAGATTTAATGGTGCGTAAATTCACCCTACGGTCTTCAGATCGAGCTTGAGCCGAAACTCCTATTCACCAGCGGGGGCTTTGAGTGATGCATAAAATTGCTTGCCCTTGGCATCCATATGAGGAAGATTGAGGGCGATAATCAGGGGTTCCTTTATTGACTTTGGGGAGGCCCCAATTATAGATTGTTCGCCTTCTCTTGGCAACCGGGTGAATTAGCGGGCGATTAATACCGAGTTGCGGCCAATCGAATATTTTTCTCCCAATTTTTTTTGGTGGCACAGGCGTCTCGCCTGTGCAGCGCAGGCTAAAGCCTGCGGCTACAAAAGCAACATTTGAATGCAACTCGGTATAACTCGAGGCAGCCCAGTTTTTGGCCCTCAGGAGTTGATGTCCCGGTACACCAGGACCGGCCGGGTGGTGAGGCGCACCAGGTTCAGGGCCTCGTCGCTGATCATCTTCAAATACTTGGGACGCTTGTGGCCATAAGCCCCCAGGACCAGGAGGTCGTAACGCTCCACGGCCACGGCTTTGAGAATCTCCTCCACGAAATCGCCTTGGGCCATCTTGGTGATGGGTTCAAAGCCCAGGGCGCTCAGGGTCTCCCGGCCGGTCATGACGCAGGCCTGGGCGAATTCCTCGCTCTCCCCCAGCCCGGTTTCCTGGACGTGCAGGATGGTGATTTCCGGCTTTTTCCGGGAAAACAGCGGGCCGATGAATTCCAGGGCCCCCTGGTCGCACTCGGAGCCCCGGTAGGCCACCAGGATGCGGCTTATGTCCCGGAGATTGCGGACGATGAGCACCGGTTGCCGGGCGTAGTGGAGGATCTTGGCATGCACCGCCCCCAGGAGGAGGCCCCGGAGCGATGAGCGCTCCTGGGCTCCCAGGACGATGAGTTCGTAGCCTTCTTCATCGGCCATCCTGAGAATTTCCTCGGCCGGCTCCCCCACGGCGATCACCGGCTGGCAGGGAATCTTGCCGCCGACGCAGACCTCGCAGGATTCGATGATTTCCTCGGCCACGTGCTCCGCCTCGGCCTTCACCTTGCGCTCCACGTCATCCTTGGTGGTAAAGGGGGCATAAGTGCTGTCCGCCACCATCTTCACCACATCGGGCTGGACGTACAGGGCGTCCACCTTGGCGTCGAAGTGCTCCAGCAGGTGGCAACTGTAGCGCAAGGCAATCTGCGATTCTTCGCTCTTATCCACGCCCACCAGAATCTTCATCATTTTGCATGACCTCCCGGGCTGGGAACCCTTGCCGCTCATTCTGAGGGCCGCCAGGTGCAGCATGTAGGGATGCATCTCAAGTACCTCGAGTCAATCTTTTGGGGGAGGGGGCTAAGGGGCGCAGCCCCTTACCCCCTCCCCCAAACCCCCTCCCCCAAACCCTTAAAGGGGGTTGGGGGAGGGGAGTTTGAGGGGAGGGCGGGGGAGCCACCGCTCCCCCGGCCCTCCCCTCAAAATTCCTCACCGCATCACCAGGATCGAGGTCTGGCATTTGGCCACGAAGCGGCCGACCCAGTCCCGGGGGAAGAAGCGTTGCAGCAGGGACTTTTTTCCCATCCACAGGGCCAGCAGGTCGGGCTTGGCCTCCTGGGCGATGGAAGCCTCAAAGTCCTTGATGTCGGTAAGACGCGTGGCCACCTTGACCTGTCGGTCGGTATAGTAGTCTCCCAGTTCAATCAACCGGGTATAGACCTCTTTTTTCAGGCCCCCTTCCGGGCTCAGGCCGATGATTTCCAGCTCGGCCCGGTGTATGGTGACCATCTGGTTGAGGATCTCCAGGGACGATTGGCTGATATAGCTCTGGTCCAGGCAGGCCAGGATCCGGTCGATGGGCCGCTCTTCTTTGACCAGGAGCACTGAGCAAGCCGCGTCGCCGGCCACTTTCTGGGGTACGGCCGGAGCGCCGTTCCAAATGCACTCCGCCCCCTTGGTGGTGCCGAGGACGATGAGGTCGCTGTGCTCAGCCCCGGCCTCGGCCACGATTTCCTGGGCGAGGCTGCCCACCCGCACCCGAACGTGCAAATCTTTTTTTACTCCCCGGCAGACCAGCATCTCCTCCCAAAGGCCGTCCTGCAGGGGCACCCATTCATACCGCCAGTTTTTCAGATCATAAGGGGATTCCTCTCCCTGCCAGCTCTCCAGGAAATCTTTCCGGTAGCGGCGCAGGGCAGCCGCCCCCGCCCCCGCGAATCCCTCTTCCTTGGCTGCGGCGGGGGGTTGAACCCCCAGCAGCGTGACGTCCGCCCAGGTGTTCCGGGCCAGATTGACCACTTCTTTGAGAGCATAAGCGCTGTAGGGATGCTCGTCGCCGGCAAATAAGATCCTCATGATGCTCCCCTTTTAAGACGACCAGGGTTTAATAAAGCACCAGCAGCAGCGGCGCCTTGATTTGCGCCACCCAGGTAAGCACGGGGCTGTCTTTCTTGATGGCCTTCGGCAAAGCCAGGCCCACCAGGCCGAACCGGCGCAGGAACTCATCGGCCGGGGGCTCTGGATAAAAGGCGGCTTCTTCCTCCGGGGAAACCTTACAGCCGGCCCCTTCCAGGGTTTCCCGGGCTTTGGCAAGTTCGCCCCGGAATTTTTCGTTGACCGCGGCCGGGTGGGCCAGGGAAATGGGCAGGGCGCAGCCGCCCCAGAGCCTGGCAAAAGCCTGGGCCATGGCCCGGGCGCCGTCCGGCTCCAGGCAGATAATCAGGAGCCCAAAAAACTTGCGCAAGACCCGGGCCAGGGCCAGGGGGCTGCCGGCCCGCTGAAAGATCCGGGACTGGATTTTTTGGTAGAGATCCCCCGCAGTCCAGGGGAAATAGGCCCCTTCGATATACAGGTCAAAGGCTTCCTGCTCCATGACTTTCAGTAGTTCGGTCTCCCGGTTGCCGTAAATGACCCGGGGCTCCTTGAGCACCGGACAAAAATCGATCTCGGACTCCAGCATCTCGGCGATCTCTTTCTTGCCCTGCTGGATTAGCTCATCTTCAAAGTGGTGCCGGGCCCAGCCCGTGCCGATGGTCAGTCCCCAGGAGGGGGACTCCTTGACGTAAACCGGGTGGATTTCCATTTCCATGAAATTGCCCAACTGGCAGGCAAACCGCATAGCCCGGCTGGAAGCGAGGTCCACTTCAACTGCTGCCAATGCCTTGATCACGCTTGCTTCCTCCTTTTTCCCCATGCAAATATTGCGAGCTCTTCAGAGAGGTCCTGATCCCGCGACCTCAGGGGCCCTTGCCAAGCAAAATTTAGAACCGCCGCCCTCGGCGGTTCTTGAGCCGGCGGGGGAGCCGGCTCTACATTAGGTCGCCGCGCCCCGGATTTTGGCTTCCGCCCGCTGCACCACCAACTGGATCTCGCTCAGGTTGAAAGGTTTGGCAATGAAATCAAAGACCCCTTTCTTAAACGACTCCTTGGCGGTTTCCATGGTGGCAAACCCGGTGATGACGATGACCTCGGTCTCCGGGTGGACCTTTTTGGCCTCCTGGAGGAAGCGCATACCGTCGATCCCCTCCATCTTCAGGTCGGTAATGATGATGTCATACCTGGTCTTGCCGATTTCCTGCATGGCTTCGAAGCTGCGGGTGAAGGTGTCCACTTCGAACCCCAGTTTTTCCAGGGCGGGTTTCAGGCGTTTACAGACGATGGGCTCATCGTCCAGCACCATGATCTTAAGCTTGTTCTGCGTCATGTTTTCCTCCTGGGAGCGAATTCAACCCCCCCTGCCGGGTAGCGCTGAAAGAACGACTCCATGAACTGGGGGATGTCTTCATCGCTCCTGAGCTGAATATCCAGTTGCCGGGTAAAGCCGATAAGCAGTCCCAGGATATAAAGGCGGCGTCCGATCTCCTCGGGGGGGAGGTGGAGAATCTTGGCCACCACCAAATCTCCCATGGTGTCCACCTTGAAATGGTACTTGGACAGAATTTGGGCGAGCAATTGGGCCCGGCGGGAACGCCGGGTAATATCCGTCACGCCCCCCACAAAGCGAAAATAGATGTGATTATGCTGGGCGTCCGGGTCCATCCGGGCATCGATGAGGTTGAAGTGATATCCCAACCGCAGGTGCAAGTTCAGGTAGGTATCGGTGATCACCGCCACATTGAAGCCGGCGTAGGCCAGGTCCCCGGGAGTCGCCGCCGTCCGGGTGAGGCTGGACATCAGCCCCCGGAAGTCCACGTCAATGGGAGCGGTATCCCAGACCCCGGGGCTGGCCACCCCGTCCCACAAAGCCGTTAGGGGCCGGGAGCGCACCTGGGCAATGGCCACCCGGTCGTCCCGGGCCTCCGGCGCGATGCCGCCGCCCAGGTCCCAGATCTTGAGGCCGATGGGCACCTCCGAGACCAGGGTCCAGAGGTGGGCTTCCTTGTAACGTCTCAAAAACCGGGGCAGGTCCATCAATTCCTGGACCGCCTTCTCGTGGACGAACCGGATGACGTCGTGCACCGAGCGGCACCCCTCCGGGCTGAAATCCGGGGACTGGGGATCCACGAGGTGCAGGGGGGCGACCCGCTTCAATATGCGGCGCAGCAGGCGGAATTCCGGGGCGTCCTCAAAGGCGGTGGACTGCACCAGCTCATATTTCAGCAGTTCGGTCACCCGGCCCCGGTAGATGACCCGGTGGTACGTATCCAGGGTGATCTCCATGCCGTCCTTAAGTATTTGGGCGGCGTTGGTCACCCCCACCAGGGCCGGGACCCGGAACTCCCGGGCGATGGTGGCCAGGTGGCCGGCGGCGGAACCCCGTTCGGCAATGATGGCCGCAGCCTTGGGGACAATGGGGGTAAGCCAGGGTGCGGTATAGCGGGTCACCAGCACCGCCCCTTCCGGGAAGCGCCCCAGTTCCTCGTGGGACTCCATGGCGAATACCGGCCCGGAGCCCACCCCGGCGTGGGCCACCACGCCCTGGTCCTGGACCAGCACCTGGTAGTGGGAACAGGAATCGGAGATGTCCCCATAAGGCAAAGCCGCCATCTTGGGGAGCTCCTGGGGACCACCGGCATAAATCAGCCGATGGTGGGTGTCCAGGGTGATCTCCTGGCCCTCCTTCAGAAGCTCGCAGGCGTCCTCCACCCCCATGAGGGCCGGCACCCGGCATTCCCGGGCGATGGTGGCGAGATGCCCGGCGGCGGAACCCCGCTCGGCGATGATACCCGCCGCCTTGGGGACGACGGGGGCCAGCCAGGGCGCGGTATGCCGGGTCACCAGGATGGACCCCTCGGGGAAGCGGTCCATGTCCTCCCGGTCCCGCAGGATAAACACCGGCCCGGAGCCCACCCCGGCACGGGCGACGATGCCCCGGTCATGGAGGAGCACCCGGGAGAAGGACTCACAGATATCCTCCAGGGGCGGCACCGCGGTTTCCGGAAAAGACAGGCGCCGGGACTGGACGACCCAGCATTGCCCTTGCTCGTCCAGGGCCCATTCCATTTCCTGGGGACGCTTGAAATAACGCTCCAGGGTCAGGGCCCAGCGGGCCAGGGTCTGTACCGTGGCCTCGCCCAGGGAAGCCTGGTTACGAGTTTCCTGGGAAACCGCCACTTCCTCCTCGCCGCCCCCTGCGGCCAGCCGCACCAGGGTCTCTTTCGGGGCGATTTCGGCCAGGCGGATCTGGTGCGGCGGTTGCCGCTCCACCACGAACCGGTCCAGGGCGGCCTTGCCCTCCATGGTGGTGCGCCCCAAACCCCAGGAGGAATAAATCGCCAGACAGTCGGGTTCGGAGGCATCCAGATCCAGGGAGTGCACCACGCCGCTGGCCTGGCTGTTGATCATTTGCAGGCACAGCACCGCCATGGCCGCCTCTTCCCCCAACATCCCCATCTGCCGGCGATAGCTCAGGGCCTCGGGGGAATAGAGGCTGGCCAGCACCTTCTTATAGGCTTCCGGAATCTCCCGGGCCGGAACATTCAGGTAGCTTTCGTGGAGCCCGGCGAAGGACACCTCGCCGTCTTCGCCGTAGGCGCTGCTGCGCACGGCCCAGGAGCCGGGGAACTTTTCAGCCTGACGCCGGATCTCCCGGGCTTCGTCATTGGGAACCGCCCCCGCCAGGATGCCGTACTGGATCTGGCGGGCGGTCTGCCGTTCGTCGGCCTTGTCCGCGGTCCAGGATTCCAGCCAACCGTGAATCCGGGCCTCCAGACGATTGAGCTCCAGGAAGCGCCGGTAAGCCCGGGTGGTGATGAGAAATCCCGAGGGCACCGGGAGCCCCAGGCGCTGGCTGATCTCCCCCAGGGCGTTGGCCTTGCCGCCGGTGAGCTCCGGGCTGTCCAGGGGCAGCTCCGCCAGGGAAATGACGTAGGGCATTTCTTCGGATAGGCTGAGACGCCCCCGCAATTCCGCCTCCAGGGGGAGGAAGATGCGATCCAGGGCGGCGTAAAGTTCCGGGTAGCGGTTGGCAGTAATCAGATTCAAGCCTTTCACCAACCGCAGCAGCAGGGACTGGAGGTCGGCGGCGGTGTCCACCAGGTATTTCCGGTCGAAGATGTAGTCCCCGCCGGATTTTTCTCCCAGGTCGGCAATCAGCTCCATGGCCAACTGGTTGTCCTGGAGCAGCTCCTGAAAATGCTCAAAGATCACCGGCAGCTCGATTACTTCCTGCTTCGGCTTGGCCAACCGTTTCCAGAGATCTTTGAGGTATTGGACCATGCTTCAGGTTCCTGGTGACCTGACTATTAGTCAAAGGCTAACTCGGATTTCTTTACCAACTTCCTTGTAAGTTTAGGGAAATTCTTAAGACTGTCGGCTGTAGGGGCGAGGTTTCTTCGCCCGCAAACCGGGCGGGGAGACCCCGCCCCTACATTTCCCCAGCCAGCGTCTGTGCTACATTTTACCTAAGTATCGTATTTTGCAAATACTTTTGCTACATCAAGGCTTTAAATTTTCCCCTGCCATGGTGGCGAAGGGGAGGGGGAGGGGGAAATTTCCAGATATTTTCACCCCCACCCTGGCTCTCCCTATCCGGGGGAGGGTAAGATAATGCTCGAATAAAGCTTAAGCTGACTGCTGAGCGCTGACCGCTGACCGCTATTCAATGCCCCCCGCCTTTGCCTTTAAAGACGAAGCCCATGACAAAGCCCACCACAATGGCGATGATGACCGCTAAAATACCATGAAGGGCCCCGTGTTGGTATGCCAATTCGGTTAAGGCGGCCGGGAAGCCCACCATCTCCACTTTCAGTGGCACCGTCTTCTGGCACAGGACGCGCCCTTCCTCAATGGCGGACAGGCAGACCTGGTAAAGGCCCGGAGCGATCTTGGCAGGCAGCTCGAAAGTTCCCCGGACTGCGGTGCGCCCCGGGTTGCCGCCGGATGTCTTGAGGGTCCCGGGAAACAGGCCATAGAGCCCTTCACTCTCCTTGAGCTGGAGAAATTCCCGGAAAAACCGGGGGACTTCATCCCCCTGGACCTGGCCGGTGAAGTGCACCTTCTGCTGCAGGGCCTGATAGCCCCACTGCCCCCCGGCCCCGGCAGCCAGAAGGTCCTGGTGGCTCGTCATGGCCAGGTATAGGGAGGGGGCGCCCTCGATCTCGATCTCCCCGACGTTCATCCACAGCCCGCCCCGCCGGCCTTTGCGCATCAGGCCTGTCGCCGTGCTCTGGCCCCGCACTTCCAGAAGGGCCTGGCTCCCGGCCGGGATTTCCCCGGCCACGGTCAGCCGGGACCCGGTGAAAGAGGTGCCGATTTCCACCAACTCCGGCACTACCGTGAGGCTGACGTCCGGGGCCGCGGCCCGGGTCCCCAGGGGAAGGGCCAACAGGAACAGGAAGGCCAGGAGGCCGACGATCGCTTGCGGTTTTAGATGTCTCACCTCAGTGCCCTCCCTTGTAGCCCAGCATCAGATGGGGTGGGAGGATGAGCCCCACCAGGATTTGGATCATGACCACGAGCACGATAGAGGCGAGCAAGATCTTGAGCTGATCGGCCTTGAGGCGCCGGCTGATGCGAGCGCCCACCTGGGCGCCGATGGTGGAGCCCACCAGCAGGATGATGGCCAGCATCAGATCCACCGTGTGGTTGCTGATGGACTGCATGACGGTGACGTTGATGCAGGTGAAGAGGATCTGAAAGAGGCTGGTGCCCACCACCACGTGCATGGGCATGCGCAGCATGTAAACCATCACCGGCACCATGATGAAGCCGCCCCCCACCCCCATGATGGCGGCCAGGACGCCCACGAAGACCCCCAGGATCAAGGGGAGAAGCGCGGACAGGGTCACCCCGGATTTTTCAAAATACATGTTAAAAGGCAAAGCCTGCACCATGCGCACGTAGATGGAGGGCTTGCCGGGTTCCAGGCGCCGGACCGCCTCCTGGACGGGCGCGGTTTTTCTCAGGGCCTGGAGGCTTTCCACGAACATATAGAACCCCACCACCCCCAGCATGATCACGTAAGTGATCTTGATGACGAAGTCGGCATTCCCCATGGCCCGGAGCAACTTGATGAGCTGTACGCCCAGGGTGCCGCCCACCACGCCTCCCACCAGGAGCAGGATGCCCATCTTGAAATCCACGTTACCCATGCGGTAATGGGCATAGGTGCCGGAGGTGGAGGCGGCGACGATCTGGTTGGAATCAGAGGCCGCAGCTACGGTGGACGGAATCCCCGCCATGATCAGCAGCGGGGTCATCAAAAATCCTCCCCCGACCCCGAAGAGCCCGGAGAGGAAGCCGACCAGCCCTCCCAGGCCGAAGAGCAGTAGGACATTGATGCTGTTGCCCGCGATGGGCATGTAGAGACTCAACATGCAGCGCGCTCCTCCTCTAAATTGAGACTTTTGGCATTAGTCTTTGGGAGAGGGGCAGGGGCCATCGGCCCCTGCCCCCTCTCCCAAACCCTCTCCCCCAACCCCTTATGGTTAATTTATTTTGCTTGCGCGGGTTGGGAAGGGGGTATGGGGGGAGGGCCAGTTGCACAGGCGTCCCCGCCTGTGCTCAGGTCCCTGGCCCTCCCCCCATAAATCACTTTTACAAAATCCTCAAGATTAGGCATTAATCTCAGCCATGCTCGTGACCTTGCCCTGCTCCCGGACCAGCAGGATTTCCCCGGTAAAGACCCGGTTTAAGGGCTTCAAGCCGGTGAAAAAAGCCCGGTCAGCCGGCCCCGGCCCCTCCCGGGGCAGGCCCAGGACGATGAACTGGATGCCGGGCTGGGACCGGACAAACCGCATAATCTCCTCAAAAAACCGGCCGGAGCTGAAGAAAATTTCCAGGCTGACGCCTTCCCGGGGGCACTGGGCCACCACCCGGTCCAGCCAGGCCCGCTGGCTGTCGTCCAGTCCTTCCGGGCGGCGCCGCCCGGTCCGGTGGCCCCTGGGGGAAGCCTGGTCCACCGCCATCAAGGTCAGGGAGGCCCCCAGCCGGCCAGCCAGGCGAATGGCGTAATCCACCGCCCAGGAGGCCGGCGCCTCCAGATTGACGGCAATCAGCACCCGCTTGGAAACCATGGCTCTTTCCGGCATGTCGGACTTCTATGCAGGATGGGGGCCAAAATATAATTTACTGATAATTCAGTGAGATAGATATTTTGGGGCGGGCTTTGGGGCAGGAGATTCGTTTCAGTTTGAAACCGAAATGACCTTGTGAAGGAAAGGGCAAGAATAAAGCGGGAAATGATGTTTCAAATTGAACAATTAAGGCGGCGAAAAATGAACCGGTTGGGGCCGGTCACCTTGAAGGCGGGGGTTCATGCCCCACATTCCTGACCTCTCTCCCCTCAGCCCGCCATGTTATCCTTCCATCCGGGGTTGGGGGAGGGAGTTTGAGGGAGGGGGCAGGGGTC
>Ga0315281_10005699_pt1 | contig 17813 bp, 22 predicted proteins | sample YL17G07_0_MG_FD_204540 | JGI IMG/M metagenome (GOLD analysis project Ga0315281, IMG submission 204540) | Sediment microbial communities from Yellowstone Lake, YNP, Wyoming, USA - YL17G07_0 | ecosystem: Environmental > Aquatic > Freshwater > Lake > Sediment | place: USA: Wyoming | collected...
CCCTCGGTCGAAGAAACCGTGGCCATCCTGCGCGGTCTGAAGAGCCGCTTCGAGGCGCACCACGGCATCAAGTACTCGGCGGCCGCGCTCACCACCGCCGCGGAACTGTCGGCGCGATTCATCAATGACCGGCACCTTCCCGACAAGGCCATCGACGTCATCGACGAGGCCGGAGCGGCGCAGCGCATCCTGCCCAAGACCAAGCAGAAGAAGGTCGTGGGCAAGCTCGAGATCGAGGAAATCATCGCCAAGATCGCGCGCATTCCGCCCAGAAGCGTGTCCTCCGACGATCGCGAGTCGCTGAAAAATCTAGACCGCGACCTGAAAGCGGTGGTGTTCGGCCAGGACAAAGCGATCGACGCGCTCGCCGCTTCGATCAAGATGGCGAGGAGCGGCCTCGGACATCCGACCAAACCGATCGGTTCGTTTCTCTTCTCCGGACCCACTGGCGTGGGCAAGACCGAGGTGGCGCGCCAGCTCGCCTACTGCATGGGCATCGAGCTCACGCGCTTCGACATGTCCGAGTACATGGAGCGTCATGCCGTATCGCGCCTGATCGGCGCCCCGCCCGGCTACGTCGGCTTCGACCAGGGCGGCCTGCTGACCGAGGCCATCACCAAAAAGCCCCATTGCGTGCTGCTGCTGGATGAGATCGAGAAGGCCCATCCGGACATTTTCAACATCCTGCTGCAGGTGATGGACCACGGCACGCTCACCGACAACAACGGGCGCAAGGCCGATTTCCGCAACGTGGTCATCATCATGACCACCAATGCCGGCGCCGAGGCCCTCAACAAGGTCGGCATCGGCTTCAGCCGCTCGCGCACCACTGGCGACGAAATGGCCGAGATCAAGCGCATGTTCACGCCCGAGTTCAGGAACCGGCTGGACGCCATCATTTCGTTCGCCGCGCTCGACCGGGACATCATCCTGCGCGTGGTGGACAAGTTCCTGATGCAACTGGAGGAACAGCTGCACGAGAAGAAAGTCGAGGTGATCTTCACCGAAGTGCTGAAGACGCACCTTGCCGAGCATGGATTCGATCCGATGATGGGCGCGCGGCCGATGGCGCGCCTGATCCAGGACACGGTGCGCCGCGCCCTCGCCGATGAGCTGCTGTTCGGGCGCCTGGTCAGCGGCGGCAAGGTCATTATCGACATCGACGCAGCGGACAAGGTGCATCTGGTCTTCGCCGACGACGCGCCGGTCGAGCCGCCGCCGGTGGTGCAGGCCGGCTGAAGGGGCTGCCGTGCCGGGAGAGGCCGCCGCGTGCGGCCTTTTTTCTTCCGTCCGAGGTTCGGCTTGCGGCTCAATCAGGCAGGGGCCGTACTGCGTACTGTCGTACGTCGTACTTGACAGCGCGAAACCTCAAGGGGACACTGCCTAGAAAATCAAACCAAGAGCAATACCACCCAAAGGAGATCTCCCGATGAAGAAAATGCGCGTTATTCTATTGGCCGCCGCATTCATGGGCGGCGGACTGGCGCTGCAAGCGAGCGCCCAGGACGCCAACCTCGGCCGCAATCTTGGCGCAAGCTGCGTCACCTGCCACGGCAAGAACGCGACGGGCACCGGCACGCTGGACGGCATGCCGAAAGACCGGCTGATGCAGACGATGAAGGATTTCAAATCCGGCGCCAGACCCGCGACGCTCATGCATCAGTTGTCCAAGGGCTACACCGAGCAGCAGGTGGAATTGCTCGCCGAGTATTTTTCAAAACAAAAAGCCCAGTAGGGGGAAACCATGACCCACGCATACAATAGACGCGATTTCATCAAGTTCCTTGCCGCCGGCGCCGCGAGCGGTACCCTTGCCGGCTGCGCCACCACGCCCGAAGTGCAGAAGCCGATCGGCCGCGTGATAGTGATAGGCGGCGGCTTCGGCGGTGCCACCGCCGCCAAGTACATCCGCAAGTGGTCGGGCGGCCGTATCGAAGTGGTCATGATAGACCGCAACAGCCAGTTCGTCTCCTGCCCGATATCCAACATGGTGCTGGGCGGCAGCAAGAAGATCGAAGACATCACCATGGACTATGCCGGGTTGCGTGAATACGGCGTGCAGGTGATACGCGACGAAGTCACGGGCATCGACACGGCCAAGAAAAAAGTCAAACTGACACGCATCGAGGACTTGCCTTACGATCGGCTGGTGCTCTCGCCGGGCATCGATTTCATGTACGAGCAGATCCCTGGTCTGAACAGTGCCGATGCGCAGAAGAAAATCCTGCACGCATGGAAGGCCGGCCCGGAAACGGTTGCGCTGAGAAAACAGCTTGAAGAAATGCGCGACGGCGGCACCTATGTCCTGTCGATCCCGAAAGCGCCCTACCGTTGCCCGCCCGGACCCTACGAACGCGCCTGCCAGGTGGCGTTTTACTTCGCCCAGGCAAAGCCGAAATCCAAAGTGCTGATCCTGGACGCCAACGAGGACATCGTGTCGAAGAAAGGGCTGTTCCTGAAAGCCTGGGGCGACCGCTACAAGGGCGTCATCGAGTACCGCAACAACCAGGAGGTCAAGGACATCGACCTGGCCACCAAGACGGTGAAGACCGATTTCGACTCTTTCAAGGGCGACGTGCTCAATGTGGTGCCGCCGCAGAAAGCAGCCGGCATCGCCGCCAAAGCCGGCGTCATCAACGCCAATAACCGCTGGTGCAGCGTCGACTGGCTCACCATGCAGTCGACCGCCAATCCGGACATACATGTGCTGGGGGATGCGACGCTGTCGGCACCGCTCATGCCAAAATCGGCGACTATGGCGAACCAGCACGCCAAGGTGTGCGCCGCGGGCGTGGTGGCCCTAATGACAGGCCAGCCAGTGAACCAGACGCCGGTGATAATCAATACCTGCTACAGCATGGTCAACGACAAGGAAGCGGTGCATGTCGCCTCGGTGCACACCTACGACGCCAAGGACAAGACGTTCAAGACGGTGCCGGGTTCAGGCGGACTTTCCCCCGCCGCGAGCGAAGTTGAGGGAATGTACACCTATGCCTGGGCCCATAATATCTGGGCTGATGCTCTCAGGTAAACCTGCTCCGACACCGGTGGAAAAGACCGCGCATGCGGCCTTTTCCATATCCGCGGAAGATAAGCGCGGACGCTAGCCCTTGCCGGTGCTGCCGAAGCCGCCGGCGCCGCGCTCGCTCTCGGCGAAGTCCTCGACCACATTGAGTTTCACCTGCAGCACCGGCACCACCACCAACTGGGCGATGCGTTCCATCGGATTGAGGGTAAACGCGCTGCCGCCGCGATTCCACAGCGAGACGAATATCTGCCCTTGGTAATCGGAGTCGATCAGTCCGACCAGGTTGCCGAGCACGATGCCGTGCTTGTGCCCCAACCCCGAGCGCGGCAGGACCATGGCGGCGAACCCAGGGTCGGTGAGATGGATGGCGATGCCGCTGGGAATCAGTTCGGTCGCGCCGGGCTTGAGTTCGATCGGCTGGGCTATGCAGGCGCGCAGGTCCAGGCCGGCGGCGCCGCCAGTGGCATACTGCGGCAGATTGTCCTTGAGGCGCGGGTCGAGAATTTTGACGTCGAGTTTATGCATGTCTGATGAATTGAATTAAGCGCCGAGGGCGCAAGGAAGAACAAGCCAAGGGATATCCTGGCGCCCTTGACGGTAAAAAGTTATTTTATTTTTTTGGCAGCAGCCCGGCGATGTGGCCGATGAGCGCTCGCGCGAGCACCAATTTGGGCGCGCGAGGCAGTTCGTGTTTGCCCTCGTCGTCGAACAGAATCAGTTGATTGTCGTCCGCGCCGAAAGCGTGCTGGGCGAGATTGGCAGCGAGCAGCGGCACTTTCTTGCGCCGCCGTTTGGCGTCGGCATAAGCCTCCAGATTCTCCGTCTCGGCGGCGAAACCGACGCAGAACGGCGCGTTTTTTCGCGCGGCCACGGTGCCGAGGATATCGGGATTGGGCTCGAGTTGCAGCGTCATCTCGCCGGTTCCCTTCTTCAGCTTGTGTCCCTTGGCTTCCTTGGGCCGGTAATCCGCGACCGCGGCGACGCCGATGAACACGTCCGCCTTCGCCACGCGCGCCATGACCGCGTCATACATCTCCCGCGCGCTGGAAACGTCGATGCGCTCCAGACCTCGCGGCGCCGCGAGGGCGGTCGGCCCGCTCACCAGCGTGACCGCAGCGCCCGCGTCGCGCGCCGCGCGTGCCACCGCATAGCCCATTTTTCCGGAACTGGAGTTGGCAATTCCGCGCACCGTGTCGATAGGCTCGAAAGTCGGCCCGGCCGTGACCAGCACGCGCTTGCCGGCCAGCACTTTCGGCTGGAAGCAGGCATCGATCTCCTCGAAGATTTCTTCCGCCTCAAGCATGCGTCCCATGCCCACTTCACCGCAAGCCTGGTCGCCGCTCGCGGGCCCGAAAATGGCAACGCCATCGCCACGCAACTGCTTCAGGTTGCGTTGCGTGGCGGGATTACCCCACATCTGCAGGTTCATCGCCGGCGCCACCAGCAGCGGGCACTCGCGTGCCAGGCACAGCGCGGACAGCAGGTCATCGCACAGGCCCAGCGCAAGCTTGGCGAGGAAGTCGGCGCTGGCCGGCGCCACGACGATGGCGTCACAGTCGCGCGACAATTCGATGTGAGCCATGTTGTTGGGCACGCTCGCGTCCCACAGGTCGGTATGCACCGGATTGCCGGAAAGCGCCTGCATGGTTACCGGCGTAATGAAGCGGCAGGCCGCCTCGGTCATCACCACCCGAACTTCCGCGCCCGCCTGCGCCAGCAATCGGGTCAACTCGGCCGCTTTGTAGGCTGCGATCCCGCCGCTCAGCCCCAGCAGAATGCGTTTGCCTTTGATATCGGTCATCGAAATCGGCGACTGGACGTTAAATAGGAGAACCGATTTTACGCCAAATGAGGAGGTAGTGAATGGCGATCACCGACTGGCCGGAGTTGGAGCGGCCGAGAGAAAAATTGCTGCAACTCGGACCCGCGAGCTTGTCCGACGCCGAGTTGCTGGCGATTTTTCTGCGCACCGGCGCGCGCGGCAAGAGCGCTGTCGACCTGGCGCGCGAACTGCTGCTCCGCTGCGGCGGCCTCGGCGCGCTGTTCGCCGCCAAGCGCGCCGAACTGGCCGGCCTGCCGGGCCTTGGCGACGCCAAGTTTTCTCAGTTGCAGGCGGTGCTGGAAATGGCCCGCCGCGCGCTTGCCGAAACGCTGCGATCCAGCGACGCTCTCGGCTCTCCCGGCGCCGTGCGCGACTTTCTGCGCCTCACTCTGGCTAATCGCGACCGCGAGGTATTTCTCGCCGTAATGCTGGACGCCCAGAACCGGGTCCTCGCCTGCGAGGAGTTGTTCCGCGGCACGCTGACCCAAACCAGCGTCTATCCGCGCGAAGTGGTCAAATCCGCCCTGGAGCGCAACGCCGCCGCGGTGATTTTCGCGCATAACCATCCATCCGGTGTAGCCGAACCCAGCCACGCAGACCAGGTGCTGACGCAGTCGCTCAAGCAGGCACTGGCCCTGGTCGACATCAAGGTCCTGGATCATTTCATCATCGCCGGCAGTTCGGCGCTTTCCTTCGCCGAGCGAGGATTGATTTAAGCGCTGTCTGCCGCGGAGGCGCGAGGCGGAAATGACGCAATTCAATCGGCTCGCGCCGGGGCAATCGCAACCCTGGGTGGTGAATCGCCTCTGAAACAGCGATTTGAAGCTTGCCCTGTATATACTGCAGCTCTGCGGTCAGGTGAATTTGTGCTTGAAATTCCGCAGGATAGTGGCGTATAATTCGCCCTTTTCCGAATTCGGAGTACCACCATGGCACGCGTATGCCAAGTAACCGGCAAGAAGCCAATGTCTGGGCACAACGTGTCCCACGCCAACAACCGCACCAAGCGCCGCTTTCTGCCCAATTTGCACTATCGCCGCCTTTGGGTCGAGAGTGAAAACCGTTGGATCAGCCTGCGCATATCCGCCAACGGGCTGCGCACCATCGACAAGAATGGCATAGACGCAGTCCTGAAAGACCTGCGCGCTAAAGGGGAGATCTAGACATGCGTGAGAAGATCAAACTGGAATCCACCGCCGGCACGGGCCACTTCTACACCACGACCAAGAACAAGCGCACCATGCCGGACAAGCTGGAAATCATGAAATTCGATCCCAAGGTGCGCAGGCATGTGATCTACAAAGAGACCAAGCTGAAGTAACCATACCTTGGTTCCAACGAAAAGGCCGCTTATGCGGCCTTTTCGCTTTCAGCAGGTCCGTGACGCTACGCGTAACAGCGCAGCCTGAGCGAGAACTCCCCCAACTGCCGGATGCCGCTCGCCTCGGCGCCCCGGCGAAATGATGCTAACGCAGCAACATTACGCGCAGACCGGCGCGACGGCCGGGTGTTGGTAGAGAGCTATCTGTCAGAAATCAATTCGAACACGGCCCCTTTGATTCTTCGTATAATGCGGCAAGCCGATCAGCGGATCGGCCTTAGCATGAGCGCCCCACCTTGGAGAGCGCCCCATGCCTAAACGAAAGACAGAAGTGATCGAGAGCTTCGGAGAACGTCTGGCCCAGTTGCGCAAGGGCACCGGCTTCACGCAGGCCGAGTTCGCCGCCGAGGTCGGCATCACACAGCGCATGGTGGCCTATTATGAGGCGCCCGACGCCCATCCGCCCGCCCATCTGCTGCCGCAAATGGCCCAGGTGCTGGGGGTAAGCGCGGACGTGCTGCTGGGCGTGAGCCCGCTGCGCCACCCAAAGAAACTGGCGACCAACCGCCTGGAGCACCGGCTCTTGGAAATCGAGAAGCTCGGCGCCACAGAGAAACGCCAGATCATTCAAATCATCGATACCTTTATCGAGCGCGGCAAGCTCAAGCAGCGCATCAGCACGCAGGAGGCATGACCATGACGACCTTGGAGATGCGACTGACCCTGTCCGAGCGCCTGGCCAAGGAAGCCCGGGCGGCTGGACTACTTAATCCGAAAGCCATCGAGAAACTGCTGCGCGAGGCGGTGCGCCGCCAGGCGTTGCGGCAATTCCTGTCGGTCTCGGATCGGGTGGCCGCCGCGGGCATCACGCCGATGTCATTGGATGACATTCAGGAAGAGGTCAACGCGGTACGCAAGGCCAGGCGTGCGGCTGGTCGTTGATACCAATGTGGTGATCTCGGCGCTGTTGTGGGGCGGCACGCCCAAGGCGCTTTTCAATCTGGCCGAAATAATAAAACTCGACTTCTACACCAGCCGGACGCTACTCGACGAGATGGCCGATGTGTTGGGGAGAAAGAAGCTGGCACGCACGATCTCGGCAATCCATGCGACACCAGCTTCGCTATTGCGCCATTACCAGGGCTTTACCCGTGTCGTGCAACCGCGCATCATCGGGCGCGTCGTGCCCAACGACCCCGATGACGATGCCGTTATCGCCTGCGCCCTGGCCGCTCGCGCCGAACTCATCGTCTCCGGCGACAAACATCTGCATCGACTCGGCGGCCACTACAACGGCATCCTGATCGTCACCCCCGCTCAGGCCCTCCAGAAGATCGCCGCATGAACCAAGGGCCGCAGCAAGCGGCCCTTGCTCTTAGCAGCTACCCGCCCAAGGCGGGTGGGAAGGGGGGTACTTCAGAACACATTCAATTCCAGCCTGGCCCGTTTGATTCCCTCTTGATTGCTGCAGTTGAACAGATCTTGTTCAACAATACAAGCGTAAGAATCTAAGCACCGCGTGCGCACGGAGTACCCACCCTGCCGGGATTCAATTTTTCCAATAAACAACAAGCGCCAGCATCACTGCGAACAAAACGGTCATCGCAGCAAAGGACAAAATAAAGATAGCACTCGTTACCGAATCCAAGAAGGCATCCCCCCCAAATTCGAAGGCGTATCTGCTAAACGCCACTATCTCCGACAGCACAATGCCAGCAACACCTAATAGCAGATATCCCCAATACCCTGGATGCAGACCCTTCCCGATCAGCAAGGGTAATAACAGCAATATTGGGTACGCCACTTGGATAACCGCTACGGAGAAAGCACCATAGCGGAAGTCTGGGACGGCCACCCCCCTCAACACGGACATTCCGATGATGTAGTAGATCAGATATCTGTACGACACAGCGGATTGAAAGACGGAGTCCATTACCTACCTCCGCCAAATCGGCGTTGAATATCGCTAAAGAGTGTTCGCGGGTAAGGTGTATTCGGCACCGGCACTCCTGCCGCTCTTAAGCACTGACCAACAAACTGAGCGCAGTTGTTTTGATAGAGATTGTAATTCTGCTGCTCTCGTGCCCGCGTACTTGCATCCGTGGTGGTTTTCGTTTTTCACGTTTGAGTCAGGACAGGATGTTCAAAGGAATTCTCAAAACAATGACTGGATTGAATGAGGCATTCCAGTCTTTGAATGTTAAGCGATGCAATTCAATCCGGTAAATGCGCTTACAAGGCAACGCCCCGCCCATTGTTCCGCATAAGCGAAACCGCAGGTACAGCTTAGTCTACCCTGTTCCTCGATCGTGCTCAGCATCACCAATGTAGTGGTCAGCGCACGAGCGAGGCCGCCGAAACGGTGCGGCTGTTGTTCACGCTGTGGCCGACCTGGTCAATGACTTGCGCGCGCGGCTGGCCACGGCCGGCATACGCTACGACCCCAAACCTTTCGTCTCGCATGTGACGCTGGTGCGCGATGCCGCGGGGCTGGACACGGCGCCCGCCTGGATTCCGCTCGTCTGGGAGGTCCGGGATTTTGCGCTCGTCAGTTATGCGAAGAAGGCGTAGCTGCCGCACTTAGCACTGAAGCGGAATTGGCAAAATCGGGTACAGTGCGGCACGGTCAGGTATCCAATGAAGCCCGCGCCGTGATTGCTCGCCATGCCCGAGCGCCGCGCCACCAAACCACTTGAATGGCTGCCTAGCGCGCGAGCCGCGTACCTGGAAACCCTTGAAAAGGCCGCTTATGCGGCCTTTTCACTTTCAGCAGGCCGGTGACGCTACGCGTAGCAGCGCAGCCTGAGCGAGAACTCCTCCAACTGCCGGATACCGCTCGCCTCGGCGCGCCGGCACCAGTCCTGCAACTGCTTCAGCAGCTGCTCGCGCGAGGCAGTGGAGCGCTCCCACAGCGCCACCAGTTCCCTGCGCATGGCGTAGACCGTCAACAGCTTCTCGCTCTTGGCCAGAGCCTCGGCCAGTCTGGCGCGCTCTTCGCCACACAACTGCTGCTCGTCGCGATTGAGCCAGCGCTTCAGGCCTTTCAGCAATTGCGCGTCCTGGGGCGCAAAGCGGCGCAGCACGCTCAATTCCTCGGCGTAGGCGTTCTTGAGCGACTTGGCGTACTTCGCCAGCACGTCATAGCGGTAGGTGATCACGGCCTGCAACGTATCCAGATCTGCAACCGGCTTGGCTGGGGTGAATCGCGGCCTGGGCGCGATCCTCTTGATTTGCGCCAGCCCCAGCATTTCGAGGACACGGATATACATCCAGCCGATGTCGAACTCGTACCATCTGTTGGAGAGCTTGGCCGATGAGCCGAAGGCGTGGTGATTGTTGTGCAACTCCTCGCCGCCGATCAGGATGCCCAGAGGGAAGATATTGGTGCTGGCGTCGGCGCTGGACCAGTTGCGGTAACCCCAGTAGTGGCCGATGCCATTGATCACGCCCGCCGCCCAGAACGGGATCCAGGCGATCTGTACCGCCAGCACCAGCAGGCCGGGCAGGATGCCGAACAGAGTGGCGTTAATCAGGCCCATAACGACCAGTCCGACTTTGGCGGGGTTGCTATAGATATTGCGCTCCAGCCAGTCGTCCGGCGTGCCGTGGCCGTAACGCTCCAGGGTCCGCTTGTTATGGGTTTCTCTGACGTAGAGAAACACCCCACCCCAGAGCACGCGGTTGATGCCGTAAATCTGCGGGCTGTGCGGATCGTCGGCGGTCTCGCATTTGGCGTGGTGCTTGCGGTGGACCGCGGCCCACTCCTTGGTCACCATGCCGGTGGTCAAACACAACCAGGAGCGGAAGAAATGGCTGGCCAGCGGGTGCAGGTCCAGCGCCCGGTGGGCCTGGTGGCGGTGCAGGAAAATGGTTACGGCCGCGATGCTGATATGGGTCAGGACCAGGGTTACGATGACCAAGCCCCACCAGGGTAAATCCAATACCCCCGAAAAAAACATTAAATCTCCATCAAGTTCACGAAGTGGGTCGGAATTCTACGGCAATTTTCGTAACCGGCAAGGGCTTATTAGCTAAGAAAAGGGAGCGCTGATCGAGTCTTGGCCGCCGCCGGAGCTTCCTCCGGATTTGGGGTTTTGCAGGGGACGCGCAGGGAGCGAGGGGGCATGCCCCTTCCCTGGGCGCCCCTCGTCCAGTCCATCCTCAAATCAGCCGGGAACGCCGCCCGCGCCGGGCAAAACCCGCACTTCCCGCTGCGGATACGGGATCTCGATGCCGGCTTCCTGAAAAGCGCGCCAGATAGCGAGATTGAGTTCGGAGCGGATGTTAAGCATGCCGGTCTCGGGATCGTCGATCCAGATCCCCAGTTCGAGTTCGATGCCGCTGTCGGCAAAGCGCGCCAGGAACGCCGTCGGCGGCGGGTCGGCGAGCACGCGCGGGTGCTTGCTCGCCGCCTCCTCCATCAGCCGCATGGCGCGCTCCGGATCGCTCTTGTATCCGACCTGGACCTGGATCGCCAGCCGAATCTGCCGGTTTGAATACGAATGATTGAGCACCGTCGTGGTGATCAGCATCTCATTGGGGATGATAGCCTCGCGCCCGTCGAGTGCGCGCACTACAACGTAGCGCGTGGTGATGTTTTTTACTTCACCATAGAAGTTGTCCGCCGTGATCAAGTCGCCGATGCGGATCGAGCGATCGAGCAGGATGATGAAACCGCTGACGTAATTGCTGGCAATTTTCTGCAGGCCGAAACCCAGGCCGACGCCGATAGCACCGCCGAATACCGACAACAGCGTGAGGTCGATACCCACCAGCGGCAGCACCACGATCACGGCAAGCAGGACCAGCAGCGACTTCGCCAGGCGCGCGAACACCACGCGCAGGCTGGAGTGCAGTGAATCGGCCCGCATCAGCCGCGCCTCGATGGCGCCGGAGAGCCACAGCGCCGCGAGCAGAGTGATTACCACCCAGAACAAGCCCTGCAACAGCAGCCACAGCGTGAGTTTCTGCTTGCCCAGGTGGAAAGCGATGCCGTCGAGATAATCGATCACTTCCGGCAACAGGCCGGAGACATGCAGCACCAGCGCCCCCCACACCAGGACCGCGATGGTTTTCTCGAACGTGCGCACGATGCTGCCCCGCGCGAACACATGGCGCAGCAAATAGAAGAAAATGCGCACCAGCAAAAGCGACACGAGCAGTGGCACGAACAAGCGCAGCAGATCGACCTCGATCCAGCGCTTTAGCAGACTGACACTCAGTATCAGCGGAATCAGCGCGACGGCGGGAAACAGGATGCGTCTCAGGCCGCCGACGCCGAATTTCCAGATGCCGTCGGCCTCGACCCGGTCCAGGCGCAACGCCCGGCCCGCGGCCCAGGCAAGCGCGAAGCAGGACAGCAAAATTGCGATCTGCCATACGGCATCGGGGTCGTGCAGATCGACCCAGGCATTTTGCAGCAAATTACTGAAGGGTTCTTTCATTGCGCGGCGTAGGGCAAGGCCTCGGCAAAGTGCCGTCTCCAGTTCGCGGCATAGGCATTCGCGACATCAGAATTGTGGCGCAGGATCAGCACGTTCTCGGCGTTCTTGTTTTGCGCGGCGTAGGTCCAATTATAACTTCCGGTAACAACCGCCGCATCCGCCGTGCCGGCGTCCATGATCATTACCTTGTTGTGCGCGCTCTGGTAGCGCACCTCCAGCACCACGGGGATGCCCGCCTGGACCAGGTCGGGGATGCGGCTGGCTTCGCCGCTGAAAGTCTGCTCGCGGTCCGCCATGACCTGCACGTCCACGCCCCGCCTCTTGGCTGCCATCAATGCATTCGCCAGCGTGCGGCTGGTGAAGCTGAAGGCCTGCACCAGAATCTGATGTTTCGCCCGGCGGATGCCGTCGGCAATCATGGCCTCGGCATTGTCCCAGGGCGTGAACGCCACCTGCACCGTGCCCTGCGCCGGCAACGCCGGCGGCGTTTGGCTGACCGGCAATACAGACGGCATTTGCTTGAGCGCCGGCTGCGGCATCTGCGCCTCCGCCACGCAAGCACATAACAGCGCGAGTCCGAGCAGCGCCCGCCTCATATTGTTTTCTCCAGCAGCGCGGCGAAAAAACCATCGGTGCCGTGCAGGTGGGGCGCGAGGCGCAGGTATTTCCCGGTATCGAGCTCGATGCGCTGCTGCGCCAGGGCGATGCTCGCCGGCCGCAGAGAGAACTGCGCGTGGGTCGCCAGAAAGGACTCCACCACCTGTGCATTCTCTTCGTCGAGCAGGCTGCAGGTCGCGTACAGCATCAGGCCGCCCGGCTTTACCAGTTTCGCTGCCGCAGCCAGGATGACATCCTGCTTTGCGCGGTACCCGGCCAGCGCCTGTTCGCTCTGGCGCCATTTGAGATCTGGATTGCGCCGCAGCGTCCCGAGACCGGTGCAGGGCGCGTCCACCAGCACGCGATCGAGCTTGCCGGCGAGACGCTTCAGGCGCGCGTCGTTTTCACTCGCAATCCACTGCGGATGCACGTTGGACAGGCCGGAGCGCGCCAGGCGCGGCTTCAAGCCGGCGAGGCGTTTTTCCGAGATATCGAAGGCATACAGTCTACCGCTCCCGCGCATCATTGCTCCCAGCGCCAGGGTCTTGCCGCCGGCGCCGGCGCAGAAATCCGCTACCATCTCGCCGCGGCGGGGCGCGAGCAACTGGCACAGAAGCTGGCTGCCCTCGTCCTGGATTTCGATGGCCCCCTCGAGAAACAGCGCGTGCCGGTTGATCTGCGGCTTGCCCTCCAGACGCACGCCTGCCGGCGAATAGCGCATCGCCCGCGCACCGATGCCGTCGGCCGCCAGGCGCGATAGCACCGCCTCGCGCTCGGCCTTCTGCAGGTTGACGCGCAGATCGAGGGGTGCGCTCTGCTGCAGGCTCTGCGCCAGCGCGAGCAATTCCTCTTCGCCGTATTGCCGCTGCAGCTTGGCCAGCAGCCAATCGGGAAAATCGCAGCGCACGGCAAGCGAATTGTCCTCCGCTCGCGCCTTGAGATCGGCCAGCCAGTCGCGTTCTTTCGGTTTCAGTGCCGCGTCCATCTCGCGCAGGCTCAGGCCGCGCAACCTGGTGAGCGCCGCCAGCACCAGGCGGCGCGGATCGCGCCCTGCCGTCAGCGTTTCCAGCAGCCGCAAGCGGCGCAGGACGGAAAATACGGTCTCGGCGACGAAGGCGCGGTCCTGCTGGCCGAGGACAGGGTGAGCGCGCAGATAGCGCGACACGACCGCATCCGCCGGATGCTTGAATTCAAGCACGGCCGCAAGCGCGGTCACGGTGTGATCCAGGAGGGGACGGGGCAAGGGCATGGTTCAGGCTGGCGCCATGCGCAAAGCATGCATATCAGTTGCCGATGCGCGTCAGCATCTGGTCAATGCGCACGCCGTCTTTCTCGATGACCAGGATGCGCACCGGCAGGTAATCGCGGTCGCTCGCAAACCAGATCTCCGTGCCTTTGTCTTCCTGGTTGTCGCGCTGCTTGACCAGGTGCACGGTTTCCAGCTCGCCTGCCGGGGTCTTCAGCACTTCCCTTCCGGCCACGTTGTACTGAAATTGCGTCAGGCCCTTGCCATCGGTCAGGTTAACCTTGATCTCCTTGCCCGGCTTGAGATCGGGCGACGACTGGAAAGCATAGTTGTAGAGAAAGCTCAGCCGATCCTGCAGCAGCGGCACCATGTTAGTGGTTGCCTTCTTGCCGTCGTGCTCCCGCGTCAGGGTCTTCTTGACCCAGTCGAATCGGGCCACGACAACCGGCTTGTCGCCGCGCTGGTCGCGGTATTCCAGCGGGCGCAGACCCGTGCTTGTGACTTCGCCGCGGCACCAGCGCTTGGCGGCGCCGCGATAGAGCAGCGCACCGATACCTATGCCGCGGCCTTCCGAGGTCAGCGAAAAACTCTTGCCGTCGTGCTCGAGCACCTCGATCAACTCGGCTGCGACCAGGCCGTTGTAGCTCACGTCGTAAGTCAGGCTCAGTCTGTGCGGAGGCTGCGCCGCGCACGCGCCGGCGAATAGGCAAGCGGCAGCAAAGACAAGATATTTGATCACGGCGCGTACAACTGTTGGGGATGATCCCCCTTAACGCGCACCACCCCGTTTTCGATGACCAGTTTCCCTTCGAGGAACCAGCGCGCCGCCTGCGGGTAAATGCGATGCTCCTCGGCCAGCACGCGCGCGGCCAGACTCGCTTCATCATCGTGAGGAAGCACCGGCACCGCCGCCTGGATGACTATGGGTCCGTGATCGAGCTCGGCCGTGACGAAGTGCACCGTGCAGCCGTGCAGCTTCACCCCCGCGGCGAGCGCCTTTGCGTGGGTGTCCAGCCCCGGAAACGCCGGCAGCAGCGAGGGATGGATGTTGAGCAGCCGGCCCCGGTAGCGCAGCACAAAGCCGTCGGTGAGTATGCGCATGAAACCGGCCAGCGCCACCAGCTCGGGGCGAAAACCATCGATCGCCAGCGCCAGCGCCGCGTCGAATGCCTCGCGCGTGGCGTAGTCGCGGTGCTCCACAATTACAGTCGCGATACCGCGAGCAGCGGCATATTCCAGCCCGGCCGCGTCGGCGCGATTGCTGATCACCGCCGCCACCGGCAAGCCGGCTTCGACCATGGCCTGCATGTTGCTGCCGCGGCCTGAAATCAGGATGACCATACGATTCATGTTGCCATTTTACGGCCAAAAGACTCTTGCTCGCCGGCAAGCTTGCCGGCGTTGTCGCAACCTGACAAAGCGACTATGCTGCGTCAACCTCAATCGTCCGCGCAGATCATGAACCTGACCGATCCTTCGACACGTATTGCCCTCGCCGCATTGCTGCATGATGTCGGCAAGCTGATCACCTTTACCGTTGCACACTCTATCGACGAAGGCCCTCATGAAACGTCGCGAAAGATTTCTTTCTCATCAGCCAGCCGATTTCTCGTGGACGCGGAATCAAGACAGCACGCAACACGCCGAGTCGTTCGCGAAATATCTTTCCATGCAACGCTTCCCGCACGAATTCGCTGCGCGTCTTGCCGCTCAGCTCGCATATCGCTTTCAGGTCTTGCGCTTCCTTTTCCGAAGAAACGGTGTTCGGGCTCCGGCGCGCAGACACTATCAGCTCGGAAGAAGAACAACATTGATATCATTCAGCCACAAATGCGGAGAACCTTGCCATGCACACCCTCGATCACCTGAACCGCCACCGCGACGAGCTTCTGGCGCTAGCCAGTCGTCATCGCGCGACCCGCGTTCGCATCTTCGGCTCCGTGTTGCGGGGCGACGATCACACCGGGAGCGACATAGACCTGCTGGTGGAATTCGCACCCGACGCATCGCTGCTCGATCTTGTCGGACTCCAGCAGGACGCCGAAGCGCTGCTCGGGCGGCGCGTGGATATAGTCACACCGGGCGGGGTAAGCCCCTTCCTTCGGCAGCGCATCCTGGATGAGGCTCGTCCGTTGTGAATCGCGATCCGACGGTTTTTCTCAAGCACATTCGGTTGTGCCTTGACCGGATTGGCGATTACGTTCAAGAAGGACGAGAAGGATTCATGGCCGATCCGAAAACCCAGGATGCCGTGATACGCAATCTCGAGATCATCGGCCAGGCGGTCAGGGATTTCGACGCGAATGCGCTCGCCGCTGCCGCGCCCTCAGTCCCCTGGCACCGGATCGCCGCGCTGCGCAACGTGCTCGCCCACCAATATCTCGGGGTGGATCTGCACCTTGTATGGAATATCGTCGAGTTCGAGCTTCCCCGATTGCGCGAAGCAATATCGAGGCTGCCTTCGTGAGGCGCCGGGCAAAGGCATAGCCGGTATGAGCGTCTTCCCCCTCGCGCGCTACCGCCTCGATTGGCAGGCGAGCACCTCCCTGCGCCTGCCCGACTACTCTGGCTCCATGCTGCGAGGCGCATTCGGGCACGCGCTGCCCGCAGGCAGAATTTTCTTCACCTGAAAATCGGTGCAATACCCATAGAAAGCCGCATTGGGACGCTCCGCAACACCGGCAAACCATGACCGGCGATCGCGGCCAGTCGATCGATGACCTCAGACGACGCGGATGTACCCCATCATTCCGGTCTCTTGATGTTCGATAATGTGGCAATGGAACATCCAGTCGCCGGGATTGTCGGCCACAAAAGCGACTTCGGCCTGCTCTTCCGGCAGCAGCAGCAGTGTGTCGGTGTGATGCTCGGGGCGGTTTTGCTTGTTCGAGCGCAGCAGCTTGAAGGTATGGCCGTGAATATGGATCGGGTGGGAAAATTTCGAACTATTCTTCAACTGAAAAATATAGGACTGGCCCCGTTGCAGGAGCGCAAGCGGCGGCGGCAAACGGGAATGGTCGCGTTCCGGCCAGGCACGATCGTTGATGGTCCAAAAGGTTCGTGAACTGCGGCAAATCTCGCCCAGCGGACCGCCGGCGCTGTCATCCGGCGCGGCGACCAGCCGACCGTCATCGCTGGCATGGAAAGCGAAGTTCATCCGTGTCGCCGTTTTGAGATCGGGCTCGGGAATCCTGCCGGCGCGCAGGGGCGCGGGAGAAAAGCGTGACTTGCGTCGCGGCTCGCCGCTGCCGGTGAAATGGGCCAGCTCGACCGGCTTGGGCGTCGAGCGATCGACCAGGCGGGCGATCCTCGTTCCCTGCGGGGCGCGAAGCACCACATCGATGCGCGTGGCCGGCCCCATCGACCACGACGACAGCGGCAGGGGCGGAACCGCAATGCCGTCGATGGCGATGATCGCGGCCTCGGCGCCCTCGATGCCGATCTGCATGATCCTGGTCACGTCGGCGTTGATCAACCGCAAGCGGCAGTCGCCGGCCGCGGGCAGCCGGATTTCCGGATTGACGGCGCCGTTGACGCTGCGCACCGGCCCGTAAGTGCCGGCGCGTCCCGCGCCGCGCAGCGTGAAAAAGGGAGTGAACTGACCGGCCGCAGGATCGACGTGCCAGTCGCGCATGATCAGGACCGTATCGGCGTCATAGGATTCGGTCGTGTCGCCATCGACGATGAGAACACCCAGCAGCCCGCGGCCAAGCTGCTCCACCGTGTTGCAATGGGTGTGAAAAAAGAAGGTGCCGGTATCGGGCGGAACGAAACTGTAGCGAAAGATCTCGCCCGGACTGACCGGCGGCTGAACAAGGTAGGGAACGCCATCCTGATTGTTGGGGAGGCGGATGCCGTGCCAGTGGATCGACGTGATTTCATCCGGCCGCGGCAGCTTGTTCTCCAGGCTCGCCTCCAGCCGGTCGCCGAGCGTGAGCCGCAGCAGCGCGGGCCACGCGCCGTCGCTGAAGGTCCACATGGGCAACGGACGGCCGCCGAAACAGGTCAGCACGGTCGGCCGCTCGGCCGCTACCAGCCGCGCAGCAACGGTCTTGCCCTCGGGAATCGGCGCCGTTTCGCCGAGCGAACGAGAGTAGCCCGGCGCCACACCCGCGCGCGCGAGCGCCGCCGCTGCCGCCGCTGTTGCCACGACTCCGGCCGCGCCGGCGGTGAATTGCCTGCGCGTCACCATCGGCGTTCTCCGGTGTAGCTGCGCAAACGCACCACTGCAAGCCCGCGCTATTTCTGCGCGATCTTCTTGATCATCTGTTTCAAGGGCAGGTTCGGCTCGATCTTCTTGCTGACGGGCTTGAGCGTGCGCAGATAGGCAACGATGGCGTCGACGTCGCCCGCGC
>Ga0315281_10005700_pt1 | contig 17808 bp, 14 predicted proteins | sample YL17G07_0_MG_FD_204540 | JGI IMG/M metagenome (GOLD analysis project Ga0315281, IMG submission 204540) | Sediment microbial communities from Yellowstone Lake, YNP, Wyoming, USA - YL17G07_0 | ecosystem: Environmental > Aquatic > Freshwater > Lake > Sediment | place: USA: Wyoming | collected...
ACGAGCAGGCGAAAGAGATCATCTATGGCATGCCCTATTCAGAGTGGAAGAAGCTATATCAGAAAGACGGAAAAAAGGATGCCAAAGGGGAGCAGTAAAGCCGGTTTTCCCTGATATGAATATATTGAGGTGATGGGATCATAAATGACCATCAGTAACCCGACAGACATTCTTTCAGTTGCCTTCATCAAACTCGATCGCAGCCAGAGACCGTTGCAACCACTGGATGCGCATACGGAATTGCAGCGAATGGCAGTTGCCCTGCTGGTTGTGCGCGAGGAAATCGAGGCACAGAAAGGGACCGAGATCAAAAATATAGGCGGTGATACCTCCATGTGCTCGTTTGCCGACGCGCCATCCGCAGTGAAGGCGGCATATATGGTGCAAGAGCGTCTGCACCGGGATGCATCCGGCGCCGAGGCTGCAGACAAAGAAAAAATCCTGGCCTCTATCGGTATCAGCCATGGCAGTGTGCTCATCGAAAACAAGGATCTGTTCGGCCATGTTGTCAACGTTGCGGCACGTATCGCGGCGGAGGCAAAGCTCGGACAGATCCTTCTGGATGCCTCGGTGTTCGAATCGCTCCCGCCGGACATCAAATGCAGGGCGCGCTATGTAGACCGCATCCCCGCCAAGGGGATCAGCAAGCAGCTTGATATCTACGAATTCATGTGGGAGGAAGAAGAGGTAATAACGCATTCCAGTGAAGCGGTGGCCACCTACGATCATGCCCGCAGCCGCTGCAGACTGTTGTATCGTAATCATTCCTTTGTCCTCGATGCAGAAAATACTTCGGTAGTTATCGGGAGGGGAAACGATGCGGATCTCGTGGTCAAGGATGATAATGCTTCACGCATACACCTTAAAATCCAGTACCGGAATGGAAAATACGTGGTTACTGATGAAAGCAGGAACGGCACCTGGATCGAAACGGGACAGGGGTTGATTCTCCTGCGCCGCAAGGAGACCCACATACTGCATGGTAAGGGGGTAATCAGCCTGGGGCAACTGCCCACCGAATCGAAGGAAACTGTTTTTTATGAATGCGACTGAGATTGGGAAGAATTCAGAATCCAGAATTCAGTATGAATGATTTTGACAGAGATATATCTCAAGATATTCTGACTCCTGGCCCCTGCTTATGGAACTGTCTCTTCACGAAATTAATTTTGTCGTGATACAAGATTTCCGGAATTATCCGCCTTCCAGCCTCCTCCCAATGATCTGTATAGTGATATCAATGCAAGTAACCTTGTATATTTTATTTGACTATACTGATCCTGTGATTGATAAAGTGTACGCTGGGCGTCAAGAACGGTTGTTAAGTCTTCGGCGCCCTCTTTATAACGATTTTCCGCCAGGTGATATGCGTTTTTTGACTGTTCCAGTTCCTCCTTGAGATAGGTCTGCTGTTCTGTCGTGCTTTGAATCGTGCCAAGTGTCGTTTCAACATCAGCAAAGGCATTAATGATAGTTGCGTGATATTGCTGCACCAGTTCATCATGCCGTGCTATGGCCAGATCTTCATTGGCCGCAAGCCGGCCGGCATCAAAGACCGGTCGGGTCAGCGACACGGCAAGATTATAAATCAGGCCGTTATCGAATAACGCCGAGAGTGAAGCGCTTTGCAGGCCTCCGGATCCGGTCAACTGAATGCTGGGAAAAAAAGCCGCGCGGGCAACGGCAATATCGGCATTGGCTGCCCTGAGCTGGGCCTCGGCACTTGCAATATCCGGCCTGCGTATCAACAATTCAGAAGGCAGACCTGGTGCAACCTGGGGGAAGGTAATCATTTCCAGTTTGTCTGCGGCGATATCGAACGCCTCTGGTGGTTTGCCAAGCAATGTCGCAAGTGCGGATCGCGCATTGTGCTCCTGTTGTTCCAGTGGTGGAATATTGGCGCGTTGTTGGGCAACAACGGCATTTTGTCGTGCGAGATCGAGTGGCGAGACGGCGCCGTTGTGTACCCGTGACTCAACCAGTTTGAGCAATTCCCCGGCATTGGACAGATTAAGACGGGCGATCACAAGACGTTCACGCAGGGACAGCACCTGGAAATATGTCGTTGCCACGGCGGCGGTGACCGTAAGTGCCACAGTCTCCTGATCATAGACGCTGGCCTTCAAGGATTCCTGTGCGGCAGAAAGATGTGCACGGTTTTTGCCCCAGAAATCGACTTCATAGCTTGCGCCCAGCGAGATACCAAAATTATTGGTCGTCTTATGTTCTGTTCCGGTGCCACCTGCCCGCGCCGCTGAGGCGCCGAGATCAACACTCGGCAGTAAATCAACTCCCGCAAGTCGGGTCTGTGCCTCAGCCTGTAATACCCGTGCAGCGGCTGCCGTGATGTCATAGTTTCCGGTGCGGGCTGCCGTGATCAATTGATCAAGTTCCTCGCTGCCAAATGCGCGCCACCACTCCGCAGCAGGCCAGATGTCTGCATCCTGCGGGACCGTGGCTGACCATGTGATCGGCAGTGATGGTTTGGTTGTTTCAACCAACTGCTGCTGGCAGGCGGTGAGCAGCAGACCTGCAGTCAATGCCAACAGGCCGAATGACTTTGCAGGTCTTATCATTGGCATTATTCGCTGGCCAGGGCAACGACGGGATCGAGTCGCGCCGCCTTCAGCGCCGGGGCGAAACCGAAGATAAGTCCGGTAATCACGGCACAACCGAAGGCCAGTATAACCGGCGCAGGTGAAAAGCTTACCGGCATATCAAAGTGGTGGATAATATTGCCGGCGGCAATTCCGGCCATCACCCCGATGACACCACCTACCGCGGATACCACGGTCGCTTCGGTGAGAAACTGCAGCAATATGTCACGCATGCGTGCGCCGGTGGCCATACGGATGCCTATCTCCCGGGTGCGCTCAGTCACAGTCACCAGCATGATGTTCATGACACCGATTCCTCCCACCAGCAATGATATGGCGGCAATAGAACCCAGTAATAATGTCAATGTGTTTTGTGTCTGGGACACCATTTCCAGCAAGGCGGCCTGGTTGCGCACCTGAAAATCCTCCTTGCCGTGCCTGTTTTTTAAAAGGGCGGTAATGTCGTCCTGGGTATCATCGATGGCGCCAACGTCTTTTACGGCAACTGTGATCGCACGCAGAAAGGAATAACCAAACATACGCAGACTGCCGGTTGACAACGGAATAATCACGACGTCATCGGCGTCATTACCCCAGGGGGTGGCGCCTTTGACATCAAGAACGCCGATCACCAGGAAGGGGACATTATTCAACAACACATATTTACCGATGGCATCGACCCGGGCGCCAAACAGGTTCTTTCTTACAGTTTGCCCCAGTACCGCTACGGTGGCATAGCTGATTTCATCGTCGTGGTTAAAGAAGGTCCCTTGCGCCAGGGGCCAGTTTCGGGTGAGGGTATAACCGGTAGTGGTGCCGGTGATCTGGGTTTGCACATCGTTATTGCCGAAGCGCGCCGTAATGCTTCCATTTGCCTCTGGTACCGCCGTCAGCACGTTGCGTAACGCAGAGATGGCGTCAGCATCGGCAGGAACGAGACTGGTCACCGTTGGATCGCTACCGGGGCCGCGCAGGTTGGGGGCGCCCGGGCGTATTAATAGCAGATTGGTGCCCATCGCGCTGATCCTGTCCAGTACGGATTTCTTGGCGCCCTGGCCGATGGCCAGCATGGCAATTACTGCTGCGACCCCGATCATGATCCCGAGCAACGTCAGGATGGTGCGAAAAAGGTTCACGCGCAATGCGCGCAATGCCATGTTCACAGATGCGCCCAATTCGATGATTAATGATGCCCCGTCCTCCTCATTGGAGGTCTCACCATTGAATGCAGGTGATAATACGGGGGCCTTGTCTTTATCAAGCATACTGTCCTTGATAATCATCCCGTCCTTCAGCTCAATCAGCCGGTTGGCATGTCTGGCAATGTTCAGGTCATGGGTGATAAGGAGAATAGTGTGGCCTCGTGCGGAGAGTTCATGGAGCAGGCTTAAGACCTCGGCGCCGCTGTGACTGTCAAGGGCCCCGGTCGGTTCATCAGCGAGGATGATCCTGCCGCCGTTCATAAGTGCACGGGCGATGGAAACACGCTGTTGCTGACCGCCGGAGAGCTGGTTGGGACGGTGCGTCAATCTGTCGTCAAGCCCCAGCGACCCCAGTAGCAACTCGGCGCGTTCGCGCCGTTCCTGCGTCGGGACGCCCGCATAGATCGCCGGTATTTCCACATTCTCCGTCGCCGTGGCTGTGGCAATCAGGTTATAACTCTGAAATATGAAACCGAACGCCTTGCGCCGTAATTCCGCGAGCTGGTTTTGATCCAGTTCCGCCACGTCCTTTCCGGCAAAACGGTAGTGACCGCTGTTGGGACGGTCCAGGCAGCCGATGATGTTCATCAGCGTGGATTTTCCGGAACCGGATGCCCCCATGATCGATACAAATTCACCCGTGTGGATGCTCAGTGAAATACCATGCAAAACTTCAATGGCAACATCCATACCGTGACCATAGATTTTTCTGACGTCAACCAGTTCAATCAGTGGCGCATTGATTTCCATAATCCGGCCTGATCAGAAAATTCTGTAGGGATTTGTCCGAGTGTTGGAACGCGGCGCCGTTCCGGATTTTATGGTGTATTGATCAAGGGCGATCGTTTCACCTTCGTGCAGGCCGCTGATGATCTCGGCATTGATACGATTGCTGATTCCGATTTTCACAGTGCGTGCGGTCAATTCATCGCCGTTACCGACCACCATGACGCTATAACTTCCGGCTTGTTCATCTATGGGGGTCAGGGCGGACATGGGCACTACCGGCACATTCTGTGCGGATGCGATTACAAAGAAGACCTGGGCGCTCATCTGGGTCATGAGTTCCCCATCGGGGTTGGCGACATCGAATAATGCCGTAAACAGCACAACATTATTGATAACCTCAGGTGAGGGCAGAATTTGTTTGAGTGTTCCCGTCCAGCGCTTGGAAGGTTTGCCGAGAATGGTGAAATACGCATTCATCCCGATTTTAAGGTTTGTGATATCGGCCTCCGATACCTGCGTCCACACAGTCATGGTTGATAAATCGGCTATACGCAGGATGACCGGTGCGGTCTGGTTGGCGTTAAGTGTCTGTCCCTGTTTGGCCTGTATCTGCACTACCGTGCCGCCCATCGGGGCATAGATCTTTGTATATCCCAGCATGGTCTCATCTCCCTTGAGTGATGATTCCGTACCTGAGATCTGGGCTTTTAAAGCCGAGATTTGGGCCCTGGTGGTTTTAACTGTTGCCAGGCTGATCTGATAGGCGTCCTCACTGGTGGCATTATCCTTCTTCAACCGTTCCTGCCGCGCATACTGTTGCTCGGCAAGCTCAAGTTGTGACTCACGTTCGACAAGTTGCGCCTTCTGTGACTCCAGCTGTGCACGATCCGAGTCTACGCGCGTCAGTAATACCCTCGGATCAATTTCAGCGAGCAGTTGTCCGTCCGTAACGGTGTTTCCATAATCAACATACAGTTTCTGCAGTTGTCCGGAGACTTGCGCGCCGACATCAACATAATTACGTGGTTGCACCTTGCCCAGAGCGGTTACTGTCCGTTCGATATTGCCACGTGTAACCTTGAATGTGGTAATCTCTGCGGATTTGGTCTCCTGTCTGTTCCCGAAATAATAATTTCCGGAATATATTCCGCCGGCAAGCAGAACCATTGCCAGAATCAGCCATTTTCCACGATGGCGTCTTCCGGGAGTGGTTCGTGATGCACGTTCCGGCAGATGTATCTTGTCGTTTAAAATCATTGGTTGCAAATTGCCTGTGAAATTTTTTATTAGACTGAAATATGCAGTTAAGTTTCCAATCAATATGATTGACAGGCAATGACCCTGCATGTTCCCGGACTCACGACCGGCGGGGAATCGGGACCATAGTCATTGTACATGTTCACCAGATCACGGGTATCGTGCAGGATGAGCGCATGGTTGTAGACGGTGTCATTGGGGATCGTGATCTGGTCGGGTATGGCGCCGAACAGGTGGGACGGTCTTCCGCCCTGGTCTTCTATCTTCCATAATAGGCCCGTGCCATGGGATATACTGTCCGGCGCGAGCGTCATGGACAAAAACAAAGGACAGCAACAAGAATAAATCAGTCATTTCAGCCATATACCAGCACCACATAAAAAACATACGCATAACGGCCATGACATTTTCTCGCAGGCACAAATCATCACTATGGTTCGGCGCAGATCTCTTATGCGCAGTGGTACTGTTGTGCGTGGCCGGTTGTGCAACATATCAATACGAAGCAAAACCCCTGGACGCGGGGCAGGCGGCACAGGATTACACCGCCAGGAATCTCAATGATCCTGCCTTGAGGGATTTTCTGCAAGCGTACCAGTATCCCGTGCAGCAATGGCCCCTTACGGACTGGGACCTCCATGCATTGGCACTGGCGACCTGGTATTTTCATCCCGATTTGCAGGTGGCCATTGCGGAATATCGTAAAGCGAAGATCCATGAAGAGACGGTTAACGAGAGGATCAATCCGGGTATGCAAATACCCCTGGAGCACCACAGTGACACCGCCGGCGGTAAGTCGCCCTGGCACATCGGCGTATTGTTTGACCTGATTTTCGAAAGAGAGGGCAAACGGCAGGCGCGGCGGGATCAGGCGCTGGCGGAATCCAGCGCTGCAAACATCAATATCCATGCGCTGGCCTGGAACATCTATGGCCAGTTGCGGCAGAAATATATGGATTATTATTCCGCGCTGAAGAGCGACGCACAATTGACGACCCGGGCGGACATCACCGGAGAGATCCTGAAATTATTGTTGCGCAGGAAGGAACTGGGTCAGGCCAGTGATTTTGAAGTCAGTTCGATGCAGATCGACCTGCAACGCATCCGGTTGCAGCAGGCCAGCCAGAAATTTGCGATCGTGGATGCCATGCATGCCCTGGCCGGGGCCATGGGTGTCCCCGCAACGGCACTGGAGCATACCGAATTCAGGTTTGCCGATCTGGAGATGCCGGATGGTCCTGTTGACATGACGGAAAATGAAATACGACAACTGGCATTGACGCATCGGCTGGACATCCAGCAGTCACTGGCGGAATACAATGTCTATGAGGCCGCGCTGCGCCTCGAGATTGAAAAACAGTATCCCGATCTGACATTGTCCCCCGGCTTTGTGTTTGATCAGGGCGATATGATCTGGGCGCTGGGCGCCGCCTGGGTTTTACCACTGTTGCATCCGCAGAATGAGGGTCCGATCCGGGAGGCCCTGGCCCAGCGCGAAATCAAACAGGCGGAGTTTCTCGCCCTGCAGGCGCGCGCCATCAATGAACTGGAAGCGGCGCGTGCGCGTCTCGCCGCGCAGAAAACGGCATTGCAGCAGGCGCAACAGCTCCTGCAAGAAACGGTGATGCGCAGTCAACAGGTGCAGAAGCAGTATGACCTGGGTTATGCGGACCACCTGGAACTGAGCCGAAGCAGGGTCGAGACGGCCGCGGCGGCTCAGGCAGTGACGGACCTGCGTATTTCCGTACTCAAGGCTGCCGGACAGCTCGAGGATGCCATACAATATCCCCTGTTTACCCACGCCACCTATCATTACCAGGACGCAGAGCGCGATTGAATGGATACCGATACTGTCATTGCTAGGGATATTCTGATTAAGTATCTTGACCGTCATGTAGGAGCAAGTCAGCATCCGCAATTTATTTGTTTCCCTCCCCCTGGAAGGGGGAGGGTGAGGGTGGGGGTGGAATCCAAACGAGTTACAGTGATTTTGCGTTTCACCCCCATCCCAACCTTCCCCCTTAAGGGGGAAGGGGATTCTGCTATGCGCCAGAATGACAACTCAAAGAAATTTGACTTTTCTTCAGAGGTTCCCTGGGTCAAGCAAACGTGAAAACCGTAATTAAAATATTCATTCTGCTGCTGGCCGCACTGACCGCGGTAAAGGCTTTTTACTATCTCACGGAAAAACGTCATGCCGGAGAAATGAAAGTTGAGGACCGGGAGAGTGTCCGGGAAGACAGCAGAGACGATAATGAGACCCGCACAACAGGCATAGCGAAGATTGCAGGCGGATACGCCATCAAACTGCCACAGGACATCCAGCAGCAGGCGGCCATCCATCTGGCCCGTCTTGAACCCGTGCAGCACCGGAGTGAAATTCATGCGACGGGACAGGTTGTCGATATTCAGCCATTGCTGGATATGCGATCGCGTTACCATGAAATACAGGGACAGCAACGGATCACCGATGCCACCCTGGAGGTGACGCGGCAGGAATATGAAAGACTGCAACAGTTGCACAAGGAAGCGGCCAACATCTCCACGCGGGAATTGCAACAGGCACGGTTGCAGTGGGAGTCGAGAGCAGCAGAATCCAGGGCGGCCACGGTGAGGCTGGACGATCTCCGGCATCAATTCATACAGTCGTGGGGCGAGGAACTGACCGGACTGTTCCTGGGCGATTCTGATGTGTTCAGGGAACTCAGCATAAGGAAGTCTGTGTTATTGCTGGTCACGGTGGCTGGCGACAGGCAGATCCTTGGGGCCCGGACGGCCTTTGTCAGCACGGGGGATAGCAGGGAGTCGGCGGAAGAGGGTAGTTATATTTCCGTGGCGCCGGCTACGGACACGAGGACCCAGGGCGCCACGTATTTTTTTCAGGCCCCGGTATCCACGTTGCGTACGGGTATGAATGTGGATGTCTGGATACCTGAAGACAACGAGGAACAGCAGGGGGTCATGATCCCGGCCGAGGCCGTGATCTGGTATCTCGACAAACCCTGGGTATATGTCGCCAGGGACAAGGAGACATTTGCCCGTGTCGAGATGAAAAAATATGCGGTGACACGGCAAGGCTGGTTCGTGACTGACGGTTTCAAACCCGGAGATATGATTGTGACCGCGGGCGCACAGATGCTCTTGTCGCAGGAATTCCGCTGGTCCATCCCGAATGAGGATAACAATCCTTAATGGTTGTTCGTAGTTTATGGTTCATAGTTTATGGGCAGTTGTCTATAGACTATTATTTTTATTAATGCACATGAATAACAACCACAAACCACAAACCACAAACCACAAACCATGAACCACAAACTACTCATCACCCCTGTTTTTTCTTATGACTTTTAATTATTTTTCATGTTAGCCGCAATTGTTCATTTCTCCATCCGCTTCCGCGGTGTCATTGCGGCGCTGGCGCTGGTGCTGGTGATCTATGGCGCCTATGTTATATCCCGCGCCGGTCTCGATATCTTTCCGGAATTTTCACCCAAGCTTGTCATCATCCAGACCGAGTCTCCGGGACTGTCCTCCGAACAGGTGGAGATACTGGTTTCGCAGCAGATAGAAAACGCCCTCGGCGGTCTGATCAATCTTGATTACATCCGATCGGAATCGATCCAGGGCTTGTCCATCGTCACAGTAGTGTTCGATGAGCACAGCGATGTATACCGGAACCGTCAACTGGTGGCGGAACGTCTGTCGGGGATGTCCGGGAAATTGCCGGCGAATGTAAAACAACCCGTGATTGTACCCCTGGCCTCTTCCTCGGCGACCATCCTCACCATCGGCATCACCAGCAATGAACGCAGTCTCATGGAACTGCGCGAGATCGCCGACTGGACCATGGTCCCGCGCCTGCTCAGCGTGCCGGGGATAGCAGACGTCAATGTCTTCGGTGGCGAGGTCAGACAATTGCAGATCCAGATCGATCCGGACAGGCTCAGGCGTTATGAACTCAGCATTGAGGACGTGACGGCGGCCGCGCGCCAGGCCACCGGCATCTTGGGCGCAGGGTTCATCGAAAACAGCAACCAGCGGATCACGCTGTCGACCAGCGGGCAGCCCGTGGATGAAAAGAGCTTGGGCGCAGTCGTCCTCGCGCACCATGCCGGCGTCAATGTGTATCTGCGCGATGTTGCGGATATCGCCATGGCGCCCGAGCCCCCGTTCAGTGCAGCGTCGATCAAGGGCAAACCGGGTGTCGTGATGATGGTCATCGGCCAGTACGGCGCCAACACGTTGACGGTATCACGGGCGGCGGAAGCGGCGCTTGCTGAATTCAAGACGCTGTTCGCAAAACAGCAGATCACGCTCTACCCGCATCTCTTCCGTCCGGCGAATTACATCGAGACCTCGCTGCATAATATCGCGGAACATCTGACTATCGGCGGATGCTTCGTGGTCATCGTCCTCTGCCTGTTCCTGTTCAATCTGAAGACCGCGTTTATATCGGCGCTCGCCATACCCTTGTCATTGATCAGCGCCGCACTGGTCTTGTTGCACATGGGGATAAATCTGAATGTCATGGTGCTGGGCGGTCTCGCCATCGCCCTCGGCGAGGTCGTCGATGACGCCATCATTGACACGGAAAACATCTTCAGGCGTTTAAGGCAGAACCTGCGCCTGCCGCAACCGCGTCCCGCCGCGGACGTGGTATTCGATGCCTCCATGGAGGTCAGGGGTTCCGTCGTCTATGCGACGTTCATCGTGGCGATGGTGTTTATTCCCCTCATCACGCTCTCCGGGCTTGCGGGTCGTTTGTTTTCACCTCTCGGTATTTCCTACATCCTGGCCATCCTCATGTCGCTGGTGGTGGCACTCACCGTGACTCCCGCCCTGTGTTATCTGTTACTGGGCCAGGGCAAGTTTTCCGATCAGGACCCGCCGCTGATCCGCTGGATCAAACCGGGGTATGGATGGGCGCTGGAAAGGATCGGGCATGCGCCCATGCTTACGCTCGCGCTCAGTCTCATGTTGTGCGCGTTGTGTCTTGCCATTGTCCCGATGCTGGGCGGCCAGTTCCTGCCCGACCTGCGCGAGGGGCACTATATCGCCCATACCTCAAGCCTGCCCGGCACGTCGTTGTCTGAATCCATACGCACGGGCAATACTTTGACTGAATCGTTTCTGAAAATACCCGGCATCCGCTCGGTGTCGCAATGGTCGGGCCGGGCCGAGCGCGGTGCCGACACCTTCGGCAGCCATTACAGTGAATTCGAGGTTGATCTCGAACCGCTGTCCGGCAAGGAACAACAACGGGTGCTGGAAAAGATCCGCGCCGTCATGCGGACGACGCCCGGGGTTTTGTACGAAGCGTATAATTTTTTGTCCGAACGCGTGGACGAAACCATCTCGGGTTACCAGTCGCCGGTGGTGGTGAATGTGTATGGTAATGATCTGGATCAACTGGATCGGCTCGCGCAAGCGGTCGCCGCAGTCATGCGCAAGGTCCGGGGCGCGACCGATATCCAGTTGCGCTCACCTCCCGGGACGCCGTTGCTGGAGGTCCGCCTCCAGCCGGAGGAGATGGCGCGCCTGGGGATACGCCCGGTGCAGGTCATGGACGCGGTCAGGGTCGCTTATGAAGGTGAGACCGTGGGCATGATCAACCGGGGCAATCGCATTCATGACGTGGCGGTGTTCCTCAAGCCAGAATACCGGCAGCAGCCCCATGATGTGGGGCGCTTGCCGCTGCGCACCCTGGACGACAAACTCATTACGCTCGGGCAGGTGGCGGACATCCACCAGACCGGAGGACGCTATAACATCCTGCATCACGGCGCCCAGCGTGTGCAGACGGTGACCGCCCATGTGGAAGGCCGGGACCTGGAATCATTCATGCATGAACTCAAACAACGGATACCGGATGAAGTACATTTTCCGGCGGGCACCTATCCGGAATTCACCGGCGCCTCCCTGGAGCGCGCCAAGGCGCGGGAAGATCTGATCCTGCATTCCCTCATGGCCGGCATCGGCGTGCTGGTACTGATTTACATCGCCATAGGCCGGCTCAGGAATGTCCTGCTGACGTTGCTCAATCTGCCATTTTCCATGGTCGGTGGCATTCTCGCCGTGGTCTTCACCGGCGGCCAGATCTCGGTAGGCTCCATGGTCGGGTTTGTGACCTTGTTCGGCATCACGGTGCGAAATTCCATCATGCTGGTCTCTCATTATAAGTATCTGGTTGAAACCGAGGGCCGGGCCTGGGACATGCAGACCGCGATCCAGGGCGCGCAGGAGCGCCTGCCGTCCATCCTCATGACCGCGCTGGTGACGGCACTGGCCATGCTGCCCATCGCCTTCAACAGCGACAACGCCGGTCGCGAGATTATGGGCCCCATGGCGAGCATCATCATCGGCGGGCTGGCGTCCTCCACCATACTGAATCTGCTGATAATGCCCACCATCATGCTGAACTTCGGTAAATTTGTCAGAGTACAGGATAATCAGATGCCAGACTCGAATTAAGGAGACTCTGAACAAGTATCAAACTATTCACTGTCGTCATTCCGGCGAAAGCCGGAATCCAGTCAAAACAATTGTTTACTGGATGCCGGTTTTCACCGGCATGACGGTAAAGACACTTTTGCAGAGCTTCCTAATTCCTGTTGTTCGCGGAACTCTGTGTTAATTCGAACCCATCTCCAACAGTTCCAATATTGAAACTTGCATTATGAAAATACTTATCATTGACGACATGAAGGAATTCCGGACGCTGGCACGCGCCTATCTCGGCAAGTTGCTGCCGGATGCGGAGGTGGTGGAATACGATCCGGTGTTGCAGGGGAAACCCGGCGCGGATTTCAAATGGTCCGAATTCGATGCGCTGTTGCTGGACTATAACCTCGGCGGCGGCGAGAACGGTTTTAACTGGTTGCAGGAATTTTCCGCATTGCCCGGTTTTCCTCCCACGATCATTCTCACTGCGGAGGGGGATGAATATATCGCGGTCAAGGCCATCAAGCTGGGCGCTGCGAATTATCTGAACAAGATTGACCTAACGCCGCGGCGTCTGTCCGAGGCCGTGCTGGAGGCGGTGTTATATACCGCCGAGAAGATCGCCGAACAGGAAAGACACAAGGCGCAGGCGGAACACGTGATCCACGAATTGCAGGATCAAAACGCCCAGCCCCGTGTGCGCAGCAGTATGGCCCTGGGTTACAAGGTGGTAAGAATGATAGGCGAGGGCGCCATGTCGAAGGTGTATCTTGCCGAGCGTGAATCGGATCAATTGACCGTGGTGCTGAAGATGCTGGAGATCTCGGATGCCACGGCGGACAATGCCGTCATACGTTTCATCCAGGAAGCGGAACTGATCTCCTCACTGTCCAGTCCGTTTGTTGTCAGGATTTACGATTACGGACTGACCAACGACTTTGGTTTCATTGCCATGGAGTTTTTTTCTCGGGGCGATCTGAAACAAAGAATGGAGTTCCAGTTGTCGCCGGCCATGGCTGTCAATTACATGACGCATATTGCCTATGGTCTGGAGGCCATCCACCGGATCGGCGTCGTGCATCGTGACTTGAAACCCGGAAATATCATGTTCCGCGGTGACGACAACCTGGCGTTGGCCGACTTCGGCATCTCCAAGAAACTTGATGCCGGGCTGGATATCACGACCACCGGCAAGATCCTCGGTACGCCCCATTACATGAGTCCGGAACAGGCCAGCAGCGACAGGATTGATCACCGCGCCGATTTGTACTGCGCCGGTGTGTTGTTATACGAATTACTGACCGGCAACAAACCCTATACCGCCAACTCCCCCGCCGCACTGATCTATCAACACCTGCACGCATCAATTCCACGATTGCCGCATCACCTGAAAGGGTTGCAACACGTGCTGGACAAGACACTCGCCAAGAAACCGGAGGATCGCTACCAGACCGCCGCGGAACTCATCAAGGACCTGGAAGAGGCGGAAAAGAAATACGGTTAGTGCGAGATTCAGGGACCGGGATACAGGGATCAGAATTCAGAATTCAGGAGTCAGGGTTCAGGGTTCAAGGTTCAAGGTTCAAGGTTCAGAATTAAAGCGGAACTGTATAAGTCTCAAAATTTTTTGAGTCGTCATACTGGCGAATGCCAGAATCCCCTTCCCCCTCTCAGGGGGAAGGTCGGGATGGGGGTGCAATCTTCACCATTCAACCCCCACCCTTCAGCGCCTCGCAGTCCATGCTCTGCGCGAAGTCCGGTGTGCACGTCCCTGTGCACCCGTTCGGCGGCGCGAAGCGTTGCTTCGCGTTTTCCCGCCTCACCCCTCCCCCTTCCAGGGGGAGGATATTTAATGTTTTAGCCCGGTCCGCCGCTGGATTTGTTTTCGAGTTTGTTGAGCCACCACCGGGCCTGTTGCCGGGTGCTCTCGTGGTTCAACGCCTGGTTGAAGGCCTTGGTTGCCCCGGTGATTTCATTGGTGTGATAGGCGGATATGCCGAGGAGTAGATAGGCATCGGGTTTGTCTTTCAGCGCCCCGTCTTTGACGGCGGTTTCCAGTGCCTGCCTTGCTGCCTCCCATTTTTCCTGTGTGAAGTAAACATACCCGAGCCGGTAATACATGGCCGGGTCACTGGTCAGCGTTGCCAGCTCCGTGAAGGCCGCAGTGGCACGATCATATTCCCGCGCCAGCAACCAGCTTTCCGCCAGCAACTCGATATTTTCTCTGCTGTGCGGGATCGCACCTTTGTCCATTTGTTCCTGTAACAGTACTGCAGCATGTTGTGGCATGTGTTGATTGAGATGCAGGCGTATCACTTGCATGATGCCGGTCTCATCCAGGAGGCCGCGCCGGAGCGCGAGCTCCAGGACCGCCAGTGATTTTCCGGGTTGTTCTGCCTTCTGGTATATCCCGGCAAGCTGTAGCCAGTAATCGTGTTTGTCCGGATAGAGGACAAGCATGCGTTCCAGCACTGCGGCGGCGTGCGCGAAATCGCCGCCCTGGTAATAACCGGCAAGCAACATTTCATACCATGACTGCTCGGGCTTCGCCGTTGTCCGGAGCGCTTGTTCCATGTGTTCTGTGAGATTTTTGTAGTCCTGCAACTGGTAATAGATCGTGGCCGCCAGCAGGTGCGCCTCCGCCTTCGGCTCTTTCTCGGTCTTGAACCAGGACAGCAGAGGATCGAGTGCTTCCTTGTATTTCCCCTCCTGCGCCAGCAGTTGTGCGATGCTGTATTGCAGATCATGCATGACATTCTCTGGCAACAGATTTTCCGCCAGTGCCTTGCTGAACGCGGCGGCGGCCTGTTCGCGTTTGCCGGCCGCATTGTACACATAGCCCAGCATCTGGTTGATCAATGCCCGTTCGTAAGGATTGATGTCCTTCTGTAGCAGACCACTCAATGTGTTTTCAGCCTGACGGTAGTCTTCCTTATCCAGCATTTCCCGCGCGGAAGATAATGATTGATGAACCTGCTCCGAGAGCGGATATTTTTCTTTGTCACCGGCCGCCATCGGTTGTGCTGGTATCAGCAGTAGTAACGCCGGCAGCAACAGATGAAGCGGGCAGGGTTTAATTTTGCTAAGGAAACTCTGAACAAGTACCAATTTTTGATAATTCGTCATTCCGGCGAAAGCCGGACAAAATCGCCGGGAGCGATTTTGAACAGCTTTAGCTGGCCCGCGCAGCGGGCGTATACCAAGGATGGTATACGTAATCCAGTCAAAACAATTGTTTACTGGATGCCGGTTTTCACCGGCATGACGGAAAAAACACCTTTTTTGCCAACAGTAAAATATGTAGTCCATTTTTGCCCGATTATTTGGATACCACTACTTGCGCAGCGTAAAACGGATGTCCTGCCGGGCGCGTTTTTCAACGGTCTTGCCATCGACAGTCTGCGGCGAAAATTTCCAGCGCTTGAGGGCCTTGAGGACTTCATTGTCGAAGACCTTCGGTGGGTCGGCGCTGACGATTTCGATGTCCTTGATGGAGCCATCCACGGCGATGGTGAATTCCACCGTCACGGTCCCTTCAATCCCGGCGCGCAATGCACGCGAGGGATACTGTGGTTCGATCCGGACCGTCGGCGCGATGTCGGTGATAATCTCCGGCATGGATGACAAGGCGTCACCGCCGCCCGTCACGGATTGTGTTGAAGGACTTTTGAGATAATCGCCGGTGTAAGGCACGCCCTGTATTGAAGATGGCAGCCGGATGTCGGGCGTTGGCAGCTCCATCTTGATCGGTGCCGGCGGCGGGGTCTTCGTTTCGAGTTTAGGCACCGGCGGTACCTTTTCCGGTGGCGGCGGTTCTTCCGGTTTGATCTTTTCGGTTCTGCTCTCTTGCGGCGCCGGCGGCTGATCCATGCGGATGAAATTGATGAGGTTCAGGTTTGCGAGGCCGGTAATGGATTGCGGGGTCTTCGTCACCATCAGATATACCAGAAAAAACAGCAGGAGCGTAATAGCGCCTGCACAGGTGATGATTAAGGGTTTTTTGAGAATGTCCCTCATGACTGCCGGAACATCATTTGTCTATTTGCGAGAGGCGGCTATGGCCACATTGGTAACTCCGGCGAGGTGTACCTGGTCCATGACTTCGACGACGGTCCCCGTGGCTGAATCCTTGTCGGCGAGAATGATCACGGCGCCCGCCGGGTTTTCACTGTGCATCCGCTCCACATGCGCGCGCACCAGCCGCACATCCACCTGCTGATTGTCGATCCAGATCTGCCCGTTACGGGCGATGCTTACGATCATGCTGTCCTTGCCCGATACCACCGCTGTCTGCGCGGAGGGACGGTTGATCTCTATGCCGCTCTCCCTGACAAAGGAGGCGGTGGAAACGAAGAACAGCACCAGGAAAAACATGACGTCGATGAGCGGCACCACGTTGATGTATACCGGTTCGTATTCTGCTTCGGCGTGGCTGCGTCTCATTTTCTTCTATTCCCGTTGCAGCGTTTCCGCCTGTTCCTGTGCCAGCGTGGAACGGCTGTCGAGGTTAACGCTGAAATAGAGCCCGGAGATGGCGCACAGAAGTCCGGTCAGCGTCGCAATCAGCGCTTCGGAGATCCCGGCCGCGATTCCGGAACGGTTGTTGCCGCCGAAGGTGGTGATCACCTCGAAGGTGTGGATCAGACCCGAGACCGTCCCCAGCAGTCCCAGGAACGGCAGCACCTGGATCAGAATGCGTATGTATGGCAGGTTGCGCCGCGCCTGCATGGCGAGCATGGATATCTTCAACATGCGCAGGCGCCGCGCCGTCCGTGATCGATATTCGGAACGATGGCTCCACTCGTGTTGTACCCTGGCAAACAGTTGCGGATACTCGACGGACAGGAACCAGTATCGTTCAAGGATGAGCGTCCACATGATGACCGACAGAAAAAGTATCCAGGGCATTACACCGCCGCCCTGGGAAAACAGTTCGCTGAGGTAGTCAAACATTTTCCGCCCCGGCCCCGTGTATCTGTTCCTCGCGCCTTGCGACAATCACAGCGATTTCTTCTTCGAGGAGATGGATGATCTGGTTGCTGATCCCGTGCAGCCAGCCGTGCAGGAGCAGGATGGGGATGGCCACGATGAGGCCGAGTTCCGTCGCGACGAGCGCCAGCGATATGCCGCCGGAAACAATCTTCGGATCGCCGGCGCCGAACAACGTCATGGACTGGAAGGTTTCGATCATGCCAGCCACCGTGCCGAGAAGCCCGAGCAGGGGCGCGGCAGTTGCAAAGACGGCCAGCATCGGCAGACGCCGGCGCAGTTTCGGGATTTCCTTCATGATCGCCTGGTCGAGCTTGAGACCCAGGGTTTCCGCATCGGCGCGCGGGCTGTCGATTTCAACCTGGCGCAGGCGGCCGAGAGGATTATCGAGAGATATTGTGGAGACATTACGCTGGCCCAAGACAATGCGGCGTATGCCGAACAGCCGGGTGAAGCGTTCCGCGGCGGTGCCCAGGGCAAACAGCCCGAGCGCGAGGATGATATAGCCGACGACGCCGGCCTGCTGGATCCGTGCCGCCAGATCGGGACTTTGTATAAGCAGGGACAACAGCACGCCGCGCGTCGGATCCACC